>Ga0196970_1000244_pt1 | contig 80568 bp, 73 predicted proteins | sample S1v_513CmetaG_FD_148672 | JGI IMG/M metagenome (GOLD analysis project Ga0196970, IMG submission 148672) | Soil microbial communities from Anza Borrego desert, Southern California, United States - S1+v_5-13C | ecosystem: Environmental > Terrestrial > Soil > Desert | place: USA: California...
AATGGTTCCAGTAGTCGCCCATGTTGTAGCCGCAGAACGGCAGCATGGCGAACGGGTCGCGGCGGATGGCGGCCTGGCCGACGGCGGCGGCGGTCGCCTCCGAGCCCATGGTCGCCGCCCAGTACACACCCTGCTTCCAGGTCTTCGCCTCGAACACCAGCGGGAAGGTCTTGGACAGGCGACCACCGAAGATGAAGGCCGAGATCGGCACGCCGGCCGGATCCTCCCACGCCGGGTCGATCGACGGGCACTGCGCCGCCGGCGCCGTGAAGCGCGAATTCGGGTGCGCGGCCGGGCGGCCGGAAGCCGGCGTCCAGTCGTTGCCCTGCCAATCGATCAGGTGCGCCGGCGCCTCCTCCGTCAGGCCTTCCCACCACACGTCGCCATCGTCGGTCAGGGCCACGTTGGTGAAGATGACGTTGTGATCGAGGGTCCTCAGCGCGTTCGGGTTCGACTTGATGCTGGTGCCCGGCGCCACGCCGAAGAAGCCGGCCTCCGGGTTGATGGCGCGCAGCGTGCCGTCCGGCTGCGGCTTGATCCAGGCGATGTCGTCACCGACGGTGCGGATCTTCCAACCGTCGAAGCCCTTGGGCGGCACCAGCATGGCGAAGTTGGTCTTGCCGCAGGCCGACGGGAAGGCGGCGCCGACGTAGGTGCGCTCGCCCTCCGGGCTCTCGACGCCGAGGATCAGCATGTGCTCGGCCAGCCAGCCCTGCTCGCGGCCCATGGACGACGCGATGCGCAGCGCGAAGCACTTCTTGCCGAGCAGCGCGTTGCCGCCGTAGCCCGAGCCGTAGGAGACGATCGAGTGCTCCTCCGGGAAGTGGACGATGTACTTGTCGTCGGCGTTGCAGGGCCACGGCACGTCCTGCTGGCCCTCGGCCAGCGGCGCGCCGACGGAGTGCAGGCACGGCACGAAGTCCGAATCGCCCAGCTCGTCCAGCACGGCCTGGCCCATGCGGGTCATGATGCGCATGTTGACGGCGACGTACGGGCTGTCGGAGATCTGCACGCCGATGTGCGAGATCGGCGAGCCCAGCGGGCCCATGCTGAACGGCACCACGTACATGGTGCGGCCACGCATGCAGCCCTCGAACAGGCCGTCCAGCTTGGCCTTCATCTCCGCCGGGGCGACCCAGTTGTTGGTCGGGCCGGCCTCCTCCTTGGTCTTGGAGCAGATGAAGGTGCGGTCCTCGACACGGGCGACGTCGCCCGGATCGGACCGGCAGAGGAAGGAGTTCGCGCGCTTCTCGGGGTTCAGGCGGATGAAGGTGCCGGCCTCGACCATCTCGTTGCAGAGCCGGTCGTATTCCTCCTGCGAGCCGTCGCACCAGTGCACCCGCTCGGGCTTGCACTTCAGCGCGATCTCCTCGACCCAGGCCAGGAGCTTCTTGTTCCGCGTGCGCGTCGTAACAGTGTTCATTGCCTTCAGCCTCTTCTCCGGCGCCCGCCCCACCCCCGGGGCGATACGGCCGGCAAATTCGTCACCCGATGACAGGCGGCGGGACGGGAGCCGCCTCGTTCAACAGTCCGATTCCAGGGCGCAACGCCCGCGAACCGAAGATCAGACCACCGGTCCACCCGCCGCGTCGCGGTGATGAAAGGTGTACGAGTCGTACGGCCGGGTCGCCCCAGCGGGGTCAGCCTTCCGACGCGCCAGTGCACGGCACGGGGGGCCGTAGCGGCTGACTTTCGGTCCGGTGTGGTCCACTTCAGTGCTCTCCTGGTTGCGCCTTGATTATGCCGGGCCTTGCCGGACCGGCGGTTGGTTGCCTGGAGGTAGTCAGTCTATGCCGGAGGAGGGGCGGCCACCCCGGATGGTGCGAGCCGGCGCGCCAGCGCGGCCCGTACGCCCTCCACGTCATCGACGCGATGATTGAAATCAATACGGGCGACCGCGCCCCCGGACCGAAGGTCGCACCCCTCCGGATCGGCGCCGGTGACCGTCCAGGGTCCGCCGTCCGCCGCCGGGGCCGCGGCCTGGAGGGCATCGCCGTGGTCACGGTTCAGCGCCTCGACCAGTTCGGCCTCGCCCTCGGCCAGGGCCGGCGGAACACGGTCCAGCAGAAGGTCGGCGCCGTCCACCCAGACGCTGCGCGCGAAGCCGGTGGCGAGCCCCGTCACCACGTGCGCGCGCTCCACCCGGACGGTGTAGACGGCGAAGTCCGCGAAGCCCTTGTACACGGCCGACGCCGGGTGCCGGGCCAGGAAACGGGCGCGGTGGCGCGGCTCCTCGCTGCGCACGGCACGGCCCAGCAGCGAGACGCGCGGGCCGGACAGCGGGTTGGCATCAAGCGGGGTATCGGGCGGGCACGGGCCGGAGAACAGCAGGCCGACGCGCGCCTCGGCGGCGATGTTGCGGGTGTGGTCGGCCAGCGTGGAGATGAAGAGAATCGGCGTGCCGTCGAGGTCGGCCGCGGCCAGCACCAGCGACGGGTACGGCCAGCCGCCCGAGTCGTGCTGCGCGCTGGCCAGGATCGCCCGGTCGGTCGCGCGCAGGATGCGGCGCCCGAGATCGCCCGGTGCGGTGTCGCCCACCTGATCGCCCGTCTGGCCGGTCTGGCCGGCGGAAGAACGACCCGCCGGAGCCCGGTTCGCGGGCCCGCTGGAAAGTGCGTTGGAACTCATGTTTTAAGAATGCGTCCGCCCATGCGGCGGAGATTTCCCCCGTCGCCGTTTTGGTGACATATTGGCGTGGAGAATGCCGCGAAGAAAGGGAAAACTGGCGGCGATCACGCCGGCACCGCCATTGGGGTAGAGATCGGCTTCCGGAAGCCCTGAATTTCGGGAATTTCGAGCGAGGAACACGACCGACATGGCTCACACGATCGCGCTTGTCGACGACGACCGGAACATCCTCACCTCGGTCTCCATGGCGCTGGAGGCGGAAGGTTTCGAGGTGCGCACCTACACGGACGGGTCGGAGGCGCTGCGGGCGCTGGGCCAGCGGCCGGCGGACCTCGCCGTGCTGGACATCAAGATGCCGCGCATGGACGGCATGGAGCTGCTCCAGCGGCTGCGCCAGACCACGCAGATGCCGGTCATCTTCCTGACCAGCAAGGACGACGAGGTGGACGAGCTGATGGGCCTGCGCATGGGCGCGGACGACTACATCAAGAAGCCGTTCTCCCAGCGCCTGCTGATCGAGCGCATCCGCGCCCTGCTGCGCCGCGAGTCGCTGGGACGCGACAAGACCGTGGCCGAGCCCGCCCAGGTGCTGACGCGCGGCCCCATGGTGCTGGACGGCGCGCGGCATTCCTGCACCTGGAAGGACCAGCCCATCGACCTGACGGTGACCGAGTTCCTGCTGGTCAAGGCGCTGGCCCAACGTCCCGGCCACGTGAAGAGCCGCGACCAGCTCATGGACGCCGCCTATGGCGAGCACGTCTACGTCGACGACCGAACCATCGACAGCCACATCAAGCGCCTGCGCAAGAAGTTCAAGGCCGTCGATCCCGACTTCGCACAGATCGAAACGCTCTATGGCGTCGGTTACCGATACAAAGACCAATAGCCGGCCGCTGCTGCGCCGGCGCGCGGTCTCGCCGCTGACGCTGCGCATCCTGGCGGTCAACGTGCTGGCGCTGCTGCTGCTGGTGGGCGGGCTTTTGTACCTCGGCCGCTACCAGGACCGGCTGATCCTCGCCGAGATGGAGGCGTTGGGGACCGAGGCGCGCATCTTCGCCTCGGCACTCGGCGAAGGGGCCGTGCAGCGCACCGCCAGCGCGGAGACGGGCGATGACGGGGAGATGGACGGCGGCGAGACCTACGAACTGTCGGCCGAGCTGGCGCGGCAGATGGTGCGCCGGCTGGTCGAGGCGACGGAGACGCGCACGCGGCTGTACGCCGCCGACGGCACGCCGGTGTCGGACAGCCGCGTGCTCACCGGCTCCGCCGGGACCATCCAGATCGTCGAGCTGCCCGCCCCGGACGAGCGCGGCGCCCTGACCCGCGCCGCCGTGCGCCTGTACAACTGGCTGACCGACACCCTGCCCGGCCGCGACGACCTGCCTGTCTATCGCGAGCGGCCGCCCGGCCGCGCCGAACCCTACCCCGACGTGGAGCGCGCGCTGTCCGGCGAAACCGCCGGCACCGTCTGGCGCACCGCCGAGACGGCCGAGGGGCGGCCGGGACTGGTGCTGACCGTGGCCGTGCCGGTGCAGCGCTACAAGCAGGTGATGGGGGCCGTCATGCTGTCGCGCAGCGGGGCGGAGATCGACGCCGCCATTCGCTCCGTCCGCTTCGACATCCTGCGCGTCTTCGCCCTGGCGCTGGCGGTGACGGTGCTGCTCTCCTTCTATCTGGCGGGCACCATCGCGCGGCCGGTGCGCATGCTGGCCCGCGCCGCCGAACGCGTGCGCACCGGCCACGGCCGGCACATGGAGATCCCCGACTTCACCGGCCGCGGCGACGAGATCGGCGACCTGTCGGGAGCGCTGCGCGCCATGACGGCGGCGCTGTGGACGCGCATGGACGCCATCGAGCGCTTCGCCGCCGACGTGGCGCACGAGATCAAGAACCCCCTCACCTCGCTGCGCAGCGCGGTGGAGACGGTGAGCCGCGTCAACGACCCCGACCGCCGCGACCGGCTGATGGCGATCATCGCCGACGACGTGCAGCGCCTGGACCGGCTGATCAGCGACATCTCCAACGCGTCGCGCCTGGACGCCGAGCTGAGCCGAGCCGAGCTGGAGCCGGTGGACGTCGGCGCCGTGCTGGCCATGCTGGCCGACATCCACGCCACCACCATGGACGACGCCGACGCACCGCGCCTCGCCGTGGACATGCCGGTGGGTCAGGACCTGACCGTGCCGGGGCTGGAGGGGAGGCTGACACAGGTGTTCCAGAACCTCGTCGCCAACGCGCTGTCCTTCTCGCCGCCGGGCGGCACGGTGCGGCTGGCCGCCCGACGCGACGGCCGCGACGTCGTGGTCACCGTCGCCGACGACGGCCCCGGCATCCCCGAAGGCAAGGAGGAGGCGATCTTCGACCGCTTCTACACGGAACGGCCGGCGGGCGAGAAGTTCGGCACCCATTCCGGTCTGGGCCTGAGCATCTCAAAGCAGATCGTCGAGGCGCACGGCGGCGCCATCACCGCCACCAACCGCCCCGGCCCGGACGGACAGCCCGCCGGCGCGCTGTTCACCGTGCGCCTGCCCCGCGCTGATTGACCACAGGGGCGTGAACTGCATCATAGTTGCATCCCATCGGTTTCATGTGGACTATTCCGAGAAACGGTCTTTCGCGGCCGGTTGCAGAAACCGCCATGGTCGAGACGCGCGGCGTTCCCGTGCCGACAACCCCCTGGCCTGCAGGAGTGGAGAGGGAGCCATGGTCGCTGCCAGCAACGCCGCCGCGGGGAACGCCAAGGTCGTCGATTTCACCCGCTACCGGCTGGCGCGGCTGATCCGGGACGCCGGCCGCCAGCAGGGCGAGCTGGCCCGCATGATGCGCGCCGCCACCGCCGAGCGCGCCCAACTGGCGGAGGCGCTGCAGGGCGCCCAGCGCCATCTGACCCGCATCGCCGATTCCTATAAGGTGCTGCTGTGCCGCCTGCAGCAGGAGAAGAACTTCCGCGACGCCTGCCAAGCGGCGGCCGAGCTGGACGACCTGGACGAAATGATCCGCCGCCGCGACGTGCTGGCCAAACAGCTGGAAGACATCCGGCGCGACGGCCGGCCGCTGTTGATGGTCGAGGACGAAGCAAACGGATGATGGCGCGGCCTTCGCCATGCCATTACGGCGGGACAGCCCTGCCTTCCCATTGACAGAACTGTTTGCACGCCTCACCTTCGGCCCATCATGGTGACAATTCATGGCACCTGCGTGTTGGTTGCGGGCATCGGCGTCCTGCTTCGCGGACCGTCCGGCGGCGGCAAATCCGACGTGGCCCTGCGGCTGATCGACGGCGGCGCCCTGCTGGTGGCCGACGACCGGGTGGAACTGCGCATGGACCAGGGCCGGCTGACGGCGACCGCGCCGGCCACGCTCGCCGGCCTCATCGAGGTGCGCGGCGTGGGTATCCTGCCCGTGCCTGCGGCCGAATCCGCGCCGGTCGGGCTGGTCGTCGATCTGGTGCCGCACGACGGCGTGGAACGCCTGCCCGAACCGGACACCGCCATCCTTCTCGACACCGCCGTGCCACGCGTGGCGCTGGCCGCCTTCGACGCCTCGACCCCGGCCAAGCTGCGCCTCGCCGCCGCCGCCGCCGGGGCCGGCACCCTGGGCTTGGTTCCCTATCGTATGACGGGCGAGGCTGCGCCGGCCCCATGACCACCACGCCGCACACCGTCCCGCAAGCGCCGGTCGCCGCGCCGGAGCGCCGCCGCATCCTGATCGTCACCGGCATGTCCGGCGCCGGCATGTCCATCACGCTGAAAGCCCTGGAGGACCTGGGCTACGAATCGGTGGACAACCTGCGCCTGTCGCTGGTCGACGCGCTGGTCCAGCAGGGCGAGCCCGGCCACCGGCCGCTGGCCATCGTCATCGACAGCCGCACCCGCGACTTCAGCGCCCAGGCCTTCATCGACCACCTGCAGGCGCTGAAGGCACGGCCGGACCTGGACGTGCGCCTGCTGTTCCTGGACTGCGGCGACGAGGTGCTGCAGCGCCGCTTCACCGAGACGCGCCGCCGCCACCCGCTGGCCACCGACCGCCCGGTCCCGGACGGCATCCAGCGCGAGCGCGTGCTGCTGGCCCCGCTGCGCGAGCGCGCCGACGTCACCATCGACACCACGCAGTTGTCCATCCACGACCTGCGGCGTCTTGCCGCCGGCCACTTCGCGCTGGAGGCGCAGCCGGCGCTGCAGGTCTTCGTCACCTCCTTCTCGTTCCGCCAAGGGGTGCCGCGCGAGGCGGACCTTGTGTTCGACGTGCGCTTCCTGACCAACCCGCACTGGGACCCGACGCTGCGCCCGCTGACCGGGCTGGACGCGCCGGTGGCCGAACGGGTGGCGGGCGACCCGGATTACGAACAATTTTTCCGGCATCTGACGGACTTGTTGCGTCCGCTGCTGCCGCGCTACAACCAAGAGGGCAAGAGCTACCTGACCATCGCGGTCGGCTGCACGGGCGGACGGCACCGTTCGGTGTTCGTTGCGGAGCGGCTGGCCGGGTGGCTGAGGGGCTTGGGGCTCAAGGTCGGCCTCAACCACCGCGACCTCGAACGACAGGGCCCGCGGCCGGGCTGACGCAGGGGACCAGCATGAAGGACGTCCGATGATCGGTATGGTTCTGGTGACCCACGGGCGCTTGGCGGAGGAGTTCATCGCCGCCCTGGAGCACGTCGTGGGAGAGCAGCAGCAGGTGCGGGCCGTGTGCATCGGCCCCGACGACGACATGGAGCAGCGCCGGCAGGACATCCTCAACTCGGTCGCCGAGGTGGACGACGGGTCGGGCGTGGTGGTCCTGACCGACATGTTCGGCGGCACGCCGTCCAACCTCGCCATCTCCATCATGGACAAGGCCAAGGTGGAGGTGATCGCCGGCGTCAACCTGCCCATGCTGATCAAGCTGGCCAGCGTGCGCGGGCAGGAAACGCTGGGCCACGCCGTGGTCGCCGCGCGCGAGGCCGGGCAGAAGTACATCAACGTCGCCTCCTCCCTGCTGTCGGACGGTTGACGCGCATGAGCGACAACGCCCCCGAGGTCTGCCAGACGGTGACCATCTGCAACCAGCGCGGCCTGCACGCCCGCGCCGCCGCCAAGTTCGTCAAGCTGGTCGCCAAGTTCGACTGCGAGGTCGAGGTGCGCCGCGGCGACAACGTGGTGTCGGGCGAATCGATCATGGGCCTGATGATGCTGGCCGCCGGCCCCGGCACCACGGTGGAGCTGTGCGGCTACGGCAACGAGGCCGAGGCCGCCATCGGCGCCCTGGCCGATCTGATCAACCGCAAGTTCGATGAAGACGAGTGACGCCGGCGGTGCCGGCGACGCGGCGGGCATGCGCGCGCTGCGCGGCCTGGGCGTGTCGCCCGGCATCGCCATCGGCCCCGCCCACATCGTGGAGAGCGGCGCCGTCCGCGTGCCCGAATACCCGATCGAGCCGGACGCGGTGGAGGCCGAGGTCGCCCGCTTCGCCGAAGCCGCGGGCAAGGCGCGCCGGCAGATCCGCAAGCTGAAGAGCAAGGCGCTGGTCCTGCCCGAGTCGGCGTCGGAGGAGATCGGCATCCTCCTGGACGCGCATCTGGCCATGCTGACCAACTCGCGCCTCACGCGCGGGGTGGAGCGCCGGGTGCGCGAGGAGCGCATCAACGCCGAGGCCGCCGTGCAGGCGGAAATCAACACCATCGCCCAGACCTTCGCCGCCATGGACGACACCTATCTGGCGGCGCGCGTCGGCGACGTGCGCGAGGTGGGGCGGCGGCTGATCCGCAACCTGATGCGGCACGAATACCAGGCCTTCGCCGTCCTGCCCCCCGGCACCGTCATCCTTGCGGAGGAGCTGACGCCGGCCGACACGGCGCTGCTGGACCCGCGCCGGGTGGCCGGCTTCGCCACCGTGCTGGGCGGGGCGGAGGGGCACACGGCGATCATGGCGCGCTCGCTGGGCCTGCCGGCGGTGCTGGGCGTCGCCGGGCTGCTGTCGGGCGTGAAGAACGGCACCCGCGTGATCGTCGACGGCATCAATGGCCGCGTCGTCCTCGACCCCGACGCCGCAACCCTGGCCGAGTACGCGGCGCGCCGCAGCGCGCGCGAACGCGAGCGCGAGCAGCTCAAAGGCCTGAAGCGCCTGCCGGCGGTGACGCGCGACGGCACGCCGGTGACGCTGCACGCCAATCTGGAGCTGCCGCGCGACCTGGACAACGCGCTGGAGAACGGGGCGCAAGGCATCGGTCTCTTGCGCACCGAGTTCCTGTTCATGAACCGCGACGACCTGCCCGACGAGGACGAGCAGTACGAGGTGCTGCGCGCCATCGTCGAGGGCATGGGCGGGCGCACGGTGACGGCGCGCACCATGGACGTGGGCGGCGAAAAGCTGGCCGGCTGGATGGCCGGGCGCTATGGCGAGCCGGCCAACCCGGCGCTGGGCCTGCGCGCCGTGCGCCTGGGCCTGCGCGAGCCGAAGCTGCTGGAAACGCAGATCGCCGCCATGCTGCGCGCGGGCGCGCACGGGCCGCTGCGCATCCTGCTGCCGATGATCTGTTCGGTGGGCGAGGTGCAGAAGGTGCGCGAGACGGTGGGCACCGTGGCGCGGCGCCTGCGCCGCCGGGGTGTGGCCATCGCCGACCCGCTGCCGCCGGTGGGCGTGATGGTGGAGGTGCCGGGGGCCGCGCTGTCGGCCGATGCGCTGGCCTACGCCGCCGATTTCTTCGCCATCGGCACCAACGACCTGACGCAGTACACGCTGGCCATCGACCGCGGCGACGAGCAGGTCGCAAGTCTGTACGACCCGCTGCACCCCGCCGTGCTGCGCCTGATCCAGTTCACGGTGGAGGCGGCCCTGCGCTCGCGCATCCCCGTGTCGGTGTGCGGCGAGATCGCCGGCGACCCGCGCTACACGGCGCTGCTGCTGGGGCTGGGCGTGCACGAGCTGTCGATGGCGCCGATGAGCATCCCGGTGGTCAAGCGCCGCATCCGCAGCCTGGACCTGATCGAGGCCAGCCGCCGCGCCCGCGTGATCATGGACCAGTCGGACAGCGGCCGCATCGCCGCGCTGCTGGACGACTTCAACGCGACGGCGTGAGGGTCCGCCGGGTGTTGCGGCGCGACACGGCGGCGTGCAGGCGGGGCGTGACGTCGTAGACCACCAGCGTCAGCAGCGTCACCAGCGCGCCGATGACGATGGTTTCAGCCAGCGCCACAACCACCAGCACCGGTTCGAATTCCGCCGATGCCTGCACGCCGGAGACAGCGGAAACAATAAAATTCGAGACGAACACGGTACTCAGCAGAATGATGGCCGTAATGCTTGGCATGACCGTCTCCCATCGTCTGGCCGACCGCGCCGCCCTCTCGGCGGCATCTGTGCCGGCCGGCATTGGATGGAACGATTCATTACCATCTTTTAGAGACTGAACAAAGCCGTGACATGGTGCGACAGTGTCGCAGACCGAAGGGTTTTCGGGCGTACTTCAGGGATATTTGTGTGGGATTTTCGCAAAGAGCGGCGCACCACCCCTCCCCTGGGGCGGGAGAAGGCTCTTCGCGGCCCCACACCCCATACACATAAAGATATCTTTATGCTTGCATGTCGCCGCCCCCGCTGGTACACCCGGCCGCATCGGGGCGCCGGACGTGCGCCCGCACCGGACCATTTCCCCGCGAGGAACCTTCCATGCCCGCCAGCTTCACCGACTACAAGGTCAAGGACATCAGCCTCGCGCAGTGGGGCCGCAAGGAGATCACCATCGCCGAAACCGAGATGCCCGGCCTGATGGCCCTGCGTCAGGAATACGGCGACTCCAAGCCGCTGAAGGGTGCGCGCATCGTCGGCTGCCTGCACATGACCATCCAGACCGCCGTGCTGATCGAGACGCTGACGGCGCTCGGCGCCACCGTGCGCTGGTCGTCGTGCAACATCTTCTCGACGCAGGACCACGCCGCCTCGGCCATCGCCGCCGCCGGCATCCCCGTGTTCGCCTGGAAGGGCGAGACGGAGGAGGAGTTCTGGTGGTGCATCGAGCAGACGCTGAAGGGCCCGGACGGCTGGACGCCGAACATGATCCTGGACGACGGCGGCGACGTCACGCAGATCATGCACGACAAGTACCCGGCGATGCTGGACGACGTGCGCGGCCTGTCGGAGGAGACCACCACCGGCGTGCACCGCCTGTATGAGATGATGAAGGCCGGCACGCTGAAGGTGCCCGCCATCAACGTCAACGACAGCGTCACCAAGTCGAAGTTCGACAACCTGTACGGCTGCCGCGAGTCGCTGGTCGACGGCATCAAGCGCGCCACCGACGTGATGGTCGCCGGCAAGGTCGCCGTGGTCGCCGGCTACGGCGACGTGGGCAAGGGCTCGGCCGCCAGCTTGCGCAGCCAGGGTGCGCGCGTGATGGTCACCGAGATCGACCCGATCAACGCCCTCCAGGCCGCCATGGAAGGCTATCAGGTGGTGACCATGGACGAGGCCGCCCCGCTGGGCGACATCTTCGTCACCGCCACCGGCAACGTCGACGTCATCACGCTGGAGCACATGCGGGCCATGAAGGACCGCGCCATCGTGTGCAACATCGGCCACTTCGACAGCGAGATCCAGATCGACTCGCTGAAGAATCTGGTGTGGGACGAGGTGAAGCCGCAGGTCGACGAGGTCGTCTTCCCGGACGGCAAGCGCCTGATCGTGCTGGCCAAGGGCCGTCTGGTGAACCTGGGCTGCGCCACCGGCCACCCCAGCTTCGTCATGAGCGCCTCCTTCACCAACCAGGTGCTGGCGCAGATCGAGCTGTGGAACAACCACAAGAACTATGAGAACAAGGTCTATGTGCTGCCCAAGCACCTGGACGAGAAGGTCGCCCGCCTGCACCTCGACAAGATCGGGGCCAAGCTGACGACGCTGACCGAGAAGCAGGCCGCCTACATCAGCGTCGACGTGAACGGCCCGTACAAGCCGGACCACTACCGCTACTAAGCCGCCTCACAGCCGGCTGACGAAGGGCCCCTTTCCGCAAGGAGAGGGGCTTTTTCGTTTGGTGCTTTTGACACGGGGATGCACACGGACTTTTTTATTCGTGAGTGTGCATCCGTGTTTCAAAGGTCTTCCCGCCCGTTGACCGGGGCGGGGGGCGGGGGGCACCATCGCCGCATGGGATTGCCGACCATCCGCGACTTCGCCGCCGAGGGGATCGATGCCCAGCGCTACGCGGCGTTGGAGGCGGGGTGGGCGCTCGCCGTCGCCGACGTGGCGGGCAGCACGCGGCTGGCCGCCGAGGGACGGCACCGCGAGGTGAACTTCATCGCCGGGGCGGTGGTGGCGGTGCTCTCCACCGTGCTGGGAACGCCGGACGCACCGGCCGCCTGCCAGTTCGGCGGCGACGGGGCGCTGGCTGCCGTGCCGCCGGGCAGGCAGGACGCGGCGGCGCAGGCGCTGGCGGCGCTGGCGCACTGGGCCTCGGTGGAGCTGGACGTGCCGCTGCGCGTCGGCATGGTGCCCGTCGAGGCACTGTTGGAGCAAGGGCTGGAGGTGCGCGCGGCGGTGCAGGACTTCGGTGGCGGCAACGTCTTCGGGCAGTTCCTGGGGCCGGGGGTGATCGCCGCCGACGCCTGGGTAAAGGCCGACGCGCGCTGGCGGATCGAGCCGCGGGAAGGGCCGCTGCCGGGGCTGGAGGGACTGTCGTGCCGCTGGCAGCCGGTGCCGGCCAGCCGGGGCACGGTGCTGTGCGTCATCGCCGACCCGGTCGCCACGGGGGCGGAGGGTGACGCCGTGCTGGCCCGCCTGCACGCCGCCATCGAGCGCGTGGTGCCGACCGGCGCCGCGGCGCCGCTGGGCGGCGGCGAGCGGCTGGCGCCGCGCTGGCCGCCCTCGCTGCGCGCGCTGTGGCTAGAAACGCGGACCGAGCCGCGCGGCCGGCGGCTGCGCCGGGTGGCGGTGGCGCTGGCCGGGGCGGCGATCCTGCGGGCGGTGCACGCGCTGGGGCGGCCGGTGGGCGCGGTGGACATGGCGCGTTACCGCACGGCGCTGGCTGAGCGCTCCGACTACCGCAAGGAGGCCGGTGGCCCGCGCCTCGTGCTCGACGTGACGGAGGCGGAGGCACAGGCCATCGAGGCGGTGCTGGCGCGCTTTGCCGAGGCGGGGGAGATCCGCTACGGCACGGCGCGGGCGGAGGCCACCACCATCACCTGCCTCGTCGGCGACTTCGCCGCCGACCGGCACGTGCATTTCGTGGACGGCGCCGGCCTGGGCTTCTGGCGCGCCTCGGTCATGCTGAAGCGTTCCTGACGCCAGCGCGGCCCAACGGCAAACGCCATCCCATGCGAATGGCCGGGCGTGCCCGCCGGTGCCGCAGGCGGTCGGCCAGCGTGTTCACCTGCGAAGCCCGGCGCAGCAGCCGCAGGGCCGCGCGGCCGTCGCGCAACCGCTCCGCCACGCACACCATGCGCTCGGCGATCCCGTCGAGGCATTCCGGAACCAGACCGCGCGTGATCATGGCGCATCCCCCACCGTCCGAGACGAGGTGGAATGTATGGTGTCGTCCTTACCGTTTTGGGTGCATGCCGGTCACAGTTTGATGACCATTCATGGGCGGGCGAAGCAAAAAGAAAGGGGATCCGCCGGGCGGCGGATCCCCTTTTCCTGGTTTCGTTCGAGCGCGGTGCTCAGAACTCCTTCCAGTCGTCCTCGTCGGCCTGGGCGCGCTGGAGGGTGCCGGCGGCGGGCCGGGGGGCCGAAGCGGCGACGGGCGCTGGCGCGGGCTTGCGCGCGGCCGGCTTGGCCGCGGCCACCGGCGCCGGGGCTGCCGGGCGGCGCACCGCCGGGGCGGCGGCGCGCGGCGCGGGGGCGCGGGCCGGGGCCTGGGCGTGGCTCTGGATGTAGGTCTGGCGGCCCTGGCTGAGCTGGCCCTGGCTGAGCTGGAAGAAGCCAATCAGCCCCTTGAGGTCGGCAGCCTGCCCGGCCATCGCCTGGGCGGCGGCGGTCGTCTCCTCCACCAGCGCGGCGTTCTTCTGGGTCATCTCGTCCATCTGCGCCACGGTGGCGTTGATCTCGTCGAGCGCGGACGCCTGCTCGCTGGACGCCGCCGCCATCTCGGCGATCAGGCCGGCCACCTCGCGCACGCCGGACACGATGCCCTCCAACGCCGCGCCGGCCTTGCCGACCAGTTCCACGCCCTCGCGCACCTGCCCGTCGCTGTCCAGGATCAGGCTCTTGATCTCCTTGGACGCCTGGGCGGAGCGCTGGGCGAGCTGGCGCACCTCCTGCGCCACCACGGCGAAGCCGCGGCCGGCGTCGCCCGCGCGGGCGGCTTCGACCGCCGCGTTCAGCGCCAGCAGGTTGGTCTGGAAAGCGATCTCGTCGATCACGCCGATGATGTCGGTGATCTTGCGGCTGGCGTCCTCGATGCGCTTCATCGCCTCGATGGCGGAGCCGGCGACGCCGCCGCCCTGCTCGGCCGCGCGGCGGGCGTCCTCGGCCATGCGGTTGGCGCGCTGGGCGCTGTCGGCGTTGGAACGGACCGTGGCGCCCAGCTCTTCCATGCTCGCCGCCGTCTCTTCCAGGCTGCTGGCCTGCTGCTCGGTGCGGTCGGCAAGGTCGGAGGAACCGGTGGAGACTTCGCCTGCGGCCGACGCGATGGTGTCGGCGGCCTCGGCGATCTGGCCAACGATCTCGGCCAGCTTGGCGGAGGTGGTGTTGACGTCGCTCTTCAGCCGCTCGAAGGCGCCCTGGTAGTCCTTGTCGATGCGCGCGTTGAGGTCGCCCTTGGCAAGCGCGCCGAGCACGCCGGCCAGGTCGGCGATGACGCCGGCCACCGTGTCGGTCAGGCGGTTGATGCCCTCCGACATGGTCTTGTAGAAGCCGTCCTTGCCCGACAGGTCGATGCGGCGGCTGAGGTCGCCCTTGGACACGCTGTCGATCAGCGCGGCGATTTCCTGGCCGATGGCCGTCTCGCGGGCGCGCTGCGCCTCGTCCTCGCGGCGCTCGGCCTCCAGGCGCTCACGCTCGGCCTCGTCCATGCGCTGCTTGGCGATGGCGTTGTCCTTGAAGACCTGCACGGCCTTGGCCATGGCGCCGATCTCGTCCTGGTTGGACAGCGCCGGGATGTCGACGGTCAGCTCGCCCGCCGCCAGACGGGTCATGGTGCCGGTCATGTCGTTGACCGGGCGGGTGATGCTGCGCGCCACGATCCACGCCAGCAGCAGACCGATCAGCACGGCGGCGACGCCGACGGTGATGTTGGTGGTGGCGGTGTTGTGCAACGCGCCGGTGATGTCCTGCGACGACGCCTCCATGGAATCGAGCGCCGACTTGCGGGTCGCCTCGGCCAGCCGCGCGAACTCGGCGGCGTCCTGGCCCATGGTGGCGATCAGCTTGGCCGTGTCCATGACGGCGGTGACGGTGTCGTCGAAGGCCGGCAGGTACTTGCGCACCGCCTCCAGCGCGTTCTCGGCGGCGCGCTTCGTCGCGGCGTCGGGCATCTGCGCCTGCAGCGCCTGCACGGCGGCGACCAGTTGCTGGGCGCGCTCGCGGAACAGGTCGGCGTACTTCAGGTCGGTGTCCATCAGGAAGCGCGCGGCGAACAGGCGGGCCGTCAGCACGCTCTCCACGGCCTGGGTGGCGGAGAGCGCGTTGCGGTCGTCGCCGCGCTCCTTCAGCGCCTGGACGAGGTCGGACAGGCCCTTGCGCGCCGCCTCGCCCTGCGGGGTCAGCACGTCGGTCACCATGCGGTCGCGTGTGTCGCGCGCCTTGACCAGCTTGTCGAAGTTGCGGGCGTAGCCGTCGAGGATGCCGCTCATGCGCTCCAGGTTGGCGCGCCGGGAAGGATCGCCGGTGCCCTGCGCCGCCGCCGTCAGCGCCGGACCGAGGGACGCCTGCAGCTCCCGCACCCGCTTCTGCGCCGCGTCGTCGCCCGTGTTGGAGTAGACGATCACGTTGCGCCGCATGTCGGCGACGGCGCCGGTGATGTCGGACACCTGCTGCGTGTTACGGGCGATGGCGGAGTAGTCGCCCAGCCCGTGCTCGGCCGACCCCATGGCGCGCACGCCCAGCACGGCGAGCGCCACGAGGAGCAGGAGCACCGACAGGAAGCCGGCGGAAATGCGCGTCGCCACCTTGAAGCGTCCGGCGAAGCTGGCGGTCTGCATGGTCTTTGATCCCAACAGAGTGTGGCGGCGGCGCGTCGTCGACGGCGGCTCCGCGGTCATGGCGTACGGGACGGTATGGGCAAAATGTTTCCCAACCCTTTACGAAAGGCCTATTCCGTCACTTAGGTCTTTATAAAGGCTGAATATTTTTTCGGCCCGATCCGCGCTCCGCCCATCAGGGTCACCTGATCAGCGAATCGGCGCGGTGACCACGTCGGCGGCGGTGCTGGCGGCCTTGGCGGTGACGCTGACGGCGGTGCCGGCAACACTGGCGGCACCGCCGACGACGCCGCAGCCGGACAGCGCCAGCGCGAGGAGGACGAGAGGAAGGATGCGGCGCATGGCGATGCTCCAAAGCAATACGGGGCGTGTTACACCCCCGGTCTGTGCCCGCAGTCTGCGCCGTTCCGCCTCACCGTTTCGTTAACCGCGCGGCCTTTCCGAAGCGGTCCGCACCGCCTAGGTTAGGCGGACAGCCCTTCCCGCAGAAAAGCCCGACTGCCCCATGCGCTCCCTTGGTTTTCCGTCCGCCGCCCCGCCCGAATCCGGCAAGCCCCGCCCGTCCGGAGCGGCCACGCTGCGCATGCTGGTCCCCTACCTGTGGCCACAGGGCGCCGTGGAGATGCGCGTGCGCGTCGTCCTCGCCATGCTGCTGCTGGTGGGGGCCAAGGCCGCCAACGTCTACGTGCCGCTCTTCTACAAGGAGGCGGTGGACGCGCTGACGCCGGCGGCCGGCGCAGCGCCGGCGGCGCTGGCCATCCCGATCGGCCTGATCCTGGCCTATGGCATGGCACGCGTGCTGTCGCTGGCCTTCGCCGAGCTGCGCGACGCCGTGTTCGCCAAGGTGGCGCAGCGCGCCATCCGCACGGTGGCATTGAACATCTTCCGCCACCTGCACGCGCTCAGCTTGCGCTTCCACCTGGAGCGGCAGACGGGCGGGCTGACCCGATCGCTGGAGCGCGGCACGCGGGCGATCGATTCGCTGCTGCGCTTCGCGCTGTTCAGCATCGCGCCGACTCTGGTGGAGATCGCGCTGGTCGTGATCATCCTGTGGAACATGTTCAACGGCTGGTTCGCGCTGGCGACCGCCGTCACGGTGGTGGGCTACATCGCCTACACCTTCCTGGTGTCGGAATGGCGCACCAAGTACCGCCGCCAGATGAACGAGGAGGACAGCCGCGCCAACACCAAGGCCATCGACAGCCTGCTGAACTACGAGACCGTCAAGTACTTCGGCAACGAGGAGCACGAGGCGCGCCGCTACGACAAGGCGCTGCAGTCCTACGAGAGCGCGGCGGTGAAGAGCCAGCAGAGCCTGTCGATGCTGAACGTCGGGCAGTCGGCGATCATTTCGGTGGGGCTGGCGGTGGTGATGGCGATGGCGGCGCGCGGCATCGTCAACGGCACGATGACCATCGGCGATTTCGTCCTGGTCAACACCTACCTGCTGCAGCTCTACCAGCCGCTGAACTTCTTCGGCTTCGTGTACCGCGAGATGAAGCAGGCGATCATCGACATGGAGCGGATGTTCGAGCTGCTGGGCGTCGGCCGCGAGATCGCCGATTCGCCCGGCGCCAAGCCGCTGGCCGTGTCCGGCGGGGCGGTGGCGTTCGAGGACGTGTCCTTCGGCTACGACCCGCGCCGGCCGATCCTGAAGGGGGTGAGCTTCGAGGTGCCGGCCGGGAAGACGGTGGCCATCGTCGGCCCGTCGGGAGCGGGCAAGTCGACCATAAGCCGGCTGCTGTTCCGCTTCTACGACGTGTCGGGCGGGCGGGTGACCATCGACGGGCAGGACATCCGCGGCGTGACGCAGTCGTCCTTGCGGTCGGCCATCGGCATCGTTCCGCAGGACACGGTCCTGTTCAACGACACGGTGTTCTACAACATCGCCTACGGCCGCACCGGGGCCAGCCCGGCGGAGGTGGAGCAGGCGGCGCGGCTGGCGCACATCCACGACTTCGTCATGGCGCTGCCCGACGGCTACCAGACCATGGTGGGCGAGCGCGGGCTGAAGCTGTCGGGCGGCGAGAAGCAGCGCGTGGCCATCGCCCGCACCATCCTGAAGAACCCCGCCATCCTGATGTTCGACGAGGCGACCAGTGCCTTGGATACCCACACCGAGCGCGAGATCCAGGCGAACCTGCGCGAGGTCAGCCGGGGGCGCACCACGCTGGTCATCGCGCACCGCCTGTCCACGGTGGTGGAGGCCGACGAGATCCTGGTGCTGGAACAGGGCCGCGTGATCGAGCGCGGCCGCCATGCCGACCTGCTGGCCCGCGGCGGCGCCTACGCCGCGCTGTGGGCGCGTCAGCAGGACACCAGCCACGGGCCGGAGCCGGTGCCCGGCGTGCTGGCGCCGACGTGATGGGCCCCACGCGCCAGTCCCTGCGCGCCGCGACGCAGGCGATCCACGACCGGCTGGACCATGCGCCGGTGCTGCGCCCGCTGACCGAGCCGGGGCTGACGGTGGACGGCTATCGCGCCGCGCTCGTCGCGCTGTACGGCGTCCACGCGCCGGTGGAGGCGCGGCTGGGCGGCGGCGGGCGGCTGGGTCTCCTGCGCGCCGACCTCGCCGACCTGGGCGTCGATGCCGATGGCCTCCCGGTCATGGACGGGCTGCCGGACCTCGGCGGGACGGCGGAGCGGCTGGCGGCGCGCTACGTGCTGGACGGGTCGGCGCACGGCGGGCGGGCGATGCTGCCGAACGTCACCCGCGCGCTGGGCTTCGACGCCGCGCGCGGGGCGCGCTTCCTGGCCTCGGCCGGGATCGACGCGGCGGCGGGCTGGCGGGACCTGCTGGCGCGGCTGGAGGCGGAGGTCGCCACCCCGGCGGCGCGCGACGCCGCCTGCGTCGCGGCGGTGGGGCTGTTCGCCGCCATCGAGGATTGGTTGGGGCGTTGCCGCCGGGCGTGAGGGGGGCTAGTTTCCCGGTCATGACCACCACGCCCCCCCTGCCCCCCACGCCCAACGATCCGGCCGCCCTGGCCGAGGCCGTGCGCCGCGGCGAGCGCCGGGCGCTCGCGCGCGCCATCACGCTCATCGAATCGACGCGCGCCGACCACCGCCGCGCCGCCGAGGCGCTGCTGGCGGCCCTGCTGCCGCACACCGGCAACTCGGTGCGCGTCGGCATCACCGGCGTGCCGGGGGTGGGCAAATCCACCTTCATCGAGGCGTTCGGGCTGCACGTCATCGGCCAGGGGCACAAGGTGGCCGTGCTGGCCATCGACCCGACCTCGCAGCGCACCGGCGGCTCGATCCTCGGTGACAAGACGCGCATGGTCGACCTGTCGCGCGAGGAGGCGGCCTTCATCCGCCCCTCCCCCGCCGGATCCACACTGGGCGGCGTGGCGCGCCGCACGCGCGAGGCGATGCTGGTGTGCGAGGCCGCCGGCTTCGACGTCATCGTCGTGGAGACGGTGGGCGTGGGCCAGTCGGAGACGGCGGTGGCCGACATGGTGGACCTGTTCCTGCTGCTGCTGCTGCCAGCCGGCGGCGACGAGCTGCAGGGCATCAAGAAAGGCATCATGGAACTGGCCGACGTCATCGTCGTGAACAAGGCGGACGGCGACCTCGCCAACACCGCGCGGCACACCGTGGCCGACTACCGCCACGCGGTGACGCTGCTGCGCCACGGCGCCGACTGGCGGGTGCCGGTGTTGAGCTGTTCGGCCTTCGAGAAGCGCGGCATCGACGCGGTGTGGGACACCATCGGCACGCACCGCGCCACCATGGAGGCCAACGGCGCCCGGAGCGCGCGGCGCGCCGAACAGGCGCGCGCCTGGCTGTGGAGCGAGATCCGCGAGACGCTGATCGACGCGTTCCGCGCCAACCCGAAGGTGCGCGCCGAACTGCCCGACCTGGAGGCCCGCGTCACCAGCGGCGGCTTGGTCCCAACGTCCGCCGCGCGCACGCTGCTGGGACACTTCCTGGGCCGCGAGGTGGGCGTGCGGGACTGAGGCGATCCCGCATCGCAGCAAATTTGTTGCACCGCAGCATCGGTTTGTATAGGGTATCCGTGGCGAAACCGGGTTTCGCCGGGGTGGCCGTGCGCCTTCGGGCCTGCCGCCGGTCTTGCGCCGCGTTCCAGGGCCGTTCGCCCAACGCCGCAGGACGCCTCCGTTCAAACTCGTGTTTCGGGGAGAAACCGCAATGAGCGACACGTTCCAGGGCATCTACGAGACGGCCGCCGCCCGTTCCGCCCGCGTCGGCAACGTCGTGCAGGAAGGCTACCGCCGCTGGGTCGACGGCCTGACCACCGGCTTCAACCAGACCGCCAAGGCCGCCGAGGAGATGCGCAAGGTGCGCAGCCCGGCCGATCTGGTGGCCTTGCAGCGCCAACTGTTCGACACCACCGCGGCCCGCGTCGCCGAGGACGTGAAGGCGTTCATCGACCTGTCGCAGAAGCTCGTCGCCGAAGTGACCGCCCCGGTCGCCCTCCCGAAGGCCGCCGCCCCCAAAGCCGCCCCGAAGGTCGAGGTGAAGGCCGAACCGGCGCCGGCCGCGAAGGCGGAAACCCCCAAGGCGGCGCCCGCCCCGACTCCGCCCCCGAAGAAGGCGGCCGCCCCCAAGGCGACGGTGAAGCCGGCCGTCAAGACCCAAGCGCCGAAGGCCGCTCCAAAGGTCGAGGCGCCCAAGGTCGAAGCCCCGAAGGCGGATACCCCGAAGGTGGAAGCGAAGGTCGAGGCGCCGAAGGCTCCGGCCGCCGCTCCGGCGAAGACCGAGGCCCCGAAGGTCGAGGTGAAGACCGAGACGCCCAAGGTCGAGGCCCCGAAGGCGGAAACCCCGAAGGCCGAGGTGAAGGCCCCGGTGGCCGCCGCTCCGGCCGCCGCGGCCCCAACTCCGGCTTCGGCCCCGGCTCCGGCCCCCGTCACCGCCAAGCCCGCGGCGGCGGAGTAAGCATCGGCTGACGATCAGGCGCGCGTCCGGATTCTCCTTCCTTGACGGGCGCGCGCTTGTTCGACTATAACGCCGCCTCCTTTCGGGCGGGCTGCTGCCCGAGACCGGCACTCATTTGTTAAAAAGGATCAGACCGATGGCTCGTCGGTGCTCCGTGACCGGCAAGGGCACGCAGTTTGGCAACAACGTCTCGCACGCCAACAACAAGACCCGTCGCCGCTTCCAGCCGAACCTGCAGGAAACCTCCCTGCTGAGCGACTCGCTCGGCCAGATGGTGCGCCTGCGCCTCTCCACCAACGCGATCCGCTCGATCGAGCACAAGGGCGGCCTCGACGCCTTCCTGCTCGACGCCAAGGACGCCGTGCTGAGCCTGGACGCGCGCCGCCTGAAGCGCCGCATCGCCAAGGCCCAGGACAAGCAGGCCGCGGCGTAAGCTGCTTGCCGGTCTTTAAGGAAATGAGCCCGCCGCGCGGACGCACGGCGGGCCTTTTCTATTCCAGATCCTCCACATCCTCCGCGTCCACCACCCGCCGCGCGATCTCGTAGGCGAAGCCGGCGCGGCCCAGGGCGGCGAGGTCCTTGTCGCGGTGGGCGGGGCGCGACTCGGGCGCGCGGAAGGGGCCGAGGCGGCGGCGCTTCGCCAGCGCCAGCGCGGCGGCGAGGTCCAGGTCGCCCTCCACGTCCTCGCGCACGCGGTCCAGCGCGCCGTCCACGGCGTCGCGCGCCACACCCTTGGCGGCCAGCTTCTCGCGGATGGCGCGGGTGGAGGCGCCGCGGCGGTGCAGGCTCTCCGCCTTCATCCTCGCGTAGCCGGCGTCGTCGAGCAGGCCGCTGCGCTGGTAGCGGGCCAGCAGGTCGTCCACCCAGCGCGCCGCCTCCTCGCGGTCGGTGCCGTGCTCCTGCACCGAACGGTCGACCCGGCGCATCAGCACCCGCCGCAGGTTGGCGGCGGAACTGGCGAATCGCTCCAGGTAATGGAGGGCTGCGTTCTCCAGGTACTGCGGCGTGACGCGCTTGGGCGGACGGCGGGCCGTCATGGCAGGCTTTCCCTTGGAAATGGTGGCCGGCAGGGGGGTTGCTCCGGCGGGGGAGGAGGGCCTAATGTCGCCCCTTTCCTGATGATCCTGAAAACGATGACCCATCCTCTCCCTCCCATGCCGCGCGCCGTCGGATCCGTCAACTGGATCGGGCTGTGGACGCTCTACGCCCGCGAGGTGCGCCGCTTCGTCAAGGTGCACCAGCAGACCGTGTGGGCGCCGGTGGTCACCACACTGCTGTTCTACGCCGTCTTCGCGCTGGCGCTGGGCGGGGCGGTGCGCATGGTGGGCGACGTGCCGTACATGGAGTTCCTGGCGCCGGGCCTGATCATGATGGCGATGACGCAGAACGCCTTCGCCAACACCTCGTCGTCGGTGGTGATCGCCAAGGTGCAGGGCAACATCGTCGACATCCTGATGCCGCCCATGGCGCCCATCGAACTGGCGCTGGGCTTCGTCGGCGGCGGGGTGACGCGGGGGCTGTGCGTCGGGCTGGTGACCGGGCTGGCGATCTGGGCCTTCACGCCGCTGCACATGCCGCACCCGGGCTTCGTCATCTTCCACGCGCTGATGGCGTCGATGCTGCTGTCGCTGCTGGGGCTGGCGGGCGGCATCTGGTCGGAAAAGTTCGACCACATCGCCGCCGTGACCAACTTCGTGGTGACGCCGCTGGCCTTCCTGTCCGGCACCTTCTATTCGGTGGGCAGCCTGCCGCCGGTGTTCTGGTGGATCGCCCACTTCGACCCGTTCTTCTACATGATCGACGGCTTCCGCTACGGCTTCATCGGCCGGTCCGACGGCACGCTGGCGCTGGGCGTGGCGGTCATGCTGGCGACCAACGGGTTCCTGTGGTGGCTGGTCCTGCGCATGCTGCGCACGGGGTACAAGCTGAAGGCGTGAGGCGGCGTTTCCCGGGGGCCGTAACGCTGGCATGCGGGTCCGGCCGCGCCCAAGCCGTTGACAGCGGGCGCTTATCTCTTGATATTGGCCGCTTTCCGTCGGGCCAGGAGGTCCGCCGGACGTATTCGTATTGGGGGAGTGTCCCGTGATTCCGGTCGTCATGCCCGTGTACAACCGCGCCGATGTCGTGTTCGAGCGGGGTGAAGGTGCGTATCTCTTCGATACCGCCGGGCGACGATACCTGGACTTCGCCGCCGGCGTGGCGGTGATGGCGCTCGGCCATTCCCACCCGCACCTCGTCGACGCGCTGGTCGAACAGGGCAAGAAGCTCTGGCACACCTCCAACCTCTACCGGGTCGCGGGGCAGGAGTCGCTGGCGCGGCGGCTGGTCGACGCCACCTTCGCCGACACGGTGTTCTTCACCAACTCCGGTGTCGAGGCGTGGGAGTGCTCGGTCAAGGTCTGCCGCAAGTACCAGTACGAGACCGGCAACCCGCAGCGCTGGCGCATCATCACCTTCCAGCAGAACTTCCACGGCCGCACCACCTCCGCCATCGCCGCCTCGAAGGCGGAGAAGATGGTGAAGGGCTTCGGGCCGGTGATGGAGGGCTTCGACATCGTCGCCTTCGGCAACCTGAACGAGGTGCGCGCCGCGATCACCGACGAGACCGCCGCCATCTGCATGGAGCCGATCCAGGGCGAAGGCGGCATCCGCGTGGGCGACACCGACTTCCTGAAGGGCCTGCGCGCGGTGTGCGACGAGTTCGGCCTGCTGCTCTTCATGGACGAGATCCAGACCGGCATGGGCCGCACCGGCAAGCTGTTCGCGCACGAGTGGGCGGGCGTCACGCCGGACGTCATGGCGGTGGCCAAGGGCATCGGCGGCGGCTTCCCGCTGGGCGCCTGCCTCGCCACCGAGAAGGCCGCCGTCGGCATGACGCCGGGCACGCACGGCAGCACCTACGGCGGCAACCCGCTGGCGACCGCCATCGGCAACGCCGTGCTGGACGTCATGCTGGCCCCCGGTTTCCTGGCGGGCGTGGAGAAGGTCGGCCGCGCGCTGCACCGCCGCCTCGCCGCCCTGGTGGACGCCCACCCGCGGGTCTACACCGAGGTGCGCGGGCACGGGCTGATGCTCGGCCTGAAGATCGACGACGCCGTGGCCAACACGGCCGTGGTCGACCGGCTGCGCGCCAACGGCCTGCTGGCCGTGGCGGCGGGCGACAACGTGGTGCGGCTGCTGCCGCCCCTGATCATCGAAGACGCGCAGGTGGACGAGGCCGTCGCCATCCTGGCCAAGACAGCACAGGAGTTGGTGGCATGACGACGCCGCGGCATTTCCTCGACCTCGACCGGCTCGACACCGCCACGCTGCGCGGCATCCTGGACCGCGCCGTGTCCATCAAGCGCGACATCCCCGGCCACCGCGCGCTGGCCGCCGGCCGCACGCTGGCAATGATCTTCGAGAAGCCGTCGACCCGCACCCGCGTGTCGTTCGAGGTGGGCATGACCCAGCTCGGCGGCCACGCGCTGGTGCTGAAGCACGACGACATGCAACTGGGCCGCGGCGAGACCATCGCCGATACGGCGCGCGTGCTGTCGCGCTACGTCGACGCCATCATGGTGCGCACGGGGCCGGAGGAGCGGCTGCTGGAACTCGCGCAGCATGCGGCTGTTCCGGTGATCAACGGTCTCACCAACGAATCGCACCCCTGCCAGATCATGGCCGACATCCTGACCTTCGAGGAGCACCGCGGGCCGATCGCCGGCCGCGTCGTGGCCTGGAGCGGCGACGGCAACAACGTCGCCGCCAGTTGGGTGCACGCCGCCGTGCGCTTCGATTTCGAGCTGCGCTTGGCCTGCCCGGAGAGCCTGAGCCTGCCGCCGGCCCTGCTGGACTGGGCGGCGCGCGAGGGCCGCGGCAACGTGGTGGTGGTGAAGACGGCGGACGAGGCGGCACGCGACGCCGACTGTGTCGTCACCGACGCCTGGGTGTCGATGAACAACACCGACGAGGAGAAGGCCTTCCGCCACGCGGCGCTGGAGCCGTTCCAGGTGAACGAGCGGTTGATGGGCCTTGCCAAGGCCGACGCGCTGTTCATGCACTGCCTGCCCGCCCACCGCGGCGAGGAGATGACCGAGGGCGTCATCGACGGCCCGCGGTCGGTGGTGTGGGACGAAGCGGAGAACCGCATGCACGCGCAGAAGGCCGTGCTGGCATGGTGCCTGGAGGCATGAGCGATACCCCCTCCCCCGCCGGGTCTGGTGCCGACGATCTGGTCCAGCCGTTCCAGATCGAGGCGTCGCGGCTGCGCGGGCGCATGGTGCGCCTGGGCGCCTCGCTGGACGAGATCCTGACGCGCCACGCCTATCCCGAGCCGGTGGCGAAATTCCTGGCCGAGACCATGGCGCTCGCCGTGCTGCTGGCCAGCATGCTGAAGTACGAAGGCATCTTCACGCTGCAGACCAAGGGCGACGGGCCGATCCGCCTGATGGTGGCGGACGTTACCTCGGTGGGCGACGTGCGCGCCTACGCCCAGTTCGACGAGGCGGCGCTGACCGCCGCCGGCGACGACGTGACGATCGCGCCGGCCCCGGCGCTGCTGGGGCGCGGGCACATCGCCTTCACCGTGGACCAGGGGCCGAACACCGACCGCTACCAGGGCATCGTCGAGCTGTACGGCAAGACGCTGGCCGACTGCGTGCAGCACTATTTCCGCCAGTCGGAGCAGATCGACACCGGCCTCCGCGTGTCCGTCGGCCACGACGCCGACGGGCGTTGGCGGGCCGGCGGGCTGATGGTGCAGCGCATGCCGCCGGAACAGGGCGCCGCCGCGCTCCTGTCCAGCGACACGGAAGACGACTGGCGCCGCGCCATGGTGCTGATGGCCAGCGCCACCGACGACGAGCTGCTGAGCCCCGCGCTGAAGGCCAACGACCTGTTGTTCCGCCTGTTCCACGAGGACGGCGTGCGGGTGTGGCCGCCGCACCACCTGCGCTTCGGCTGCCGCTGCTCGCGCCAGCGCGTGCACGACATGCTGGCGAACCTGCCGCGCGAGGAAGTGCAGGACCTGAAGGTCGAGGAGACCGGCAAGGTCGAGGTGGTCTGCCAGTTCTGCTCCACCGCCTACCACTTCGACGACGACGACCTGGACAAGGTGTACGGGCCGCAGACGGAGTGACGGTGCCGCGTAAGGAACGGTGCCCGCCGCCGGCTGTTTTCCGCCTGTCATCGAACGGGCGGAAGGAGCGGGCCATGGACATGCGGCGGACGGCGGAGAGCGGGATTTCCGCGAACGGGCTGATGGCGTTCGCGGGCGGCGTGCTGGTGGCGCTGATCGCCAGCCGGATCATGCCGCCGCTGGTGGCGCAGGCCGCCGGCACCATGCGCGCGCAGGCCGGGCGCGACCCGTTCGACGCGCTGGCGCACGACCACCGGATCATCCTGTCCCTGCTGGACGAGATGGAGCACAGCCCCGAGCACGCCACCGTGCGGCGCACGCAGCTCCTGCTGCGCCTGAAGCGGCGGCTGGCCGCGCACGCGCTGGCCGAGGAGGACGTGGTCTACCCCCTGCTGCACGACCAGGCGCACGCGGTGGAGGACACCCGCCATCTGTACGCCGAGCACGCCGACATGAAGATGCACCTGTTCGCGCTGGAGCGGATGCCCAAGGACGACCCGCGCTGGCACGGCCGCGTCGGCGAGTTGCGGGCGCTGATCGCCGGGCACGTGCGCCAGGAGGAGGAGGTCGACTTCCCCAAACTGCGCGAGCGCCTGGACCAGCGGGCGACGGTGCGCCTGTCGGGCAGCGTGGAGCGGGAGAAGGCGCTGGTCCTGTAGGGGGGCCGGGCGCCGGCCCCCCCTTGTGAACATCGCCGTGAACATCGCCGCCCGTCCGCCCGTTCTTCCAGGTAAGGATGCAAGGGAGGACAGCCATGCGCATGATCCTGGGTTTTCTCGCCGCGGTGCTCGTCGCCGTCGCTGGTTGCGCGCCGACCGAGTTCGTCGATCCCTACGGCGCACAGGCCTCGCGCAAGCCATCCGCGCAGGACAACGCCGCGGGCAAATGAGGCGTCCGCGCCAGCGGACGTGAGGAGCGGCCCGCTCGGCTGTTGTCCCTTCGGGTAACCACCCAAGGGGAGGTTCAGTATGCGCAAGATTACTCTTCCCGTGCTGTCGGCCGTGGCGCTGGTGTCCATGGCGGGCTGCGCGCAGATGAACGATTGGTTCGGTGGCTCGTCGGATCAGGCGTCGCGACCGATCGACGAACGCAACCTGTCGACGCTGGCCCGGCTGGAGCCGCGCGAGCTGATGGGCAAGGACGTCGTCGCCTTCGACGGGCAGAAGGTCGGCACCGTCGACGACGTGCTGATGAACCGCAGCAGCCGGCCGGAGATGCTGGTCGTCGGCACCGGCGGCTTCCTGGGCATCGGCGAGAAGAACGTGGCGGTCGACGTCGACCGCGTCCGTTTCTCGCGCGAGCGCAACGCCGTCGTCGCCACCGACTGGACCAAGGACCAGTTCGCGGCCCTGCCGGAGTACCGCTACGACGGCAGCATGGTGTCGCTGAGCCGGTCGCGCTCGGGGCAATAGGCAACAGCGGCGGCTTGGTTCCAGCTTCCCGGGTTCAGCATCTTGGTCCGGGGCGGGGCCGGCGCTATAGTGCCGCCCCGCCCTCCCGGCCGACCGGAGCGACCATGCCGACCCGCCGTTCCTTCCTGCTGACCGCCGCCGCCGCGGTCTCCTTGGCCCTCGCCGCCTGCCAGAGCACGCCGCCGCGCGTGTCCACCCAGCCGATCGGCTTCACGCAATTCGGCCCCATCGTGCTGAACGCCGCCGCCATCGACGTGGTGGACAATCACCGCCCGAGTGGAGGCGGGAAACACATCGAGCAGACCGCCCCGACGCCGCCGGCCGAAGCCGTGCGCCGCTGGGCGGCCGAGCGCCTGCAGGCCGGCGGCCGCCAGGGCGCCGTGCGCGTCACCGTCAGGGACGCCAGCATCATCGAGACGCAGTTGCCGACGACACAGGGCGTGAAGGGCTATTTCACCAACGATCAGGCCCAGCGCTACGACGGCCGCCTGGACGTGGAGATCGCCGGCGAGGCGCCGATCGCCGGCGGCGGCAGCTTCCGCGGCGTGACGAAGGCGACGGTCACCGCGTCCGCGACGGTGGCGGAGAACGTCTCGCTGGCCGACCGCGAGGCCACCTTGCAGGAGTTGACCCGCCGCATGGCCGACCAGCTCAACGCCCGCCTCGACGCCGGCATCCGCAAGGATCTGGCGCCGATGGTCGTGCGGTAGGAGAAGGCTCCCTTACCCTGCGTACGCCCGCCGCAGGCCGGCGATGTCGATGCGGGTCATCTCGAACATGGCCTCCGTGACCCGCCTCGACCGCTCGGGATCCGGGTCCTTGAGCATGGCCAGCAGCATGGTGGGGACGATCTGCCACGAGACGCCGAAGCGGTCCTTCAGCCAGCCGCACGGCCCCGGCGCGCCGCCGTCGCAGAGCCGGTCCCACAGCGCGTCCACCGCGGCCTGATCCGCGCAGTCGACCGCGAAGGAAATGGCCTCGTTGAAGCGGAAGTCCGGTCCGCCGTTCAGGGCGGCGAAGGGCTGGCCGTCGAGTTCGAATGCGATCGTCATCACGCTGCCCTGCGGTCCGGGTCCGGCGTCGCCGTAGCGCAGGACGTCGCCGATCCTCGAGTTCGGGAAGGTGGAGACGTAGAAATGCGCCGCCTCTTCGGCCTGGGTATCGAACCACAGGAACGGGGTGATCTTCGGCATGGCGTCGTCCTTCATGGGTGCGGGTGATCGCGTGGGCGCCCGTAGGACGATCGCCGGGGCCGCCCCGCCGACAGGCCGATGACGAAAATTTTTCGCGGGACGCCGGTCCCGCAGCCCCCCGATCGAAGGGGGTAGCCTGCAATATAGTTTCTTATCTTGCGAAACTTCCGGCAAAACCAGTGGGTCAGAACCTTGGACATGACCGCACCGGGATTGCTCATGATCGATGACGCCCGCATTCTACCCGACGGAACCGAACTGGCCGCCGACCTCTGCATCATCGGCGGCGGTGTTGCCGGAATCACGCTGGCCTGCGCGCTGGCCGGCACCGCCCACCGGATTCTGGTGCTGGAGAGCGGCGGGCTGACGCCCGACGGCGCCACGCAGGCGCTGTACGCCGGGGAGAGTGTGGGGCAGCCCTATGAACAGCTGGCGACGGCCCGCAGCCGCTACTTCGGCGGCGGCAGCAACTGCTGGGGCGGGCTGTGTCGCCCGTTCGAGGACATCGACCTTGCCGCCCGGCCGTGGGTGCCGCACAGCGGCTGGCCTTTCGGCCGCGATGAGCTTGCCCCCCATTACGAGCGCGCCCACGCCATCCTCGGCCTCGGCCCCTGCGACTACGACATCGGCCGCTGGCAGGAGCGGCTGGGCGACGGGATACGCTTCATGCCCGTGGACGGCGCCACGGCGGAGAACCGCGTCGCCAAGATCAGCGTCCGGCCGAAGCTGGGCGAGGCGCACCGCGCAGCCCTGGCGTCCTCCGGCAACGTCACCGTGCTGCTGAACGCCAACGTCACCGAGCTGGAGACCAACGACACGGCCAGCGCGGTGGAGCGGGTGCGCTGCGCCGTTCTGGGCGGCCAGCGCTTTGCGGTGAAAGCGCGCATGGTCGTGCTGTGCGCCGGAGGGATCGAGAACCCGCGCCTGCTTCTGCTGTCCAACCGGGTGCAGGCGGCGGGGTTGGGCAATGGGCACGATCTGGTCGGGCGCTTCTTCACCGACCATCCGCGCATCAAGTCGAGCGTCGTGCGGCTGGCCGACCAGCGGCGGCACCGGCCGCTGTACGACATGACGTTGCTGCTGTCGCGCCGGCGCCTGAACGCGCCGCACCTGCCGGTCAGCGCCTCGGTGGCGCCGACGGCGGTGGTGCAGCGGGCGTTGGAACTGCTGAACTCGCGCACCTACCTCGTGGCCCGCTACCACGGCGAGGCGACGGACGCCTTCCGGGCGCTGACCGAGCTGCGGCTCCTGCTGGCGAACCGGCGCAAGTACGGCATCAGCGGGCCGCCGCCCGGCCCGGTGCTGCGCGCGGCGCTGCCGCGCATCGTGGCGCAGGCGCCGCGGCTGGCCGGCGCCTTGCTGGACAACGTCCTCAACCCGAACTGGGTGCAGCGCAGCTTCACCCTGGAAACGGTGCTGGAACCGGTGCCGAACCCCGACAGCCGGGTGACGCTGACGGCGCAGCGCGACGCGCTGGGCCTGAACCGGACGCAGGTGGACTGGCGCCTGACCGCGCAGGACCGCGACAACTTCGTGCGGACGCACGCCACCATCCTGGACACGCTGGTCCGCAACGGGGTGATCCAGGAACCACGACCGGGCGAGAACCCGGCGGACGTGGCGGATCTGTGGCCCGGCACCATCGGCTGGTGCTGGCACCACATGGGCACCACGCGCATGCACGACGACCCGCGCCGGGGCGTGGTGGACCGCAACGGCAAGGTGCACGGCGTGGGCAACCTGTACGTGGCCGGCAGCTCGGTTTTCCCGACCATGGGCAGCGACCACCCGACGATCAACATCGCGGCGCTGGCGCTGCGCCTGTCCGAACACCTGGCCGCCCTGCTCGGCAGCCTGCCGGCGGCGCTGGCGGCGTGAGGGAGGCCCCGAATGTCCCTCCCCCGGCGGAGCCGGGGGAGAGCTTTACCACGCCTCAATGCACCGTGCCGCTGTCCGCCGGCTTGGCGGTGCGGACGTGGGCGGCGACCGGCTGGCCGTTGATGGTCAGGCTGCCGGCCTCGGCCGACACCGCCACCTCCTGCCCGTCGGCGACCTTGCCTTCCAGGATCATCGTCGCCAGCGGGTTCTGCAGCTCGCGCTGGATCACCCGCTTCAAGGGCCGGGCGCCGTACACCGGGTCGTAGCCGGCCTCCGCCAGCCAGTCGGTGGCCGCCGGATCGACCGACAGCGCGATGTCGCGCTCGGCGAGCATCTTGGTGAGCCGGCCGAGCTGGATCTTGACGATGCCGCCCATGTGGCCGCGCGACAGGCGGTGGAACAGCAGGATCTCGTCCAGGCGGTTCAGGAACTCCGGCCGGAAGCTGGCGCGCACCACCTCCATCACCTCGGTCCGCACGGCGTCGATGTCCTGCCCCTCGGGCATCGCGGCGATGACGTCGGAGCCGAGGTTCGAGGTCATGATGATCAGCGTGTTGCGGAAATCCACCGTGCGGCCCTGGCCGTCGGTCAGGCGGCCGTCGTCGAGCACCTGGAGCAGCACGTTGAAGACGTCCGGGTGCGCCTTCTCCACCTCGTCGAACAGCACGACCTGATAGGGCCGGCGCCGCACCGCCTCGGTCAGCGCGCCGCCCTCCTCATATCCGACGTAGCCCGGAGGCGCGCCGATCATGCGGGCGACCGAGTGCTTCTCCATGTACTCCGACATGTCGAGGCGGACCATGGCGGTCTCGTCGTCGAACAGGAACTCGGCCAGCGCCTTGGTCAGCTCCGTCTTGCCGACGCCGGTGGGGCCGAGGAAGAGGAAGGAGCCGATGGGGCGGTTGGGGTCCTGCAAGCCGGCGCGGGCGCGGCGGATGGCGTTGGAGACGGCGACGATCGCCTCCTCCTGCCCGACCACGCGGGTGCGCAGCCGTTCCTCCATGTGCAGCAGTTTCTCGCGCTCGCCGGCCAGCATCTTGTCGACCGGGATGCCGGTCCAGCGGCTGACCACGGAGGCGATGTCGCTGTCGCGCACCTCCTCGTTCAGCATGCGGGACTGCGACGCCTGCTCGGCCGCCTTCAGCGCCTTCTCCAGGTCGGGGATGACGCCGTAGGTCAGCTCGCCCGCGCGGCCCCAATTGCCGCCGCGCTGCGCCTGATCCAGTTCGGTGCGGGCGTGGTCCAGGTCCTCCTTGATCTTCTGGGCGCTCGACAGCTTGTCCTTCTCGGCCTGCCAGCGGGCGGTGAGTTCGGCCGATTCCTGCTCAAGCTCGGCCAGTTCGCCCTCCAGGTCGGCGAGGCGGTTGCGCGACGCCTCGTCGGTCTCGCGCTTCAGCGCCTCGCGCTCGATCTTGAGCTGGATGATGCGGCGGTCCAGCTCGTCGATCTCCTCGGGCTTCGAGTCCACCGCCATGCGCAAGCGGCTGGCGGCCTCGTCGATCAGGTCGATGGCCTTGTCGGGCAGGAAGCGATCGGTGATGTAGCGGTTCGACAGGGTGGCGGCCGAGACGATGGCGCCATCGGTGATGCGCACCCCGTGGTGCACCTCGTAGCGCTCCTTCAGGCCGCGCAGGATGGAGATGGTGTCCTCCACCGTCGGCTCCGACACGAAGACCGGCTGGAAGCGCCGGGCGAGTGCTGCGTCCTTCTCCACGTGCTTGCGGTACTCGTCCAGCGTGGTGGCGCCAACGCAGTGCAGCTCGCCGCGCGCCAGCGCGGGCTTGAGCATGTTGGAGGCGTCCATGGCGCCGTCCGCCTTGCCCGCACCCACCAGCGTGTGCATCTCGTCGATGAAGACGACGATCTCGCCGGCCGCCGCCTGAATCTCCTGCAGGACGGCCTTCAGCCGCTCCTCGAACTCGCCGCGATACTTCGCGCCGGCCACCATGGCGGCGAGGTCGAGCGCCAGCAGCTTCTTGTTCTTCAGCCCCTCCGGCACGTCGCCCTTGACGATGCGCTGGGCCAGCCCCTCGACGATGGCGGTCTTGCCGACGCCGGGCTCGCCGATCAGCACGGGGTTGTTCTTGGTGCGCCGCGCCAGCACCTGGATGGTGCGGCGGATCTCCTCGTCGCGGCCGATGACGGGGTCGAGCTTGCCGTCGCGCGCGGCGGCGGTGAGGTCGCGGGCGTACTTCTTCAGCGCGTCGTAGCCCTGCTCGGCCGAGGCGGTGTCGGCGGTGCGGCCCTTGCGGATCTCGTTGATCGCGGTGTTGAGCGCCTGCGGGTTGACGTTGGCGGCCTTCAGCGCCCTGGCGGACGGCGTGCCCTCGGCCATGGCGAGCGCCAGCAAAAGGCGTTCGGCGGTGACGTAGCTGTCGCCGGCCTTCTCCGAAATCTTCTCGGCCTGTTCGAAGACGCGCGCCAGCTCCGGCGACAGGTACACCTGGCCGGCCCCGGCCCCTTCGACCTTCGGCAGCTTGTCCAGTTCGGCATCGACGGACGCGAGTGCGGCGGCCGGATCGCCGCCGGCGGCGCGGATCAGGTTGGCGGCGAGGCCTTCCTTGTCGTCGAGCAGCGTCTTCAGAAGTTGTTCGGGGGTGAGTCGCTGATGCCCACGGCGCAACGCCGCCGTCTGCGCCGCCTGCACGAAACCACGGCTGCGCTCGGTGTACTTTTCGAAGTCCATACTGTGTCTCCCACGTGCGGCCGACCGCCCGCCAGGCAGCCCGATCGGCCATTGACCCACTGTCGTGTGCGATCCAGGAGGATGCTGCGGAAGATGTGGTGAAGCTTGCGCCGCGTGCAAGACCACCCCGTGCGCAAGGTTATTGGGGTGGACGGATGGTCGGGCTTTCCACGAATTCGGTCGCTTCTACTCCTTTGGATAATCCTCCACCCCGTTGCCGCTCGACCGATTGCGCCGCTTCCGGCATGGTGCCGGCGGGCCTATGGTTCGGAGGCCGCCCCGCCCCGGACACAGCCCCTCCCTCATGACCGACACCACGCTGCCCACGGGCACCATGCCGCACCCGCTGAACCCGCTCCGGCTCGCCTGGCACGCGCGCAACGCGTGGCACCGCATCGCGCGGCCGCTGACCATCGGGGTGCGGGCGATCATCCTCGACGGGGACCGGGTGCTGCTGATCCGGCACAGCTACGTCCCCGGCTGGCACCTGCCGGGCGGCGGCGTCGACAAGCGCGAGACGCTGGTCGACGCCATGCGGCGCGAGGTGCGCGAGGAGGTCGGGCTGGCCGTGGAGACGGCCCGGCCGCTGGGCGTGTTCGCGCGCTTCCGCCATGGCGCCAGCGACCATGTGGCGGTGTTCGTCGCCGAGCGCTGGAGCGGTGAGCCGCGCATCGACCGGTTCGAGATCGCCCAGGCCGCCTTCTTCCCGCTGGACCGCCTGCCCGAGGGCACCACCCCGGCGACGCGGCGCCGGCTGGCCGAATTCCTGGGGAACAAGACCCTGGACGAGCACTGGTGACGAGCACTGGTGAAATATGCACCGTTGATGGTTGACAGAATTGCTGCGGCACGTCTCAGATACGCCGCATGCCGATCACGCTTGCCAAGATATTCCGCTATCCCGTCAAGGGGTTGACTGCCCAGGAACTGCCGGCCGCCGAACTGGTGGCCGGACAGGCGCTGCCCGGCGACCGCCGTTACGCCCTGCTGCACGGGGCCGCGACGCTGGAGGCCGGGCACCACGAGGAAGGCTGGCGGCCAAAGAGCGACTTCCTCCAGCTCGCCCGTCACGAAAAGCTGGCGGCGCTGGAGACGGAGTTCGACGACGACACGCAGACGTTGGTCGTCTATCGCGGCGGCAGGCCGGTGTCGCGCGGCCGGCTGGACCAGCCCATGGGCCGCATGCTGATTGAGCAGTTCTTCGCCGCCTACATGGCGAGCGCCGCCCCCGGCGCGCCGAAGCTGGCCGAGGCCAGGGGCTTCGCGTACACCGACACCGACACGCCGTTCGTCTCGTTGCTGAACCTCGCCAGCGTGCATGACATCGGGCGTGTGGCAAAGCAGCCGGTGGACCCGGCGCGGTTCCGCGGCAACCTGTGGCTGGACGGGCTCGATCCCTGGGAGGAGCGCAACTGGATCGGCCGAACGCTATCCGTCGGTGGCGCCACGCTGGAGGTGGTGCGGCCGATCGGCCGGTGTGCCGCCACCGAGGTGAACCCGGGCACGGGCGCACGCGATCTCAACGTCCTGCGCACGCTGCGGGACGGGTTCGGCCACACGCAGTGCGGCGTCTATGCCCGCGTGGTGGACGGCGGCCGGATCGCTGTGGGCGATCCGGTCACGCTGGCCGGGTAGCCTTACAGACCGGAGTGGTTCAGGCCGAAACGGCTCAGGCGTTGAGCGGCGCGCGCTCGTCGGCGCCGCTGCCCTCGTCATCACCCTGGTCCTGGTCGTCGCCCTGGTCCTGGTAGGCGTGCGGCTGCGGCCCCTGGCCGTTGCCGCCGGGGCGGTTGTCGCCACGCTGGCGGCTTTCCGCTTCCTGGATCTGGGTAATGATGCGGAAATAGTGCTCGGCGTGCTGCAGGTAGTTTTCCGCCATGATGCGGTCGCCCGACGTCGAGGCGTCACGCGCCAGCGTCAGGTACTTCTCATGGACCTGCCATGCGTTGCCGCGGATGCGCACGTCCGGGCCGTTGCTGTCGAAGGTCTGGTGACGAAGCGGAACGTTCTGGCGCCGACCACCACCGCCGCCGCCGCCACCACCGCCACCGCCGCCGCCACCACCGTTTCCACCGCGGCCGCGCGAACGCCTGTTGTTGGGTCCTTGTCTCATTCGGCTCTTATGGCCCCGTGTTCGAGAAAGCGAGTCCCCCTTCAACACCCTGGCGGCCCTTTTGGCCACCGGGTCCGCCGCGGTCGGTCAGGCCACGGATCGGTCTCGGGGATTCATACGACGCATGGGCCCGTCGGCATCCCGCCGGGCGGTCCTTGACCCCCGCCGGCCCATGGCGCGTCGCTGTCCCGCACCCTAATCGGGAAGCGGGCGCAATCCAACCTTTTTTTGTAGGCACCACCGGATTTCACCGGGCGTTTCACCGATCGTTGCGCGCCCGGACGCACCGCTCCACCCCGCCGAGGTCGCGGAACACGCCGGTGAGGCCCAGTCCCGCCGCCGCCAGGAGGGCGGCCACGTCGCCGGCCTGGCCGATGCCAACCTCCAGCACCACGCTGCCGCCGGGGACCAGCAGGCCGGGAAGCTGCGCGGCGATGGCGCGGTAGGCATCCAGCCCGTCGGTCCCGCCGTCCAGCGCCCGCAGCGGGTCGTGCACGCGCACCTCCGGCTCCAGGGCGGCGATGTCGGCGCTGGGGATGTAGGGCGGGTTGGAGACGATGAGGTCGAAACGCTCCCCCAGCCCGGCCGCCCAGTCGCCGGTCTGGAAACAGGCGCGGGCATCCAGCCCGTTGCGCGCGGCGTTCTCCGCCGCCGCCGCGACCGCCTGCGGGCTGACGTCGACGCCGATGCCGGTGGCGTTCGGCAGTTCGGCCAGCAGCGCCAGCAAAATGCACCCCGTTCCGGTGCCGAGATCGAGCAGGCGCAGGGATGCTGCGCGGTCGGGGATGGCGTCCAGCGCCGCCTCAACGACCGCTTCCGTGTCGGGCCGCGGATCGAGCGTGTCGGCGTTCAGCGCGAGGTCGAGCGTCCAGAACCCCCGGCTGCCGAGAATGCGCGACACCGGCTCACGCCCCGCGCGGCGCTCGACCAGCGCGTCGAGGCGGGCGGCCTGTTCGTGGGTGACCGGGTCGTGCGCGCGGGTAAGGAGCTGGTCGCGGGTGAGGCCCAGGGCGTGTTCGAGCAGCAGGCGCGCATCCAACTCCGGCGTATCGACACCGGCGGCGCGCAGGCGGGCTTCGGCGGCCCGGCGGAGGGATTGGAGGGTGGTTGGTGTGGTCATGGGTTGCCTCCTCTCCGCGCATCCCCCTGCTGCACGCGAGCGGAAGCTTTGCGCATGCGACGCTTCGTTCCCTGCCCCGCTTTGCGGCGGAGGGGACTGCCGCCGCTTCGGCACAGAACCCTCCACCTCGAAGGGGGTGAGGGTGGCTGAGCGCCGGCGAAGCCGAGAGGGGGCCCGCGTCACTGCAACTCCGACAGCCGGGCCGCTTCGTCCTCGGCGATCAGGGCGTCGATCACCTCGTCCAGCGCCTCGCCCACCATCACCTTGTCGATCTTGTAGAGCGTCAGGTTGATGCGGTGGTCGGTCACGCGGCCCTGCGGGAAGTTGTAGGTGCGGATGCGCTCCGATCGGTCGCCGGAGCCCACCTGGTTCTTGCGGTCCGCCGCCCGCGCCGCGTCCTTGGCGGCGCGCTCCATTTCATAGAGGCGCGCGCGCAGCACCTTCAGTGCCTTGGCCTTGTTCTTGTGCTGGCTCTTCTCGTCCTGCTGGCTGACCACCAGGCCGGTCGGCAGGTGGGTGATGCGCACCGCGCTGTCCGTCGTGTTCACGCTCTGCCCGCCGGGGCCGGAGGAGCGGAAGACGTCGATGCGCAGGTCCTTCTCGTCGATGTGCACGTCCACCTCCTCCGCCTCCGGCAGCACGGCCACGGTGGCGGCGGAGGTGTGGATGCGCCCCTGCGTCTCGGTCTGCGGCACGCGCTGCACGCGGTGCACGCCGGATTCGAACTTCAGGCGGGCGAAGACGTTGCGGCCGGTGATGTTGGCGATCGCCTCCTTGTAGCCGCCGATGGCCGACTCGCTGACCTCCATGGTCTCGAAGCGCCAGCCGTGCAGGGCGGCGTAGCGGCGGTACATCTCGAACAGCTCGGCGGCGAACAGCGCCGCCTCGTCGCCGCCGGTGCCGGCGCGCACCTCCAGGATGGCGTTCTTCTCGTCCGCCTCGTCCTTGGGCAGCAGGGAAAGCTGCACGCGCCGCTCCAGGTCCGGAATGCGGCGGGTCAGCTCCTGGAACTCCTCCTCCGCCAGCTCCTTCATGTCGGCGTCACCGGAGGGGTCGGCGATCATGGCCGCCAGATCCGCCGCCTCGGCCTTCGCCTTCTTCAGCTCGGCGATCGCGGCGGCGATCGGCTCCAGGTCGGAGTATTCCTTCGACAGCTTGGCGAACGTGCCGGAGTCGGCCGTCCCCGCCGCCAGCGCGTCGCGCAGCTCGTCGTGGCGGGCCAGAACCTTGTCGAATTTCTCGTCCAGCGTCACGTTCGCTCTTCCTCAGTCTTTGTGTCCGCCGCCTCGCCGAGGCGGAAGAGGCGGTACAGCAGGCGTTCGGCCGCCGCGTGCTCGGGCAGCGTGCCGCCGTCGGCCTCCGCCGCCATGGCCCGCAGCACCTCCGACGGGCGGTGCAGCAGGCGGTTGATCAGCAGCCGCGTCGCCGCCCCGGCGTCCAGCGCGCCGTGCTCGGCCAGCAGGCGCCGCCGCTCCTGCTCGAAATGGGCGCGCAGCGCCGCCACGGCGGGCACCGCGGCGCGCTCGGCCCGTTCGCGGGCGAAGCCGGCCACCGCCTCGTCGACGATCGTCCAGGCCGCCTGCAAGGCGCCCTGCCGGCCCACGCGGCCCTGCAGCGCCACGCGCTCCAGGTCGGCCAGATCGTAGACGTAGACGTCGTCGAGCTTGCCGACGGCCGGATCGACGTCGGCCGGGATGGCCGCGTCCACCACGAACACCGGTCGGTAGCGCCGGCGCTTGAGCGCCGCCGTGACCGGCCCGGCGGAAAGGATATAGCGCCCCCGCCCCGCCGCGGTCACCACGATATCGGCGGTGTCGAGCGCCGAATCGAGGTCGGCCCAGGGGGCGAAGTGTCCCTGCATGCGGCGCGCCGCCGCTTCCGCCCGGCGGTCGACGGGGGCCGCGACGGTCAGCCGGCCCAGGCCCGCCTCGCGCAGCCCTTCCAGCACCAGGGTGCCCATGTCGCCCAGGCCCAGCAGCAGGGCGCCGCAACGCTTGAGGTCGCCGTGCACGTCGCGGGCGACCTGGACGGCCGCCGCCGCCAGCGAGGTGGCGCCCTCGGCGATCCGCGTTTCGCTGCGCACGCGCTTGGCGGCGGCGTAGGCGGCCTGGAAAAGCGCTTCCAGCTCCGGCCCGGTCAGACCGGCCGCCGTGGCGCTGCGGTGCGCGGCCTTGAGCTGGCCCAGCACGTGCGGCTCGCCGACGATCTGGCTGTCGAGGGAGCAGGCGACGGCGAACAAGTGGCGCACCGCCGCCTCGCCGCTCAGGGTGAAGAGCTGGTCGCCGAACTCTTCCGCGCGGATGCCGGCGCGCTCGCCCAGCAGACGGGCCACGTCGAGCGCGGCTTCCAGCGGGCGCGGGTGGGCCGCCGCCACCTCGATCCGGTCGCAGGTGGACAGCCACACCGCCTGTTCGAAGCCCAGGGTTTTCAAGCGCTCCAGCACCCCCGGTACCTCGGCCTCCTCGGTCTGCAGCCGGTCGCGCAGGCTGCCCGAGCAGGTCCGGTGGCTGGCGCCGATGACGAGGTAGGAGGTGGTCACGCTGCCGCTTCTTGAAGGGCCCTCGCATCGCGGGGGCTTATTAGGAGACACAGATGAACACAGATGCACACAGATAAATGAGAAAATAATACCCTTTATCTATCTGTGTCCATCTGTGTTCATCTGTGTAAAAAATCACCCCGCCGTTGCGGAAGCTTCGACGGCTTCAGCGGCCTTGGCGGCCTCGATCTCGGCGGCCTTCTTTTCGACGAGGCCGACGAGGTGGGCGACGATGTCCTGGTCCTTCAGGCGGTGGTCGGTGACGCCCGACAGGTAGATCTGGTGCGTGTTGTTGCCGCCGCCGGTCAGGCCGATGTCGGTCTCGCGCGCCTCGCCGGGGCCGTTCACCACGCAGCCGATCACCGACAGCGTCAGCGGCGTGGTGATGTGCGCCAGCCTCTGCTCCAGGATCTCCACCGTCCTGATGACGTCGAAGTTCTGCCGGGCGCAACTGGGGCAGGAGATGACCGTCACGCCGCGCCGGCGCAGACCCAGCGACTTCAGGATGTCGTAGCCGACCAGCACTTCCTCCGCGGGGTCGGCCGACAGCGAGACGCGCAGCGTGTCGCCGATGCCCGACCACAACAGCATGCCCAGGCCGATGGAGGACTTCACCGTGCCGGCGCGCAGGCCGCCCGCCTCGGTGATGCCGATGTGCAGCGGATAGTCGCAGGCCTCCGCCAGGCCCTGGTAGGCGGCGACCGCCAGGAAGGCGTCGGAGGCCTTCACCGAGATCTTGAACTCGAAGAAGTCGTTGTCTTCCAGGATGCGGGCGTGGTTCAGCGCGCTCTCGACCATCGCCTCGGGGCAGGGCTCGCCGTACTTCTCCAGCAGGTCCTGCTCCAGCGAGCCGGCGTTGACGCCGATGCGCATGGAGCAGCCGTGGTCCTTGGCCGCCTTCACCACCTCGCGCACGCGCTCGGCCGAGCCGATGTTGCCGGGGTTGATGCGCAGGCAGGCGGCCCCGCTCTGCGCCGCCTCGATGGCGCGCTTGTAGTGGAAATGGATGTCGGCGACGACCGGCACGTCGACCTGCCGCACGATCTCCTTCAGGGCCAGCGCCGACTCCTGGTCCGGACAGGAGACGCGCACGATATCGACGCCGACGCGCTCGGCCGCCTTGATCTGCTCGACCGTCGCCACGACGTCCGCCGTCGGCGTGTTGGTCATCGTCTGCACGGAGATCGGCGCGTCGCCGCCGACCAGCACGTTGCCGACGCGGATCTGACGGGACTTGCGACGCTGGATCTGGCGGTAGGCGCGCACGCTGCTCATGGACATGGCCTCGGCAATGGACGGCGCCGTTATAGCGCAACGGCGCCCAGGCCAGAAGTGCGCACGGGCGCCGGGGATTCAAGGCTGGTGCGCGGCCCCCGGCCGATGCCGGTCAGCGCCCGGCCGTTGCGCGGGGGGCGGAGCCGTCCAGCGGCACGTCGCGCAGCACTTGCCCGGTGGAGCCGAGCGGCTTGCTCTCCACGCCGTCAACGATCATCACGAGCCCGCCGGCATTGCCGGTGCGCAGGCGCAGGCCGGCCTTATCCGGGGCGCGGAAGACGTCGCCGGCCTTCAGCACGCGCTCCAGCACCTTCTCGCCGTTCGGCTCGCGGATCTGCACCCAACTGTCCTGCACGGCGCGGATCTGCACGCGGGCGGCGGGGTTCTGGTTGCCGTAGACCTTGCCCTCGGTCACCGGCTTGTCGGTGGTCGGCACGGCGGGCTGCGGCGCCGTGGCCTGCTGCAGAACCGCGGAGTCGGGCTTGAGGAGCGTCGGCTCCTGCGTCGACATGTCGGCCTCGTCGTCCTCGGCGGGCGGCAGGGACGCCGCCTGCTGGGGGGCGGCCTGCGCCGGGCTCGCGGGGGCGGGCTGCGGCTGGGCCTGGGCTGGAACCGGGGCCGGAACCGGCGAGCGCGGCGGAATCGGCGCGGTGGGCGGCGGGACCATGACGACCGGCGGCGGGGCGACTGGCGGCGGAGTGACCGTCGGGGCGGCCGCCGGGGGCGTGGCGGCGCCGGAGGCGCCTCCGGCGGCGGGTGCCGGCGGCGGGACGGCCGAAGCGGGAGCCGGGACCACCGGGGCCTGGGCGGTCACCATGGGAGCCGCGGGCGGCGCTGCGGGAAGCGCCGCGGGGGGCGGCGGAACGGAGGTGGCATCCGGCACGGCGGCCACGCTGTCAGCGGCCATGCCGTCGGTGGCCGGGGCCGGCGGCGTGACGGGGGTGTTCCACGGCAGGTTGTCGAGCAGAGACACGAAGCGGTCGGGCAGCGCCGGCACCAGGTCGACCATCGAACGGTCGGTCGCCGAGAGATAATACCAGCCGCCGTAGACCATGCTCCCCAGCAGCACGGTGGCGAACAGCAGGCCGCCGCCCGGCACGCGCCCCTCGGACACGGGCGTGGGGAAATACAACTCCTGCTTGCCGACGCGACCGGCGACCTCGTCCTTGTAGCGGCGCAGGATCTCCTCCTGGTCCAGGCCAAGGAACTCGGCGTAGGAGCGCAGGAAGCCGGTGGCGTAGGCGGTGCCGGGCAGTTCGCCGTAGCGGCCGTGCTCGATCGCCTCCAGGTAAGGATAGCGGATGCGCAGCATCGCGGCGGCGTCGCGCAACTCGACCCCCAGGCGCAGGCGCGCGTCGCGCAGCACCGTGGCGACGGACTCCGGCGCGGGCTCGCCGCCCCAGGCGGCGGCATTGGCGTTGCCGCCGGAGAAAAACTTCTTACGTTCGCCCATGGGTTCAGCCGTGTCGTCGCTTGCGGGAGCGTATCCAGCCGAAGGTTGTACACGCCTCCTGGCCAGGCCCTTAGTAACAAAACGGCGCCCTGCGAAGCAATCCCCGCATCGGTGGGCGGCCCGGCCACTCAGATCCGGCCGCCCAGATCCGGCCGCCTAGATCAGGACCCCGTGGTCCTTGGCGAAGGCGCGCAGCTTGGTGCGCAGGCTGTGGTCGGGGCAGTGGTAGAGGCCGGCCATGTACTGGCGCAGCGCCGCCACGTCGAGCGAGCGCAGCATGCTCTTCACCGGCCCCACGGCCGGCGGCGCCATCGACAGCGTGCGGAAGCCGACGCCGATCAGCGCCATGGCGTCGAGCGGCCGGCCGGCCATCTCGCCGCAGATGGAGAGCGGCACCTCCGCTTCGTTGCACGCCTCGACGAGGCGGCGGAGCATGCAGAGGACAGCCGGCGACAGCGCGTCGTAGCGGTTGGCGGTGCGCGGGTTGCCGCGGTCGCTGGCGAACAGGTACTGCGTCAGGTCGTTGGAGCCGACCGACACGAAGTCCACCCGAGGCAAGAGCGCCGGCAGTTGGAACAGCAGCGACGGCACCTCGATCATGGCGCCGACGCGCAGCCGGGCCGGCGGCTCGAACCCGTGCGACAGGGCGTGCGCCACCTCCAGCCCCAGGATGTGGCGGGCGGCGTCCAGCTCGGCCACCTCGGCCACCATCGGGAACATCACCGACAGCGAACGCCCGCCGGCCGCGCGCAGCAACGCCCGCAACTGCTGGCGCAGCAGCATGGGATGGTCGAGGCCGATGCGGATGGCGCGCCAGCCGAGCGCCGGGTTCTCCTCCTCGCCGCCGGCGAGGTAGGGCAGCACCTTGTCGCCGCCGACGTCGAGCGTGCGGAAGATCACCGGCTTGTCGCCCGCCTCGTCCAGGATGCGGCGGTACAGCGCCGTTTGCGTGTCCACGTCCGGGTAGGTGGAGCGGACCATGAACGGGATCTCGGTGCGGTAGAGGCCGATGCCCTCGGCGCCGCTGGCGTGCAGGTGCGGCAGGTCGATGATGAGGCCGCAGTTGAGCTGGATGGAGATCGGCGCCCCGTCGCGCGTCAGCGAGGGCAGCGCGCGGACTTCCGCGTACATCTGCTCGCGCTGGCTGCGCATCTCCATGCTCTTGACGTAGGCCATCTGGATGTCTTCGGCGGGGCGCACGAAGACTTGGCCGTTGTCGCCGTCGACGATGAGCGGATCGAGCGGCTCGATGCGGTTGAGCGCGTCCGTGCACTGCACGACCGGGATGTCGAGCGCGCGGGCGACGATGCAGACGTGGCTGGACGGCGTGCCCTCTTCCAGGATCAGCGCGCGCAGGCGGCGGTGGTCGTAGTCCAGCAGCTCCGCCGGGCCCATGGATCGGGCCACCAGCACGATGTCGTCGGGCAGCGAGGCCGCCTCGCCGTCCGGGCGCTTGCCGGCGAGGTGCAGCAGCAGCCGGTTGGTGAGGTCATCCAGGTCGAGGACCCGCTCGCGGATGTAGGGGTCCGTCAAGTGGCTCATGCGGGCGCGGTTGTCGTTCTGCACCTGCTGAACGGCGGCCTCGGCCGTGAGGCCCATGTGGATCGCCTCGCGGATGCGCGACAGCCAGCCGCGGTCCTCGGCGAACATCCGGTAGGTTTCCAGGATGTCGCGCGGCTCGCCCAGGCCGGCCAGCGTGGTGCGCGCCAGCAGCTCGTCGATGGCGACGTGCATGGCGGTGATCGCCTCGCCAAGGCGTTCCAGTTCGCGGTCGGCGTCGTCGGCCACCATCTGGCGGATGGTGAGCTGCGGCCGGTGGATCACGGCGGTGCCGTTGGACAGGCCGGCGCTGAGCGCGACGCCGGACAGGCGGGTTGGCAGCAGCGCCACGTCGCCGGGGGAGAAGACCTCGTTGGGGCTGACCAGCTCGCCCGCCGCGACCAGCTCGGCCACGACCATGGCGATGGTCTGCAGCGTCTCGATCTCGTCCTCGGCGTAGAGGCGGCGCGTCTTGTGCTGGATGACCAGAACGCCGCGTACGCGGCCGCCGCGCAGGATCGGCACGCCGGACAGCGACTGGAACGGGTCCTCGCCGGTTTCCGGGCGGTAGGCGAAGTTGGGGTGGGACGGCGCGTCGTCGAGCGCGATGGCGCGGGCGGTGGCGGCGATGTCGCCGACGATGCCCTCGCCCACGCGCAGGCGCGTCTTGTGCACGGCGTCCTTGTTCAGGCCCTCGGTGGAGAACAGCTCCAGCACCTCGCCGGCGCGCATCACGTAGCAGGAGCAGACGTCGGCCTGCATCTCCACCTTGATCAGCGTGACGATCTTGTCGAGCCGGTCCTGCCCGGTGCCCGACCCGGCCATGATGTCGCGCACGCGCGCCAGCAGCCGGCGCGAGGCGGTGCCGGAGGCGTGGTGGTGGGTCATGGCTGCGTGCGTCTGGTCCATGGCCCGGTGAATTCCATGCGGCGCGGGGAAATGCAAGAGTCGTATGGAAGATAGGCGATTCAATTCCCGCGGCAATCACCCGGGGCTACGGTTTCCTCGACCGGAAGGTGGCGCAGGGGCGGCGACGGAGCGCAGGTGGGCGAAGAGGGCGGTGGCGTGCGTGCCCCGCGTCACGCCGCTCCGACGGCGGCCGGCGGGGCGGCAGAGGGGTAGGCGGCCCAGCGGCGGACGAGCGCGGTCTCGGCCTGGGTGATCAGTTCGGCGATGATCTCGGCCGTCGGCTGCTCGCGCGTCACCAGGCCGACGCTCTGCCCGGCCATCAGGGAGCCGTTCTCGACGTCGCCGTCGATCACCGCGCGGCGCAAGGCACCGGACCAGTAGTGCTCGATCTCCATCTGGGCGGCCTCGCGGGTCAGCTCGCCACGGTCGACCTGGTCGATCAGGGCGCGCTGCGTCTCCATGAAGCGCTTGGTGCCCTCGTTGACGATGGCGCGCACGGGGATGACGGGGAAGCGCGGGTCGATCTGCACCGAGGGCTGCGCGTCGCGCGCGGCGGCGCGGATGAAGGCCTGCTTGAAGTTGGGGTGCGCGATCGACTCCGTGGCGCAGACGAAGCGGGTGCCGAGCTGCACGCCGGCCGCCCCGGCCTCCAGGCACGACAGGATGGCGTCGCCGCGGCCGATGCCGCCGGCCACGAACACCGGCACCTCGCGCACCTCCGGCAGGATCTCCTGCGCCAGGACCGAGGTGGCGACCGGGCCGATGTGGCCGCCGGCCTCCGACCCCTCGATGATCAGCGCGTCGATGCCGTGGCGGACCAGCCGCTTGGCGGCGACCAGGGCGGGGGCGAAGGCCATGGCCTTGGCGCCGCCGTCCTTGATGCGCTTGACGGCGGCCCCCGACGGCAGGCCGCCGGCGATCACCACGTGGCCCACCCCCTGTTCGCGGCAGACGTCGATCAGCCGCTCCAGGTCGGGGTGCATGTTGATGAGGTTGACGCCGAACGGCTTGTCGGTCAGCGCCTTGGTGGCCGCGATCTCGTCGGCCAGCCGGTCCGGCGGCATGGCGCCGCAGGCCAGCACGCCGAAGCCGCCGGCGTTGGAGATGGCCGAGACCAGGTGCCGTTCCGACACCCAGGTCATGGCCCCGCCCATGATGGCGGTGGGGGCGCCGAGGAACCTTGCCCCCCGGCACCACAGCAGATCGAGCCGGGCCCGTGCCGGGGTCGCGGTCATGGCCGGCTCTCCTGGATCAGGCCGCGTCGAGGCCGTAGGCGGTGTGCAGGGCGCGCAGCGCCAGCTCGGTGTACTCCTCGGCGATCAGGACGGAAATCTTGATCTCCGAGGTCGAGATGACCTGGATGTTGATGCCGCGGTCGGCCAGCGCCTTGAACATGCGCTGCGCCACGCCGGCGTGGCTGCGCATACCGACGCCGATCACCGACACCTTCACCACGTTGGCGTCCGACAGAAGCTGGCGGTAGTTCAGCGAGCCGCGCGCGTCTTCCAGCACCTTGACGGCGCGGTCGATGTCGGCCTTGCCCACGGTGAAGGTGAGGTCGGTCGACTTGCCGTCCTCGGAGATGTTCTGGACGATCATGTCCACGTTGACGGCGGCGTCGGTCAGCGGGCCGAAGATGGCCGCCGCCACGCCCGGGCGGTCTTCCACGCCGATCAGCGTGATCTTCGCTTCGTCGCGGCTGTAGGCGATGCCGCTCACGACTTCCTTTTCCACGATCTCGTCCTCGTCAACAACCAGAGTTCCGGGAAGGGCGCTGCCCTCAGCCGCTTCGAAGCTGGACAGCACCTGCACGCGCACGCGATGGTTCATCGCCATTTCGACCGAGCGGGTCTGCAGCACCTTGGCGCCCTGCGAGGCCAGCTCCAGCATCTCCTCGTAGGTGATCTTGGAGAGCTTCCTGGCCTTGGTCACGATGCGCGGGTCGGTGGTGTAGACGCCGTCCACGTCGGTGTAGATGTCGCAGCGGTCGGCCTTCAGCGCCGCCGCCAGCGCCACCGCCGACGTGTCGGAGCCACCGCGGCCCAGCGTGGTGATGCGCCCGTCCTCGGTCATGCCCTGGAAGCCGGCGACCACGGCGACCTCGCCGGCGTTCATGCACGCCTCGATCGAAGCGGTGTCGATCGACACGATGCGCGCCTTGGAATGCGTGCCGTCGGTGCGGATGGGGATCTGCCAGCCCAGCCACGAGCGGGCCGGGATGCCGATCGACTGGAGCGAAATGGCGAGGAGACCGGAGGTCACCTGCTCGCCGCTCGCCACGACGGCGTCGTACTCGCGCGCGTCGTGCAACTTGTCGATGTCGGTGCAGTACTTCACGAGCTGGTTGGTCACGCCGGACATCGCCGACACAACGACGGCCACCTGGTGGCCCGCCTTGACCTCCTGCTCGACCTTGCGCGCCACGTTCTTGATCCGGTCGATATCGCCGACCGACGTGCCGCCGAATTTCAGGACGATCCGCGCCATACCCCTCACACCACTTTCCGCCGGCAAGGGCGCCGGCCTGGCAAGTCTCCGCTCCGCCCACCAGCCGCCGGAGTTGCCGGCGCGGGGCGGCGTATCCATACTCTGTCCAGCCGGCGCGAGGCAAGAACGCCCGGCAATTTGTCTCATCCTTTTAGTCTACGGGATCCGCCTGATGAACGCGACCGCCGGCACCGTCGATTCCGACGAAATCGCCCGCTTTTCCGCCATGGCCGCGGAGTGGTGGGACCCGACCGGCAAGTTCCGGCCGCTGCACAAGTTCAACCCCATCCGCCTCGCCTACATCCGCGACGCGGTGTGCGCCCGATTCGGCCGCGACCCGCGCGCCTCCCGCGCGCTGGAGGGGCTGAGCGTCGTCGATATCGGCTGCGGCGGCGGGCTGCTGGCCGAGCCGGTGGCGCGCATGGGAGCCGAGGTGCTGGGCATCGACGCGGCGGAACGCAACATCAAGACCGCCCGCGTGCATGCGGACGAGACCGGCACTCCCGTCACCTACCGCGTCACCACCGCCGAGACGCTGGCCGCCGAGAGCCAGCGCTTCGACGTGGTGCTGGCCATGGAGGTGATCGAGCACGTGGCCGACGTGGACCTGTTCCTGAAATCCTGCACCGAACTGGTGAAACCGGACGGCATGCTGTTCCTGGCGACGCTGAACCGCACGGCGAAGTCCTTCGCCCTGGCGATCGTCGGCGCGGAATACGTGCTGCGCTGGCTGCCCAGGGGCACGCATGACTGGCGCAAGTTCATCCGCCCGTCCGAACTGGCCGGGGCGCTGCGCACGCACGGCATGGAGTTCGGCAATCTGGCGGGCATCACCTACAACCCGCTGACCGACGAGTTCCGCCTGAACCCGAAGGATCTGGATGTGAACTACATGGGCTGGGCGGTGAAGGGATGAGCGGAGATTGACGTTGGGCTGCGCCTGCGGCTTAGCCCAACCTACGGGTGAGCGCGCGGTGCCGTAGGTTGGCGCCAAGCGTAGCGCGGCCCAACAGCGGGGCGTTCAGGCATACACGTCGTCCAGCGCCAGCGTCGCACCCACCGTTTCCAGCGTCACCTCCCCTTCGGTGACGACTTCGTGCAGCCAAACGCCGTCCCGGCGGCGGTAGACCTCGACCCGGCGCTCGTCCTGGGCGACGAGGACGTACTCGCGAAGGCTGGGGATCGTCTGGCAGTTGGCGCGCTTTTCCGTACGGTCGATGCGCTCGGTCGAGTCGGACAGGACCTCCACGACCAGCGACGGCGCGTGGACGACGTAGCGGTCGTTGGCCGGTGGGTCGCAGGTCACCACCACGTCGGGGTAGTAGTAGGCGTTCGCCTTCTCGACGCGAACCTTCGCGTCACTCATGTACGTGCGGCAGCCGCGCTCGCGCGCGGCGGGGCGGAGCGCGGCGAAGATGTTGCCGGCGATCTCGTTGTGGCGCAGGGAGCCGCCGACCATGGCGTACACCTCGCCGTCCACGTACTCGTGGCGGACGTCGGACGTACGCTCGTACGTCAGGTACTCCTCGGGCGGCATCCAGGGCTGGCGCACGGCGCTCGACATGCGGTTAGGGTACCGCACAACACGTCGTGCCGCCATCGCGTGTTTGAAAGGGGAAAATGCGCGAGGAGGGGCATGCCTCCTCGTCGCGATCCGCCGTCAGGCGGCGTGGCTGGCTTCCTGTTGGGTCAGGAGCGCGTAGATGGCGTCGGCGCTGTCGGAGCCGCGCAGCTTTTCGCACATGGACTGGTCGCGCAGAAGGCGCGACACGCGGGCCAGCGCCTTCAAATGGTCGGCGCCGGCCTGTTCCGGCGCGAGCAGCAGGAAGATCAGGTCGACCGGCTGCTCGTCGATGGCGTCGTAGTCGATCGGCCGTTCGAGACGGGCGAAGACGCCCCAGACGCGCTCCAGGCTGGGCAGCTTGCCGTGCGGGATGGCGATGCCATGCCCGACGCCGGTGGTGCCCAGCCGTTCGCGCTCCAGGAGCACGTCGAAGATCGCCCGCTCGTGCTGACCGGTCAGTTCCGCCGCCCTGCGCGCCATGTCCTGCAAGGCCTGCTTTTTGCTGCCGGCCTTCAGGTTCGGAAGGATCGCCTGCGGCGTGATGAGATCGATCATGACGGCTTGGCCCTGGGAGAGTCGGTACCGGTGCCGGGGGTCAGGCGCCGGCCTTCTCCACGCCCGGATCGACCCAGCCGACGTTGCCGTCGGCGCGGCGGTAGACCATGTTCAGGCCGCCGTGGGCGCCGTTGCGGAACATCAGCGCCGGCAGTTCGCCCAGTTCCATCCGCATCACGGCTTCGCTCACCGTCAGGGTGTCGATGTGCGTCTGCATCTCGGCGATGACCATCGGCGCGGCCTTCTCGGCCGCCTCGTCGTGATGCTCGTCCTTCTCCGCTTCCAGGATCTGGTAGCGGGCCGGCATCAGCTCGACGTTCGTGGCCTCGCCGTTGGCGTGGTGGCCGCGCAGGCGGCTCTTGTACCGGCGCAGGCGCTTGTCCAGCTTGTCGCACGCGGTGTCGAAGGCGGGGTACGGCTCCGTCGCCTGGGACGCGCACTGCAGCACGATGCCGCGGCCGACACGGACCTGGATATCGGCCGTGTACAGGTGCGCCTCGCGCGAGAGGACGACGTTGGCTTCCATCGGCTTCGCGAAGTACTTGCCGACGACGGTGTTCAGGCTGTCGGCGACGTGCGTGCGCAGGGCATCGCCAACGTCAAGCTGCTTGCCTTTGACGGTCAGTTGCATCTTGGGAGGTTTCCGATTTTGGTCCGCATTGGACAGAGAAAAGTGACGCGACGCCACGTGCGGACGGGGACCATAGTCGTGGTCGTCCGGGCTGTCAACGAAACCCGGAGTGCCTGATCCGGGCTACATGCGTGACATCTTGGCACGGCGACGCTGCACGGATGATGGAATTTTCAACGCCTCACGATACTTCGCCACCGTCCGGCGCGCAATGTCGATCCCCTCCTTCTGCAGGATCTCGACGATCTTGTCGTCGGACAGCACGTCGGTAGGGGGTTCGGCGTCGATCATCTGCTTGATGCGGTGGCGCACCGCCTCGGCCGAGTGGGCGGCCTGCCCGTCGGAGCCCTGGATGGCCGAGGTGAAGAAGTACTTCAGCTCGAACACGCCGCGCGGTGTCGCCATGAACTTGTTGGTGGTGACGCGGCTGACCGTGCTTTCGTGCATGCCGATCGCCTCGGCGATGTCGCGCAGGATCAGCGGCTTCAGATGCGACACGCCGTGGATGAAGAAGGCGTCCTGCTGGCGGATGATCTCGCTGGCGACCTTGAGGATGGTGGTGGCGCGCTGGTGCAGCGACTTGACCAGCCAGTTGGCCGAGTGGAATCGCTCCGACAAATATTCCTTTTCGGCCTTCTTCTTCACCTCGCCCTGGATGCGGGCGAAATAACGCTGGTTGACCAGCACGCGTGGCAGCGTGTCGGGGTTGAGGTCGATCAGCCAGCCGCCGCCGGGGCTGGCGCGCATCAGGATGTCGGGCGTGACCAGTTGGGCCGGCGTGTGGTCGAAGGACAGCGCCGGCTTGGGGTTCAGCTTGCGGATCTCCGACACCATGTCGGCGACGTCCTCGGCATCGACGCCGCACACCTTCATGATGGCCGCGAGGTTGCGTGCCGCCAGCAGGTCGAGGTTGTCGAGCAACGCCTGCATCGCCGGGTCGAGGCGATTCTTCTCGCGCAACTGGATCGCCAGGCATTCCTTGAGCGAGCGGGCGAAGATGCCGGGCGGGTCGAAGCGCTGCACGCAGGCGAGCACGCGCTCCACATGCTCCAGCGTGGTGCCGAGCTGGTCCGCCAGCGCCTGAAGGTCGACGTGCAGGTAGCCGGCCTCGTCCACCATGTCGATCAGCGCCAGACCGATCAGCCGGTCGGCCGGGGCGGGATGGTCGATGTTGAGCTGCTCGATCAGGTGCTCGCGCAGGCTCTTCTCGCCGGTCAGGGTCGCTTCGAAATTCGCGTCCTCGCCGTCGAAACCGCCACCGCCGCGCTCCTGCCAGGAACCGTAGACATCGGAGGAGCCGTCGGTGCCATCGGAAAAGCGGTCGTCGGCGTAGTCGTTCTCGTAATCGGTGTCGAGCGGCGAGTCCGTTGACGACCCCATCGTCTCGGAACTGGTCAGTTCCACCGTGTCGCGGGTGCGGCCGTCGGCGGCGGGAGGGGGGGCGGCGTCCTCCGCCCCGTCGGGGCCGGCGCCGTCGAACCGCGCCTCGCCGGTCGCGGGGCGGTCGTCGCCATCGCGCTCGCCGTCGTCACGCTCCAGGAGCGGATTCTGCTCGATCTCACGGTCGATGAAATCCGACAGCTCGACGTTGGACAGCTGCAGCAGCTTGATCGCCTGCTGCAGCTGCGGCGTCATCACGAGGGTCTGGGACTGGCGGAGGTCGAGACGTTGCGTGAGCGCCATGGGAGGATGGAGAGACCCGTCTAGAGGCTGAACCGATCGCCGAGGTAGACCCGGCGCACATCCTCGTGCGCCACGATCTCCGACGGCTCGCCCTCCATCAATACCATACCATCGTGCAAAATGTATGCCCGATCGACGAGATCGAGCGTTTCCCGCACATTGTGATCCGTGATCAACACCCCGATGCCGCGGTCGCGCAGGTGACTGACCAGTTCGCGGATGTCGTTGACGGCGATCGGGTCGATGCCGGCCAGCGGTTCGTCCAGGAGGATGAAGTGCGGCTGCGAGGCCAGCGCCCGGGCGATCTCCACGCGACGCCGCTCGCCGCCCGACAGCGCCAGCGCCGGGGCGCGGCGCAGGTGGGTGATCGAGAACTCCGCCAGCAGCTCGTCCAGCATGGTCTCGCGCACGTCGCGGTCGCTCTCCACCACCTCCAGCACGGCGCGGATGTTGTTCTCCACCGACATGCCGCGGAAGATCGACGCCTCCTGCGGCAGGTAGCCGATGCCCAGGCGCGCGCGCCGGTACATGGGCAGGCCGGTGATGTCCTGGCCGTCCAGCAGGATGGTGCCGACGTCGGCGGCGATCAGGCCGGTGATCATGTAGAAGCAGGTGGTCTTGCCCGCGCCGTTGGGGCCAAGCAGCCCGACCGCCTCGCCGCGCTGCACGCTGATGGAGACGTCGCGCACCACCGGCCGCTTCTTGAACGACTTGCCCAGGTTGCGGGCGACCAGCCCGTCCGCCGGCGCCGGCGCGCGCGCGCCGCCGGATACCGGTGAATCGGCGGGGGAGCCGCCGGCGGGGCTGGGGGCGCGGGGATCGACATCGAGGGCCATGTCGGGGTCCGCCAGCCGGCTCATCGGCCGGTTCCCGGCTTACCGCCGGGTTCGGAGCCGGGGACCAGCAGGCCCTGCACGCGCCCGCCGCTCTTCGGCCCGGCGATGACGCGGTTGATCTTGGTGGTCATGTTCATCTCGGCCGCTTCGCCGTTGAGCTGGTTGTCGCCGCGCGTGATGCGCACGTCGCCCAACAGCACGGCGGTGTTGTCGGCCACCGAGTAGACCAGCTTTTCCGACTGCGCCACGTCGTTGGGCGTGGTGACGACGACGTTGCCGGCCCCGTCGATGCGCTGCATCGTCGTCGAGCCGTCGGGGCCCTTGACGAACTGGCCGATCAGCACGTCGGCGCGCATCCGGCGGTCCTCGCGCACGGCCACGGCGTCCCCACGCGCCACGGCGAGGCCCTTGGCGTCGTAGTATTCCAGCGAGTCGCGGGCGGTGACCACGTCGTTCGGCGTGACCAGCCTCAGGTCCTTGCCGGTGACGACGCCCGTCTGCTTGTCGACGTCGTAGATGGCGCGGTCGCCATAGACCTGCTGGTTGGGCGCCACGATGCGCACGTGGCCCTCGCCCACCAACTGGAACACCTCGTTCCCCTTGCCGGGGACCTCGCGGTAGTAGGCGGTCAGCGCGTCGGCGAAGACAGTGGTGTCGCCGCGCTTGGCCGAGGCGTTGCCGCGCGCCACGTAGGCGCGCACGTCCTGGTGCCACTCAATCGCCTGGTCGGCGTTGATCTCCACCGGAACGCCGCCGGACGCGCCGGGGAACATCTGGGCCGCCGCCGGGCCGGCGGACAGCAGGATGGCCGCCAGCAGGGCGGCGGCCGTAGGACGTGCGAACCTCACCGCGTGTTGCCTCCCTGGTTCTGGCCTTTGGTCTGGCCCTGGCTCTGGATCTTGGGTGCCGGCTTGACGGCCGGGACCGGCGCCGTGGACGGCGGCACGGCGGGAGCCGCCGCGGGCGTCGGCGTGCCGGCGGTGCCCGCCGGAGGGGCCGGAGGGATGGGCGCGCCGCGCTCGGCCGACTGCACGGTGGCGCTGGAGGAGTTCAGGAACTGCACCACCTTGCCGCGCTCGGTCATGCGGAAGCCCTGGGCGTTGATCTCGCCCTGCGGCCCCTGGCCGGCCACCGTGACATCGCCCCAGGCGGTGCCGGCGCGCACGTCGGCGAAGGCTTCGTCGGTGGTGAACTCGTTGCCGTCGTCGCGCATGATGTGGACCGAGCCGCGCATCTTCAGGATGCCGGTGTTCTGGTCGTACCAGCCGAAGTCCGAACGCAGGGTCACCCAGGTGCCGGCCTTCTCGGTCATCTCCGCCTCGGGCCGGTCGAGCAGCACGATGCCGGGCTGGTCGGCCGACTGCTCCGCCCGCACGGCGACCAGGGAATAGGGCTGGTTCTGCTCGTCCGCGCTGAAGTAGCGCGGCTTGATCATCTCGAGCTGGCCCTTGTCGGCGACGATCTTGGGCTTCGGCGGCTCGGTCAGCGACGGCCACGCGGCGACCAGCGCCAGCATCGCCAGCGCCAGTGCCGGCAGCGCGAACTTCATCAGCGAGACGAAGCGGCTGTAGACGCGCCCCACCGGGCGGGTGACGCGGCGGCGGTGGACGTCGTGCGTGGACGGGCGCGGCGCCGCGCGGCCCTGCCCTGCCCCCGTCCCGACGTCGCGTCCGCTGCCCATCATGATTCTCGGTGCTCTCCCGTCAGGCCGCGCCGGCCCGCAGGCAATCGTGGATGTGCACGATGCCGATGGGGCGGTCGGAGGTGTCGTCGGAGTCGCTGACGAACAGGGTGGTGATCGACTTGTCGTTCATCACGCGCAGCGCCTCGGCGACCAGCGCCTTGCGGCGGATCGTCTTGGGCTTGTGCGACATGACGTCGGCGGCGGTCTGCGTCAGCAACGCCGGGTTCATGTGGCGGCGCAGGTCGCCGTCGGTGATGATGCCGACCAGCCGGCCGTCGTCGCCGGTGACACCGACGCAGCCCAGGCGCTTGGTCGACATCTCCAGGATGACCTCGCTCAGGGGGGCGGCGGCGTTGCACAGCGGCACGGCGTCGGCCTTGTGCATGACGTCGGTCACCAGCAGCAGCGCCCGGCCGAGCTGGCCGCCGGGGTGCAGCGCGTGGAAGTCCTGCGCCGAGAAGCCGCGGCGTTCCAGCAGCGCGATGGCCAGCGCGTCGCCCAGCGCCAGCATCATGGTGGTGGAGGTGGTGGGCGCCAGCCCCAGCGGGCACGCCTCGGGCGCCGCCGGCAGCAGCAGCGCGACGTCGGCCTGCTCCGCCAGCGTCGAGCCGGCGCGGCGGGTGATGCCGATCAGCGGGATGGCGAAGCGGCGGGTGTAGGCGATGATGTCGCTCAGCTCGCTCGTCTCGCCGGAGTTGGACAGCGCGATCACCGCGTCGGTGCGGGCGATCATGCCCAGGTCGCCGTGGCTGGCCTCGCCCGGATGGACGAACAGCGCCGGCGTGCCGGTGGAGGCCAGGGTGGCGGCGATCTTGCGGGCGACGTGGCCGCTCTTGCCCATGCCGGTGACGACGACGCGCCCGGCGACGCCCGCCAGCAGCTCGAGCGCGCGGGTGAAGGCGCCGTCCAGCCCGGCCGCCAGTTGCTCCAGCGCGGCGGCCTCCAGGCGCAGGACGCGGACGGCGCTGGCCAGCCCGCTCTCCGCCTCCGCCCCCCTCTCGGCTTGTGCCAGGATGGCGAACGGGGCTGCCGGGTCCGTCTCGGTGCGGCGGTCGATGGCGCGGTTCACGTCGGTCACTGCCCTGTTGGGGTCTGCAACGATGTCTGTCACGTGTCTGTCATCCGGTCGGCGGCAGTATGCCGGGCGCCAGGGTGCCGGTCAAATCGCGCCGGTCAAATTCCGGCCCGGCGCGGCCGGCTCAGTGCGCCAGAATGTCCGGCTCGTCCCAGCCGCCCAGGTCGAGGGCGCCGCGGGCCGGCAGGAAGTCGAAGCAGGCCTGCGCCAGATGCGCGCGCTGTTCGCGCGCCAGCATGGCGTCCAGCTTGGCCTTCAGGTCGTGCAGGTGGAGCACGTCGGAGGCGGCGTACTTCATCTGCTCGGGCGTCAGCTCCTCGGCTCCCCAGTCGGAGGACTGCTGCTGCTTGGACAGCTCGACCCCCAGCAGGTCCTTGCACAGGTCCTTCAGCCCGTGCCTGTCGGTGAAGGTGCGGACCAGCTTCGAGGCGACCTTGGTGCAATAGATGGGTTGCACCACGACGCCCAGGTAGGCCTGCATGACCGCGACGTCGAAGCGGGCGAAATGGAACAGCTTCACCACCTCGGGATCGGTGAGCAGCCGCTTGAGGTTCGGCGCGTCGTAGGCGCCGCGGCGGAACTGCACGAGGTGGACGGTGCCGTCGCCGGCCGAAAGCTGCACCAGGCACAGCCGGTCGCGCGCCGGATTGAGGCCCATGGTCTCGGTGTCGATGGCGACGGCGCCGCCGCGGGCCGCGGTCTTGAGGTCGAGACCGTCGGGCAGGTCGCCGTCATGCAGGTCGATGGGCACAGCCAGCCTCCGCACAGGGGCCCGAAAGGACCCTAGAAACGACAAACGCCGCGGTGCAGAAAGCACGCGGCGTAGCCGTCAGAATTGGTGCCCAGGAGAAGACTCGAACTTCCACGACATTTCTGCCACAGGTACCTGAAACCTGCGCGTCTACCAATTCCGCCACCTGGGCTCGGTGTGGGCCGTCTGAGTACCCCCGCCCCACCCCCTCTGTCAACACGATTTTTCGTCTTCGCGCAGAAAGTTTTCCCGAAAGGGGTAGGGGCGCCGCACACGCGCACGGAATCGCCCGCGCGGCGGCGAGCAACGCTGGCCCTGCGCGTGTGGTTTCTATATAAGCAGCCTCCGGTCGGCCGGAAGGCCACATCCACACCATCACGAACGTTCCGTCAGATCGGCACGGGAGAAGGTCGATGTCCTATCGCTATCGGGTTGTCACGGTGTTCGGCGGGTCGGGCTTCATCGGCCGCCACCTCATTCGGCGCCTCGCCAAGAGCAACGCCGTCGTCCGCATCGCCACAAGGCACCCGAACCAGGCCAACTACCTGAAGACCGCCGGCGCCGTGGGGCAGATCGTCCCCATGGCGGTGGACGTGCGCGACGATGTGTCGGTGGCGCGGGCGGTGAAGGACAGCGACATCGTCATCAACCTGATCGGCGCCCTGTACGAGACCGGCCCCTGGTCGTTCAACACCGTGCACGTCGAGACGCCGGCCCGCATCGCCCGGCTGGCCAAGGAAGCCGGCGTGGACCGCGTGGTGCACGTCTCGGCCCTGGGCGCCGACGCGGGCGCCGCGTCGAACTACGCGCGCTCCAAGGCGGCGGGCGAGAAGGCGCTGCTGGCGGCCTTCCCCGAGGCCACCATCCTGCGCCCCAGCATCGTCTTCGGCCCCGAGGACCGCTTCTTCAACAAGTTCGCCGCCATGGCGCAGATCAGCCCGGTCCTGCCGCTGGTCGGCGGCGGCAAGACCCGCTTCCAGCCGGTCAGCGTCAGCGACCTCGCCGACGCCCTCTGCGCGGTGATCGACCGCGACGACGCCAAGGGCCGCACCTACGAGCTGGGCGGGCCGAACACCTACACCTTCAAGGAGCTGATGCAGCTCATGCTGAAGGTGATCCAGCGCAAGAACCGCCTGCTGCTGCCGCTGCCCTGGGGCGTGTCGGAAACGCTGGGCGGCATCCTGGAGAAGGTGCCGTTCATCGCCCCGCTGCTGACCCGCGACCAGGTCGAGCTGCTGAAGCGCGACAACGTGGTGTCGCCGACGGCACCGGGCTTCGCCGAACTGGGCATCACGCCGACGGCGCCGGAGGTGATTCTGCCCACCTACCTGCACCGCTTCATCGTTGGTGGCCGCTCCAGCACGCTGACCCGCGACGTCGGCGTGCACGAGAAGTACCCGACCTGAGGCGCCTTTCCTGACAATGCGAAAAGCCCCGGCCGCTGGCCGGGGCTTTTTTCGTATGCGTGCTCAGCTTTTGCAGGCGCACTCAGCGGCGCGGCGGGGGCGGCGCCCACACCAGCTTCCGGGTCTTCCAGGCGACCGCACCGGCGGCCAGGATGACCAGCCAGCACAGGACGACGAGCAGCGTGTCGGCCGGGTCCATGGCGCCGTCGTGGAACAGGTGGCTGGTGGTGTGGGCGGCCAGCAGCGCCGCCGCGCCGGCCACCGCCATCGCAATCCAGCCCAAGGCGCTCGGCCGGTGCTGCGGCACGCCGCCGCAGACGCACTCTCCCCGCCACAGCAGAACGACGCGCCCGCAGAACGGGCACGGCGCATGGCGGTCGACGGTAAGGAATTTTGCGAGCATAGCGGCTGTCAAAGGTATGGGCGCCCTCTTCGGCAACAGCCACACAATAGAGCCACAGAGAACGGAGCGCTATTTCTTTAAATTTAGCGATCTATTGTCCTAACAATTTGTGCGCGTTCTGATGCGCCATCGCCCGTTCACGCGACACGCGATTTCGAGCCGCCACCATTCTCTTACAGGTAGAGGAATGCCAGCATGGCGGCGCCGATGGCGATGCGGTACCAGCCGAAGGGGCTGAAGCCGTAGCGGCCGACGAAGTCGAGCAGCGCCTTCACCACCAGGCCGCCGGACAGGAACGCCATGACGAAGCCGATGGCGATCAGCACCGCCCCGTCCAGGTTCATGCTGCTCCAGTTTTTGTAGAGGTCGTAGGTGACGGCGCCGGCCATGGTGGGAATGGCGACGAAGAAGGAGAACTCGGCCGCCGTGCGCCGGTCCACGCCCATCAGCAGCGCCCCCAGGATGGTGGCGCCGGAGCGCGACACGCCGGGGATCATGGCGATGCTCTGGAAGAGCCCGACCTTCAGCGCCAGCGTGGCCGGGAAGCGCTCGATCTCATGATAGCGCGGAGTGGGCAGGAAGCGCTCCACCACCAGGATGGCGATGCCGCCGACGATCAGCGAGACGCAAACCACGGTGGGGTTGAACAGAACCGTCTTGATGAAGCCGTGCAGCAGCGCGCCCAGCACCGCCGCCGGCAGGAATCCCAGCAGGATGGCGAAGACGAAGCGCCACGCCCGCGGGTCGTCCTTCAGGCCGGTGGCGACGCGCCACAGCCGGGCGAAGTAGACGATGCACACCGCCACGATAGCGCCGAGCTGGATCGCCACCTCGAACACCTTGCCGGGCGGACCGACGAAATCGAGCAGGTCGACCAGCAGGATGAGGTGGCCGGTCGAGGACACCGGCAGGAACTCGGTCAGCCCTTCGACGAGGCCGAGGACGGCGGCTTCCAGGTATTGGTACGACATCGGTCCGTCGCTGTGCGGATGAGGAATTCCAGGCGCCCGCCGCCATGGTGCGCCGCGGCAGGTCTGGGCGCGCTTATAGCAGCGCACGCAAGATTTGGCGACGGGGATGGCTCGGTACCCCAAAGAGGGCGAAAGGTCCGATTCGGTACTAATTTTCTTTCCGATTATCGCGTCCGATTCCGGAGCACCACTCGCACCGCGACCTCATGTCACGGTTAGGTCAGCATGTGCGACCTATCGGTTATTTTTTGCTCGCGCGGCTTACGGCCTTGCGGTATATGATCGGCCGACCGCGTTGTCCGCGGCCTTTGGTTTCAACCGCGGCGGCGCCGGTTCATGGCGATCCGCCGCTCGACCGTCCCCAACCGGACGGGTCCTGAGCGAGGAGTAGGCGTCATGGCGCAGAACCGGATGTTGGGCTTCGTGCACACCGCGCAGAAGATGCCCGACAAGCGCACCGCCGAGGAACGCCGCCAGGACTTCCGCGAGATCTACGCCCGCTTCACCGATGAGCGCGCCGGCGAACAGGCCAACCGCTGCTCGCAGTGCGGCGTGCCGTTCTGCCAGGTCCACTGCCCGGTGCAGAACAACATCCCCGACTGGCTGAAGCTGACCGCCGAGGGCCGGCTGGAAGAGGCGTACGAGGCCAGCCAGGCGACCAACAACCTGCCGGAGATCTGCGGCCGCATCTGCCCGCAGGATCGCCTGTGCGAGGGCAACTGCGTCATCGAGCAGTCGACGCACGGCGCCGTCACCATCGGCTCGGTCGAGCGCTACATCAACGACACCGCCTGGGAGAACGGCTGGGTCAAGCCGCGCACGCCGGTGCGCGAGCTGGGCGTGTCGGTCGGCGTGGTCGGCGCCGGCCCGGCCGGCCTCGCCGCCGCCGAGCAGCTGCGCGCCAAGGGCTACGAGGTGCACGTCTACGACCGCTACGACCGCATGGGCGGCCTGCTGGTCTATGGCATCCCCGGCTTCAAGCTGGAAAAGGATGTGGTGCAGCGCCGCGTGCAGCTTCTGGCCGACGCCGGCGTGGTGTTCCACACCAACTTCGCCGTGGGCCGCGACGCCAGCATGGCCGACCTGCGCCGCAAGCACGCCGCCGTGCTGATCGCCACCGGCGTGTACAAGGCGCGCGACATCCAGGCGCCGGGCTCCGGCCTGGGCAACATCGTGCCGGCGCTGGAGTACCTGACGACCTCCAACCGCAAGGACCTGGGCGACGCCGTGCCGGCCTTCGAGGACGGCTCGCTGAACGCCAAGGGCAAGAACGTCGTGGTCATCGGCGGCGGCGACACCGCCATGGACTGCGTGCGCACCGCCATCCGCCAGGGTGCCAAGTCGGTGAAGTGCCTGTATCGCCGCGACCGCAAGAACATGCCGGGCTCGCAGCGCGAGGTGGCGCACGCCGAGGAAGAGGGCGTGGAGTTCATCTGGCAGGCGGCCCCGGAAGGCTTCCTCGGGAATTCGGGCGGCGACGGCAACGTGACCGGCGTGCGCGCCGTGCGCATCCATCTGGGCGTGGCCGACGCCACCGGCCGCCAGACCCCGCAGGTGATCGAGGGTTCGGAGTTCACCATCGAGGCCGACCTCGTCATCAAGGCGCTGGGCTTCGACCCGGAGGACCTGCCGACGCTGTTCGACGAGCCGTCGCTGAAGGTGACGCGCTGGGGCACGGTGACGGCCGACGCGCGCACCAAGATGACCAGCCTGGACGGCGTCTTCGCCGCTGGCGACATCGTGCGCGGCGCCTCGCTGGTGGTGTGGGCGATCCGCGACGGCCGCGACGCGGCGGAATCGATGCACGCCTACGTCAAGGCCAAGGCGCAGAGCTACGCCGAAGCGGCGGAGTAACCTCCCATTCGTAGGTTGGGTTGAGCGCGAGCGAAAACCCAACGCAGTTTGCACCGCCGGAACGTTGGGTTTTAGCCTTCGGCTCAACCCAACCACCGGGGTTACGACCTTAGACTGAAAGGGTCCACCGATGACCAGGATGCTGAACAAGGGTGAGCAGTTCGTCGCCGAGTACCGCGCCAACGTGGAGCGGCTGACCACTGCCGACCTCGCCGACGTGGTGGAGGAGCGGGACGCCTGCGGCGTCGGCTTCATCGCCGCCATCGACGGCAAGCCCCGCCGTTCGGTCGTCGAGAAAGGCATCGAGGCCCTGAAGGCCGTGTGGCACCGCGGCGCCGTCGACGCCGACGGCAAGACCGGCGACGGTGCGGGCATCCACGTGCAGGTGCCGCAGAAGTTCTTCAAGGACCACGTCCGCGTCATCGGCCACACGCCGCCGGAGAACAACCTCGCCGTCGGCCAGGTCTTCCTGCCGCGCGTCTCGCTGGACGCGCAGGAGGCCTGCCGCTGCATCGTCGAGACCGAGATCCTGAACTTCGGCTACTACATCTACGGCTGGCGTCAGGTGCCGATCAACGTCGACATCATCGGCGAGAAGGCCAACGCCACCCGGCCGGAGATCGAGCAGATCATCATCGGCAACTCGAAGGGCGTGTCGGACGAGCAGTTCGAGCTGGACCTGTACGTCATCCGCCGCCGCATCGAGAGGGCGGTGCGGGCCGAGCAGATCAACGACTTCTACATCTGCACGCTGTCGTCGCGCTCGATCATCTACAAGGGCATGTTCCTGGCGGAACAGCTCACCACCTTCTACCCGGACCTGCTGGACGAGCGGTTCGAGTCGAACTTCGCCATCTACCACCAGCGCTATTCGACCAACACGTTCCCGACGTGGCCGCTGGCCCAGCCGTTCCGCACGCTGGCCCACAACGGCGAGATCAACACGCTGAAGGGCAACGTCAACTGGATGAAGGCGCACGAGACGCGGATGGAGCATCCGGCGTTCGGCGCCAACATGGCCGACCTGAAGCCGATCATCGGCGTCGGCCTGTCGGATTCGGGTGCGCTCGACGCCGTGTTCGAGGTGATGGTGCGCGCCGGCCGCCCGGCGCCGATGGTCAAGATGATGATGGTGCCGCAGGCGCTGACCAGTTCGGCCACCACGCCGGAGACGCACAAGTCGCTGATCGCCTACTGCAACTCGGTCATGGAGCCGTGGGACGGCCCGGCCGCGCTGGCCATGTACGACGGCCGCTGGGTCATCGGCGGCATGGACCGCAACGGCCTGCGCCCGATGCGCTACACCATCACCACGGACGGGCTGATCATCGCCGGCTCGGAGACGGGCATGGTGAAGATCGACGAGACGCAGGTGGTGGAAAAGGGCCGCCTGGGCCCGGGGCAGATGATCGCCGTCGACCTCGGCACCGGCAAGCTGTACGGCGACACGGCGGTCAAGGACCTGCTCGCCTCCCAGAAGCCGTGGGGCAACTGGGTGAAGAACACCACGCACCTGGACGAGCTGGTCAAGAGCGCCTCCCAGCAGGGTGAGCCGGCCGAGCTGGAGAAGGCGGAGCTGCGCCGCCGCCAGATGGCCTTCGGCATCACCATGGAAGACATGGAGCTGATCCTGCACCCGATGGTGGAGGACGCGAAGGAGGCCGTCGGCTCGATGGGCGACGACAGCCCCATCGCCGTGCTGTCGGAGAAGTACCGCGGCCTGCACCACTTCTTCCGCCAGAACTTCTCCCAGGTCACCAACCCGCCCATCGACTCGCTCCGTGAGCGCCGGGTGATGAGCCTGAAGACGCGCCTGGGCAACCTGGGCAACATCCTGGACGAGGACGAGAGCCAGACGCGTCTGCTCCAGCTCGAATCGCCGGTGCTGACCACGGCCGAGCTGCGCGCCATGCGCGCCTACATGGCCGGCACGGTCGCCGAGATCGACGCCACTTTCGCCGTGGACGGCGGCCCCGACGCGCTCAAAGACGCGCTGAAGCGCATCCGCCAGGAGACCGAGGACGCGGTGCGCGGCGGCGCCAACCACGTGATCCTGACGGACGAGCGGATGAGCGCCAAGCGCGCCGCCATCCCGATGATCCTGGCCACCGGCGCCGTTCACACGCACCTCGTGCGCAACAACCTGCGCACCTTCACCTCGCTGAACGTGCGCTCGGCCGAGTGCCTGGACACGCACTACTTCGCCGTGCTGATCGGCGTGGGTGCGACAACGGTCAACGCCTACCTGACGCAGGAGGCGATCGCCGACCGCCAGCGCCGCGGCCTGTTCGGCACCATGCCGCTGGAGACCTGCCTGTCGCGCTACAAGAAGGCGATCGACGAGGGCCTGCTGAAGATCATGTCCAAGATGGGCATCTCGATCATCAGCAGCTACCGCGGCGGCTGCAACTTCGAGGCGGTCGGCCTGTCGCGCGCGCTGATCGCCGAGCACTTCCCGGCCATGGTCAGCCGCATCTCCGGCATCGGCCTGAACGGCATCCAGAAGAAGGTGCTGGAGCAGCACGCCGTCGCCTTCGACGAGGACGTCGTCACCCTGCCCGTCGGCGGCTTCTACCGTTTCCGCAAGTCCGGCGACCGGCACGGCTGGGAGGGCGGCATCATGCACCTGCTCCAGCAGGCGGTGTCGGACGACAGCTACGGCACGTTCAAGACCTATTCCGAGCAGGTGCGCAAGCGCCCGCCGATGCAGCTCCGCGACCTGCTGGAGTTCCGCTCGCTGAACAAGGCGGTGCCGATCGACGACGTCGAGAGCATCACCGCGATCCGCAAGCGCTTCGTCACGCCGGGCATGTCGCTGGGCGCCTTGTCGTCGGAGGCGCACGGCACGCTGAACGTCGCCATGAACCGCATCGGCGCCAAATCCGACTCGGGCGAGGGCGGCGAGGATCCGGCGCGCTTCCGCCCGGACAAGAACGGCGACAACTGGAACAGCGCCATCAAGCAGGTGGCGTCGGGCCGCTTCGGCGTCACGGCCGAATACCTGAACCAGTGCCGTGAGCTGGAGATCAAGGTCGCCCAGGGCGCCAAGCCCGGCGAAGGCGGCCAGCTTCCCGGCTTCAAGGTGACGGAGATGATCGCGCGGCTGCGCCACTCGACGCCGGGCGTGACGCTCATCAGCCCGCCGCCGCACCACGACATCTACTCGATCGAGGATCTGGCGCAGCTCATCTACGACCTGAAGCAGATCAACCCCGACGCCAAGGTGTGCGTGAAGCTGGTGGCGCGGTCGGGCATCGGCACCATCGCCGCCGGCGTGGCCAAGGCGAACGCCGACATCATCCTGATCTCCGGCAACTCCGGCGGCACGGGCGCCTCCCCGCAGACGTCCATCAAGTTCGCCGGCGGCCCGTGGGAGATGGGCCTGTCGGAGGTGCATCAGGTTTTGACGCTGAACCGTCTGCGCCACCGCGTGCGCCTGCGCACCGACGGCGGCCTGAAGACCGGCCGCGACATCGTCATCGCCGCGATGCTGGGTGCGGAGGAGTTCGGCATCGGCACCGCCAGCCTGATCGCCATGGGCTGCATCATGGTGCGCCAGTGCCACTCCAACACCTGTCCGGTGGGCGTGTGCGTGCAGGATCCGAAGCTGCGCGAGAAGTTCACCGGCACGCCGGAGAAGGTGGTCAACCTCTTCTCGTTCCTGGCGGAAGAGGTGCGCGAGATCCTGGCGCAGCTCGGCTTCAAGTCGTTGAACGAGGTGATCGGCCGCACCGACCTGCTGCATCAGGTGAGCCGCGGCGCCGAGCACCTCGACGACCTCGACCTGAACCCGCTGCTGGCGCAGGTGGATCCGGGCGAGAACGCGCGCTATTGCACCATGCAGGGTCGCAACGAGGTGCCGGACACGCTGGACGCGCGCATCGTCGCCGACGCCCGCCCGCTGTTCGAGGAAGGCGAGAAGATGCAGCTCGCCTACACCATCCGCAACACGCACCGGGCCATCGGCACGCGCCTGTCGTCGATGATCACGCGGAAGTTCGGCATGGCCGGCCTGCAGCCGGGTCACGTGACGGTGCGCCTGCGCGGCACCGCCGGCCAGTCGCTGGGCGCCTTCGCGGTGCAGGGCATGAAGCTGGAGGTGTTCGGCGACGCCAACGACTACGTCGGCAAGGGCCTGTCGGGCGGCACCATCGTGGTGCGCCCCAGCACCTCGTCGCCGCTGGAGACCAACAAGAACACCATCATCGGCAACACGGTGCTGTACGGCGCCACGGCGGGCAAGCTGTTCGCCGCCGGTCAGGCCGGTGAGCGGTTCGCGGTGCGCAACTCCGGCGCCAGCGTGGTGGTCGAGGGTTGCGGCTCCAACGGCTGCGAGTACATGACGGGCGGCGTGGCCGTGATCCTGGGTGCCGTCGGCGACAACTTCGCCGCCGGCATGACGGGCGGCATGGCCTTCGTCTACGACGAGGCGGGGACTTTCCCGCTCTACGTCAACGACGAGAGCGTCGCCTACCAGCGCATCGAGGTCGGGCACTACGACGATATGGCCAAGCGCCTCATCGAGGAGCATGTCGAGGAGACGCAGAGCCGTTTCGCCGCCGAGCTGCTGAACGACTGGGAGCGCGCCCGCGGCCGCTTCTGGCAGGTGGTGCCGAAGGAGATGCTGAACCGGCTGGAGGTGCCCGTCACCCTGCCGAAGGCGATCCCGGCGGAGTAAGGATTCCGCGACGCGCGGTGACAAAGCGGCGGCCCGGTGCACCACCGGGCCGCCGTTTCGTTTGGCACTGTTGCCCGCAGGTCCTAGGCGCCCGCCGCCCGGCGGAATATCGTTGAGGCGAAACGGTTGTTGGAGCGGCGTGCCGCGAAGACAGCCGGCGGCAGGGAGGGGGCTATGCCGTTCGTGAACGGGTTGCGGATCGTCACGCGCCACGCCGCCGCCGGCGACGGCCCCCGGTGCGCCCGGATCTTCCTGGACGGGCGGCGCCGTGCCTTCCCCTGGCAGCCGGCCGAGCGCTTCGGCCTGGACGATTACTACGACTGCGTCGAGGATGAGACGGTGCTGGTCGCCGAGGTGGACGGACGCGTCGTCGGCTTCGTCTCCATCGACCGGCCGCAGCGCGTGGTGCACAACCTGTTCATCGACCCGGACTGGCAGAATCGCGGCATCGGAACCGCCCTGCTGCGCGAGGCGCTGGCCAGCCTGAACGGCCCGGCGGAACTGACCTGCGCCGCCCGCAACGCCGCCGCGCGCGCCTTCTATGAACACAACGGCTGGGTGCCGGTGCGGAGCGCGGACGCGGCGGACAGCCCGCACATCATTTACCGCAAGCCGCACCCGGCCTGCCGCTGAAGCGCTGAGCGCCACATCACGATCTCCGTTGCGCCATCCGGATGCGCTGGTCGCGTGCCCGCGTCCGTGGGCGTCTCCTCACGCATGCCTGTTCCTTGCTCAATTGCCTATGCTATACGCCCTGTTCTATGACAAATCGCTTATGAAGGCCCCGCGGTGCCCGGCAACGCCGGTCGTATCGACATTGCCCGTTGGCGCATTTCAAACAACGAACATCAGGGAGACAGGCCTATGAAGGGACTGACGATCAAGCGGACAACCTGGATTCTGATGCCCACCCTCCTGGTGGGATTCCTGGCCAACATCGTCTCCTTCCTTGTGCTGGGCGACGCCCGGGACGCTTTGGTGCAGGCGCAGCGCGACCAATACCAGTCCTATCTGCTGGCCGACGAGCTGCGGCAGAGTTCCGATGACCTGACCCGTCTCGCCCGCACCTATGTCATTACCGGCGACGCCAAGTACGAGGCGCAGTACTGGGACGTGCTCGCCATCCGCAACGGCGAGAAGCCGCGCCCGGCCGACTATCACCGGATCTATTGGGACTTCGTGGCCGCCAGCGGCCGGAAGCCGCGCGGCGACGGGGAGACGGCGCCGCTGCAGACCCTGATGAAGCGGGCCGGGTTCACCGACGCCGAGTTCTCCAAGCTCAAGCAGGCGCAGGCGAACTCCGACGGCCTCGTGGGGCTCGAAACCAAGGCCATGAACGCCGTCAAGGGCCTGTTCGACGACGGGACCGGCAAGTACACGGTCAAGAAGGCCCCCGATTTCGAGCTGGCGCGCACGATCATGCACTCGCCGGAGTACCACAAGTACAAGGCGGACATCATGGCGCCGGTCGACGAGTTCAACGTGCTGCTGGAGCGGCGTCTACAGGACGCGATCACCGCGGCGGAAGCGAACGTCACCTTCTACCGCCGCGTCAACATCGCGACGCTGGCGCTCCTCGGCCTGCTCATGACGATTTCGGCCTGGGTCCAGATTTTCCGGGTCACGCGCCCGCTCGGCGTCCTCAGCGCGGTGATGGAGCGCCTCTCCCGCCATGAAACCGGGGTCGTCGTGCCCGGCGTGGACAAGGCGGACGAGATCGGCGCGATGGCGCGCGCCACCGACGTCTTCAAGCGCGGCATGGATGAGGCGGAAGCGATGCGCCGCCAGCAGGCCGAGCACGAGCGCCAGATGGAGGCCGAGAAGCGGGAGGCCATGATCCGGCTGGCCTCCGAGTTCGAATCCTCGGTGCTTCGCACCGTCGACGAGGTGCAGGCGGCATCGCGCACCGTCCAGGACAGCGCCGGCTCGCTCACGCACACCGCCGAAGCGGCCTCGGGCCAGTCGGACGCCGCATCCAAGGCGGCCCGGCAGGCCACCGGGAACGTCGAGGCGGTTGCCGCGGCCGCCGAGGAACTGGCCGCGTCGGTCGGCGAGATCGCGCGCCAGGTCGCCAGCGCCTCCCAGGTCGCCCAGAACGCCGAGCACGAAGCCAACGCCACCAACGAAAGCGTCAAGGGCCTCGCCGCCGCCGCCCAGCGCATCGGCGACGTCGTGCAACTCATCAACAACATCGCCAGCCAGACCAACCTGCTCGCGCTGAACGCCACCATCGAGGCGGCCCGCGCCGGCGAGGCGGGAAAGGGCTTCGCGGTGGTGGCCTCGGAAGTGAAGAACCTCGCCAACCAGACCGCCAAGGCCACCGAGGACATCCAGGCGCAGGTCGCGGCCATCCAGGACGAGACGGCGCGGGCCGTCCAGGCCATCGAGGGCATCGCCACCACCATCACCAACATCAGCGGCATCACCACCGCCGTGGCCTCCGCCGTGGAGGAGCAGGGCGCCGCGACCCGGGAGATCACACGGAACGCGCAGGACGCCGCCCGTGGCACCCAGGACGTGTCCGCCAACATCGGCGGTGTCAGCGACGCCGCCCAACGTACCCGGCAATCGGCGGGTTCCCTGCTGAGCAGCGCCGAGTCGCTGTCGCAGCAGGCAAGCGCCCTGCGCGGCCAGGTGGACGGTTTCGTCCGCCGCGTCCGGGCGGAATGACGGCGGACCCGGCGCCGGTGTCCGCCCATCGGCGCCGGGTATTCCGTCTCTGCGCACGGCGGCATCCGGCGAACCGGAAATGTCGCAGCCGTCCCTATGCATCGGCCGATGCGCCGATTGTTTTCCCGGACGACCTTGGGCTACAGTCCCGCCCGGCATGCGGACCCTGTATCACCATCCCCTTTCCCCCCTCTCGCGTCTGGCGCGCGTCGTGCTGGCCGAGAAGGGCCTGCCCTTCGAGGCGGTCGTCGAAAAGCCGTGGGAACGGCGCACGGACTTCCTGGCCCTGACCCCGGCCGGCGAGGTGCCCGTGCTCGTGGAGGACGACGGCACGGTGATTGCCGACGGCTGGGCGGTCATCGAGTACCTGGAGGAAGCCTACCCCGACGTGCCGCTGATGCCGCCGGAGGTGGCCGGCCGCGCAGAGGTGCGCCGCATCGTCTCGTGGTTCACCCGCAAGTTCGAGCGTGAGGTGACCGAGAACCTGGTCGGCGAGAAGCTGATGAAGCGGCTGTCCGGCCAGGGCCAGCCGTTCGCGCCGGCGATCCGCGCGGGGCTGGCCAACATCCATTACCACCTGGACTACATCGCTTTCCTGGCGGAGCGGCGGCCCTGGCTGGCCGGGCCGTGGTTCTCGCTGGCCGACATCGCCGCGGCGGTGGAGATCTCCTGCGTCGACTACGTCGGCGACGTGCCCTGGGACAACAACCCGGAGGCCAAGGACTGGTACGCCCGCCTCAAGTCGCGGCCCAGCTTCCGCCCTCTCCTGCAGGACAGCATCCCCGGCTGCCCGCCCCCCAAGCACTACGCCGACCTGGATTTCTGAGCGCACGCGACGGCGTCGGGTTTTCGCTGCGCTCACCCCAACCGACGGTTCCGTCATAGGTTGGGGTGAGGCACAGCCGAAAGCCCGACGTCGGGGCGATCCGTTACGACGAACCGTCAGGCCCGGCGGCGCTGGCGGGTGCGGTTCTGCTCGTCGTCTTCCTCGGTCGCTGCGCGCACGCGGGTGGTGGCCTGCCGCACCGCGCGGGACGACAGGTCGGAGACGCGGGACGCGGTGTTCAGGAAGGTCTCGACCTCCTGCTTGAGCAGCGCCATCTGCGCGTCGACGAGGTCGTGCGGCGTGCGGGCGGCCACCACGCGCTGGAGGCCGTCGGCCTGCTGGCGCGCGGCTTCCTGGGCGAAGTCCAGCCATTCGCGCCAGATGGCCTGGCTGGCCTCCGACAGGGCGGTGTTGGCCTCGATCACCGCGTTCATGTTCTGGGTGGTGCGCCGGATCGTTTCCTGCGCCTCCGGCGTGTTGATGGTGAAGACGTTGCCGATCCGCTCGACCATGTCGCGGGCCATCTGGTTGGCGGTGCCGAGGCTGTTTTCCGCCGCGTTGCGGGCCGCGCGCTCGGTGGACTGCATCTCGCCGAAGGCGCGCCGGGCGGTGTCGGCGGCAGCGTTGCCGGTCTGCTCTGCGAGATCGGCCACGCGCTCACCCGCACGCCGGGGCGAGTCGGTGTCGTCGCCGGCTCGCCGCTGCGCGTTTTCCTGTGCCATGAAAGATCCCCCGTGCCTTGCTGTCGTTGATTTCTGGTTCTCGGCAAAAGCGGAGCAAAACAGTTCCTTCATCTCCGCCCATTTCCGATGACCCCGCCAACAACTGCAGCTGGCACAGGTTCCTTCCGCGAAAAAGTTGCTGTCCCACTGGTAGAAACGCAATCGGTTTTATTGAAAAACACCGACCGCAGCCGAAACTTTATCTCCTCCAGGGGTTCCATCAGACCGGTTGGAGCGACTCCAGACGGGCGCGGAAGTCGTCCGGCAGCGGTGCGGAGCGGCGCGTCGCCTCGTCCATCAACACGATCACCGCCTCGGCCGTGCCGACGCACGCGCCGTTGAAGAAGATCCCCTGCCCGAGCCGGAACGAGCTGCGGCCGATGGAGAGCACCGCCGTGCCGACGTCGACCGTCCCCGGCCAGTTCATCTCGCCCAGGAAGTCCAGTTCCATGCGGGCAATGACGAAGGCGCAGCCCGGCGGGGCCGTCGGCGCGCCGGGTTCGAAGAGGAAATGGACGCGGCCAGCCTCGAGCATCTCGGCGAACACGGCGTTGTTGATGTGCCCCTGGCGGTCGGTGTCGCAGTAGCGCAGCTTCTCGGTGGTCCAGGCCTTGAAGCGGGCGCGGTCGGCCAAGGGGCGCTCGGTCACATCGGGCATACGCTCTCTCTCCCTTATGGTTTGCCTGCTGAATGTTGGGTGTCAGTATGACGTGGCGGCGCTGGCTTTCCCAGCCGATCCGTGGCAAGAGGCACCCCATGGATCCGCATGCCGTTCAGGCCGACCCGGCGTTCAGCGAAGCCGAGCGCAACGCCGTCTACCGCTGCATCTTCAGCCGCCGCGACGTGCGCGGCCAGTTCCTGCCCGATCCGGTGCCCGACGCGGTTCTGGCCCGCATCCTGCGCGCCGCGCACCACGCACCGTCCGTCGGATTCATGCAGCCGTGGGACTTCGTGGTCATCACCGACCCGACGGTGAAGCGCCGCGTGCACGACGCCTTCCGCGCCGCCAACGCGGAAGCCGCGGACCTGTTCGAGGGGGAGCGGCAGGCCGCCTACCGCGCGCTGAAGCTGGAGGGCATCCTGGACGCCCCCGTCGGCATCGCCGTGACCTGCGACCGCCAGCGCGCCGGCCCGGTGGTGCTGGGGCGCACGCACATGCCGGACATGGACCTGTATAGCGCCGTGTGCGCCGTGCAGAACCTGTGGCTGGCGGCGCGGGCCGAGGGCGTGGGCCTGGGCTGGGTCAGCATCCTGCGCCCGGACGAGGTGCGCGCGGCGCTGGGCATCCCGTCGGAGGTCGAGTTGATCGGCTATCTCTGCCTGGGCACCGTGCGCGCCTTCCTGGAAAAGCCGGAGCTGGAAAGCGCCGGCTGGCGGTCGCGCCTGCCGTTGCGCGAAGTGGTGTCCTTCAACCAGTGGCGGGCGCGGACGGGCGACGAGCCGCTGCTGGACCACCTCGACTGAAAACCCAACGGCAACACCCGTTCAGGGCTTTTTCGGTTCCGGCGCCTTCTGGGGGGCGCCGCCTTCGGCCTTGTCCAGGCGGGCGAGGTTGTCGGCCGCCGCCTTGGCGGGACGACCCTCGGGGGCGAGGCGGCGGACCAGCTTCCAGTCGTCGCGGGCACCCTTGAGGTCGCCGGACACCGCCTTGATGTTGCCGCGCATCAGGACCGTTTCGGGATCGTTCGGCTTCAGCTCCAGCGCGCGGGCCACGTCGTGCAGCGCCTCGCGGTACTGACTCAGCGCCTTGCGGGCGGCGGCGCGGTAGAGGAAGGCCTCCGGTCGGGTGGAATCGTGGGCGATGGCGGCGTCCAGGTCGGCCACCGCGTCCCAGTAGCGCTCCGCCTCGGCGCGGGCGAAGGCGCGGTCGATGCGCAGGTCGACGTCGTCGGGCTGGCGCTTCAGCGCCTCGCCGTAGGCATTCTCGGCGCGCGCGTTCTCGCCGGCACGCAGCCACGCCCAGCCGGCGCGGCCGAACAGCGTGGCCGCCGCCTGCGGGTCATCCTTGCCCAGGCGCGGCGCCAGTTCCTCGAACCGGGCGCCGGCCGTCTTGAAGTCACCCTTGTGGAACAGCGCCAGCGCCTTGCAGAGCTGCGCGCGGTCGCCACCGCCGCGCTCCTGCCAGGCCTGCGCGCTGTCCAGCGCGGCGTCGGGGCGCGTCTCGGCCAGCCGGGTGCAGGCCTGCATCTCGGCGTTGTGGTCGACGGCGCGCTCCGGGGCGGCGGCGAAGGCCGGCCCGGCCGCCCCCAGAAGGGGCAGCAGGAGGGCGAGCGAAGGGAAAACATTGCGTCCGGTCATGGCGGCCCTACACTCGGCCAACGCGCGCCCACACGCAAGGGTCCATAGACAAAGGCCCATAGACAAGGGAAAGGCCCCGCACCATGACCACCCCCCGCCTGTTCGTCTTCGGCCTGGGCTACACCGGCGGCCGGCTGGCGGCCGAGCTGCTGGCCGACGGCTGGCGGGTCGCCGGCACCTGCCAGAGCGAGGAGAAGCGCGCCGAACTGGGCGCGCGCGGCATCGAGGCCTTCGTCTTCGACCGCGACCACGCGCTGGAGGCCGGGGCGCTGGCAGGGACCACGCACCTGCTGTCCACCGTGCCGCCGGACAAGCGCGGCGACCCGGTGCTGGCGCGGCACGAGCGCGACCTGTACGACCTGCGCACGCTGGACTGGGCGGGCTACCTGTCCACCACCGGCGTCTACGGCGACCGCGGCGGCGAGTGGGTGAGCGAGGCGGCGTGGCTGAAGCCCAGCGGCGACCGCCAGAAGCGCCGCGTGGACGCCGAGCGCGGCTGGCTGCACCTGCACCGCCAGTTCGGCGTGCCGGTGCACGTGTTCCGCCTGCCCGGCATCTACGGCCCCGGCCGCAGCGCGCTGGACGCCGTGCGCGACGGCAGCGCCCGGCGCATCGACAAGCCCGGCCACGTCTTCTCGCGCGTCCACGTGGACGACATCGTGCAGGCGCTGCGCGCCTCCATGGCGCGGCCCAGCCCGGGGAGCGTCTACAACGTCTGCGACGACGAACCGTGCGAGCCGCGCGCGGTGACGGAGTATGCCTGCGATCTTCTGGGCGTGGAGCCGCCGCCGCTCGTGCCCTTCGAGACGGCCGAGCTGTCGGAGATGGCCAGGAGCTTCTGGGCCGACAACAAGCGCGTCAAGAACGACCGCATGAAGCGCGACCTGGGCGTCGCGCTGCGCTATCCGACCTACCGGGAAGGCCTGGAGGCGCAGATGGAGGCGGAGAAGGCGACGGTGTAGGTTGCCGTTACGCCCTTCCCCCGTTGTGGCCGCGCAGGACGAGGAACTCGCCGAACTTCTGGTCGACGACCATGATGTGCATCTTCAGCCACTTGCCGATGAAGCCCAGCACCAGGAAGCGCGCCATATAGTCGTCACGCGCCCCGTCGTCGCGCACGAAGGTCCAGACGTCCTCCACCTGCTCCAAAAAGGATTGGTGCAGCTTGGCGTGCGCGGCGCGGTCGGGATAGTCGTACGCCTCCATCAGACGCTCCTCCCGCGCGAAGTGGCCGCGGGCGGTGTCGATCAGTTCGGCGCAGACGGCACGCAGGTCGGCGCTCACCCCGCCGATCGCCCCGCCGCCCTCCAGCGAGGCGCGGATCGCGCAGTACAGGTCGTGCAGCCGCCGCAGGTCGGCGTCCAGTTCGGGCACGCCGATGCCGTAGGCTTCGTTCCATTCCAGATCGGCCATGCTCACGGACATCGGCGCCCCCAACCGCCAGGCTCATTCCTCCTCCAGAATGCCATGCCCGGGGCGCCGGCGGCAACGCCAACCCCCATAGCGTGCATATGAAGATATGTCGCACAACCACGGACTTGCCAGCCGGCGGCGATTCGAGTCATCATGATCGCAAGTGATAATCACCGGGCTGGGGGCTTTACCCGGCCGCCGCGTACAGCGGGAGGCGACCACGACAAGGCCAGAGGACCGGAAGGGACGCGGCGAACGGAATCCGGGCGGACCGGATATCCACCGGCAGGTTGACGAGTTGGTCAGCCGCGTGCCGCGCCATGCCATCCGCGCCGTCATCGACGAGATCGACAGCGTCCAGGCGCAGCACAAGGACCGCGCGCAGCACCTGCGCGACGCCCTGGTCGAGCACTTCAACCGCCTGCGCCCCTTCAAGGCGCGGCGCCTGTTCACCGGCCTGTTCGAGCCGCTGCTGGTCGATGACCCCGTGCTGTACCGCACGCACGAGGCGGTGCCTGGACTGCTGCAGCGCGTGGACATGGGCGGGGTGTGGCACGCGCTGGCGCAGCAGGCCTTTCCGCTGCTGGCCATGGATGTGCAGGACCGCCTGGACGCCATGGCCCAGGACGACATCATCGACCGCGTGCTGGCCTCGCCCGAAGCCATGGCGATGCGCGAGTCGATGCGTGCGGCGGCGGCGGCTTGGCTGGGCGACACGCTGCGCCAGCGCAAGCGGCTGGAGGAGTTCCTGGCGCTCGCCAACCGGGAGGCGCTGCGCGACGCGCGCCAGCGCACGCCCCACCTGTCCTACAAGGCGCCGATCGACCACGGCATGCTGCGCTTCCTGCACACGGTGCTGGAGCACAACGCGGCCCTGCTGCCGCTGGTCGAACGCATGCGCCAGGATCTCAACGACGTCCCCGCCACCGGCGGGACCCGGCATGCCGAGGTGGACGGGCAGGCGGCGATCATCGTCGGCTTCGTGCGCCGCGTGCGCGCCGCCTTCCCCACCCGCGACCTGGAAGACCCGCTGGCGTGGCTGGCGCCGCTGTACGCGCTGAACGTCAAGCGCCGCTACGACGTGGTGCAGCGCTACGCCCGCGAGTACGGCGGCCCGTCGTTCGGTGAGCCCCAGCCGCTGCAGCAGGCGCTGCTCGGCCACTTCTCGGGCTGCTGCACGACGCTGGGAGAACTGGTGCGCGGCCTGTTCGGCGACACCGCGCCGCGCGACGCGCACGCGTTGCCGCTCTCAAGGCCGGTGCGCGACACGCTGGACGATGCGCTGACGCGGTTCGAGCGCTCGCTGGGCGCCCTGTCCGCCACCGGGCTGACGGCCAGCCGCACCATCGGGCCGCGCGTGCGCGCCCTGCTGGGCGAAGCGGCGGCGGCGCTGACCGGCATCATGCTGCCGGTGGCGCTGGAGCGCGCGCAGGCGGCGGCGCAGGCCCGCCACGCCCCGGTGCCCGACCACGACGACGTGCTGTGGCTGCTGGACCGCGTCTGGCGCTGGGGGGCGACGCTGGAAGCGGCGGGGTACGCCAGCCTGGAGTTGCGCGCGGCGCGCGGCCGCATTGTCGCCGGGGCCGGAGCCGCCTTCGTGCAGGCGATCAAGGTGCAGGACGGCGACGACCTGACCGAACGCATGGGGCACGTGGTGCGCGTCAACACCGTCCTGAACGCCATCGGCGAGGACGTGACGCCGTGGATCGGCCCGGTCAGCCAGGGCCTGCAGCGCATCGTGCGCCACCACCTGGAAACCGGCGACGCGGTGTCGGCCGAGGCGCGCTTCATCATCGACACCTACGCCGGCGCCGTGCGCAGCGAGCTGAACCGCTCCCGCCACTGGCAGTGCGCCGACCTCGTCAGCCTTGTGCGGCTGTACGAATCGCGGTTGGACTGATGCCATGACCACCGTCCGCCTCGCCACCGCCGCCGAGCGACCCGCCATCGCGGCGTTGCTGGACGCGGCGACGCTGCCGGCGGACGACCTCGTGGAGAGCGGCACCGTCCTGCTGGCCGCCGAGGACCAGGGACGGATCATCGGCTGCATCGGCGTCGAGCCGTTCGGCGCCGGCGGGCTCATCCGTTCGCTGGCCGTCGCTCCGCAGGCGCGCGGCGGCGGACTGGCCCGCATGCTGGTCGCGCGTGCCGAGGCGCTGGCCGCGCAGGGCGGCATCGCGTCGCTGTACCTGCTGACGACCGACGCCGTGCCGTTCTGGGAACACCTGGGCTGGATACGCGTGCCGCGCGACACGGTGCCCGACGCGGTACGCGGCAGCCGGCAGTTCGCCGGCCTCTGCCCGGCCTCGGCGGTGTGCATGACGCGCCGCCGTCCCTGAACCGGCGGGCGGGGCACCGGCGGGCGACGAATTTGGTTCGGTACAACCGCGGTTGTGCTATCATGCGCGCCCGTTCCGCGCCCGGTCCGCCGGGCCGTGCGGCGGTCCACCACGGCGACTCGCCGTCTTCCGACCAACGAGCCTGCGCAAGACAGACGACCCGCATGAACATCATCATCGAACGCGCCGCCCTGCTCCGGTCCCTCGGTCACGTGCAGAGCGTGGTGGAACGCCGCAACACCATCCCCATCCTCTCCAACGTGCTGTTGCGGGCGCAGGACGGCGAACTGTCGCTGGCCGCCACCGACATGGACCTGGAGATCGTCGAGACGGTTCCGGCCACGATCTCCCGGCCGGGCGGCACGACGGCGCCGGCGCACACGCTGTACGACATCGTGCGCAAGCTGCCCGACGGCAGCCAGGTGGAGCTGGACGTGGCGGGCGACGGGGCGCAGCTCACGCTGCGTTCGGGCCGGTCGCAGTTCAAGCTGTCGTGCCTGCCGGTGGAGGATTTCCCGCAGCTCTCGGGCGGCGACCTGAAGCACCGCTTCGCGCTGGCGGCGGGCGACCTGCGCGCGCTGATCGACCGCACGCGCTTCGCCATCTCCACCGAGGAGACGCGCTACTACCTGAACGGCATCTACGTGCACGCCGCCCGCCAGACGGCGGCCACCGGCGACATCCCGGTGCTGCGCGCCGTGGCCACCGACGGCCACCGGCTGGCGCGGGTGGAGATGCCGCTGCCCGACGGCGCGGACAACATCCCGGGCGTCATCGTGCCGCGCAAGACGGTGATGGAGGTGCGCAAGCTGATCGACGAGGCGGCCGACCGCATCGAGATCTCGCTGTCGGAGAACAAGGTCCGCTTCGCCTTCGACTCGATCGTCATGACGTCGAAGCTGATCGACGGCACCTTCCCCGACTACGAGCGCGTCATCCCCACCGGCAACGACAAGGTGATGGAGGTGGACGCCCGCCTGTTCGCCAGCGCCGTCGACCGCGTCGCCACCATCTCGACCGAGAAGAGCCGGGCGGTGAAGCTGGCCGTGGTGCGCGGCACGCTGACGCTGTCCGCCACCAGCCCGGAAGCCGGCAGCGCCACCGAGGAGTTGGAGGTCAATTACCAGGACGGCCCCCTGGAAATCGGCTTCAACTCTCGCTATCTCCTTGACATCACTCAGCAGATCGAGGGCGAGGGCGCCCGCTTCACGATGGCGGACGCGGCGTCGCCCACCATCATCCGCGACGTCGCCGACGGCACCGCGCTGTACGTGCTGATGCCCATGCGCGTCTGACCGGCAACGGAGTCGACGGTCCGTGGGTTGGGTTGAGGCGCATGCCGAAAACCCAACGCGGGCGCCGTGCCGGAACGTTGGGTTTTCGCTGGCGCTCAACCCAACCTACGGACGAAGGGCATGCCCTGCGGCCCGAACGGAACGGACAGCTTGCTCGAAGCACTTCGGATAGAACCCCGGCACCCCGACGCCCTGGCGGTCACGCGGCTGACGCTGACGCGCTTCCGCGGCTATGAGCTGGCGCGGCTGGAGCCGGACCGGCGGCCGGTGGCGCTGATCGGCCCGAACGGCGCCGGCAAGACCAACCTTCTGGAAGCGGTGAGCTTCCTCGCCCCCGGCCGCGGCCTGCGCGGCGCGAGGCTGGCCGAGGTGGAGCGCATCGGCTCGCCGCCGGGGTCCGGCTGGGCGGTGGCCGCGGTCGTGGAGACGCCGGCCGGCCCGGTGGAGATCGGCACCGGCCGCGAAGCGGGAATCCACGAAACCGACCGCCGCGTCGTGCGCATCGACGGCCACCCGGCGAAGGGGCAGACGGTGCTGGCCGAGCACGTGGCGCTGGTGTGGCTGACGCCGCAGATGGACCGGCTGTTCCTGGAAGGCTCCAGCGGCCGGCGCCGCTTCCTCGACCGCCTCGTCTTCGGCTTCGACCCGGCGCACGCCGGCCGGCTCAGCCGCTACGAGCACGCCATGCGCGAGCGCGCGCGGCTGCTGCGCGACGGGCGCAGCGACGACGGCTGGCTGTCCAGCCTGGAGGACCAGATGGCGACCACCGGCATGGCGGTGGCGGCGGCGCGCCTCGACGTGGCGCAGCGCCTGCGCGCCGCCTGCGCCCGCGCGGTCGGCCCCTTCCCCGGCGCCGAGCTGGCGGTGGAGGGCACGGTGGAGGAGTGGCTGGGCAACGGTCCGGCGCTGGCGGCGGAGGACGCGCTACGCGACCAGCTCCGCGCGTCGCGCCGGCACGATTCCGAGGCCGGCGGGGCGGCCGTGGGGCCGCACAAGAGCGACCTCGCCGTGCGCCACCAGGACAAGGGCATGCCGGCCGGCCTGTGCTCGACCGGGGAGCAGAAGGCGCTGCTGATCGCCATCGTGCTGGCCAACGCCCGGCTGCTGGCCGCCGAGCGCGGCGCGGCACCGCTGCTGCTGCTGGACGAGGTGGCGGCGCACCTGGACGAGGAGCGCCGGCGCGCGCTGTTCGGCGAGCTGCTGGCGCTGGGCGCCCAGGCGTGGCTGACCGGCACCGACGCCGCCGTCTTCGCGCCGCTGGGCGAGGACGCCCGCCGCTTCCGCGTGGAGGACGCGCGGGTGGCGCCCGGGTAGAGTCACACACAAAAAAATGCGGCCGGATGCGCCGCGACGCACCATATTTGGAACGACCTCTGTTATAATCGAGCCATGGCACAGGAAGCTTTGAAACCCGTCCTCCCGCAGGAGGAATACGGCGCCGACGCGATCACCGTTCTGCGTGGTCTGGACGCCGTCCGCAAACGTCCGGGCATGTACATCGGCGACACCGATGACGGTTCTGGCCTGCACCACATGGTCTACGAGGTCGTGGACAACGCCATCGACGAGGCGCTGGCCGGCTATTGCGACGCCGTGCTGGTGACGCTGAACGCCGACGGCTCCGTCACGGTGCGCGACAACGGCCGCGGCATCCCCACCGACATCCACGCCGAGGAAGGCGTGTCGGCGGCGGAAGTCGTGATGACCCAGCTTCACGCGGGCGGCAAGTTCAACCAGAACTCCTACAAGGTGTCGGGCGGCCTGCACGGCGTCGGCGTCTCGGTGGTGAACGCGCTGTCGGAGGTGCTGGAGCTGCGCATCTGGCGCGGCGGGCGCGAGTGGTTCATGCGCTTCCGCCATGGCGTCGCCGACGCGCGCCTCGCCGACGTGGGCGCCGCGCCCATGGTGGACGGCAAGCAGCTCACCGGCACCGAGGTGACCTTCCTGCCGTCGAAGGAGACGTTCACCAACACGGAGTTCGACTTCGCGACGCTGGAGCACCGGCTGCGCGAGCTGGCCTTCCTCAATTCCGGCGTGCGGCTGGTGCTGACCGACACGCGCGGCGTCGAGCCCAAGGTGCACGACCTGCACTACGAAGGCGGGCTGGAGGCGTTCGTGCAGTGGCTCGACCGCTCGAAGGTGGCGCTGCACAAGCCGGCCATCACCATGAAGGCCGAGCGGCCGACCGAGCACGGCGGCACCGTCACCGTGGAATGCGCGCTCCAGTGGAACGACAGCTACCACGAGACGACGCTCTGCTTCACCAACAACATCCCGCAGAAGGACGGCGGCACGCACTTGGCCGGCTTCCGCGGGGCGCTGACGCGCGCCATCAACAACTACGCCAACGAATCCGGCATCGCCAAGAAGGAGAAGGTCAACCTCTCCGGCGACGACGCGCGCGAGGGGTTGACCTGCGTGCTGTCGGTGAAGGTGCCCGACCCGAAGTTCTCCAGCCAGACCAAGGACAAGCTGGTCTCGTCGGAGGTGCGGCCGGTCGTCGAGTCGGTGGTCGGCGAGTTCCTGGCCCAGTACTTCGAGGAACATCCGGCCGACGCCAAGCGCGTCGTGCAGAAGGTGGTCGAGGCGGCCGCCGCCCGTGAGGCCGCGCGCAAGGCGCGCGAGCTGACGCGGCGCAAGGGTGCGCTGGACATGGCCTCCCTGCCCGGCAAGCTGGCCGACTGCCAGGAGCGCGACCCGGCGCTGTCGGAGCTGTTCATCGTCGAGGGCGACTCGGCGGGCGGCTCGGCCAAGCAGGGGCGCTCGCGCCAGTTCCAGGCGATCCTGCCGCTGCGCGGCAAGATCCTGAACGTGGAGCGCGCGCGCTTCGACAAGATGCTGTCCTCCGCCGAGATCGGCACGCTGATCGCGGCGCTGGGCACCGGCATCGGCCGCGACGAGTTCAACGTCGAGAAGACGCGCTACCACAAGATCATCATCATGACCGACGCGGACGTGGACGGTTCCCACATCCGCACGCTGCTGCTGACCTTCTTCTTCCGGCAGATGCCGGATCTGATCGAGAAGGGCTACCTGTACATCGCGCAGCCACCGCTCTACCGCATCAAGCGCGGCAACGCCAAGGAGCGGTACCTGAAGGACGACCGCGCGCTGGAGGAGTACCTGATCGAGGCGGCGCTGGGCGACCTGTCGGTGACGCTGGCCGACGGCACGCTGCTGCACGGCGCCCCGCTGAAGGATGTGGTGGAGCAGGCGCGGTCCGCCCGCCAGCACCTGGACGCACTGGCCCGCAAGGCCGGCAACCTGGCGGTGGTCGAGCAGGCGGCGGTGGCCGGCGCCCTGTCGCTGGCGCTGGCGAACGAGCCCGACAAGGCGGCGGAAGCGGCGGCGGCGGTGGCCGCGCGGCTGAACGCGATGGACGCCGAGGGCGGCTGGCGCGGCGAGGCGTGGCCGGACGGCGGCTATGTGCTGATCCGCACGCGGCGCGGCGTAACGCACCGCCACGCGCTGGACGCCGACCTGCTGAAGAGCGTGGAGGCGCGCAAGCTGGACGCCCTGGCGGCCAGCCTCAAGCACGCCTTCCAGCAGCCCGGCCGCGCCTTCGAGAAGCAGAAGGAGCTGCGGACACTGAACGGCCCGGTGTCGCTGTTCGACACGGTGATGGAGCTGGGCCGCCGCGGCGTGACGATCCAGCGCTACAAGGGCCTGGGAGAGATGAACCCGGACCAGCTGTGGGAGACCACGCTGGACCCGACCAAGCGTTCGCTTCTGCAGGTGAAGGTCAACCACGCCGATCAGGCGGAGGAGGTCTTCTCCACCCTTATGGGCGACATCGTCGAACCCCGCCGCGAGTTCATCCAGGACAACGCGCTGAAGGTGGCGAACCTCGACGTGTGATGGTGTTTGTTTTTGTCGCCTGACGCATAACCTGCGAATTGTGACACATAAAGTGCGAACGGAACTCCGTTCGCACTTTATGTGTCAACTTGGCCATTCAACGGCCGTATCTGGATGCGCCCGTTATTTCAGGCGCACCGGGTACAGAATACTTAGACTTTCCCCCGGAGGTGCTAAGGCAGCGACGCTTCGTCTCCGTTGAGATACGCGGTATGCGTCGCTCTTACAAGCCGTGCCATGGCGAAAATTGAGACATTGTCAAGCTAGAGATGGCGTGATTCCATGTGGTAGGAGAACGCCATGAACGCTCCCAACCTGACCACCGACGCCATAATCCGAGCAGCTGTAAAAAGGCGGCTGGCACTGCGCCACGCCGACGATACTGACGCTTTTGTAGTGGAGGAGTTGCCTGTTGGCCGTGGGGACGCAAGGTTGGACATGGCCGTTATCAACGGCCGGATCGAAGGCATTGAGTTCAAGAGTTCTGTCGACACGCTGGAACGCCTCTCCCGGCAAGTCCGGGTATATGGGGAAGGTGTCGACCGAATGGGACTGGTGGTCGCTTCCAATTGTGCATCGGCTTGCAACACTGGGCCAGTTTCAGGGGTGATCGGCGTCCAATAACCAGCCACCCCTGATCTGGCAGGCTACCACCCTGGGTTCGGACGACAGGGTGGCGGACAGGGATGCTGACGGT
>Ga0196970_1000245_pt1 | contig 80180 bp, 55 predicted proteins | sample S1v_513CmetaG_FD_148672 | JGI IMG/M metagenome (GOLD analysis project Ga0196970, IMG submission 148672) | Soil microbial communities from Anza Borrego desert, Southern California, United States - S1+v_5-13C | ecosystem: Environmental > Terrestrial > Soil > Desert | place: USA: California...
CGTCCGCGTTTTCCCGCGGGCCTTGACTCCCGTCGAGGCAGCGGGGTTCACCGCCACCAATTTCGGGGCTCTGATTTTTGTGCCCACCAACATCGTCGTGCAAGTCATCACTCCAATGGAACTCGGCGCAATCATTGAAGATGACGATCGCCCTAATCCTCCCGGCGCGCTCATCACGGCGTGGACACAGATCGCGGGACCGGCAGAGATCTCCCTGCCCGATCCAGGGGCGCTGACCAACGTGATCGAGTTCACACAATCGGGCGAGTATGTCTTCCGGATCATCGCTGATGACGGACAGGTCAAGGTCTATCAGGATCTTCCGGTCACCGTCGTGGAACCCACCTCGGTGCAGGTGTATGCGTCGGATGGCGATGCCGCAGAGCTTGGTCCGGACACGGGCGAGTTCACCTTTCAACGGATCGGGGATCTCAACTTCGATCTCACGATGCAGGTCACAATGACTGGGACGGCGAGCAACGCGATCGACTTTGTTCAGATACCCTTCTCAAACATCGTTGTCCTGCCGGCGGGTGTGGAAACGTTGACGCTTCCCGTAACTCCATTCCTGGATCATCGCACCGAAGGCGACGAGACGCTCACATTTACGATCGTGACGAACGTTGCCTACACGGTCATTGGCGGGGAGGCGACCGTGACAATCCACGACTCTCCTTATGGAATGTGGAACATCGCGCGGTTCACGCTTGAAGAGCTGACCGACCCATCGTTGAGCGGCGAGGCCGCGGATTTCGACACCGACGGCCGGTTCAACTTTGTGGAATACGCGTTCAACATGGAGCCCAAATCCGTCGAGACGGATTCGCCGATGATCACGACGCTGGAGCTGAACCCGGCGACTTCGCGCCAGCACATCACGCTCACTTACCAGCGGCGCCTCGAACCGACAGACGTGGGATACGAAGTGCGGACATCCAGCGATTTGGTGAACTGGAATTTCGGTTCCGAACACATTGAAGAGATCGAGGTCGTCGACGACGGAAACGGGCTCACTGAAACGGTGAAAGCTCGGGTCGTGGCTCCGTGGCCAACGGGCAGTCGCCAATTCGTGACGATCCGCGTCTGGCTGCGTTCCACTGGGCCATGAACGCAATGGCGGCGCCTGCAGCATGGCACACCGGGACCTGCACCAGAGAAAGATCGCGGTCCGTGACAAAGACGAATTGTCGAGAAGCGTCCTCGAACGCGAGCTTGGCGAAGACCAACAGGATACCCGCGCGGTAAAGCCAACGTCGGCCTCCAGCAGCTCCCTTGTAGCCGGGCTTCGCCACCTACTTGACTTGTTCCGGCGAGTCCCGCAGCCGCTCCTTGAACAAACCCGGTTGTTCATCAAGGTTCGCCACCATGTTCGTGGCTGCCTGCTTCAGTCCCCTTTCCGCATCGAAGCGCAATGGTTCATTCAAATGGAGGGGCGTGGCCGAGCCTCCGATCTGGCTTACTCCAGGCGCGAGAAAGAGCCGCCGAAATGGGAATCCGACAACCATTTTGGCGGAAGGTTGCGCAGGAGGCAGCGCGCTGTCGTGATTCGGATTACAGGTGCGCTGCCAAAATCGGCGAACACTTTCGCAATTTACCGCAATCCAGCCGGCCCTGAATCGTTTTGACTCACTTGGCGAGTCGGATATTCTCCCCGCTCTCGTTTCCCGGGAAACACCGGATAGTGGAATTCGCCCCGGCCAAGACCGCGCGGCTCATGGAGACTGATTTATGGCAAAGCTGACAATTCGAGACCTGAATGTTCGTGGCAAACGCGTTTTCCTGCGCGTCGATTACAACGTGCCGCTTGAGGAAAAAGATGGCCAGATGGTCATCACCGATGACACCCGGATCAAGGAAACTCTTCCGACCCTGAAAGCGCTGATCGAGCAGGGTGGCAAATTAATCCTGACCGCCCACCTCGGCCGCCCCAAGGGCCAGCGCGAAGCCACCATGTCGCTCCGCCCAGTCGCCGCCCGCCTTGCCGAAATGCTCGCGCGGCCAGTCGCGTTTGTCGACGATTGCATCGGAGAAAAAGTCGAGAAAACCGTCGGCATCATGAAGGATGGCGACATCGTCCTGCTCGAGAACGTCCGCTACTACAACGAGGAGGAGAAGAACGATCCTGCGTTCGCCGAGAAGCTGGCGAAGGTTGCTGATGTTTATGTGAACGACGCATTCGGCGCGGCGCACCGGGCCCACGCATCCACGGAAGGCGTTGCGCGCATCGTGTCCAAACGCGGTGGCAAGTGCGCCGCCGGGTTGCTGATGGAACGCGAGTTGAAGTTCCTCGGCGACGAACTGGAGTCGCCCGCAAAACCGTTCGTGGTCATTCTCGGCGGCGCCAAAGTGTCCGACAAAATCAAGGTAATCGACCGCCTCCTTGAAAAGGCCGACACCATCCTGATCGGCGGCGCAATGGCTTACACCTTCAAGCTCGCGCAGGGTTACAAAGTCGGGCAATCACTGGTCGAACCTGAAAAAACAGACGTCGCCCTCTCAGCGCTCGAAAAGGCAAAGCAACGCGGTGTGCAATTCCTGCTGCCGATCGACAACGTCGTCGCCACGCCCGTCAAGACCGACAAGCTCAACAAGAAGGGCAAGCCGATCATTGATCTCAACAACCCGCGCACCAATTCCGAGGAGAACATTCCGGACAACGAGGAAGGCGTGGATATCGGACCAGCGACAGCCAAGAAGTTCGCTGACGTCCTTCTCAGCGCAAAAACGATCCTTTGGAACGGACCGATGGGTATTTTCGAAGACAAGCGTTTCGCAGCAGGAACCAATGCCGTTGCCCAGGCAGTCGCTGAAGCCACGCAAAAAGGCGCCAAGAGCATCATTGGCGGTGGCGACAGCGTGAAGGCGCTGAACAAGGCAGGCCTCGGCAGCAAGGTGACCTTCATGAGCACGGGCGGCGGCGCCAGCCTGGAATTCCTCGAAGGCTCCGAATTGCCCGGAGTCGCCGCGCTGAGCGACAAATAACGAGGCGAGCCCCTACGCATTTTGACACATGAACAAAGAACGAAAACTGATCATTGCCGGAAACTGGAAGATGAACAAAACCGTCGCCGAGGCGCTGGACCTCGTGCGCGGATTGAAGATCGAACTCTCAGGCGTAAAGGAAGTGGATATCGTGGTCTGTCCTCCCTATACGGCGCTGGGAGAAGTTTCGAAGGCGATTCTCGATTCCAACATCCGCCTGGGCGCCCAGAATATGAGCGAGAACAACGTCGGCGCCTACACGGGCGAAATTGCCGCCGTCATGCTTAAGGAATTCTCAGTGCGTTATGTGATCCTCGGCCATAGCGAACGCCGCCAATATCAAAAGGAACCTGACGCGCTGATCGCGAAGAAAGCGGCCGCTGTCCATGCGGCGTCCCTGAAGCCGATCGTTTGCGTGGGCGAAACCCTCGCTGAACGCGAAGGCGGGCAGATGGAACAGGTGCTCGACACCCAGGTGCGGGGCAGCCTCGCCGGCTTGAGCAAGGAACAGATGGCGGAAACCATCGTTGCCTATGAACCCGTTTGGGCCATCGGGACCGGCAAGACAGCAACGACCCAACAGGCGCAGGACGCCCATGCTTTTATCCGGGGAATCCTGTCCAAAATGTTCGACGACAGCGTTGCCAAGAAGGTGCGCATCCAATATGGTGGCAGCGTTAAGCCTTCCAATGCGCGCGAGCTGATGAGCCAGCCGGACGTGGACGGCGCGCTGGTTGGCGGGGCTGCCCTGGAAGCCCGCAGCTTCGCGGATATCATTAAAAACTCGATCTAACGTATGTTTGTTTTTGTCATTGGCCTGGTGACGCTGCTGTTGCTGCTGGATTGTTTCGTTCTGATCCTGCTGGTCCTGATGCAGCTGCCAAAGAAAGAGGCGGGCGCGGGCCTGGCATTTGGCGGTGCCGCAACGGATGCCCTGTTCGGCGCGGGATCAGGCAACTTTCTGACAAAAGCCACGAAGTACGTCGCGGGCGGATTCTTTGTCCTGACCCTGTTGCTGGCCGTGATGCAGAACCATTACGCTCATCGTCCAAATTCCCAGTTCCGCCGCATGCTGGAACGGCAAGCCCAGGCAGTGCCTGCCGCTTCGCCCGACTCCGCACAGCCGGCAGCGGCTCAATCACCCGCCCCGGGAACGCCAGTTGCGGGTGCAGCCCCGAGCACGAACATTGGCATCCTGCCGCTGAACACCGCTCCTGCAAACACGCCTGCGGGAACGAACTCGGGACAATAATCTAAAATTCTTTCTGAGCGGCGGTCCTTGACCGCCGCTTTTTTTTGCCCGTATCCGGCTTGCGCTGCCGCGGAAAATTGCATGCTTTGGAACCTGCCGCGCCGCACCCGGCGCGGACTTCAAACGCTTCAACGTCACGCATGCGAGAATTGCTGCACCGGACTAAGAGTATTGAGTTCGCGTATTCCAGCGGCATGAACGCCGTGCTCCTAACTAACGCAAAAAAACGCCGCGCCCTTTCAGAGCGCGGCGTTGGAACATACCCCGTCAAATCAAGGCACCGTGATGATATAGAACCGCTGCGGATGGTTCGTCGCGATGCTGTCTGTGTAGGGAACAGCTGATCCATCAAAGGCGCCGCTGCTCAATAATGTCCAGGTGTTTGCAACGGGTGTTGCAAGCAGGTCCGAGCTCGCCCACAAACGATAAGGCTGGCCTGCCGCGCCACTGAATGAGAACGCTACATTCCCATCGCTCAGCCGCGTCATGTTGCTGATCATCGGTGACACTCCAGTTCCAACACTGACACTGGCCGCGTCGGAGATCGCATATCCAAGACTGTTCGTCACCCGCAATGAATACAGCCCCGAATCTGTCATCTGCGCATTGGGAATGACGAGCGTTTCGTTTGTTCCTCCAGGAACCGCCATTGCGCCACGATACCACTGATACGAAGGCTCTGGGATTCCGCCGACCGCGGCGCGAAGCGTCACGGTTTGCCCGACAATTGCGTCCCTCGGTTCAGGCTGTCCCGCGATATACGGCGCCAGAACAGGTTCCCATCCAATCGATGCGAATACATTGGTTGGATTGCTCACGGTCAGATATTCAGCCTCGCTGAGCTGGCGCGACCAGGGAACCCTTGCCGAGACGTCCAGCAACGTGGTCCCCGTGATATCGCGCGTTTGATACTCCCAAAAGCGCAGCGTGCTCTTGTCAGCCAGCCCGCCGTCGGTCCAGCCCGCGGGAATGATATGCGAATCCATGAGGCACTTCAGGTAAGCCACATTGCCGTCAGGTCCGGATGTATTCGCGTCACGGCCGAGGCTCCAGCTATTCACCGCGGGTGAGGAACGGGTGAGGGCACATTCCACAAAGATCAGCCCATACACGCCCGCTGGCGTCCGTGCCTGCGTGGTGACGCCCTGCGCGTTGCCCGCGCGCTGCATCGCGCGGATTTCGGTCTTGTAGAAATAACCGATTCCCGAGCCCCAGATGAAATCAACATCGCCTTGAATCAACCCCTTGTTCACGAACGCCGCACTCGAGTTCCCTGTGTTGATCAACAGCGTGTCCTGGAAACTTGCGAGCTTGCAGTTGTCGAGGATGATCCGGGATCCCTGCGCCCGAACGGCTTCTGCCTGCGAACCGCCTTGGGGCGTGCTGTTCGTGAACACGAGATTGCGAAAGACAAGACCACTGCCGCCCGCAAAGAACATCACGCGCGTCGATGTGCCAGCGTTCGCCCCCTGGAACGTGTTGTTGTTCGCATATACCAAAACGCTCTCCTGGTAACCTTCGCCACTGAACGTCAGGTTGTCCTTCCCCGCCGGAACACGGTTGATCTCTTCGTAAGTACCCTTGCGAATGAGGACATGGCGCGGAGTGGTATTTCCCGCTGGCACCCAGTCAATGGCTCCCTGAACGGTCACAAAGTCACCGCTGCCATCCGACGCAACGACAACATCGTTGACAGATGCGGCATCGGGTCCCGCCGTCTTGGTCGTGAAGCGCCACGTGTTGGGGTCGCTGATGCCAGCCTCGCTCGCGCCGCCTGAGTCCTTGAAGAAGCCCGCATCCATCAGCACGTAATACGTCGTGTTGCTGGCAAGCATTCCCAGATGCGGGAAGATTGCGGCAATGTTGCTGCGGATGATCACGGGATACGTGTTGTAGCTGCCGCCTGCGATCACGCGCAACTGGCCGCCGTTGTTGTCATTGAGGCCGAGATCGATGGTGTCCACCAAAGCGTCGTCGGCGTTGTAGATGCGCAGCGTTCCAGTTCCAAGGACGGGCGTCTTGTTGAATCGGATGTAGAGCGGCGTGTCGTAGCAGACATTGCCCGAGCCGCCGGCAGGCGTGAATTGAATCGCGGCGAGATTGGTTGAAGTAACGGTCAGGCTGACAGTCACACTGGTATCGGATCCGCCATCGTTATTGACGAGGACCGCATACGTTCCCGCATCGGAGGGTTGAACGCTGGCAAACGACAATGTGGCGTTCGTCGCCCCCGAAAGCGTACCGCTATTTTTGACCCATTGGTACGTTGGCGGCGGATTGCCCGTCGCAACGACATGGAACGATGCCGGCGTTCCCTGCGGTGCGGTCACGTTGACTGGTTCCTCCGTGATCACGGGCGGCACGAGGACGGTGAGCGTTGCGCTGTTCGTGACAGCCCCCGCCACGTTCGTCGCAACAATCGAATATGTGGTCTGGTCCGCCGGATACTGGGCATTCTCAACAGTGTACGAGCTGTTGTGAGCTCCTGGAATGTCGACGCCATTTTTCCGCCACTGAATGGCGGGACTGGGAACACCCGAAACCGAAGCCGTGAACGTCGCATCCTGGCCTTGTAGAACCGCAAGATTATTCGGCCCTGTAATCACGGGAGCCACATTGCCGGCGCTGATGGTAAGCGTGGCAACCGAACTTGTGATCGCACCGTAAACGTTCGTGATCACCACGGTGTAGTCGCCGCTGTTGGCGACCTGTGCGCTGTTGATGGTCAATGTGTCTGTTGCCGATCCAGAGATGCCGCCGACATCGGAAAGATCGACGTCGTTACGGCGCCATTGATAAGCTAGGGGCTGGATGCCAGCCGCTGCCACACTGAACTGCGCCAGTGAACCCGGAGGTCCGCTGAAACTGGAGGGGTCTTCGGAAATTGTGGGCCGCGGATCGTTCGGAATGTACAGATCAATCGAGGAATTGAAGGTGTTGTTGGACAGCGTCGCACCCGCGAGGCTGGCAGGAAGCGCTCCAAGCGCGAAGTTGTGATGACCAAGGCCGGCCGTCATGTTCGACAAGGTTGTGTATTTGAACAACGCAACTTGCGCGGGATACGACGAGAACAGAATCGAGCTGCCGATGTTGATCGTGTTGCCACCTCCGCCAGTGACCAGGTTCGTCACGGATGCAATGTTCCCCGCCCCTGTCAGGTGGAGCTCAATGCTCGAATCACTCATCATCAACGTGCGCAGCGGCTTGCTGGCACCCAGTGTGTTTGAAACGGCAAGGGTACCGCCCTCAACAACGTTAATCACCTGATTCAAGCTCGCCGCGCCCACGGTTATCATGTTCGCCCGCACAGTGCCGGCATTGATGTTCAGGATTCCAGTGGTCGCCTGCGCAGCGGTCGTGGACTGAATCGTGGACGCGAGAGTCAATGTGTTGTTGACCACGAGTTCGGCGCCGCTGCCATTCACGTTCATGATTCCCATGTTTGGGGTGACGCTCGTGCTTGGGCCGAGCGCCTGATTGCCAAGGAACAGGTTGTTGACATCGATCCTGCCGTTATCAAACGTCAGCACGCCCGTGTTGATGCGCGGAGGATTTCCTCCCGATGCAGTGTGGCTTCCAGAGCAATCGCGTCCCAGGCTCATCACATCGACCAGTGCATCCACGTATCCGCCGGTGAAATCATTGGTTCCCACAGCGTGTTGCGCCGATGAAGCGAACGCGCTCATATCGCCGATGCCCCACCAGGTTACCCTGCTCGAACTGCCACCAACACCACGAAACACAGCAATGGGAGAGGCACCGACGACTCCGGGATCGAAACTCATGACTGCTGCCGAGTTTGCCGAGGCTTTGGACCGCCCGAAGCCCATGCTGTCCACGAAGAAGGCGTTGGTCTGGCCAAGATAAAGAAAGCTGCGCGTGCCCGCATTGTTCCCTGCTCCCACCTGCACCATCTCAATCGCATTGGTCGCGGCGGCAACCGTCATGTAAACCGAAAGCGGCTGGGTGTAGCTCAGGGCAATGACATTGGTTCGCGCCAGATACAACGTACCCGAGTTACGCTGGGCAACGGCATTGGGGAAACTCACCGTGCCGATGCCGATGGAATTGATGTTCGCGATAAAGGTATCGAGACCCTGGAGATTGAGGATGGCGTGCGAGCCGTTCAACGATGCGGTTCCTTGATTCAACGTCAGCCGCGCCGCGGGATGGTTCAGGTTGAGCGCGCCCGATCCGACAAACGTGGAACTGCGAACCAGTGCCACGGCAGGATCCACGATTGTGCCGACGGCCAGACCTCCGGCTCCTGTGACGTTCAACGTCGTGCCTGCTGGGATCGACGTCACGTAATCGTTGTTGGTACTGCCGAAGCGCAGTGAAGCGATCGTTCCGCCAAACATGTCATCGACGGTTGGATTTGCGGCCGTGGCGTCGAAGAAGAACGTGTCATCTGTCGCGCCCGGCGCCGTGCCGAACACGCCTGCCGTGCTGTTTGTCCAATTGCTGCCCGTTGACCAATTGGAATCCGGCCCGGTTCCAAACCAAACCACCGTGTCAGCTTGTGCGGAAAGCATCGGTGCAATGGAAGCGAACAGACCCAAACGAAGTAGGGTTGTGATTTTCATCATAGGGTTGAAGGTGGCCGAAACTAGCGGATGAACAGGAGTTTGCCTAGTTGGACGAAGGTCAAGCCGCGGCCTATGACTTTCGTCATAGCCTTTACCTCAATTGAATCAGCCCCCGCTTGAGCGCCGTCGTCACAGCCTGCGTGCGGTCGGCTGCATGCAGCTTGTTGAAGATGTTGGTGACGTGCGCCTTGACCGTTCCCTCCACAATGCCGAGCGCCTGTCCAATTTCCTTGTTGCTGCGGCCGTTCGCGATCATCTGAAGCACGTGTATTTCCCGTTCGGTCAATGCGTGGTTTCGGAACGACTGCGCCAGCCGGGACGAAATCTCGGGCGGGAAATAGGGCTTGCCCTGGTGCACGGAACGGACCGCTTCAACCAGGATGTTCAACGGCATGTCCTTCAACAAGTATCCCGCAGCGCCCCCCTGCACCGCGCGCTGAATTTCCTCGTCGGTGCCGTAGGTGCTGAGGACGAGAACCACCGCCTCGGCAAACTCCTTCTTCAGCGCGACCGTCGTCTGGATGCCATCGATTCCAGGAAGCCGCAAGTCCATCAGAACCACGTCGGGCCGATGATTGCGGTATGCCTCAACAGCGCTTTCGCCGTCCTCCACTTCAGCAACAACCTGAATATCCGGTTCAATCTGTGCCGCCGTTTGCAGGCCCATGCGAATCAGGATGTGGTCCTCCACCAACATCACACGAATCGGCGCATGAAGCTTCAGGTTCATCGTGCAGCTGCATATCCGAACCGGACCGCGGAAGCGAGAATTCGTTGATGCCTCTGAAGTCTGTCTGCCGTGAAGTTCCGGATTACAGCCCCGGAACCGTGACGCGAACAACCGTGCCTTCACGAGGGCGGCTGATGACATGAAGTTCGCCGCCGATTTTCCGTGCGCGGCTTTTCAGATTCCTCAGGCCCAGATGACCGCCCGATGCAACCAGCGCGGCGTCCGGCAGAAACCCTTTTCCGTCATCCATCACGCTCACGCTGACGCTTCCCAACCCGTACTCGAGAGTCACGCGCACGATGGCGGCGTCAGCATGTTTCAAGGCGTTGTTCAAAGCTTCCTGGCAAACCCGCAGGAGATGATGTTCAACCGAAGTGGGCAACGGCATCGGTTCTCCTAATATTTCAACGATCACCTTCGCTCCATTCGAAGGCACCATCTGCCGGGCAATCTCGCGCAATGCCGTAGGAAGGTCGGAGTTCTCAAGAACTGGAGATTGCAGGTTCCACAGGCTGTGGCGCACCTCCGCGCGGCTGAACCGAACCATATTGCGTGCAAGCTCCAGGTAGTGGCGGACATTTGCTGGATTGCGCTGCAACGCGGATTCAACGCCGTCCAACTGCATCATGATCCCGCTCAATCCCTGCTCGAGCCCGTCGTGGATCTCCCCGGCCAGCCGATCGCGTTCGGCCAGGGTTGCGGAAGCCTGCGTTTCTTTTTCCAGCTTGCGCATGGCCACCTGCAAATCCTTCGTGCGCTCAACCACGCGGCGCTGAAGTTCTCGAATCCACACCATCGCTGCGCCGAGCACGACCACAAATCCAGCGGCAATCGCTGCCGTATGCTTCCATGTCCACCACGGTGGATTGCGAATGACCTTGAGATCCGCCGGCGACCGGAGCAACAGCTGCCACGAAGAAAGGATCGGCGCATCGGCAGGATTGGAAATTTCGGGACGCCAGAGCACTCCAATCGCTTCAACAACACTGCCTGGCTCCATGCGGGCGAGCGGCCGGTCAACGGGACAGACCGCCTTGAAAATACGATCCCCCGCCTGCAGATCACACCATGCAAACCCGCTTTGGACCCGCTGCTCGAGCAGTGTTGCCCGGCTGTTGATCAGGCGGCCGTTCAAGGTCGCGGGGATCTCTCGCGCCAAATCAGCGCTCAAAGGCAGCGGCGGCGCCGCCCGCCCGACTCTCCGCACCGCCGCCCCGTTCACCGTGACTGGAACGTCATGGCTTGCCTGCGGAAATCCAACCACCTCAACCTGATCGCCAGGTTTCAGGGCAGCGTCTGCTTGAAGAGGCACAACGCGGCCCGCATTTCCCGCTTGCTCGAGAAACAACAGGTTCGACCGAGCAAACGTCACCGTTCCCAACACCTTGATCCACCGCGCGTCGCTGTTCGCTCCAAAACTCCGCGCTTCGGCCAGGCTGATCCTCGGCAGCAGAAACGGGTCGACTGGCGGCGTTTCCACCGTGTTCAGAAAGCGCGGCGAGGGCATCAGCAACGCCAGTTCTTCACCCTCACGCACAGCAACTCCGCGGACCCTGACGCGAGCATCGACCAGCGATGAAAACCTTCCGGCTTCCGGCGTTCGAACCCTCACCAATCCATCCTTGATCGCAAGAACCAGCTGCAAGCGATCCACGGCACGCACCACACCTTCGACTTCAAGCCAGTGACCTTCGCCGTCGTTCGGCAACGAACGTGCCGCCCCATACGTGACCGGCCGTGGTAATCGCCCATGCCCCAACAGTGCAATGGTTTCGGGCTCAAACGGCACTGGCCATTTGTCATTCACCCGGCGCCCGCTCATCCGCACACGATCTCCGGGGGCCAAACCCTGGCGGGACAGGCGTGGCGTCATCCTGACAAACATTCCCGCCGTCTCATCCTGAACAGTCACCAGGAGACTTCCCGGCGATGTGTCGCAATACGTCACTGTCCCTTCTATGAACCCGAACAGCGAATCCCGGTCGGCGCGTTCCTTTCCCAGAACAATATCGGCAATGCGCAGTGCCGCCCGCTGATTCGGTTGAGGCGGGGCCCCGAATTTGCGTTGGCTGCCGGTTCGAGAAATCCCGATCAAGCTCGCGTCCCGCAGCATCGGAGTGCCATCCCGCCATTCCAAAAATCCGCTGACTTCCACCATGTCACCCGGTTCCCACGATCCCTCCCGCTTTGGCAGGACGACCACCGACGCATGCTTCCGCTGGAGTCGCAACCAGCAGGGCGGCGAGACGTTCTGGACGCTTGCCATTTCGCTGCGCCCGCTGCGATCGCGTCGAAACTGAAACACAGCGGTGTTGGCGGCTGTCAGGCTGATCGCTGCAAATGGTGCGTTGTTTTCCAGGGATTTGCGCATCATCAAGCCCGCACTCGCCCGGGCGTTCGGGTGGGCCGTTTCCGCAATGCGCGCCGTCAACACCTCGTCGCCCTCCATTGCCTCCGTCACAAAAAAGAACTGGTCCCACACGGATCCTATTCCGATGCCGCTTCCGTGCACCGTTCGAACGTTGTTGGTCGTCTGCATGCCGCCGCTCGTTTGTGGATTGGAAATATCAATTCCGATTGAGCCTCCCGAAAGGCCTGAAATGTGATCGAATCGCGCGGAGTGAATCTGGCCGGCTTCAAACGAGGTAACCATCAGACCCGCCTGCACGGTTTTCTCCATCGGAATTTCCACCACGTTTCCGACCTGGATCCAGTTGCTCCCGTCACCTGAAATTTCAGCGACAAAGGCATCGAATCCCTGGACGGCTACAGCTTCGCCGAGCCTGGCTTCGACCACTCCTCGAACAGATACGCGTTTACTCCATCCCAGCCCCGGCGCGGGAACCTGAAGATCTGCTACCGCGATCAAGGGACCAAACGATCCCGCGCGTTGGTCGAGAACTGAAACATCGTTGGTGGACGCAACGCTTAATCGATACGGATGCAACCCGGCCGAAGTCTGCGAACACTCCAGCACCCCCTTGGCTCGCATGCGCATGCCGTCCCAACGGGGGATCTCTCCGCTTGCCCAATCGAGCACATGAATCTCGAGCGCCGCATCGTCATTTTCCAACTCTACAACAAGCTGGCCGCCCGCAGTTCCAATGAAGCGCACAGTTCCTTCCGCTTCCACGAATTGAAAATTCGCATTGGGCAACGAACCCTCGCTCAACGTGAAACGAAGCGCTTGCGGGTTAATTCGGGGATCCAGAATTTCAATCGCAGGATTGACCGCCGCCACTTCACCAAGGCTCGGGTGCCGCTGGGAAATGGAAGCCACATCGCCCGCGAAAAAATTCGTCCAATATTCCCACACTAAGCCTGAGAGGGATTGCACCCCGTTCAATGCATTGGCAGTCGCCGGGACGAATGCGGATGCAGGAATAACCGACAACTCGATGTTCGGCCCCTGCCACGCCACCGCCAGATTGTCTGTTCCCGTTCCTTCCTCACGAAGGGTTTCGACATAATACCTTTCCCCGCCGCGAAGCGTGATGGGCCCGGAACACTGCGACGGATATTTATTCCATTGCCGCGGCCGTGTTGCGTTGCCTGGTGACACGGAAGCGATGCACCGACTGTTCGCCGCGGACGCGTCGGAACTGAGCCACAATTCCGAGCACCCACGGCTGGCAATCCAGAACGTGTAATCACCCGTCTCCGGTGCGATGAGCAAACCGCGGACACGGGTCAGAAAATGCGAGTTGAAGTCGTTTTGCTCTTCAAACGAGGGCAGCTGGCCGCGGCCCGAAGGCTGCAACGGAAAGGCGGGCTGCGCAGGCGCGTAAACCGCAGCGGAATCCGCCCGCACGCGAACCCGCGTTCCCGAACTCACACGCGGCACGTCACCCGTTATGTGAATCGCCAGAGATCCCGTGTCGTCCTGCAGCACGAGCAGACTCCGTTGCGCGTCCCAGAGTCTCACGACACCATCCAGATTCAGATGCAATGCGTGGCGCGCCTCGCCCGTGGATAAACGAAGGAACTGCTCCGCCGAAGTAACGGGCAAAACACCCAACGAGTCTGCCCTCGCCACGGCGCAAGCCACCCAGATGACCAGCAGGGACACGGAAATCCGCATAGCGCGCAAAGTATGACCCGAGGCAAAATCAGAAGTAAGGGAAAACCTTCCGAAAGGCGTCTTCCAAAAAAAGAGAAGCTTTTTTCAAAATGAAGCCAGAACTTTGCGGAAGTTGAAGTAATGTTTCTTCATTGACCGGTTCAGAGCCGGCGGTATTATCCGCCGTCAAATTTCGGCAAACATATTTGAACAAGCATTATGGCAGTAAAAGTAGCTATTAACGGGTTCGGCCGCATTGGACGCCTGGTTTTCCGGGCGCTGGTTGAACAAGGAATGGTCGGCAAGGACATCGAAGTCGTCGCCGTTGGTGACATCGTACCCGCGGACAATCTGGCTTACCTCGTTAAATACGATTCCATTCAGGGACGCTTCAAAGGCGAAGTGGGGTCGAAGAAATCCGCACCTGACAAGGCGGAGGACGACGTCCTGGTCGTGAACGGGAAGGAAATCAAGGTTGTCAGCGCCAAGACTCCCGCCGAACTTCCGTGGAAAGCATTGGGTGTCGATCTCGTGATCGAATCCACAGGCCTTTTCACCGACGTGGAAAAAGCCCAGGGGCATATCACCGCCGGCGCAAAGAAGGTCATCATCTCAGCTCCAGCCAAGGGTGATTGCCTCACGGTCGTGATGGGCGTCAACCAGGACAAATACGATGCCTCCAAGCATCATATCGTTTCCAACGCATCCTGCACAACGAACTGCCTCGCCCCCGTTGTCCATGTCCTCCTGAAGGAAGGCTTTGGCATCGCGGAAGGCTTGATGACAACCGTGCACGCCTACACGGCCACCCAGAAAACGGTGGACGGTCCCAGCAAGAAGGATTGGAAAGGCGGACGCACTGCTGCCCAGAACCTTATCCCTTCGAGCACAGGCGCGGCCAAGGCCGTCGGTCTCGTGCTGCCCGAAGTCAAAGGCAAGCTCACGGGCATGGCGTTCCGCGTTCCCGTTCCGACCGTGTCGGTCGTGGATCTCACTGTCAAAACCGTCAAGGAAACGAGCTACGCTGAAATCTGCGCTGCGATGAAGAAAGCCAGCGAGACCTACATGAAGGGTATCCTGGGCTACACGCAGGACGAAGTTGTCAGCTCGGATTTCATTCACTGCGAACTGTCATCCATCTTCGACGCCGGCTCCGGCATCGAACTGAACAAGAACTTCTTCAAGCTGGTGAGCTGGTACGACAACGAATGGGGCTATAGCTGCCGCGTTGGCGACCTGATCAAGCTCATGCTGAGCAAGGGCCTGTAAGATTTGCCGTTTGTTTACCTCGGCCGGCTGGAGTTAGCTCCAGCCGGTTTTTTTTTGCCGTGTTGGGATGGCATGCTTTCACCTTCTGCCTTTCCACATCCAGATGGATCGCCTTCAATGGTTGCGTTGGAAAACGTACTCGGCACAAACCTGAAATCCTGGATGGGCGAATGCCCGAGCCGGCCCATTCGCCGTAATGGTTTTCAAAATGCGCTGCAGTTTTTCATTGCCCTCCTGCTCTGCTGCGCCGCTGCAGGTTGCAACCGCGAAGAAAAGCGAGCCACTGATCCTTCGCAGCCTGCGTTCGCATTCGCGGGGTCCGCCAGTTGTCGCGAATGCCATCGGGACACATTCGAGCAATGGCACGGTTCCCACCACCAACTGGCCGAACGTCCCATCGATCCACAACTCGACAGTCGCGCATTTGAGCCGGAACGCCGATTCCAGCACGGTTCGCAATCCGTACGCGTGTTCCTGTCAAACAACGTCCCGTGGATTGAAGCCATCGGCCTCTCCGGCAAACCCGAGGTTCATGCCGTTGCCCGCGTCCTTGGCCATGATCCTCTGCGGCAGTTCCTCGTGGAATTTCCAGGAGGCCGGCTTCAGGCGATGGAAGCCGCCTATGACCCGCATTCCAACAACTGGTTCAATGTCTTTGGGAACGAAGATCGCCAGCCAGGCGAATGGGGCCATTGGACTGGCCGCGGCCTGAACTGGAATTCGATGTGCGCCTCCTGCCACAACACCGGCCTGCAACGAAACTACAGTGCCGCCTCGGATTCCTATCACACTCGCTTTCTTGAAAATGGCGTGGGATGCGAATCGTGTCATGGTTCGATGCAGCCCCATAACGATTGGCAGAAACAATTCGGGAAGAGCGGCCGTCCTGATCCATCGCTTTCAAAATTGACCCGCGTCCAAACCCAGGATTACTGCGGCTCGTGCCACTCCCGTCGCAGTGATTTAACGGGCCAGTTCAAGGCGGGAGAAGCGTTCCTCGACCATTATTCACCGGCGCTCGTGGATGCGTCGGAAACGTATTACGCCGATGGCCAGGTGCGCGACGAAGACTTTGAGTTTGGGTCGTTCCTCGGCAGCCGCATGCATGCAAAAGGGGTGACGTGTATCGACTGCCACAATCCGCACACAGCCAAAACGATTCTCCCAGGAAACTTCCTGTGCATTCGATGTCACGATGGAAGCCGCAGCGACGCTCCGAAAATTGACCCGGTTTCCCATAGCCGCCACAAGGTCTTTGGTTATTCGACAGAAGGTGCGATGACCAACTTCAATCTCGCGGCGTATGACCCCGCCACGATCAAGGAAAAGGGCGGTGAGTGCGTCAACTGCCACATGCCGCAGACCACCTACATGCAGCGCCATCGCCGCCACGATCACGGTTTCACCATTCCCGATCCGCTTTTGACGCGAGAGCTGGGCATTCCGAATGCCTGCACCCGATGTCATCAGGACAAGGATGTGGAATGGGCCATCCACCACTCCAGTGATTGGTACGGCGAGCGACTGAACCGTCCCACGCGTCGGCGCGCGCGCTTGATCGCACAGGCGCAACAACTCGATCCCCAAGCCGCGCCACAACTCCTCGCGTGGCTTCCGAAAGAACCGCTGCCGTATTGGCAGGCTGTGATTGCTGGACTGCTGGAACCCTGGGCTGGGGACGGCAATGTCAGCGCCACTCTGAAATCGTTGTTGCAGCACACCAACGCACTGGTGCGCGCCAGCGCTGCCCGCGCACTTGAACCTGCAGTACACGCACGCAATGCCGAAGTGGTCACCGCATTGCGCCAGGCTCTGAAGGATTCGCAGCGCAATGTTCGTGTGGCAGCAGCCTGGAGCTTGCGGGCCGAGCGCAAACCCGGCTCTCGAGCGGATCAGGAACTGCGGGCTTCCCTTGAGGTGGGCGCCGACCAGCCGCTGGGCCAAATGCAACTCGGGAACTACTTCATCGCGCGCGGAGACTTGCAAACAGCCGTTAGCCACTTCCAAAAAGCTGTGCAATGGGACCAGCGATCCCCCGCGATCCGCCAGCAACTCGCCATTCTGCTCAGCCAGCTTGGAAGGCCCCACGAAGCCGTCGAGCAACTCCAGGCGGCCTGCCGGCTGGCGCCGAGCGATGCGAACTACCGATACGAACTCGGCCTCGCGCACAATGAAATCGGCGATCTATCAGGAGCCGTTCGGGAATTGAGCGCCGCTGTTAAGCTCGATCCGCGTCTTGCCATGGGTTGGTACAACCTTGGACTGGCGCAGCATGCCATGGGTCAATCAGTGCTCGGTTTGGAATCCCTGGCCCATGCCGAACGCCTCGAGCCCGCGCAGGCACGAATTCCTTACGCGCGCGCCACCATCCTGCTGCAGATCGGACAGCGGAACGAAGCCTTTGCCGCTGCGCGCCGCGCTCTGCAGATTGATCCGTCGCACGCAGAATCCCGGGCATTGTTGCAGCTTCAATGACGATTTTGTTTTCGACATGCGATTTACGGCGACTTGACCGTTCCTCTCTCATGTCGGAATCTCCCGGCACACATCATGAAGAACTCAACGTGCTCCCTCATTGTTGCCGCAGGCGTGCTCGCCGGATGCGGCGGCCCGGCTCCGGATGCTACTGAACCCGGAACAACGCCCGGATTGACCTCGGCCACGAATGCTGCCGCGCCGTCAAACGACGCCACGAACAGCGCGAACGCAGTGACCGGCGAATGGAAAACGACAGCCAGCGGGCTCAAGTATCAGGTCCTTAAATCCGGCGGGGGAACACAGTCGCCCAAAGCAACCGACCAGGTTCGTGTCCACTACCATGGAACACTGCTGAATGGGAACGTGTTCGACAGCTCCGTTGAACGAGGAGAGCCCGCCAGATTCCCGCTGAATCGAGTGATACCCGGATGGACGGAAGGCGTGCAATTGATGAAGGTGGGCGACAAGTTCAAGTTCGAGATTCCGCCCAACCTCGCTTACGGCGCCAACAGTCCCGCACCGACCATTCCACCAAACAGCACTCTCGTCTTTGAAGTCGAGTTGCTGTCCATCGAGTAACGCACTGGACTTCTAAACAAAACCCTCTTCCCGCGAACGGGAAGAGGGTTTTCCATTTTAAACAACAGCGAGCCAATCAGCCGACCGCTTCGCCGACCTGGAACCGCACAAAACGGCGGATCGTGATGTCATCGCCGAGTTGCTTCGCAACCGTGGCGACATGCTCCTTGACGCTGATCTCGGAATTCTTCTTAACGAATCCCTGCTCCACCAGGCAGTAAGTCTGGAAAAACTTGTCGAGCATTCCCGCGAGGATCTTTTCCATCGCCTGCTCAGGCTTGCCCTTCAGGCGGTCCGATTGCGCGGCAATGTCCCGCTCCTTCTGGATGACATCCGCGGGCACCTGCTCGCGTGACACAGCAAAAGGATGACCCGCAGCAATCTGCAGGGTGATGTCTTTCACCAACTGCTTGAACTCTTCATTTGCAACGGTGCTTTCCTTGCCCGCGCCGACTTCAACAAGCACGCCGACCTTGGCGCCCGTATGGATGTAGGCGGCAACCAGACCGTTGCCTTCCACTTCCATGCGCGCGTGCCGTGCGATGCGGATGTTCTCGCCAATCTTGGTCACGGCGCCTTCCCGATCTGCTTCGAGGTTCGCGTTGGGATCGGTCGCAATCTTGCGGGCGAGTTCGTCGCCAAATGCCCGGAACGTGTCGTTGCGCGCCACAAAATCGGTCTCGCAATTCACTTCCACCAGCACGCCGAGCTTTCCGCCCGCGGCGATGTGTTGTGCAATGATACCCTCTTTTGCTTCGCGCGACGCTTTGTTTGCGGCGGTTGCGGCGCCCTTCTTGCGCAAAATGTCGACGGCGGCATCCAGGTCGCCCTTCGCTTCAGTGAGCGCCTTTTTGCAATCCATCATCCCCGCGCTGGTCATCTCGCGGAGTTTTGCAACTGTTGCAGCAGTGATTTCAGCCATAAAGTCAGTTGAAGTTAAAAAATTGGAAATGTTTGGACGTTGCGTTGACGACGCGGTTGCGAGCGTTCACTCGGAACCGCGGGCAGCCAGCGCAACCCTGCCTCAGGCCGGCGAACTTTCCGGAGTTGAAGGATCTTCGCCAGCTGCAATTTCCACCGCTTCTGCAGATTCAAATTTCTCGCCCTGCTCGGTGCGGCGGCGGCCGTATTTCGCTTCGTATTCGCCACGGGCGCGGGTGATCGTTTGCGCCACAGTCTGGAGGATCACGCGCACGGAACGGATCGCATCGTCGTTGCCAGCAATCGGGAATTCCACCAGGTCGGGATCGCAGTTCGTGTCAACGATCGCGACAACAGGGATCTTCAGGCGGCGGGCTTCGGCGATGGCATTGTGCTCACGCTTGATGTCGACCACGAACATCGCACCCGGGAATTTGTCCATGGCGCGGATGCCGTCGAAATACTTCACCTGGCGGGCGGCCTCGCGGCGGATCATCGACTGCTCCTGCTTGACGTAATTATTAATGCTGCCGTCGGATTCCATTTTTTCGATCTGCTTGAGGCGGGCGATCGAGCGCTTGATGGTCTGGAAATTGGTGAGCGTGCCGCCGAGCCAGCGTTCGGTGACATAAAACTGGCCGCATTCCTTTGCGGTTTCCTTAACCGCCTGCTGCGCCTGCTTCTTGGTGCCAACGAACAGGACGCGCTCACCCTTGCCAACGATCGAGGCGAGAAAGTCGCAGGCGGCTTCGAGCTGGGTGAGGGTTTTGCTAAGGTCGATGATATGGATGCCGTTGCGGGCATCGAAGATGAAGGGCTTCATCTTGGGGTTCCACCGCTTGGTCTGGTGGCCGAAATGAACGCCCGATTCCAACAATTCCTTAACGCCGATACTGATCACAATTTTCCTTTTGTTAGGAGCCCGCTTTTGCGAACCATCCCGCGGAACACGGGATTTTATTTGATGTTGTTTTGGCCGCCGGAACTCACACGAGCGCCGGGATTGAAGGCCGTTTACCCCCAGCTACCGCTGAAAGGCCCAGCAAAATAGCAGAGGCTTCCTTGCTGGCAACGATTATTTGGGAACTGTTTTGGCCTCCCCGGTGTTTCCCTCGGATGTGATTTGGTGCCGCGCCCCAATAGCGTCTCATCGCAATTCCTGCCATCGTCACAGCCATCAATTCATGAATCACCACGCGCTCACGATGCAACATCTCGCCCGGGTCACCGTCCGAAACCTCTGTTTACTTGCCGTTGCGGCTTCCTCGTTCAGCCTCCACGCCGCCAATCAGGTGCTGACCTGGGGCGACCTCTCGCAAGATTTCCAACTGACCTCTGCATATCGGAAGGGCGTGCGCGAGATCGCGACGGGCAGCTTTCATTGCGCTGCAATTCAGCCCGACCGCCGTGTGCGGGTTTGGGGCGATAATCGCTTTGGCCAGACAAACATCCCAGCCCGGCTGAAGCGCACGCCAGTTCTCGACATCGCCGCGGGCAATGTTCATACGGTTGCGCTGCTTTGGAACGGAACCGTGGCGTCGTGGGGTCCCACAGCCGGAACGTTCGGGGATTACGGGCAGACAACTGTTCCTTCGGGCCTGAAACATGTCTCCGCCGTGGCCGCTGGGGCCTTGCACTCTCTCGCGCTGAAGCGAGACGGAACCGTCGTCGCATGGGGCGCGAACTGGATGGGACAATGTGACGTTCCGGAAAACCTTTCTGACGTCGTTGCCATTGCTGGCGGCGCCTATCACAGCCTAGCGCTGCGCCGCGATGGAACAGTGGTGGCCTGGGGCAACAATGCACAGGGTCAGTGCGACATCTCCGCAGACCTCGACAATGTGGTGGAGATCGCCGCGGCGGGAAACCATTGCATTGCGCTGCGCGCCGATGGGACCGTCGCCAGCTGGGGCGCGTTTGGGCTCGCAACAGTTGATGTTCCGGAAGATCTCGTCGATGTGGTTTCCATCGCGGCGGGCGATTATCACGTGGTTGCATTGAAGGCGGACGGCACGCTTGTGTGCTGGGGATTCAACGAGGCCGGACAGTGTGACATTCCCGAGTTCGCAGGCAAAGTGAAGGCACTCGCCGCAAGCGGAAAACACAGCATGATCCTGCTCGACACTCCGCCGGCAACGACGCGCCGCCCCGCGAAGGTTGTCGCACGGGCGCTGCAACATGTTCGATGACGGCATTCCGCGGCTCATGCGCCGCGGATTCGCAGCATGGCGGCCCAACTCGGAGTGCGCTCGTCGCAAGGCCCCGGGGTTGCGGGAAACGAGCTACCCTGTGATCGGTCCACAGGCCGGAGCGGCTAGCGACGCCGCGTGCTGGCACTCGAGTCACTGAACCGTCACGCTCTTCGCGAGATTGCGCGGCTTGTCCACATCGCAGCCGCGGGCGACGGCAATGTGATACGCAAAGAGCTGTAGCGGCACGCTTGCAAGGATCGGACAGAGGGGCTCCAGGGTCTTTGGCAGGTAAAACACATCGTCGGCGACCTTCTTCACCGTCTCGTCACCCTCAGTTGCCAGGGCAATGACGGGACCTTTGCGAGCACGAATCATGGCCAGGTTTGCCATGGTGCGGTCATACATTGAATCCTGCGGCACCAGGAACACTGTCGGCGTCTTCTCGTCGATCAACGCAATCGGCCCGTGCTTCATCTCCGCAGCGGAATAGCCTTCCGCATGAATGTAGGAGATTTCCTTGAGCTTCAAGGCGCCCTCGAGCGCAACGGGGAAAGTATAGCCGCGGCCGAGAAAGAAAAAGTCGTCGGCCTGGGCATACTTCAGCGCGAGTTTCCGAATCTCCTCATCCCGATCCAGCACCTGTTGTATCTGGGCCGGAAGTGCTTCCAATGCCTTTAACAACTCCGTTGCCCGGTTCACCGACAACATGCGCATGCGTCCCAGAAAGATTCCCAGGAGCGTCAGTATGGATAGGGTTGAAACGAATGCCTTGGTCGATGCCACCCCGATTTCGGGGCCTGCGTGCATGTAGATGCCGCCGTCCGACTCACGGGCAATCGTGCTTCCCACGACGTTGACGATGGCGAGCGCACGATGACCGCGGCGCTTGGCCTCGCGCAATGCAGCGAGCGTATCGGCAGTCTCCCCCGATTGTGAGATGACGAGCAGGATGGTGTTCGGTTCCAATGGGGCGTTGCGGTAACAAAACTCGTGCGCGAACTCCACCTCAACCGGAAGGTGCGCAAGTTCCTCAATCAGATACTCGCCGACAAGCGCTGCGTGCCAGCTCGTGCCGCTCGCCGCGATGACAATCCGGTCGATGGCGCGCAATTCCGCAGGGCTCATGTTCAGGCCCCCAAACTTTGCTGTCGCTCCCTCGAAATCGAGACGCCCTCGCAATGCATTCTCGACGGTTCGGGGTTGCTCGAAGATCTCCTTGGCCATGAAATGCTGGAATTCACCGCGCTCAGCATCCTGCGAACTGAATTCCAGATCGCTGATCTGCACCTTCGGAATATCCGTTCCGAGATTCTGCACATCGAAACGGTCCGAAGTGATCGTTGCGACATCGTAGTCGTTCAGGAACACCACTTTTCGTGTGTGCGCTACAATCGCATTCGCGTCGCTTGCCACGAAGTTCTCACCATCGCCAATCCCAATGATCAACGGTGAACCCCGCCTCGCCCCAACAATAATGTCAGGGTGCGCCGTGCTGATCGCCGCAAGCCCGTAAGTGCCGATCACCTCGCGCAGCGCGTCGCAGACTGCCAGCGTGAGCGCGTTGGATTCACCATTCTTCCCGGCATGTTTCTGATAATGATCGCCGATCAGGTGCGCCAACACCTCGGTATCCGTTTCTGAACAGAACGTGTGGCCTGCACTCATAAGCCGTGCTTTCAGGCGATCGTAATTTTCAATGACGCCGTTGTGCACGACCGCGATTTTCCCGGAACGATCAAGGTGCGGATGACAGTTATCGTCCGAGGGTGGGCCGTGAGTCGCCCAGCGGGTATGGCCGATTCCGAGTTTCCCAACGGGCGGTTCATGGACCAGTGCGCGGGCCAGGCCTTCGTCGATTTTGCCCTTCCGCTTCCGCACGAGCAGGTCGGCCTCATGCAACACCGCCAACCCCGCGCTGTCATAGCCGCGGTATTCGAGGCGCCGCAATCCCTCCAACAGGATCGGAGCTGCCGTTTTCTTGCCGACGTATCCAATAATTCCGCACATAGAAACTGAGCCAAACGTGTTCGCCGGGGTTATACCACACCGGCTGACAGCAGGGAAAGCTCACATTAAGTCGTCGGCAGCGGAGCAAACTGAAGGACAAGATTGTGGCGCGGTGTGACCCTCCCGGGATTCGAAGCCGGATCAATCTCGGCTCCGCAACGGGGAAAACGCGGCCTGGAAAAGGTCACTGTGGGGACGACTGGAACGCGTTCACGAATATGGTGTGGTCCCGGATCCTTTGCTTTTTATCCGGGTCCAGCTCCCATTGGGCAAGATCCTCACCCAACTGTGCAATCATGCCTGCTATGTTCACGCGCTGCCCGGCCTGAATACCAGGAATTGTCTCCTTAAGCCGCACGACGACACCCTTGCCGGATTCGGCACCAACGATGAGATACTGTTCGCTCAGGACGGTTTGAACCGGCACGTTGTTCCAGTTCACCTGGCGCCCGATCAAACCCGTCATGTTGACCTGCCGCGTGACGTCTTCCACAGTTACGAGCGGCTGGCGATCTGTATTCATCGCCGGCCCGGTACCTGGCGATATGCCATGTCCGCTTGGGGATCCTTCCATGGCGTTCGTGGGTAGCGGTTCCGTGGGGGAGCCTGGTTTGCGATCGTTGGAATCCTCGAAACGCTCAGTACACGCCGTAAAACAGAACAAGGAAACCGCCGAACAAATCGCGGCCACACCGGCACGTTTGGCAAGAAAACAGGAATTTCCAGGCATGACCCAACATGCGCTCGAAGGAGCGAAGACGAAAGGGTGCAAAGCGTGGGGGATTATCCCCGCGCACACCAAATCAAAACGGGAAACCGAGCGAGAAATGAACCGCGCCGGATGGGTCTTCGCTGCGGGGATTGAGATTGTGCCCATACTCCACCCGCACCGGGCCGATGAAAGTCTTCCATCGGAGTCCGAGCCCCACGGACACGAGCGTCTCATCGCCCGGATACGCCGACAGGTCCCGGCCAAAGGTGACGGCGTCGGCGAATACGACGACGGACCACGTGGGCGTGAGACCCTGCTCGAACTCGAAATTGCCGAGCAGGTAGGTTTCTGCACCGACCACTTCACCTCGTTCGTTGCGCGGTGCAGCCTCACCTTCCGTGTAACCACGCACCGAGTTTTCGCCACCCGGGAAGAACCGCCGGTTGAACGGCAGATCCTCCGCAGTGCTGGATATGGCGGCTACAAGACCATGGCTGATTCCAAGATGCACCCATTGTGAATCGCTGATGGCACGATGCCACGCTCCCGACATTTCCATTCGCTGGTAATCGACGTCGCCGCCGAGGTAATCGCTTGCCACTTCAAGGTTGGCGAAGAGTTTGTACCCACGCCGTGGATACAAGGGGTTGTCTCGCCGATCGTGATTCAAGTCGGTGATGATTGCGGCTGCCCGGGAATTCTGCACGCCCAGAAGCTCGATATCGGGGTCAACGTCCTGTGCCTGCAGGATCTCGTAGTTGTAGCGGGTGCTGATGTCCGTATGGATGCCGCGAAAATATTTCCGCAAACCGGCGCCGCCTCCGTATTCGAGCCGCGTAAACGAAACCTCCTCGCGACGCAAACCCTCGCCCGTGATGAACACGTCCATGTTTTCGCCGAAAAATTCCGGCATTGTGTACAGGTAATCAGCGCTGGAGGAACGGAATGACTGCACCACCTTCAGCCGCTGATGGTGCGCGCGGCCGAACACATTGAATTGGTCGACCTGGACGCCGCCACGCAGCAACTCGTAACTGCCAAATCCGAACAGCAGGCTTACGTCGATCTGCTTCCCCTCATCGAGAACGTACGTGATGTTTCGCGTGTGCTCGTCGACCGCGTCGTATTTCAGCTCAACAGAATCAAACACGCCGAGTCGCGAGAGCCGATAGCGCCCGCGCTCCGCGCGAATGCGATTGAGCCAGTCGCCATCATCCAACGGGAGGCGGCGCTCGAGGACGGCGTCGCGCGTGCGAACGTTTCCCGAAAAGCTCACTGTCCCAACCCGAACGCGAGGCCCGGTATGCACCACCGCCTTCATGTCGAGCTGGACCTGGTTGGTCTGCGTCGATTGACCGGCTGTTTCAATTGTCACCGTGGTGTCGGGATAACCCATTTGAAAATAATTGGTTCGGAGGCTCTGGCCGTGGTCCTGTTCCCATATCTTCGAGAAAGGCTCGCCAGGATACACCGTGCGGCTCTCGGCGGGTTCCGCGTTGGTGTCGATATAGAGCTCCTGAAAAACCGAGCGCACGATGAATTGCGGACCCTGTTGCACCACCACAGTCGCACGCGTTGCACCCGTCTGAGGATTCGAATCGATGTTGGTTGTGACGACGCTGGCATTCTGGTAACCGAGGCGATGGAGTTGATCCGTGAGGTTCCCGATGCTTCGCTTAAGGCGTTCTGGAGAATACAGTCGATTGCGTTTCAACGACAACAAGCCGCCCGTTTCCACAAAATACGCGCGCGCTGTTTTTTCAGGAACCGCATCGAGACCGGAAAATTTCAGGTCCTCAAAGTAGTAAAACACTCCCGGATCGATTTCAAACTGGACGGCTCGCGCCGCTATGGGCCGCTGCATCGGTTCCTCAACAGGTTCGTCCCAGATATGGATTGCTTCCGTCCCGTCATCAAGCGTCAGCCGCGCCGTGATCACCGGCCTGAGAAACCCGTCATCGTTCAATCGCGAAACCAGCAGGAGCGCCGCGTCCTCGACGAAGTTGGCGTCGTACAAGGTTGGCGGCGTCTTGCCCTCCTGCAGAATCCGCAGCATCTGCCGAAGGCGAAGATTGCCAAGCAGACCGTATCCCGAGATTTTGAGTTTGGCCGGCTTGGGAGGCGCAGGCTGCGCGGCGTCCTGCGCCCGAACTGGAATTGCCATGAACACGACGAGCCAGATACAAAGCAGATTCCTTCCGAGGCAGGCGAACCGCCTGCGAATGCGCTTTCGGACAACGCAAACGCGGTCAAATGCAGCACGCTCGGATTTTGAAGTCACTTGGTGTAAACGCGCCATTTCATCCCGAGATTGTATTGACTGAAACGATCGTATTCGCCAACGACCGACCAGTCATCCGTAAGCCTGTACTCCAGGTCGTAAGTAGGCTTGCCTGAATCGGTCACCTGTTCGCCAGATCGAATAGTCAGCCTGCCATCCCCTCCCCCGCCAATCCCGATATCACTCAGGATGTTTTTCCCGACGAACAAAGCGATACCCTGCGCACGCTGCCGAGTGCTTGTCGCGGTGGCCACGCCTTGCGGCGTCTGGCCTGTCGTCAGCATCAGAACGATCTGTTCTGAGCTCAACGGCGGGCTCGACGAAAACTGGACGACAGGCTGATCCGCGGGGCCAGTCACGTCCATCTGAATGTCATATCCCATGCGCTGTGCCTCAGCCGATACAAACAGCTGCGGATGATAGGGATCCGCACTCGTCAGCGAGACAAAGCCTTGCTTCACGTCGAGGCTGCCGAATGGGAACGTGACAGTTCCGGAGTTGATCCGCACTTCCCCCAGTGCGAGCGGTTCCTTCAATGTTCCCTCCACCCGCATCGTGGTCGAAACAGTCCCGCGGAAGAACGGACTTTGCGCGCGGAGGAACCTTTCACCTTCGACATCGAGATTCAGCCGCCATCCGGCAAACGGTTCCTTATCAAGGCTGAAGTAGGGAGGGCGGCGTTTCGGCGAGGCCACCCTGCCGGGCGCGAGGTCACCGAGGCTGCTCAGGAAAAAACTTTCACGCAGCTGCACTTTTCCCGACACAACCCCGTTTGTTGCTCCACGGTTCGTGATCGACAGGTTGAGATCGGATCGCACGAGAACACTTGCCTGGCGGACGAGAGGAACGTTCTCACCTCGCACATGCAAATTGAAGTCGGGCAATTGTTTCTCACGCAATACTGCCTCGTTCAACGCGGCATTGCCCTGGGCCCTGACGCGCTGCCCCCCGATTTCGGCTGTGAAATTCGTCAGCACCACGTTGGTGCCCGCAAACAGGATCCGTGCATCGATCCCGCGGACAGGTCCCAGTGATTGCAACGGACGCGTTCCGGCATTGTACAGAATCAACTCACCGCCCAAGCGCATTCCCGGCTCGAGCCTTGCGTTGACCGTCAAGTCTCCCTGCGGCGCGAGCACTTCGGGCGCGAAGTCCACAAACGCCGCGAGCTTTGCGTTCTCAATATGCAGCTCTGCTGTCGCCTCGTGCCAATCCGGCAGGCGACGTTCATTTCGCAGCGATTCCCAGAAACCCCGGCCCAGGGGAACAACGCCGCGGGCTGAAACCGGCTGCTCCTGAACAGCAGCCTTCAGCTCCGCGCGCGCTGATTCCTCGTCGAGATTCACATTGAGGTTCAAGTCCGTTAGTGATGGCACCGCTCTCGCAGTTGTCAGTTCAATTTTCTCCGCCTTTGCGCGAATGACCCCCGATGGCCGCACCCAGGTTCCTGAAATATCGATGTGAAGCTCGGGAGCGATGAGGCGAATCGGCAACTGTTCCGCCAGCTGATTCCAGACAGCGGAGTTCGTTTCCGTGAAGGCGCGCACGTTCAACTCGCCGTCGGATCTAAGATCGAGGAAGCCATTCGTGGATCCGGGACGCAGAGCCATCGGGATTGTTCCTTCCGCGCGCGCGACGACCTGCGTGCTGGTGCTCAGTGAAAACTCGTGAATGACGGTGGCGTCCTCATCACCGCTGATATTTGCATGCAGCGCGAACTCTCCGGCCGCGGCGTTCGTGCTGCGCAATTGGGCTGCAATGCCGAACAACATCGGGCCGTTTGTCCAAACGGTCTTGACCTGAATCGTGTCAACAACCACAGGTGCTTTCGGAGGCTTGATGAAGTCAGCCAATAGATCCGTGCTCAAGTTAGTGGCGGAAAGATTCATGGCACCTCGCGACGGCCAGTCGATGGCGGTCCTCATCTCGATTGCCTCTGCGGGTCCCGTCAGCAAGACGGGCGACACATCCAACCGCCACGCGTTGCTGTTCGTCACGACGCCACGCGAAAAACTCGCGGTGACCGGCTGCTGGAGAACAAGATCTCCGCGAGCCGAAGTATGAACCGCCAGTTCGTGCAACGTTAACTCACTTCGATCCCGCGAAACCCCTCCCGCAGCAACCGCCCGCACGGATGCCGCTCCAGAAACTATTTGCAGCTCGAGGCGGCGGAAATTCTCGCGTGTTCCATTCCAGTTCAGTGCAATGTCGATCGGCTTCCCGCCAGGCATTTTCATCTGTGTCAGCCGCATCGATCCCGCATGCTCAAGATTCGTCAACGCCCCCTGCACATGCGACTCGCCCGAGAGCGATTCGAACTCGTAGCCTTGCGGCAGCAGGTCTCGCCCGAAGGCTCCTTCGGTTCGCATCACTCCGTTCTCCAGCATCCTCGTTTCCAAATCCAAGGTGCCCGCCACGAGCGCCTCGGAGCCATCCGTAAGCCTAACTCGCGTTCCGCGCAACTGCACCAGCGGCCATTCAAATTCGCCTTCGAGCTGCACGCTGCGCATCTGCAGGTTTGAAACGGTTACGTCCGTTCCATTCAGGTGGAACGCAACTCGCGGGTAGCGATTGGTCGATGGAAACAACTGGGCTCCGCCCTCGAGAATTCCCGTCCCCGGAATCTGCTCTTGCCGCGAAAGATCCGCGCGGACGTGCAACGCGGCCGGGGCGGTCAGAAAGGGGGGAGAAAACTGAACCTCGGTTTGTTCGGAGAATCGCGCGTCCAGCCACGGGAGGCGCACCTCCGCGGAATCGATCCGGGCGCGATTCGTTGTGCCAGAAGCGCGCACGACGATTTCAATGGGCGGCATCTCTGCTGACGCAGGGGCGCCACGGGCGTTCAGTTCCAGCTCGAACTGGGGAACGAAGCTGTCGTTCGTGGCGAGGCCTGCAGCGTTCCAGTTGCCCCTCAATGTGCCGGTCAAGTTGCCATACTGCTCAAGCTTCAGCATCTGGCCAGGCACCGCGAAGTCGTTCGCCACCACCCGGGCCGACTGCGGCAGCACTGAGCTGCGTCCGAATTCTGCTGCCAGGGCAACCCGATTACTTTGCCAGAGCATCGCACCCGACAACTGAATTTCAGATCCTGTATTGGTGAGTGCTCCGTCCATTTGCAACGCAAGGTTTGGAATGGACGCGGCCAGGTCGAAGATGCGTGACGTTCTTCTCGTGACATCCACGATGGCTTCCAACCCGTTCGTTTGCACGGCGCGCATTCGCAGCCGCCCAGCAAGCCAGGTGATCTCGGGGATTTTCAATTCCTGGTTGGAAGCGGCATGCCATAGCCCATTCGTCAGAGTTGCGTAGGGCATCCATTTCAGCAGCAGATCCACTGCACGCTGAGCATTCGCAATGTTGGTAAATACAGACGCCTCGCCCTTGGAACCGCTGCCGGGCTGAGATTGGTTCTGTGTGGCCTCCCATTGGTGGACCTGCAGGAAAGGACTGTTGGTCCGTCCTTTCAAGGCGTTCCAAAGCCACGCTGGAGGCGTGAACGCCCCTACCCGCTCCGCGCTCAAACTGACCGTCTTGTTGGTAAACGTGAGCTGATGCAGCAAAAACCGGGAGTACCCCTCGCGTTCGTACCGCTGGAAATTCACGCCGTACGACTTCGCCGCAGGCTTAAGCAGCCAGGGCAGCCACACGGGCATGGCTGCCATCAACGCCACCAGCACCAGCGACGGAATAACCAGCCATCGCACCAGCAATTGTCGTTTGCGGCCCACAATGTTTGGCTCAGTATCGGACGGGTGCACCGATGCCGCACTCGGGCATTCGCCCCGGATGGGAGTTCACCTCGCAGTCGAGCTTTCCAATGGCGCGGCACTGGACAATATTGGGGGCCGATTGGGACTGGTTCCGTATGTTGAAAGTCAAAGACACACTTCGCGCGACGGTGCATCTCACCTTCGATGGGCAGGTCATCAAGGCCTACCACGGCCCCAACGCCGGCGAGCGCTTTGACAACGAAGTCCGCGTGCTGCGGCATCTTGAGGCGCGTGGCTGCAACTTCGTTCCCCGCCTGCTTGAGGCTGACCGCGAGAAGATGCGCATCGTCACCACCAACTGCGGAACGCGCGTCGAGCGGATTGACGATCAGCGTGTAAAGGAACTGTTCGGGGAGCTCGAGCAGTTCGGTGTGCGCCACGACGATCCAGATATCCGGAACGTCACGTACCGGCAATCCGACGGGCGCTTTTGCTTGATCGATTTTGAGTTCGCCACCATTCTCCCCGGCTTCGAGTGAACGCCGCGCCGATGCATCCCAACACCCCTGCAAATCCAATCAACGCCACGGGCCTTCGCTGGTTCGGCTGGACCGATCGCGGCAAGGTTCGCAAGAACAACGAAGACTCCTTTCTCGGACTCCAGTTCGATGCGCGCGAGGTCCATCACCTCGGCAGGTTGGGCGAAGCCTCGCTGCAGAACCGCGACTTTGCCTTTGCTGTCAGCGATGGCATGGGCGGTGCGCTCGCTGGCGAATACGCCAGCCGCATCGCGGTTGAGAAGATTACGCACCTGCTGCCGAGGTCGTTTCAACATCGAGCGACGGGAATGAATGCCGGCTTTGCAGATGTCATGGAGGAACTGTTCAGTGAAGTCCATCGCGCGCTGGCATACCTCGGCAGCTGCTATGACGAGTGTTCTGGAATGGAAGCCACGTTAAGCCTTTGCTGGCTGACTCCCGAATGGATGTATTTCGGCCACATTGGCGACAGCCGCATTTATTATCTGCGTGCGCAGGATTCGACCATCAAGCAACTCAGCCACGACGACACGCACGTTGGCTGGCTGTTCCGAAGCGGAAAGATCAATGAGCGCGAAGCGCGGACGCATCCGCGCCGCAACGTGCTTCAGAAGGCGCTGGGTGGAAGCAATCAGTTCGTTGATCCGCAGGTGGGTGCCGTGGGTCTCGAACGCGGAGATATTTTCCTGCTCTGCTCGGACGGTCTGACTGACGGCCTTTACGATCATCATCTGGTCGATCTGCTAAGGACGTCAGCCGAGGGCGCCGACCACAACCCTGCTCGAGCACTTGTCGAAGCATCGCTTGCTCAATCCGGCCGCGACAACACCACCGCCGTTGTAATCGAGGCAACTTGACCTCTTAAAACGAAAAAGGGCGCGTGCATTCAGCAAGCGCCCTGCGCAGTTTTGATTCGTTCGAAGACTTACGATTCTGCGTGGTAGCCTTCTTCACCGTGCTCGGCGAGATCGAGGCCGAGCGTTTCGATTTCTTCACTCGGACGCAATCCCACAACGGCTTTCACGATGTAAGCAATGATTGCGGTTCCGACCACGCTCAAGAGAAGCGTCACGATGATGGCCTTGACCTGGCTCATGAAGAGACCTTCCTTGACCCCTTCGACCAGCGGATTGGCGGCAGGATCGGCCAGGATCCCGGTCAGCAACGCCCCGAGGGTTCCGCCGACTCCGTGGATGCCGAACGTGTCCAACGCGTCGTCGTATCCAAACCACGCCTTGAGCTTGGCTACCGCGAGGTAGGGAATCACACCCGCTGCAACGCCGATTATCATCGCTCCGGTGGTATTCACAAATCCGCACGCGGGAGTGATCACAACCAGACCGCCCACGATGCCTGAGCAGAAACCGAGGACGCTGGGCTTGCCGCGATGAAGGTATTCCACCATTCCCCAAACAAATCCTGCAGTTGCGGCTGCGAGCGTGGTGGTGGCGAATGCATTCGAAGCAACCGCATCAGCGGCGAGTGCGGAGCCCGCGTTGAATCCATACCAGCCTACCCAGAGCATGCCGGTTCCGATCATACACAGGACCATGCTGTGAGGCGGCATGGGTTCGCGTCCGAAGCCGAGGCGCTTGCCGAGGATGATGCACAACACCAGCGCAGACCAACCCGAGGACATGTGCACCACTGTGCCACCCGCAAAATCCAGAGCACGGATTCCAGCCGTGGGATTGAGAATGCCGCTCATCAGGCCGGTGCTGGACCAGACCATGTGGGCGAGCGGGAAATAAACCACAAACATCCACAACGCGATGAACAGAAGAATTGCCGAGAATTTCATGCGCTCCGCAATCGCGCCCACAATCAGCGCAGGGGTGATGATCGCAAATGTTAATTGGAAAATGGCCCACATGCTGTCGCTGATCCACGGAGAGCCCGCGCCCACATTGGTCGGGAGAATTCCTTTGAAGAATGCGAAGTCAAAATTGCCAAAGTAAGGATTGCTTCCGCCAAAACAGAGGCTGTAGCCGCATACCCACCAGATGATTGTCACCATGCCCGCGATGCCAAGGCATTGTGCCATGACTGATAGAACGTTCTTGCGACGGACAAGGCCGCCGTAAAAAAGAGCCAGCCCGGGCAGCGTCATGAAGAGCACCAGCGCGGTCGCGGTCATGATCCAAGCGTTGTGGCCGGGCCCCGGGCCGGCAATGTTTGATTCGCCTTCCGCTCGCGCCGTGTTGTTGGCGTAAGCTTCGAGGTCAGCCAGACGCTGTTCCACCGAGCGTTCAGCGACTGGAGCGTCCGCTGCGATTGTCGAGGCCACAAAGCTCATGGCAAACAGGGCCAGGAGCGTAAAAAAGAGGTATTTCTTCATGAGGTTAAAAACTCCAGGATTACACCGCGTTTTCGCCCTTTTCGTCCGTGCGGATTCGGACGGCTTCTTCGATGGCCGATACGAACACTTTGCCGTCGCCGATCTTGCCGGTCTTCGCCGCCTTCACAATGGCTCCGACGGCCGCCTCCAAGCGGTTGTCGGGGATTACAACCTCGACCTTGATCTTGGGTAGAAAGTCGACGGTGTATTCGCTGCCGCGATAGATTTCGGTATGTCCCTTCTGGCGGCCAAATCCTTTCACTTCGGTAATCGTCATTCCTTCGATGCCGATTTCGGCGAGCGCGTCTTTGACCTCCTCGAGTTTGAACGGTTTGATGATGGCTTCGACTTTCTTCATGTTGGGTTTGTGAATCGCAGGAGCATTCGTGCCTGCCCTTTCCGGCAACAGCCGGCGTTTTGTTTAGAGCGACTCGTGTTTGCGTCTGCAGATCGTTTTGCGATTCCATAGCAAGCGTTCTGCCACACGAAACGTTGAATGAAATTCAACGAAGACACCGCGGAATTCGAAGAAAGAAGCCAAAACGCGCAGAAACCACGTTAATTCAGGCCCTGTCGCTCTGAGTTCACCCTGTCGTGTTTTGCGCACACTGAGCGCTTTTCAGCCGCGCTCAGCTGTGAATCACCAACTGAATGTTCTCAGGAAGATGTCGAGCGACTTCGGTGACCACATCGCCTTGAAGCAGCTTCGCAAGCGCCGTCCGGTGCGGCGCGCCCAACATCAACACGTCGATGCCGAGGGTCGCGGCGAGATCGATGATGGTTGCAGCAGGATCATCACTGACCGTGTAAAGCGGGATGACCGGCACGCCGGACTGCTGGCTGAGTTCAAGGACGCCGGTCATGATGCGTGCGGCGATGGGATCGTTTTGCCATCGTGGGCGCTCCTGCGATTGGGGCGATCCAGGCAGAGATACTGCAAGTTGCTTCACGTACAGCACGTAAAGATTTCCTTCCCGGTATTTGGCTTCTTCGAGTGCGAACTTCAGCACAGGGGTCAACCCGCGCGCAGCGACGAGAATCGCCTGACCTTTGGAAAAATCCGGCCGGAAAGCCGCAAGGGTTTCCGGGCTGACGGCGGCGGCAACTTCCTTGGTTACTGTGATCGTCTCAAGTCCCGCCCTGCGCTGGGCATAGGCTCGAAGGCTCAAACCCGCAATGAGAATGCAAACCACGAAGAACAGCGCATTGGGTTTGGTCTTGGCAATCGTCAACTCCACTGCGAAAAGGATCAGGAACGTCATTACCATGGCACCGCGTTCATACCAGCGCAGGTTAAGCCGACGGTTCACGACGCAGGATCCCACGTTCACGCCGATGGCGCCGACGACGCCGATCGCATACAACTCCATCAATGACACCTGATTGGGCGAAATGATGAGGACAATGACGGGCAATGCGGTCGCGATGACCACTGGCCAGACGGGCATTCCGTGGGCATTCAGCTTCCCGAATTGCCGGGGCATTTCACCGTCGCGCGTCAGCAGGTAAAGCAGGCCGATGAGCGCGCCGATGGCGGTGTTCACCGCGCTCAGGAGGAGCAGTCCAACGACCATGCTGATACCAAGCCCGAACCAGCGCCCTCCTTCAGTTCCCAGCACCAGGGTGCCGTAGTATTCCGCAAGCACTGTGAGCATTTCATCCCATCGATCCAGCAACGCCGTCTTCAGGTCCGGTGAAATGGAAAGCATCGCCCACCCGAGAAGAATCGTCACAAAAACCACTTCGCAGGCGACCACAAAGATGGCGCGCCGCGACGTCTGCGCCACTGAGGGAGCCTCCGGCGAACTGCCGGGATCGAGTTTCATCACGCCTGTGAGGTTGGCAACGGCTTCAATGCCGCTGAGGGCGAGGATGACTCCGACGAAGCCGATCCAATTTGCCGAGAACGTTTGGTGCGGCGCTTCCAGGTGAACGGTTGAGAGGTGGGGAATGCTAAAACAGGCGATCAGTGTGACTCCAATAACCATCGGGATTGCCAGCCAAACGGCGAGGCTGCCGGAGTGCTTGGGTCCAAAAACATTCAGCAGGCCGACTGACAAGGTGACCAGGACAGCGCTGAGCGCCACGAACTCTCGTGGAACGCGAAAATAAACCATGGCCGCCCACGCGCTCAGGGAGGCTGTCACTGTAAAATTGGCAACGAGCAGGAGGGCGCCGATCACCCCAAGCACGCGGCTTTGCGATCGCGCAGACGAGTACACGCCGCCTCCTTCGGGAAAGGACCTGCAAATGATGACGTAAATATAACCAACCAGTCCGGTGAGGAGGCTCACCGCAATGATGTGCGGCAGCGAAGCATAGACGAGCGCGAAAAACGCGGCGCCGATGACATACGCCTTGCTGGAGCCCCAATCCCCGTAGAGCAACGCAGCCGCCCTGATCCACCCGACATTCCGCGGACGATGAGAACCAATTTCCATATAAGTACAGCATTCACCGGCAGAGCCGGCTTCGAGGGTAATGGAAACGCTCCATCGCCCTTAATGTTCGCGCTGACGAGGTTAGCTGTCGGGCTGGAACCATTAAGTGTTCCCGATATCCGTATCGTTAGCCCCGATCCGTCCGCCTAGGCGAACGGAATGTCTGGGTCCCCCGCTGGCTGCACGTCGCAGCCATTAAGCAGACATGAACTGGGCGAAACGATATGGTTTCGCGATAGGAAATCAAGACCGGGAGTGACCCTATGCCGCAAGCTTCGTTCCGATGTGACGCTGGAGCGCCGTTGGACATGTTCACCCCTCTTTGTTACGGTGACGACGCATGAATTTGGAAAAGAGCGAACCCGAAGTTAACGCGACGCCGTCAGACTTCATCCGCGATATCGTTGCCGCGCACGTCGCTGAAGGGAAATATCCGCAGATTCATACCCGCTTTCCGCCTGAACCCAACGGCTACCTTCACATTGGCCATGCCAAAAGCATCTGTTTGAATTTCGGGATCGCACGCGAATTTGGAGGCATTTGCAACCTGCGCATGGACGACACCAACCCCACTAAGGAAGATGTGGAGTATGTTGATTCCATCCAAGAGGACGTTAGATGGCTCATCGGCGGCTGGGCCGACGACAAGCTGGGCCTCAAGCCAAAAGGCAAAACGCCTGGAACCACGGATCGCGAAGGCAAGCCAGACTTCCACGTGCCTGCCGTTGTAGCCTCCGCTGCGGATTCTGAGCCGTTTTACGCGTCGGATTACTTCGGACAAATTTACGAATACGCGCTCCAGTTGATTCGGAAAGGAAAGGCTTACGTGGATGATCTGTCTCCTGAGGAGACGGATGAGTATCGCCGCACGGCGAAGGAAAGCCCGTTCAGAAATCGGAGCATTGAGGAGAATCTCGACCTCTTCAACCGCATGAAGAACGGCGAGTTCCCGGATGGGTCGCGCACATTGCGGGCGAAGATTGACGTGGCGTCACCCAACATCTGGATGCGCGATCCCCTCCTCTATCGGATTCGCCACGCAACGCATCACCACACGGGCGCTGCCTGGTGCATCTATCCGATGTACGATTTCGCGCACTGCCTGAGCGACTATATCGAAGGCATTACGCATTCGATTTGCACGCTGGAGTTCGAAGTGCATCGGCCGCTTTACGACTGGATTCTCGAATCGCTGGCCTTGCCGCGGCCGCTGCCCCGGCAGTATGAGTTCGCGCGCCTGAGCCTTGGATACACCGTGATGAGCAAGCGAAAGCTCATGCAGCTTGTGGATGAAGGCCTGGTCAGTGGCTGGGACGACCCGCGCATGCCAACCATCAGCGGCATTCGACGCCGTGGCGTTCCAGCCGAGGCGTTGCGCGCATTCGCCTACAATATCGGTATCACCAAATACAATGGCATCACTGACGTGTCCGTTTTGGAGCATGCCATCCGCGAGGACTTAAATCGCCGAGCTTTCAGGCGGCTTGCCGTGCTGCGGCCGATCAAGGTGGTGATCACGAATTTTCCCGGCGACCGTACCGACGAATTGGACGCGGTGAACAACCCGGAGGATCCGTCAGCAGGAACCCGCAAGCTTCCCTTCACGCGCGAGTTATTCATCGAGGAGGACGACTTTCGTGAAGTGCCGCCCCCGAAATACTTCCGGCTCAAACCTGGCGGCGAGGTGCGATTGAAATACGCATACATCATCAAGTGTGACGAGGTCATCAAGGACGCGGCCGGCAAGGTGACGGAACTCCGTTGCACCGCCGATCTGGACAGCAAAACCGGTGGCACGACCGCTGGCCGCAAGGTCAAGGGAACTGTCCATTGGGTGAGCGCTGCTCACGCCTTGGACGCGGAAGTGCGCCTATACGACCGCCTTTTCACAATCCCGGAGCCCGATGCCGACGGCGACTTTAAGAAACATTTGAACCCGCACAGTTTGGAGAGGCTGACCGCCAAGTGCGAACCCTCCCTGCGCGATTCCAATGCTCAGGCTCGGTATCAATTCGAACGCCTCGGTTACTTTGCCCTCGATAAGGACAGTACGCCAGGAACGCCGATCTTCAATCGCACCATCACCCTCAAGGACACTTGGGCAAAGGAAGCGAACAAGCGCTGAACAGAGCTTCAGCCGCGATGCTGGCGGGCCCAAGAGGGCCAATCGCCGTTTGCCGCCAGACTGGGCGGAAAGACAAAAAAAGCCGGAATCGTGAGATTCCGGCTTTGCAATTAGCTTTGGAACGTCCTACGTGCGCGCAGCGGGCTTCTTGGCGGCAGCGTCGAGGATTGTGCTCAGAATGCTATTCGGAACCTGTTCGAATGTCAGCGGTTCCATTGAGTAGGAAGCGCGGCCCTTCGAGAGCGACCGGATCGCCGTTGCATATCCGAACATTTCAGCAAGCGGCACCTGGGCGTTCAGAACGGTCTGACCCATCTTGGCTTCAATGCCGTTGATGATTCCGCGCCGGCGATTGATGTCGCCGAGGAGGTCGCCCTGATACTCGTCAGGCGTCGTGCATTCAACCTTCATGATTGGCTCGAGCAGGATCGGACCAGCCTTCTTGAAAGCGTCCTTCAGCGCAAAGATACCGGCCATCTTGAACGCGAGTTCGTTTGAATCGACTTCATGGAAGCTGCCGTCGATGACTTCAACCCGAAGGTCAATCACCTGGTAGCCAGCGTACACGCCGCCCTTGACGGCTTCTTCAATACCATCGATGACAGCAGGGACGTATTCCTTGGGAATCGTGCCGCCGACGATCTTGTTCTCGATTTCAACGCCTTTGCCCTTTTCATTGGGATAGACCTTGATCACGGCGTGGCCGTATTGACCGCGACCACCGGATTGGCGGATGAACTTGCCTTCACCTTCGGCATCCTTGGTGATGGTTTCGCGATAAGCAATCTGGGGAGCGCCCGCATTGGCTTCCACCTTGAATTCGCGCATCAGGCGGTCGCGAATAATTTCCAGATGCAACTCACCCATTCCCGCAATGATCAACTGGCCGGTTTCCTCGTTCGTGAAACATCGGAACGTGGGATCTTCTTCGGCCAGGCGCTGCAAGCCCTCGGACATCTTGTCGCGATCCGCTTTCGTCTTCGGTTCCACAGCCATGCTGATGACAGGTTCGGGGAACGTGGGCGGTTCCAGCGTCACGTCCAGGTCCTCATCGACCAGCGTGTCACCTGTCGTGATATTGCGAAGACCAACCAGCGCCGCGATGTCGCCCGCGTAAACGGAATCGATATCCTTGCGTTCGCTGCCTTGAATGATCATCAGGCGGCTGACGCGCTCGCGTTTGCGCGTGCGCGGATTGTAAATCGAGTCACCCTTCTTCAGGTGGCCTGAATAAACGCGGAAAAACACCAGCTTCCCCGCGTACGGGTCTGTCCAAAGCTTGAACGCGAGGGAGCAGAATTTGGCATGATCATTGGATTCGACCACAACGGTCTTGTCCGTTCCAAGCTCAAGCCCTTGAGCGGGCGGAATGTCCAGAGGACTGGGCAGATAATCGACAACCGCATCAACGAGAACCTGGACGCCCTTCTTTTTAAAAGCGGAGCCACAGAGTACCGGGATCAGTTCGATCTTGCAGGTGAGCCTGCGAATTGCTGCCTTTAGGATTTCGGGAGTAATCGCCTTTTCCTCGATCACCATTTCGGCAATCAGGTCGTCCTTGTTTGAAACCGCATCAATCAGTTCAGCCAGAGCGGCCTTCGCGCGCTCCTGATATTCAGCAGGAACTTCGGCAACTTCGTAATTAAGCCCTTCGTTCGCCACATCGCCGGGTCCCCAGACATATGCCTTCTGGTTCACGACGTCGATGACCCCCGCAAACTTGTCCTCTGCGCCGATGGGCAGGAAAATGGGGAATGCGTACGCCTTAAGCTTCGTGCGCATGTCGTTGAGCGCATTGTCAAAGTTCGCGCCGGTGCGGTCCATCTTGTTGACAAACGCAATGCGCGGAACCTTGTACTTCGTTGCCTGCCGCCAGACGGTTTCCGATTGCGGCTGCACGCCCGCAACGCCGCAGAACACTGCCACAGCCCCGTCCAAAACGCGCATCGAGCGCTCCACTTCGGCGGTAAAATCCACGTGTCCCGGAGTGTCGATGATGTTGATCCGATGCGGAATGTCGCGGAACGCCTTGTAGATTGCGTCTTCGCCCGGCTTCATTGCCTTCTGGGTCCAAAAGCTCGTGACGGCGGCTGAGGTGATCGTGATGCCACGTTCGCGCTCCTGCTCCATCCAGTCAGTCACCGTGTTGCCGTCGTCCACGTCGCCGATCTTGTGAATGAGACCGGTGTAAAAAAGAATACGCTCGGTGGTAGTGGTTTTTCCGGCGTCAATGTGCGCTGCGATACCGATATTGCGCGTCCGCTCCATCGTGTATTGACGATTGGGGGAATTGACTGGGTTGGCGTCCGTTGCTGCTTGCATGTTAAAACTTCTATTTCGCTGCGTTCTGTAAGAACGCTGCCGTTATTACAAAAATTCGCTGCGCCCTCAAAAGGAACGCAGCTCCATGAGAATGAAAACGCCCCGACGACATCCTCGGGGCGCGTTCGATAAATTGCTTCTACCAGCGGAAATGTGCAAACGCTTTGTTCGCCTGCGCCATCTTGTGGACTTCATCCCGCTTGCGGATGGCATTTCCCTGACCCTGGTAGGCTTCCATGATCTCGGCTGCCAGCGCATCCTTCATGGGGGTGCCCTTGCGAGCGTCCGCAAAATCCACCAGCCAGCGCAGTGCAAGCGCGAACTGACGGTCAACCGTGACTTCAACGGGGACCTGATACGTGGCACCGCCAACACGGCGCGCCTTGACTTCGAGGCGCGGCTTGGCGTTGTCCACTGCGCGTTGCAACACATCGAGCGGGTTCACCGTCGGATTCTTCTCGGCGAGATTGTTGAACGCGCCGTAAACGATGCGTTGTGCAGTGGCCTTCTTGCCGCTGATCATGACCGTATTCACAAGGCGGGACACGAGCGTATTGTTGAACTTCGCATCCTTTTGGACGGGCCGGCGGGTAGCTTGTCTTCTTCGGGACATGGAATCTAAAAGCGTTGTTTTTTAGTAAATTACTTGGCCGCCGGCTTGGCTGCCTTCGGGCGTTTCACGCCATACTTCGAGCGGCTTACCCGGCGCTTCTCGACGCCGGCGGCATCGAGGGTCCCGCGAACGATATGATAACGCACACCCGGTAGATCCTTAACACGACCGCCGCGAACCAGGACGATCGAATGCTCCTGCAGGTTGTGGCCTTCATCAGGGATGTAGGCGATCACTTCGAAGCCGTTGGTCAGACGCACTTTTGCGACCTTGCGCATCGCCGAGTTGGGCTTCTTGGGCGTGCGGGTCATCACCTGGATGCATACACCGCGGCGGAACGGGGAGTTCTCCAAAGCGGGAGACTTGGACTTGTACCGAATTTTGGTACGCCCTTTGCGAACTAATTGATTGATCGTCGGCATTTGAAATTATTAACCGTTGCCTCTACCGGGACAAACGGAGCGCGGAATATAACAAGCCTCATTTTCGTTGCAACTAGAATTTGGCCAATTTGCGCTGTTCGCAAAAATTCTTGCTGGGTCGCTGCTTCATTGGCCGACAGGTGAGGCAAATTTGAGCCCGACCACCCCGGCAACAATCAAACCGACACAAACCACACGCAAAACCTCTCGCGATTCACCCAAAAAAGCCATGCCGATCACCGCCGTCCCCGCGGCTCCAATCCCAGTCCAGACGGCATAACCTGTCCCCACAGGTATCGTCTTGAGCGCAGCCGCCAGCAATCCAAAACTCGCAATCATCGCCAGAATGGTGGCCACGCTCGGCCACAGCTTGGAAAAACCTTCCGTGTACTTTAGGCCTATCGCCCAAGCGATCTCAAGGAGGCCTGCAATGACCAGATATGTCCAAGCCATAATCAATCGCCTTTCTCGATGCAGTTCAAGGAAAAGGCCGGTTTCCTAGGGAAACCGGCCCTTCATAATAATTCTGCGAGGATCAGCCAACCAACGGATTTTCCGTTGGCGCGGTTTCCAATGCATCCTCGAGGAGCGGTTCCTCGGGCAACTCTACCAAAGCCTTCAGTGTGACTTTGCGATGATGATCGAAGCCAGTGCCCGCCGGGATGATGTGTCCCATGATCACATTCTCCTTGAACCCGCGCAGGTAATCGACCTTAGCCCGGGTGGCAGCCTCGGTCAGGACACGGGTGGTATCCTGGAACGACGCGGCGCTCAGGAAGCTTTCGGTTTCGAGCGATGCTTTGGTAATACCGAGGAGCACAGGTTGTGCTTCCGCGGGTTTGCCGCCCATCTTCTCGACGCGCGAATTTTCTTCCTCGAACTCCAGCTTGTCGATCTGCTCTCCCCACAGGAATGTGGTGTCGCCAGGTTCAGTGATCCGCACCTTGCGCAGCATTTGGCGCACGATGATTTCAATGTGCTTGTCATTGATCGTCACACCCTGGAGGCGGTAAACCTCCTGGACTTCGTTGACGAGATGTTCCTGCAACTCCTGCGGTCCGCAGATGTCCAGAATTTCGTGCGGGTCGATCGGGCCTTCAGTCAACTGCTGGCCTTTCTTGACGTAATCGCCCTTGAACACAATGACGTGCTTGCCGATCGGGATGAGGTGTTCCTCTTCCACGGCCGTCTGCTGGTCCTTGATGACAATGCAGCGCTTGCCGCGGACACTCGGTCCGAAGTCAACGATGCCGTCAATCTTCGAAATCTCCGCGGCGTCCTTTGGACGGCGGGCTTCGAACAGTTCCGCGACGCGTGGGAGACCACCCGTAATGTCCTTTGTCTTCGCACTCTTGCGCGGAGTCTTGGCCATCAGGGTTCCCGCGACGATCTTGTCGTTCTCGTTCACCACGATATGAGCGCCTGAAGGAATCGGGTAGCTCGCCGTGATCTCATTCTCGTCGTCGAGAATGATGATCTGCGGATGCAGGTCTTCCTTGTGTTCGATGACGACCATGGCTTCCTGCTGGGTCTGCTCATCCATTTCCTGCTTCATCGTGACACCTTCGATGATGTCATGGAACTTCACGCGTCCTGCCTTCTCCGAGAGAATTGGAACGTTGTAAGGATCCCATTGAACGAAGGTTTCGCCCTTCTTCACCGTGCCACCGTCGACCGCAGAGATGACTGCGCCGATCACGACATTGTGATTCTCCAGTTCGCGGCCGTCTTCGCCCATGATCGACACCGAACCGTTCTTGTTCAGAACGATGTTGTTGCCATCCTCGAGCTGCACGATGCGGAGATCGTTGTAACGGATTTTGCCTTCGAACTTGGCTTTGATCTGCGGGACCTTGAATTGAGCCGAAGCCGTTCCACCGATATGGAACGTACGCATCGTCAACTGCGTTCCGGGCTCGCCGATTGACTGGGCGGCAATGATGCCGACCGCTTCGCCGAGCTTGACCAGGAGACCGGTTGCCAGGTTGCGTCCGTAACAATATTTGCAGACGCCATGCTTGCTTTCGCACGTGAGCACGGACCGGATCTTCACCTTCTCAACCCCAGCCGTGTCGATTGCCTTTGCCCGGATCTCATCGATCTCGTTATTGGCTTGGGCTAGCGATTCCTTCGGATTGTTGGGGTTCTTGACGTCATCGCACGAGAAGCGGCCGACCAACCGGTCAGCAAGCTTCACGACCACGTCGTCACCTTCCGAGATCGCCTGCACCCAAATACCATTCGAGGTGCCGCAATCTTCCTCGCGGATGATCACGTCCTGCGCCACATCGACCAGCTTGCGGGTCATGTAACCCGAGTCAGCGGTCTTGAGCGCGGTATCGGCAAGACCCTTGCGGGCGCCGTGCGTCGAGATGAAGTATTCGAGCACCGTCAGGCCTTCGCGGAAGTTCGACAAAATCGGTTTTTCGATGATGTCGCCGCTCGGCTTGGCCATCAGTCCGCGAACACCTGCGAGCTGGCGAACCTGCTGGCGATTGCCGCGGGCGCCGGAATCCACCATCAGGTAGACAGGATTGAATTCCTTCTTGCCCTGGTTCTTCTCCAGCGTGCGGAACATGACGTTTGCGATCTGGTCGGTGCAATGCGTCCAGATGTCGATGATCTTGTTGTAGCGTTCGCCAGGAGTGATGACACCCTTGCGATACTGCTTCTCAACTTCCTTGATTTGCTTTTGCGCGGCTTCGATCTCTTGATCCTTCTCAACGGGAATGATCATGTCGTCGATGCCGATCGACACGCCGGCCTTAGTTGCCTCGCGGAAGCCGAGTTCCTTGAGTTTGTCGAGCATGATGACTGTTTTCTCATGGCCGCAAACCTTGTAGCAGCGCCAGATGAGATCGCCGATCTCGCTCTTCTTCACAACCTTGTTGGGGAAGCCCAATTCCGACGGCCAGATCTCAGAGAAGATCACGCGGCCGACTGTCGTTTCGATGACCTTGCGGTTCGCGTCGCCGTAAACGGTTTGCTTGCCGATGTCGGGGTTTGCCATGCGAATCCGCTCATGCGTCGTCACAGCGCCATCGTCAAACGCGAAGATCACCTCGGACTTGGATCCGAAGAGCTTCAGCGTGCGCGAGTCTGTAGGCGCAGGTGTGCGGGGTTCGGCCGTGAGGTAATAACAGCCCAGCGTAATGTCCTGTGTAGGCGTGATGATCGGTTTGCCGGATGAAGGCGAGAAGATGTTGTTGGTCGCCATCATCAGCAGGCGCGCTTCCATCTGCGCTTCCACCGACAGGGGCACGTGAACAGCCATCTGGTCGCCGTCGAAGTCCGCGTTGTAGGCGGTACAAACCAGCGGATGAATGCGAATGGCTTCGCCTTCAATCAGCTGCGGTTCGAATGCCTGCACCGACAGTCGATGCAACGTTGGCGCGCGGTTCAGCATGACTGCGTGTCCTCGCGTGACTTCTTCGAGAATATCCCAAACCTCGCTGGTCTGGCGCTCAATCATCTTCTTGGCTGAGCGCACAGTGTGCACGTAGCCGAGTTCCTTGAGGCGGCGGATGATGAACGGTTCGAACAGCACGAGCGCCATTTTCTTCGGCAAACCGCACTGATTCAGCTTCAGTTCTGGACCAATGACGATCACGGAACGGCCAGAGTAATCCACGCGTTTCCCGAGCAAGTTCTGGCGGAAGCGTCCACTCTTGCCCTTGAGCATGTCGGACAGCGACTTAAGCGCGCGATTTCCGGCGCCTGTCACGGCACGGCCATGTCGGCCGTTGTCGAACAGAGCGTCCACGGCTTCCTGCAACATGCGCTTTTCGTTGCGAATGATCACTTCAGGCGTCTTGAGCTGGAGCAGGTTCTTCAACCGATTGTTGCGGTTGATGACGCGGCGATACAGGTCGTTCAGGTCGGACGTCGCAAATCGGCCGCCTTCGAGGGGAACCAGCGGACGCAGGTCCGGTGGAATGACAGGCAGCACAGTGAGGATCATCCATTCCGGACGGCTCTTGGACTGCTGCAGGCCCTGGAGCAGCTTGATTCGCTTGGCAATTTTCTTGCGGATCTGCTTGCTCTTGGTTTCGGTCATGCCGATCTGCAACGCGTCGATCTGCTTCGCAAGGTCAACCTTCGACAAAGCATCCCGCACGGCTTCGGCTCCCATCTTTGCCAGGAACGCGTCGGGTCCGTAGGTTTCACGCGCCTCACGGTATTCGTGCTCGCTCAACAATTGGTTCTGTTTGAGCGGCGTCGAACCCGGATCGATCACCATGTAATCTTCGTAGTAAATGACCCGCTCGAGGTTGCGGGCAGTCATGTCCAGTGCAAGGCCGATCCGGGACGGCATGCACTTGAAGAACCAGATATGGCAGACGGGAACGGCCAGTTCGATATGGCCCATGCGTTCGCGACGAACGCGGGCAAGCGTCACTTCCACGCCACAGCGATCACAAACGACCCCGCGGTGCTTGATGCGCTTATATTTTCCGCAGGAACATTCCCAATCCTTCACAGGGCCGAAAATGCGTTCGCAGAACAGGCCGCCTTTTTCGGGCTTGAACGTGCGGTAATTAATGGTCTCGGGATTTTTGACTTCGCCTTTGGACCAGGAACGAATGGCATCGGGTGACGCGACCGAGATCGCGACGTACTCCACCTGATTCACCTTGTCCAAGCCAAGCAACTCACGCGCGCTTTCTTTGGTGCTAATCATACAGATTTCTTCCAGCGGGTTTCCCCGCACTCAATTTCAATTCGGATTAAAGAGCCACTGCCGGTTCGGAAGCCGCCTGCTCGACGGGGTTGGAATATCCAACCTTCACGTCCAGTCCGAGCGACTGCATTTCCTTCACCAGCACGTTAAAGGATTCCGGAATGCCGGCCTCCAGTGAGTTGTCGCCTTTGACAATGCTTTCGTAGATGCGCGTGCGGCCCTGGACGTCGTCTGACTTGACCGTGAGCAACTCCTGCAGCGTGTAGGCGGCGCCATAGGCTTCCATAGCCCAGACTTCCATTTCGCCGAACCGCTGGCCGCCATACTGCGCCTTGCCGCCCAAGGGTTGCTGGGTGACCAGCGAGTACGGTCCGACAGCACGTGCGTGGATCTTGTCCGCCACGAGATGTCCCAGCTTCATCATGTAGATGTAGCCGACAACCACTTCCTGGTCGAAGCGTTCTCCCGTGCGTCCGTCGACGAGGTGTGCCTTGCCATGGTTCGGCAGTTTCGCCTGGTCAAGGAACCCGCGAATTTCCTTTTCCTTGATGCCATCGAACACAGGCGTCGCAAACTTCATTCCGAGCAGCTTTGCCGCCCAGCCCAAGTGAGTTTCGAGACACTGCCCGACATTCATACGGGAAGGCACGCCCAGCGGATTCAAAACGATCTCCACCGGGGTTCCGTCCTGCAGGAAGGGCATGTCCTCTTCGGCAACGATCTTGGCAATGACACCCTTGTTACCATGGCGTCCCGCCATCTTGTCACCGACCGAGAGCTTGCGCTTGGAAGCGATGTAGACCTTGACGGACTTGACCACGCCGCTGTCGGTGCCTTCACCGGCTTCAGCGCGTTCCATCTCTTCGTCGTACTGCATCTGCAGGTCGTCGAACTTCTTCTTAAACTGGCCAATGATCTCGTTGATCTTGTTGCGAATCGGCGAAGGATCGATCTCGATGCGATCGTAAACCATCGCGAGCTTGCGCAGCAGCGTCTTCGTGATCTTGCGATTGGCCGGGATGATGATCTCCCCGGTTTCGCTGTTCACGACATCGAGAGGAATTTTTTCACCCAGGAGGATGTTCGAGAGCGCTTCAGTCAGTTGATCGCGCAGTTCGTCGGTCTTCTTCTTGTATTCGTCCTCGACCTGCTTGGCCTGCTTCTTCTCCTCAGTAATGACAGCGCGTTCGCGTTCCGATTCCTTCTTGGAAGAAACCTTCACGTCCATCACGATGCCGTAGGTGCCCGAGGGGACCTTCAGCGAAGTATCCTTAACGTCTGCGGCCTTTTCACCGAAAATGGCGCGCAGCAATCGCTCTTCCGGCGCCAGTTCCGTTTCGGACTTCGGAGTGATTTTCCCGACGAGAATGTCGCCAGGTTTCACTTCGGCGCCGACGCGAATGACACCGTCCGGCCCGAGGTTCTTCAACGCTTCATCGCCAAGGTTCGGGATGTCGCGGGTGATTTCTTCAGGCCCAAGCTTGGTATCGCGGGCGGCCACTTCGAATTCATCGATATGGATCGATGTGAAGATGTCTTCCTTAACGATCTTTTCGCTGATCAGGATGGCATCTTCGAAGTTGTAACCGTTCCACGGCATGAACGCGACGAGCACGTTCCGCCCGAGAGCGAGTTCGCCGCCCTGAGTGCACGGACCGTCAGCAATGACCTGGCCCTTCTTCACATGCTCACCCTTTTTGACCAGGATCTTCTGGTTGATGCAGGTGGCTGCGTTTGAACGCATGAACTTGCGCACGGGGTAAACCCAAACGCCCTTCTCCGCGTCCGTCTTAATCTTCTTCTTGGTGTCCGGCAGCTTGCCGTCCGTCGAAATAATGATCTGATTGCCAACAACCGACGCGACTTTGCCGGCTTCCTCAGCAACGATGACTGCGCGGGAATCCCGGGCAACCCGATCCTCGAGACCCGTCGCGACGAGCGGAGACTCCGTCACCAGCAACGGCACTGCCTGGCGTTGCATGTTTGAGCCCATCAGCGCGCGATTGGCGTCGTCGTGCTCCAGGAATGGAATCAGCGAGGCAGCAACCGAGACGAGCTGCTTCGGTGAAACATCCATGTAATCAACGCGGGCCGGTTCAAGATCCACGAAGTCGCCGCGGCTGCGGCACACAACGGTGGGTTGCGTGAACTTGCCCTTGTCATCCACTGGCGTATTTGCCTGTGCGATGGTGTAGGCCTCTTCACGATCCGCAGTCAGATATTCAATGCGTTCGCTGACCTTTCCGCTCTCAACCTTGCGATACGGAGTCTCGAGGAATCCGAAGTCGTTGATTCGGGCGAAGGTTGCGAGTGACGCAATCAAACCGATGTTCGGCCCTTCAGGGGTTTCCACGGGACAAATGCGGCCGTAATGCGACGGATGAACGTCGCGGACTTCGAATCCGGCGCGATCGCGTGAGAGACCGCCAGGCCCGAGCGCAGACAACCGGCGCTTGTGCGTCAGTTCGGCGAGCGGGTTGATCTGGTCCATGAACTGCGACAACTGGCTGCGACCAAAGAAATCGCGGATCACAGCCGATAGCGCCTTCGGATTGATAAGCTTCTGCGGCGACATTGCTTCTACGCCCTGGTCAAACAGCGTCATGCGCTCCTTGACGAGGCGTTCTGTGCGGGCAAGGCCCACGCGGCATTGATTCGCCAGCAGTTCACCCACGGTACGAACACGGCGGCTGCCCAAATGATCGATGTCATCCAGCGTGCCCTCGCCCTTCTTCAAGCGGAGCAGGTACTTCGTCGCCGCAACGAGATCTTCCTTTGTCAGGATGCGTGAGTCGCCACCCTTGATGCCGAGCTTCTGATTGATCTTGTAACGGCCGACGCGTCCGAGATCATAGCGTTTCGGATCGAAGAACAGACGCTTGATCAACGCGCGGGCGTTGGCGGCAGTCGGTGGATCTCCAGGGCGAAGGCGGCGATAAATATCCTTCAACGCCTCCTCCTCGTTCTTCGCGGGATCCTTCTTCATGCACTTGATGACGATCCCCTCGTCCGCGGTCGTGTCGACCACCTTGATTTTGTTGACGCCGAGTTCGGCGATCTGCTTCACGACCGCTTTCGACAGCGGTTCGAAGGCGCGCGCCACGACAAGACCCTTGTCCTGGTCAACGGCATCCTCGATCAAAACCTTGTTAGGCAGGTCATCATGCTTTTCGGCTTCTTTCACACTCATCTCTTCGATGTCGTAGAACAGCCGCAAAATTTCTTCATCGGATCCGCGACTCTTGTCGGCATCCTTGCCCTTGGCTTCCTTGCCTTCGGAATCCAGGAAACTGAGCGCGCGGAACAGTGTGGTTGTCAGGAATTTCCGGCGGCGCTTTTTGCGATCCAGATAGACATAGAGCAGGTCGCTGGTGTCGAACTGGGCCTCGTACCACGAACCTCGGTCCGGGATGATGCGGAATGAATGCAGCGTTTTGCCGTTGGGATGCTGGGTGGCTTCGAAGGCAAGCCCGGGGGAGCGGTGCAACTGGCTCACGATGACGCGTTCGGCGCCGTTGATGACGAATGTGCCCTGGGGCGTCATGAGCGGGAGTTCGCCCATGAACACTTTTTCTTCCTTGGTTCCCTTTTCTTCCTTCAGGAGGAATGTGACGTACAGCGGGGCGCCGTAGGTCAATCCCTCGCGCAGGCATTCCAGCCAGTCGAGCTTGGGCTCGCCAATCTCGTAGGAATGAAAGTCGAGCACGCATTTCCCGTCATAGCTCTCGATAGGGAAAACTTCCGTGAACACGGCTTGCAGTCCCAGATTTTTCCGCTTGGACTGCGGGATTTCCGCCTGCAGGAACTCACGATACGAATTGGTCTGCAATTCGATGAGGTTCGGTGGCGCGATGATTTCCTTGATCTTACCGAAGTTGACACGTTCTGTTGCTCGCGATGGCATTTTGACCTTAATCACTGTGGGCAAGCTGTATGGCTGGCCCGTTATTTCTTCTAAACGACACAAGGCAAGTACCCTGTATGAACAGCGAACTTGCCCGACTTTCAGTCACCGAAATGGCTCGATGCCCTTCTGTCTGTTAATCGAAAAACTCCCAAAAATATTCCGCTTCCGCAGGTGAAAGTGGGGCGGCGACACAAAGCCGCCGCCCCAGATTCAAACGCAGGTTTACTTTACTTCAACCTTGCCGCCGGCTTCTTCAAGTTTCTTTTTGGCGGCATCAGAATCCGCCTTGTTGGCTCCCTCGAGCACGGGCTTCGGAGCACCTTCAACCAGCGCCTTGGCTTCCGCCAGGCCGAGGCCGGCTTTCACTTCGCGAACAGCCTTGATCACTGCGATCTTCTTGTCTGCCGGAACGGATGCCAGGATCACGTCAAATGTGTCCTTGGCAGCTTCTGCAGGAGCCGCAGCTCCACCGCCACCACCAGCAGCAGCAACTGCGACAGGCGCAGCGGCCGTGACACCCCACTTGTTTTCGAGCTCTTTCACGAGGTCAGCGATCTCGATGACTGTCGCGTTGCTCAATTGATCTACAATACTTGCTTTGTCTAACGCCATGTTACCTTTCGTCTCGTCGTCTCCGCATATCACCATCGCATTTGCGCCAGTGCGTCACATTGCGGGAGGTTTAAGTTCGTTTTGAACCGACGATTTACGTTGTTTTTGTTGTATCCCGGCCCGCTGGCTAAAACGGGCCGGAAATTTATCCCAGATTTGCGTTTGTGCAACTTGCAGACTGAACAAACGTGAAATCCGTCGGTTATTGGGTTTTCTCCGCCTTGGCCTGGAGCACGCGCGCCAGCTGGGTTGCAGGAGTGTTCAGCAATACGACCAGCTTGGTCGCTGGAGCGTTCAAAACACCCAGCAACCGGCCACGGAGCACCTCTATGGAAGGAAGATCCGCCAGCGCAATCAGGTCAGTGTCAGCCAGGCGCTGATTGTTAAGGAAGCCGAACTTGAGCTTCAGCTTTTCAAATTCCGCCGCAAAGGTCTTTACGATCTTCGCAGCCGCGGAAATGTCCTTCTGCCCCGTGACAACGGCAAGCTGGCCGGCCAGTGAGCCGTTCAGATCCGCAACGCCAGCTTCCTTCGCAGCAATGCGGAAGATCGAGTTCTTCACGACGTGAACCTCCGCGCCAGCGCCGCGAAGGCGCTTCCGGAGTTCCGTCATGTGACCCACTTTGAGGCCTTGATAATCCACAACGATGAAGAACGGCGACGCGTTCAACCGCGTGAGATATTCCTGTGTTAAAGTTTTCTTTTCGAGACGCATGTTCGTGTTTCGTTGGAGGTTAGGCAGCGAACTCGCGCAAATCCACAGCCACACCGGGGCTCATGGTCGCCGAAATCGTGCAACTCTGGATGTAAGTTCCCTTCACGCTGGAAGGTTTTGCCTTGGCAACCGCGTCGATCACAGCACGGGCATTCTCCTCGAGCTGGGCGGGCGCAAACGACGCCTTGCCGACTGGCACGTGAATGTTTCCGGCCTTATCGATTTTGAATTCCACACGGCCGGCCTTCACTTCGCGGACTGCTCGGGCAGTGTCTTCGGTGACCGTTCCAGTCTTCGGGTTTGGCATAAGACCGCGTGGTCCCAGGACCTTGCCCAGTTTGCGAACTTCCACCATCGCCTCAGGAGTGGCAACGGCGACGTCAAAATCCGTCCATCCGTCGGTGCACTTCTTGATCATGTCCTCAAAGCCAACGAACTCCGCGCCCGCGGCGCGCGCTGCATCGGCTGCAGGACCGCTCTTTGCAAACACGAGAACCCGCACGGTCTTTCCGCTGCCGTGCGGCAGAGGAACCGTTCCACGGACCATCTGGTCTGACTGCTTGGGATCCACACCCAGTCGGAAGGCAAGATCAACGCTTTCGTTGAACTTGGCCTTGGGAAACTTGTGCAGGACTTCAACGGCGGACTTCAACGGATACGTTTTCCGGGTGTCCACCATTTCCAACGCTTTTTTGAATCGTTTACTGGGCATTTATGGAATGCGGTGCAAGCGAGCTTTTGGCTCTCCCGCGGTTGTGTGTTTGTTTTGAGATAGGTCCCACGACCGTTCCGGTCTTGTGAGATCTATAAAATCTTAGCCAACGACGTCGATGCCCATGCTTCGTGCCGTGCCCGAGATCACCCGGAAAGCGGCTTCTTCCGAAGCAGAGTTCATGTCCTTGTACTTCATCTTGACGATTTCCATCACCTGCTTGCGGCTGACTTTGCCGACCTTTTCCTTGTGCGGCACCTTGGAACCAGCGGTGATTCCGGCCGCCTTCTTGAGCAGAACCGCGGCTGGGGGCGACTTGGTGATGAAGGTAAACGATTTGTCCTGGTAAACAGTAATGACCACCGGGATTACCAGACCAGCGTCGGCCTTCGTGGCTGCATTGAATTCCTTGCAGAACGCCATGATGTTGACGCCGTGCTGACCGAGCGCGGGACCCACGGGGGGCGCTGGGTTGGCCTGCCCGGCCGGAATCTGCAGCTTGATCTGTCCTGTAACTTTCTTTGCCATACAAGTATTTGCGACTTCGGTTTACCACTGACGATTTACAGGCTCGCGGCGCGAACACCATGGTGTTCCCAACGTCGCCAACCAGAGATCATCCAATATAAACCATAAATTGTTTACGCCTTCTCCACCTGCCAATACTCCAGTTCCACAGGCGTATTGCGGCCGAAGATATTCACAGTCACCTTGAGCTTGCCACGATCAGGCTCAATTTCCTCAATAATACCACTGAAATTGAGAAATGGACCATTGTTGATCTTGATTGTCTCGCCAATGTCGAAATTGACCTTCGGCTTCTCGGTCTCTTCAGACGCTGAAATCTGGGCTTTAATCGATTCGACCTCGTCGGCCGGAGTTGGCGTGGGCGGCTCACCGCCGACAAACCCAATCACGCCCTGGGTTTCCTTGATGAAGTACCAGGGCTTCTCAATGAGGCGCTTGTTCTCATCCAGCAGCACCATGTCGACAAACACATACCCGGGCCAAAGCTTGCGAGTGGAAACGGTCTTCTTCTGATTTCGGACTTCCACGACTTTTTCCATCGGAACGAGGACTTCCTTGATGTAGTCGCCCATCTCTTCGGGCTTAATGCGTTTCTCGATGCTCTCCTTGACCTTCTGCTCCTGGCCTGAAAGCGTGTGAATGACGAACCACTGGCTTTTCATATTTCGATCACGCCTTGGAAATGAGCAGGATAACCTCGAAGAACACCCGGTCGATAATGATTGTGAACAAGCCCAGAACCGCGATGGAAACGGCAACCAGCACAGTTGACCCCTTGAGTTCATCCCATGTCGGCCACGTGCACTTGCGCAACTCTTCCTTCGTCTGGGCGACGTAATTCGAGAGCCTGAGCAGCAATCCCTTCCGCCATGCAATGACGAAGAGAACCAGGACCACAGCGATCCAAATCCCGATCTTGATTAAGTCTTTATTCACAAAATGTTAGCCGTTCCGGCAATCTTCGTTTTAGTTGCGCTGTTGGCGCATCCTCGCGGAAGCTCAGGCGCGATTCACTATCCGGCGCTCAACCCTGCCGCGCGTTGCAATCGTTCGCTCATGAGCGCAGCAATCCGAGACTGGCGGAGAGGGAGGGATTCGAACCCCCGGTGCGCTTTCACGCACAGCGGTTTTCAAGACCGCCGCAATAGACCACTCTGCCACCTCTCCCACGCTGCGCTGAATCTCAAATCTGAGATTCCAAATTCGAGATCCAGCGGAGCGTGGCTGGCAGGGCGTGCAGGACTTGAACCTGCAACCAACGGTTTTGGAGACCGCTACTCTACCAATTGAGCTAACGCCCTAACCGCAAATACCATCCGTTCCGACAAAAAAGGAGGCGGGGATTTTATCCCCGCACTCCAAAGAATTGTCGAATCCAGTTGCTTACTTCATCACTTCGGAAACGCGGCCCGCGCCAATCGTGCGGCCACCTTCACGAATTGCGAAACGCAAGCCCTTTTCCATCGCAACCGCCTTTTGCAGTTCGACTTCGACCGCTACGTTATCGCCAGGCATGACCATTTCCACACCCTCGGGCAGCGCCAATGTTCCAGTCACGTCGGACGTGCGGAAGTAGAACTGCGGGCGGTAATTGGTGAAGAACGGCGTGTGCCGGCCACCCTCGTCTTTCGTCAAGACGTAGACTTCGGCCTTAAACTTCGTGTGGGGCGTAATCGATGCCGGCTTGGCGAGAACCATGCCGCGTTCGACTTCTTCCTTCTTGGTGCCGCGGAGCAGCACGCCGACGTTGTCGCCAGCATTCGCACTATCCAGAAGCTTTCGGAACATTTCGATGTCCGTCGCGACGGTTTTACGCGTGTCGCGGAGGCCAACGATTTCCACTTCGTCCATCTTCTTGAGAACGCCACGTTCGACACGGCCCGTCACGACAGTTCCGCGGCCTTCAATGTTGAACACGTCTTCGACGCACATCAGGAATGGCTTGTCGACTTCGCGCACGGGATCAGGAATGAACGAGTCCAACGCGTCCAGCAGGTCGGAGATCGCCTTCTCACCTTCGGGCTTGCCAGCGAGGGCAGCAGTGGCGGAAGCGCGGATGATCGGGGTCTTCTCACCGGGGAAACCATACTTGGTCAGGAGATCGCGAATTTCCATCTCGATCAGCTCCAGCAGGTCCGCGTCAGCGAGGTCAACCTTGTTCAGGCAAACCACGATGCTCGGCACGCCGACCTGGCGGGCCAGGAGGATGTGTTCGCGGGTCTGAGGCATCGGGCCGTCAGCAGCGCTGACAACCAGGATTGCGCCATCCATTTGCGCCGCGCCCGTGATCATGTTCTTCACATAGTCAGCATGGCCGGGACAATCCACGTGCGCGTAATGCCGCTTGGGGCTCTCGTATTCCACGTGAGACACAGCGATCGTGACGGTCTTGGTTTCGTCGCGCACCGTGCCGCCCTTGGTGATATCCGCATACGAAATCGGAGGCGCCATGCCCTTGCGATTCTGAACGGCGACGATGGCCGCGGTCAGGGTGGATTTACCATGGTCAACGTGGCCGATCGTGCCAACATTGACGTGCGGTTTCGTTCGTTGAAATTGCTCTTTTGCCATGTGCGATCTCCTGCTGTGTTTGTCTGTTTACGACTGCGATTAATTATTGCGCTTCTGCTGCTTAAATGGAGCCCATGATCAGGATTGAACTGATGACCTCATCCTTACCAAGGATGTGCTCTGCCAACTGAGCTACATGGGCACCGGCCAAAATCAATTTCCTGATTCAATTTCCTGATGCCTGAAAGACGACAAAAAACCGTTCCCCCGCTTTCTTCCTGCGGAAATCTGAGGGACGAAACGGATTGTGCGTCTTTTTACGGCCCGACTAACAGCGCTGCAAATTACGGAACGAGCGAAAACGTGTCAACGGGTTTGTCAAAAATTTTGCAATGCGCAGTGACCCTCGGTAGCTCTATTGTTTTGGATTGAATACGGCAGCAGTTTTCCTGAAAGTCTGTTGCACATGCGCATCCATACAACCGCCACAGGGGTTGACGACCACGCGCCAACCGCCGAGCAGCAGAGCCCTTCCAGACCAGGTGCCGATGTCCTGTTTCTCTGCACTGGCAACTACTATCGAAGCCGGTTTGCTGAGGAACTGTTTAATCATCTGGCAGTCCGCCGCCGCATCCCACTGCGGGCGCATTCGTTGGGTTTCACACCGCATCCCGACACGAATCCTGGCTTCCTCTCGACCTTTGCGATCGCCGCGCTGGCTGAACGAAACATCGCCCCGGCAAGCACCCGCATGCCACAAGCGGTCAAAGCCGCGGATTTCATCACCTGCCGTCGGTGCATCGCAATGAGCGAGACGGAACATCGCCCCATAATGGAATGCCTGTTTCCGTCCTTGATCCACACGGTTCAATTCTGGTCCGTCGAGGACCTTGCCTGGGAACAGCCCCACTCCGCCCTGGGGAAGATTGAATCGTCGGTTGCCGCCTTGATGAGCGAACTCGTTGAGGGTGCCTCCTCCCCAACGAGCGCTGCTGCGGTCACGCCTTCGTGAGCTCGATCCAAAAGCTGGTTCCGGAAGCCGGATCAGACTCAAACCCGACGCTTCCTTCCATTCGTTCCATCGCCTTTTTCACGATCGCAAGGCCAATTCCCGTCCCGGGAAAACGGCTTTCCGGATGAATCCGGCCAAAAATGTGGAATAAACGGTGGCGATGTTCGGGAGCGATGCCAATGCCATTGTCGCGAAACCAAAGTCGCACCGACCCGCCGCGATCCTCGCATTCGACTTTTACGAGCGGCTTTACACCCGGCGCGACAAACTTCACAGCGTTGCGAAGGAGATTGGAGACGCACTGCGTCAGGTAAGCCTCGTGTCCAAGCACCTGTTCGCATCGGGAAACATCAACCACAACGCCCGCCTTGTGCTCTGCGATGTCGGGATAGTGGTCGATGACCCCGTCAATCAATGGCGCCAGGCTGACGGGTGACAACGTGATTTCACCCTTCGCGACTTTGCTGTACGTCAGGATATCCCGGACGAGCAGGTCCAGTCGGGCCGCGGCTTTCTGCATGCGATCGATATAACCCAGCGCTTCTGCGCTGAACTCACCGCGGTAATCCTCCACAAGCACCCGCGCGTAACCTTCGATGGCGCGCAATGGAGATCGCATGTCGTGCGAGACGCTGTAGGAAAACGCCTCGAGCTCTGCAATGGTTTCCTGCAATCGCGCAGTGCGCTCGGCAACGGCCTTCTCAAGCATCTCAGCGTGCTTTTGCAATTGCTGCTGCGCCTCGGCAAGCGCTCTCTCCGCCTGCTTCCGTTCGGTGATGTCATGAAATACAACTCCAACCTGCCGGCGTGTTCCATCGCCCACGCGAAACGCATACACCTCCAGCGTCCGCGAACCCGACCTTAGATCGCGTTGCAAGCGCAACGGTTTTCCGAAGGTTGCAACCTCGTCGTAAATGCGAATCCAGTCTTCGGCTTCCGTGCCAAGGATGTCGCGGACAGTCCTTCCGGCCACCATCTCAACCCCTGATTGGTGGGGAACCGCCGGGTTCGCAGCCACATGGCGGAAATCCACGATTCCTGCAGGCGATTCGATTTTCTCAACAACACAAAACCCTTCCGCCATTGAAGTAAAGAGCTCTCGATACCGCTCTTCGCTCTCCCGCAATGCCTGTTCTGAGCGCTTGCGGTCAGTCACATCGCGCGTCGTGCCCGCGATCAATTCGATTTTTCCATCAGGCCCAATGACTGGCGTGAAAATGTATTCGTAAACGCCAAAGATTCCGGTGCCTGGCGCCTTGAATGGGACCTCGCCTTTGATCGATGACTTGGTATTGATAACCTGCGCAATTTCCCGCATGTGCATATCGTGATGCCATTGCTCGTACCCGAGTTCACGGCAGGTCTTGCCGACGATGTCGTTCAGGACCATTCCCCACACTTCCAGGAGTCGCCGATTCGCATAAAGGAAACGGCCTTGAAGATCGAAGAGATAAACGAAATCCGGCGTGGTTGACGCAACGCCTTCAAAAAGGCGGACCTGACGTTCGTATCGTTCCAGGGTCTCGCAAGCCGATGCTTCCGCCCGCTTGCGCGCTGAGATGTCGACCGTGACGCACACTGCGTTTTCGGTCTTGCCCAAATCATCAACGACGGGCGCAACACTGTTGCTCACCCATACGCGGGCACCGTCTTTGCGCACGTACTCCTTCTCAAGGACGAATGAAGTGCCATCCCGCCAAAGGCGTTCGAACAACAGCATGTTTTGCTGCAAGTGCTCCGGCGCCGTGATCGCCTGCATTTGCAGTTCGAGAAGTTCCCTGCGCGGATAGCCGGTGATCTGGCAGAACCGGTCGTTCACAAACAAAAACCGTCCAGTCACATCGACCTGGCTGATCCCCACAGTGACTTGTTTGACGATTGCGGCGAAGCGTCTCTCGCTGACGGGGGTGGGGCCAGAGGCTGACACGGTTTCCATGCTGTGACTCACAAGGACTGATTACGACCACTGCAATTTAAGGAATTCATCGATTCGGACAATTACAATCTGAAACAACTTCAGATCATCACGGCACCAAAATTGAGTTGACCAGTGACATATCGGAGTGATATCACATCGATACCAAAAGGAAATCTATGAAGAACCCATCAAACAAGCCGGTCAGTTCGGAACGGGAGGCTACGGCCATGAGCGGTTGGGCAATGTTGCTGTTTAACCTGGGCCTGCTCTTCGGAATGTTGTTGGCCGCCATTGCAGTCTTGATCGCCACTGCCAAAACGGACGAGAACAACCTGTTGCTGTGGCTGCTTCCCATCGCTTTGGTAGGATTCATTTCGATCATCCTGCTGTGCGGCCATTTCTCTCTGCAGCCAAATGAGGCCAGGGTCTTGATCTTGTTTGGAGAGTATAAGGGCACTATCCGCCAAAGCGGCTTTTGGTGGGCCAACCCCCTTTATTCGCGAACACGCGGTCCCAGCAAGGACCACGGATACATCACGGCGCACAATGTGAAAGCGGGCGAGACTCCTCACAGGGCACCCGGCCCGTCAGCAAAAATCTCGCTGCGTGCCCGCAACTTCAACAGCGAGAAACTCAAGGTGAACGACAAACGCGGGAACCCGATTGAAATCGCCGCAGTCGTGGTCTGGCGCGTTGAAGACACTGCGCGGGCGGCGTTCGATGTCGACGATTTCGAAAGCTATGTTCATATTCAGGCCGAATCCGCCATCCGCCACCTCGCGAGCCTCTACGCTTACGACCGAGGCGACGAACATGAACCCACATTGCGCGAAAGTGCTGATGAAGTTGCTGCCGGGCTCAAACACGAACTCCAGGAACGGCTGGAAAAAGCCGGCGTCACAATTGAGGAAGCCCGCCTCACGCATCTGGCATACGCTCCTGAAATCGCGCAGTCGATGCTTCGCCGGCAGCAGGCGGAAGCAGTGATTGCAGCGCGCCAGAAGATTGTTCATGGAGCGGTTAGCATGGTGGACATGGCCTTGCGGGAACTTGCCGAGAAATCGGTTGTGCACCTGGACGATGAACGCAAAGCCGCCATGGTCAGCAACCTGCTCGTTGTTCTTTGCGGCGAATCTGAGGCTTCGCCGGTGATTAATACAGGCACGCTCTACGCCTGAGATCATGGCAAGCGAAGATCGCAAAAGCTTTCTGTTGCGCATCCCTCCTGACCTCTGGAAGGAGCTCGAAAAATGGGCGGCGGACGAATTACGAAGCGTTAATGGCCAGATCGAGTACCTCCTGAGGCAGGCTTTGGAACGTCGCAAATCCGGGGGTGGGAATGACGCGGATTAACGTCCCTGAGCCAACCCTCGCTCCTGTGTCGGCCGCTTCCGCTCTTCGGGCACGACGGTGCGGAAGCGAGTCACACAGATCGCAGGGCTGCGGATCCGCATCGCGCAGTTCATCGGCGTCCTCGCGTGGCAGTCGGAATCGGAAATGCCTGCATGTCTTCATGCGCAGATTCAACCTCCTGCGTGTGACAACTGCTTGGCACGCATGTGACAATCCGGTGACGAACTCACGCTGACATTCCGCACCTATTTCCTCGCGCAGTCGGATTGACCCGCCTGTTTCTGTGGACGAGCCGATTGCTGAAATGCTATGGGTAACCGCGCTTCTCTATGAACTGGACTCGTGCCGCCGTGCGGATCATCTCTCTCGCTGCTGTTGCTGCAGCGCTGCCGCTGATTGCTGCGGATCCAGCAAACCCCGATCTCGAACGGAATTTCCGGTTTCCACCGCTGCAGGCAAAAGCGCGCACCCTCTGGATGTGGATGAACGGCAATGTAACCGCCGACGGCATTTCGCGCGACCTTCAAGCCATGCAACGGGCCGGTCTCGGCGGGGCCCTGATTTTTAACATCGGCGAATTCATCCCCAAGGGCGCTGTTGATTACGGCGGGACGAACTGGCTGGAATTGATGTCCCACGCCGCGCGCGAAGCCGAACGTCTGGGCCTGGAACTCGCCATGCACAATTGTCCTGGCTGGTCGAGCAGCGGCGGGCCATGGGTCACGCCCGAGATGAGCATGCAACGGCTTGTCTGGAGCGAGACGCACGTGAAAGGCGGCACCGCCTTGGAGATCAATCTGCCGCAGCCGTTCACGCGCCTCGATTATTACCGCGACATCTGCATCCTTGCGTTTCCATCATTGCCGGGCGAAGAGAAGCCCTTCGCGGAAGCATTGAAAGCTGTGCGGAGCGCGCGCGGGTCGGTGGACAAACGTCTGTTGATCGACACTGATCTCGCAACGGCCATTAATGCGTCGCCCGAAAATCCGCTCGTGCTCGAATTTGCGGAGCCGTTCAGCGCGCGTGCTGCGACCATTCATTACAGCTCGGGCGGAGCCACGGTCGGCTTCGAACTCGAATCCAGCGACGACGGGGAAACGTTCGCACCCGTCGCCACATTGTCTCCCGCGACGCCGCGCGCCATTGAAGACGCGTCGCTGGTTGCGAACTTTCAACCTGTGCAGGCGCGCTTCTTTCGCATCACACCGCGCCGATCCCGCGGCATCACGGAAGTTGAACTGCACGCGGCTCCGAGACTTCCCGATTGGAATTTCAAGGCGAACCATTCGTACCGTGCCGCGCGCCCGTTCAGTGTTGAAGGGGACACAAACAGGGTTGTGATCGAATCGCGATCGATTGTGAACCTCACCACCAACATGAATGCTGAAGGCGCCTTGCGATGGCTTGCGCCTGAGGGGCAATGGACAATTGTCCGGTTCGGATACACGCCGCGCGGGCAGCAGAACATCGCGGCGCCCGACAGCGGCGTGGGGCTTGAAATCGACAAAATGAGCCGCAGCGCGACGGCGTTCCATTTCGAGAAAGGATTGGGGCCGCTGTTGCGCGCGCTGGGCCCCAAGGCGGGAAAATCATTCACGGGCCTCGAAATCGACAGCTACGAAGTGGGCGTGCAGAATTGGACAGCCGGTTTCGAAGTAGCATTTCGCGAGCTGAACGGCTACGACATTCATCAGTTTCTGCCAACGATGACGGGCCGCTACGTGGACAGTGCGGAAACCTCCGAGCGGTTCCTCTGGGATTTGCGACGAACCCACGCTCAATTGGTTGCCGATCACTATTACGGCGGATTGAAGGACATTGGCAATCAGCGCGGGTTGCGATTGTTTGCTGAGCCGTACGGCGCGGGTCCGGGAGCTTACGATGAACTCCAAGTGGCCGGGCGGGTCGACGTGCCCATGGGCGAATTCTGGGCGCACTTCCCCTGGGACGACATGATGAGCATTCGCTTGGCGGCATCAGCCGCGCACGTTCAGGGAAAATCCATCGTCGCGGCCGAAGCCTACACTGCGACGGAAGAACAAAGCCGCTTCCTGGATTATCCCTTCGGGCTGAAGGCCACGGGCGACCTCGCATTTTCCCTTGGCTGCAATCAAATTTATTTCCATCGTTACGCACATCAGCCGCATCCAACGGCGATTCCTGGAATGACGATGGGCCCATGGGGATTCCATTTCGATCGCAACAACACCTGGTTTGAACACTCGGGTCCATGGCTGGCCTATATCGCGCGATCACAATTCCTGCTGCAGCAGGGAACTTTCGTCGCGGATGTGCTTTACTTCACAGGTGAAGGTTCACCGCAAATGTCCAAACGCATCACACCTGAACTTCCACCTGGCTATCAGTTCGATGCCATTGACGCAGAGACCTTGTTGCGTTCGGCCCACGTGGAGAATGGTACCATAGTCCTGGAAAGTGGCGCTCGCTATCGGGTCCTGGCGATGCCGCCAGACCTGAATGCAATGACGCCCCAGATTCTGCGCAAGCTGCACGAGTTGGTGACGCATGGCGCGGTGGTGGCGGGTCCCAAACCGGTCCATTGCCCGACACTGCGTGGCGGCCTGGCAAGCCAGGACGAATTTGAAACCCTCGTGAACACGCTTTGGAACACGTCGGACACCAACGGCCTTCACATTTCAAGCTCCCCTCCGGCAGAGCTCCTGCGCGATCACTCAATACCTCCCGATTTCGACTTCACTGCAGAAAACCCCGATGCCGATCTTGTGTGGCTGCATCGCCGGGTGAAGGACGCGGATATCTACTTCGTCGCCAACCGGCAGAGGCGTGACGAGAACGTCGTGGTTTCTTTCCGGGTCGAAGGCCGGCAACCTGAGCTGTGGAAACCTGAATCGGGAACGATTGAGACGTGCGCAGTGTTCGAAATGACCTCAGGCCGAACACGTGTCCCACTCGCACTCAAGCCCTCGGAATCCGTCTTTGTTGTCTTCCGAAAACCAGCGGAATCCCATGTTGCCTGGGTCGAGCGGGATGGCAGACGCATCGTGGATGCGTCCGCAACAACACAGCGCGCGGTGTCGGTGCCACCCACAAATTCCTTCACCGTCCATGCATGGATCAAGCCCGACACCGACCTGATGGGAATTCCCCAGGATGGCGGTTCGGTTGCGGAGAATGGCAAGAGCTGGGTGATTCCTGCGCAGCCGGGGCGTGAGGCAAACTCGTCCGTTTTAGGAATCGCCGCCGGCCGCAACGGCGTCATCGTCGCAGAGCGGAATGGAAACAACCTGAATGCGCTGATGGTTCATCGCTCCCCGATCTCCTCATGGACCCATGTTGCAGTCACGTGTCGCGGCGGCACCACCTCTCTGTTCATCAACGGACGCAAGGTCCGGGAAGGCCGGGCTGCCGCGGGTGGGATTCGAGCAGGATATGGTGCGGCGCCCCTGCCAGGCAGGACGATCTACTACTTCGATGGTGATATGACCCGTCCGCAGATCTCGGCCGGCGTGCTTTCGGATTCAGCCATTGCAGAATTGTCGAGACGCGGCGTGCCGGATCCGGCGCTGCCAACCGGCCTCGAAATGTTTCAGGCGGAGGGGAGACGCAGGGCCAATGTCTGGTCTCCCGGCAGATACAGCCTCAGCGACGGGGGGCAGCTGAACGTATTGCAGGTGCCTGAACCTCGCCTTCTGTCGGGACCATGGGAGGTGGCTTTCAGCGGCCCAGGCAAGTGGCCTGATCCAATCACAATGACTAACCTTGTTCCGTTGCAACAGCACAACGAGCCGCTGATTCGCAACTTTGCCGGGCGAGCAACATATCGGCAGCAATTCGAGCTGAGCTCGGATCAATTGGCGCACAGCGGCAAGCTGTGGCTGGACCTTGGCCGGGTGGCAGTTATCGCGGAGGTTCGGCTCAACGGCGAGTGGCTGGACCCGCTCTGGCGGCCCCCTTTTCGGGCCGAGATCACCGCCCTGGTTCGACGCGGGATGAATGATCTCGAAATCCACGTGAACACGCTTCTGGCCAATCGCCTGATCGGCGATGAATCGCTGCCGTCGGAAAATGAGTATGATCCCCGCACACGTGCGATCCTGGCGTTTCCGGAATGGTATTCGCGCAACCAGCCCAAGCCTCCAGGGCGTGCAACCTTTTCCACCTGGCGCTTCTTCCAGCCTGATGACCCGCTCGTTGAGTCCGGGCTGCGCGGACCCGTGCGGATCCTCACGAGCGTTACAGAAGAGTTCAGGTGATTTTGGACTTTTCGACCCGTGGTATTTCGCCTTTTCTAACGGGACGGGGGTCAGCAGCAGTAGGTTCTGACCCTATTTTGAATTGGGCACGCTGGCGGATCATTCAACGACTGTGACTTTGTACAACCACTCCCGTGAACATAGTTTTAATCGAGGATTCTGAGGACGACGCGTTTTTCTTCTTTCATGCATTGAAGGGAACGGGGTTGCCTGCAGAGGTGACCCACCTGCCGGGCGGCAGCGAGGCGATTACTTTTCTCACGGAACTCTCTGAAGGCAAGCATGCGACCCCTGATCTCATTTTCCTCGATCTAAAGCTGCCCGTCTATTCCGGCTTCGACATTCTGCAATGGCTGAAGGATCGTTCGATGCTGGGTGGACTGAGGATCGCGATTCTCAGCGGATCGGATCATCCCTCCGACCTGCAAACCGCACGGGAATTTGGAATCATGGATTACCTGGTCAAGCCCCTTTCGCCTGACGATCTGCGGCGGCGCATCCAGGCCGCCGGCAAAGCGGCACCTCCCGCAGCAGCCCTCAGCCGCACGTCGTAACCGTCCCCCGATGAATTCGGAACTTCCAGCGGGTCTCAACGCGGAGATGCTCGACGACTTCTACGTCGAATGCGACGAGCAGTTGACTGCGATCCGGGAGAACCTTGTCCGCCTTGAAGAATCCGTCGGCATGGCGGAGGCCGATGCGGAAGCTGTGGAACGGCTCTTCAGAAGTTTTCATTCGTTCAAGGGAAATGCGGCGATCGTTGGTCTCAGGGCTGCCGAAAACCTTTCCCATGCGGCGGAGGATTTCATCCGCGAATTGTCCGCTGGAAAGGTAATCCTTCGCACGGAAAGCCTGGACCTTCTGATGGCATCGGCGCAACGGCTTGAAGAGATCGTTGCGGGTCAGCGCGCCTCAAAACCCATCCCCGAGATTGGACCGTTGCTGGCAAGCTTGCATCAACTCGCCGGAAAATCCGACGACACGCCCCCTGTCCCTACCGCAGCGCCTGTGAACGCTGTCAAACCCGACCTGCTGGCGCGCGCGGAACAGGCTCGTGCCCGTGGATTGAGTGTCTGGCGGTTTACGTTTGCGCCCAGCCAGGGCCTGGACCAGCGCGGGGTGAATGTGGGTTGGATCCGCTCGCGCATTTCGGGCTTGGGTGAAATTCTGGATGGAATCCCGCAGGTGCATCCCGGGGGGACGATCAGTTTTGATTTCGTTGTTGCCCTCGCTGAAACCCCGGCAGACCTGAGCGCATGGGAGAACGACGGTGTCCGCATCGCCCCTTTTTATGCGTCGCCCTCCGCACACGTGAAGACGGTCCAAGACACGCACACGCCGCAGTCCGCAGCGGCAGCAGGTCCGTTCGTGGCGCCATCCCACGTGGTTCGGGTGGATCTCAGCAAGCTGGATGAGCTGATGCGCATCACGGGAGAAATGGTTATTCACCGCGCGAGGCTTGAAGACCAACTCCAGCGTTTGTCCCGCGAAAATCCGGGGGCCGACACACGCGGACTGCAGGAAGCGACGAACGCCATGGCGCGTGATCTTCGGGAACTACGCGAAGGCATCATGCGGGTTCGCCTCGTTCCCGCAGCAGAGATCTTCGCGCGGCTGCCCTTCGTGGTCCGCGATTTGGCGCGGGATTCCGGCAAGCAGGTTCGCCTCACACTTTCCGGCCAGCAGACAGAACTAGACAAGTACGTCGTCGAGCGGCTGAAGGACCCGTTGTTGCACCTCGTGCGGAATTCTGTGAGCCACGGAATCGAGCCGCCCGCAATGCGTGTCGCCTCGGGCAAGCCAGCCGAAGCCACCATCTTCCTGCGTGCATCCACTCTCGGCGATTCCGTGATGATCGAAGTGGGTGATGACGGCCGGGGCGTCGATTTGGAAGCGGTGCGCCGGCGTGCTGCTGAGCGCGGATTGCCCGCGCCCGAGAACTTGAATGGCAATGCGCTGTTGAAGTTGCTCACGATGCCGGGTTTCTCGACGCGCGATGAGGCCGATCGTTCCGCGGGGCGCGGTGTCGGCATGGCAGTGGTGCAAAAAATAGTTCGCGAACTGGGCGGGATCCTTGCCCTCGAGACCCGTCCAGGAGAGGGCGTTCACTTCAAGTTGCGGCTCCCGCTTACGCTGGCCATCGCAGACGTTTTTCTCATCACCGTCGGCGCACAAACCTGCGCCTTGCCGCACAGCTATGTTCGCGAAGTGCTGCGGCTCGATCCTTCAACGATCAGGCGTGTCAATGAAACCGAGGTAATTCCCTACCGCGATGGAATTTTGCCGCTAGTGCGCTTACGCTCACTCTTTGCAATGGAAGCACAACCTGGCAGCGAGGTCATTCTCGTCCTGAATTCCGAGCGTGGAAGCGCTGGGCTCGTGGTCAGCCGAATCCTGGGGCAACGCGAAGTTGTTGTCCGCCCTCTGCGCGATCCGCTGATCCAGGTCGCGGGTGTTGCAGGGGCAACGGAACTCGGCGATGGCAGGCCCGTGCTGATCCTCGACGCAGCCGCCCTGACGGGCGGCATTGTGCGTCCGAACGAAGACGACGCGGACGCCGCGACGGCTCGAACCGTTGCGATCGCAATCTAAGTTTTATGGCTAACGAGACCTATGTGTTGTTTGAACTCGCGGGCACGACGTACGCCCTGCCGAGCCGGGAAGTTCAGCACATCGAAATGCTGGATCACGTGACACCCGTCCCGAACGCGAACCCTGCGGTCGAAGGCGTGATTTTCTCTCGCGGCCAGGTCATCCCGGCAATGAACCTTCGCATGCGTTTCGGATTCCCACGCGAGCCGCACACTCTGCGCACCCGCGTGATCGTTGTGGATATTCATCAACGCACGGTGGCATTGATCGTTGATGCTGCCCGCGAATTTCGGGCGATCCCCGACAACGCGATCCGTTCGATCGACGAAACCCTTGCGGGTGTGGATCGCAATTACTTGCGCGGTGTTGCGACCTTGAATGATCGCCTGATTCTTTTACTAAACCTGGCCGCGGTTCTCAACCACGGCGGGGCCGGCCGCATGATTGATACTGCGCGCGGTCTGGCCGCCGTCCCATCGAGCTCAACCGAAGCCGTTCACGCCAACCCATGAAAGCAAAGCAAAAATCCAAGCCAACGCGCACCCGTTCGCGCCAGAACCATCAACTCCGTGATGTTGCGGTCCGCGTGGTGGACTCGGCGGACCAGATCACCCGTGTGATTGCGCGCGTCGCCACAGGCGCCGAAACCCAGAACCGCTCTCTCGACAGCGCCGCAAGCCAGGCCAACCAGATGACCGCGTCGCTCAAAGAAACCGCCCGCCAGGTCGAATCGGTGGCTGCTTCTTCGGAAGAGATGGCCTCCTCCATCAATGAGGTTTCAGCTTCCATCGAGCAGGTGACGGCGAACGCTGCGTCCGTCGCATCCGCCATTTCACAAACTTCCGTCTCGATCCAGCAGATCAGCGCGAGCACCTCGGCCGTGACTGACACGACTAGCGAAATGGCGGCTTCCGCGCAGGAACTCACCACATCTGCCGTTGAAGTTGCCGCCTCGGTTCGGCGAGTCACGAGGGACACCGACGAACTCGTCACCTCGCTGAACCAGACAGGCACCTCGATCGAGCAAATGAACCGCTCCATTCAGGGAGTGGTAACGAACGCAGATGATCTCACAGCCGCTTCGGAAGAGACTTCGTCAGCGATGAATGAAATGGCGGCGTCGATCGAAGAGGTCGGCGCGATGTCCGAAGGACTAGCGTCCTCCGTTGAGGAAACGGCCTCGTCGATCGAAGAAATGGCGAGGTCCATCCAGGGGGTGGCGCAGAGCGGCTCGAAGATCGCAGAAGCCGCGAACAACGCCGCCACCAGCGCGACTCAGATGGACCGTTCCAGCCGCTCCGTGGCGGCCCTCGCCAAGCATGCTGAGGAAATCACCAAACGCGCCTCCCACGACGCTGAAGCCGGCGGCCAGACCATCCAGCGCTCGATCGAGGGAATTGGCAAAGTCGCGACAGCCATGGGGAGCACAACAAACGCCATGCGCGACCTCAATAAGCGCACCATGGAAATCACGGGGATTGTTGACACGATCAACGTGATCGCCGAACGCACCAACCTGCTTTCCCTCAATGCCTCCATCGAAGCCGCTCGCGCCGGCGACGCGGGGCGCGGGTTCGCGGTGGTTGCCGAGGAAATCCGCAACCTGGCCGACCGTTGCGCGCGCGCCACCGCGGACATCGGCCAGATTGTCCGTGCGCTGCAGGAAAGCACGCGGGACGCGACCGAATCCGCAAATCACAACCTGCGCGTGGCAGAGGACAGCAACAAGCAATCGGAATCGGGGTTGGAAGGTTTGCGGCGAATTCTCAATAGCATCACGGAAGCGTCGACAGTCGTGGGCCAGATCAGCCGCGCCACGGAAGAGCAGCTCGTCGCGGGCAAACACGTCAGCGAAGCAGTGTCCACCACCGCCACCGAAGCCCGTCAGATCGCCGGGGCAACGGCCGAGCAGGCCAAGGGCGCGGGCAATATCGTCAAGGCCACAGCGCAGATGAGGAAGGTCTCCAAGGAAGTCGCCCAGGCAATGGGCGAACATGGGCGGGCCGCGCGCGAAGTGATCAAGGCGGCGCAGAATTCCAACAACATTGCGATCCAACTGCGCCGCGCCACCACGGAGCAGGCAAGCGGACTTTCGCAAATTGTCCAGGCCGTCGATTCAATGCGCAAAGGCGGCGCCTCAACATCGCGCGCTCTTTCCGAGCAGGCGACCGCGACAGAACAGGTGTCCAAGGAAGCTGAACGCCTCGCAAATTTGATAGCGGCAGTAAACCGCTCGATGACGGAGCAGTCCAGCGGAACGGCACAGATTTCGGCGGCCACGGAAAGCGTGCGGCAGCAGGCCGAACAATTATCGCGCGCCGTGGCGGAGCAGGCCAGGGGCTCGAAGGATTTGACGACGGCATCACAGAATGTCGCGAAACAGATCCGGCTGATCACGCAGGCAAACACGGAACATTCGTTGTCAGCCGAGCAAGTCCTGCGATCGCTCCTCGAAATTCGCGAGGTGGCAGGCCACAACGCACAGGACGCAAAATCGGTGCAAACCACCTCGGAGGATCTGTTAATGCATTCGGGCGAGTTGCGCGAGATTGCCGGAACCCGCAACGGAAACGGGAGCAGCCGGGGCGGGCGCAGACCCTCTCTGGCCAGGCGCCGGGACACGGTGACGAACGGGTCGCACCTCGCCAGGAGCTAACCACCTATGGCTTTGGCCCAGGAAGCACCCTTATCCCTGCCGAACGGCATTTCCATTCTGCTGCGTGACCTGGTCCATGAGCGGATCGGCATGTATTTCGATACATCCCGGCTGGACACCATGCTGGAAAAGCTCCAGGAACCAGCCAGGGCACGGAACTGCCAATCCCTGCTCGATTACTACTACCTCCTGAAATACGACCACGATGGGGCGGCCGAGTGGGAAAAGGTCATGGATGCGCTGTCGGTCCAGGAAACCTATTTTTGGCGGGAGTTCCCCCAGGTGCAGCTCCTCGTTGAAGTGATTGTGCCTGCGTGGTTCGCCACCCATCACACAACACTACGCATCTGGAGTGCCGCCTGCGCCACCGGCGAGGAACCATATACCGTCGCCCTTGCCCTCCAGGAAGCCGGGTGGGGCAACCATCCAATTGATATCGTTGCGAGCGATGCGAGCGTCAGCGCCCTGGACAAGGCGAGGCAGGGTCTTTTCCGCGAACGCTCATTTCGATCCCTCTCTCCCGAACTGCGGGCGCGCTACTTCACTGAACAGGACGGCCGATGGCAGCTCGATTCCTCAATCATCCGCCGCGTAAAATTTCATCGGGCGAACATCGTTTCCCGGCAGGAAATTGGGCACCTCGCCGAGGCTCCCGTGGTGTTCTGCCGCAACGTGTTCATCTACTTTTCACCCGAAGCCATCCGCAAAACCCTCAGCACCTTTGCGCAATTCATGCCTTCACATGCCTACCTGTTCGTCGGCGCTTCGGAATCGTTGATAAAACTCACGTCGGACTTCGACCTGGAAGAAATGAATGACGCGTTTGTCTATGTCCGGAAGCCGAGGCCTGAGGAGGCTCCCAGCGCATGAATCAATTGATTCGCACGTTGATCGTCGATGATTCCGCCTTCGTACGAAAAGTTGTCCGCGAAATGCTCTCGCGCTGTCCCTACATCGAAGTCGTGGGCGCTGCCCGCGATGGCCAGGAAGCGCTTGAACTCGCGCAGCAATTGAATCCGCAAGTGATCACCTGCGATCTCATGATGCCCAAGCTGGACGGGGTCGGCTTCGTCCGCGAACAAATGTCTCGCGCGCCGATTCCGATCCTGATCCTGACGGCGTCTCCCGAAGACGGGGAACGCGCGCTGCTCGCCATGGACGCCGGAGCGGTGGACATCGTTCAAAAGCCGACTGCGCTCGCTAACGACGATCTCCTCGGCATTCGCGAGCAGTTGGTCGACAAGGTCAAGGCAGCGTCACGGGCTCCTGTTGGACGCCCACGCCCCCGGCCTGCGAAGTCTCGCATTCCGATGCCGGGAGGCGGGCTCCGGCCGCCCTCGCGGGCAGATATCGTGGTGATTGGAATCTCAACCGGCGGGCCCCAGGCTCTTCGCCACATCATACCGCAATTCCCGGCACAGTTTTCGATCCCCATTGCGGTCGTTCTGCACATGCCTGTGGGATACACCCACCTGTACGCACAGAAGCTCAATGAGTTATGTGCTCTAAACGTCATGGAGGCACGGGAGGGCGAAGTGCTGGAACCTGGAAAGGTACTGGTCGCCCAGGCGGGGCGCCATTTGCTCGTGCGCCGTTCGCCCGCGGGCAACGTCGTTGCACAGATGTCCATACAACCGCTCGACTTGCCCCACCGGCCCGCCGTGGATGTGCTGTTCCAATCGGCAGCCGAGGTTTATGGTGAACGTGTGCTGGGTGTCGTGATGACAGGAATGGGTTCGGATGGGAAGGAAGGTGCCGCCTGGATTAAGGCGCGCGGAGGAACCATATTGACTGAAGCCGAAGAAAGTTGCGTTATTTACGGGATGCCACGCGTTGTCGTCGAAGCGGGACTCAGTGATGGCGCCGTTCCGCTGGAACAAATGGCACAGTCCATCATGGAAAAAATATGAGCGCACGAATACTGATTGTGGACGATTCGAGCCTGGCGCGCCGCACGTTGCGACAGATCCTCGAGCAACAGGGCCATATCGTCGACGAGGCTGCGGACGGAGCCGCGGCGTTGGAACGGTATTACATCAACCGTCCCGATGTCGTCTTCCTCGACATGGTCATGGAAGGCATGTATGGCCTTGAAGTGCTCACGAAAGTTCGTGAATTGAATCCAGATGCCAAAATCATCGTGGCAACGGCAGATATTCAAAAATCAACCCGCGAACAGGCGCAGTCCGCGGGAGCTTCGGCGATGATCAACAAACCATTAAACCGGGACGAAGTGGTGCGGATCGTCTCAGCGGTTCTCCAGGGAGAGATGGTATGGAACTGACAGAAAATCAAACCGACTCTCTGACGGAGTTGATCAACATCGGCTACGCTCGCGCCGCGGGGGCACTTTCGGAATTGACGGGGCATCGCATCACGCTGGAAGTACCGCGCGTGGCAGTGCATACCATCGATGAGATCACCGGTTCGCTGCGAGAAGTGATTCACGGCGAGGTTGCGAGTGTCAACCAGGTCTTCTCCGGCCCGGTCGCAGGCAACGCCCTTCTGCTGCTGGACGAACGCGCTGCGCTCATGCTGAATCAGTTGTTGATGGATGAGAGGACGGTGGCGCGCAGTCTGGATAGCGGAGTGCGCGAGGTCATTACCGAGGTGGGAAACATCCTGCTGAACGCGTGCCTGGGCGTGTTTGGAAACCTGCTGCAGGTGCAGGTCACCTTCTCTGTGCCACGCATGCACGTGGATTCGATCGAGGCCGTGCTGAATTCGATCACTGTGCGGGACCAGGAACTTCGCTTCGCGCTCATGATCCATACGCGCTTTCACGTACGCACAAGCAACGTCGCTGGCTACCTCGTAATCATCCTTGGAGTGACGTCCCTGGATCGCCTCCTGGTCGAACTGAAACGCTGGGAGGACCGTCAGGTAGCCTGATTTCCGCGGCTATGCCTTCGAACCTGGACGCCAGCCTTCCCATTCCCGCTGTTCCCTCCCATCACGCCGCAATGCTTGCGTGGATGCAGGAGCTAGCGCCCTACGGCATCTTCACGACGGACTGCAACTTCAGGATCAAATCCTGGAACGAATGGCTGGAGACGCACAGCGGACTCGCAGCATCGCTGGTGATCGGGCGCGGTGTGTTCGAGGTGTTCCCCGATCTTCGCACTCGAAAACTCGACGAGCATTTCCGGCGCGCCGCCCTCGGTGAAGTGATTGTGCTGTCGACCGCGTTCCACGGGTTTCTCCTGCCCTTCGTTCCGACCGTTCGGGACGCGGGCTGCGAGCACATGCAGCAAACGGCCCGAATCGCACCACTTCTGGTTTCAGGCAGCGTTTGCGGCACCATCACGATCATCGAGGACGTGACGCAGCGGGAAGTGCAGTCGATGATTCTCGCACGCAAACAGGAGCGGGACCAATTGCTTTCATCCGCGCTGGCGCATCTGCTAAGGACGCGCGACCCGGAAACCATGGTGAAGGAACTGTTCCCAAAGCTCGCGGACTGCGTGCGGGTGGACGCGTGTTTTCATCACATGGTCGAGCCTGCCTCCGGCGCGGTCCGCCTGCATGGCGCAACAGGAGTCTCTGATGAACAACGCCGCGGGTTGGAATCACCGCGACCACAGGATTCGCTGGGCGGCCTGGTGGCGGCGCAGCGTTCCAGCGTCCTCGTCAGCGATCTTCAAACCACGACCGAAGCACGGCTCGCGCGTGAGCGGTCGATGGGGTTCCTTGCTCTCGTCGGCTACCCGCTGCTTGTCGGAACGCGGCTGATCGGCACGCTGACGTTCGGCACGCGGACACACAGCTCGTTTTCGTCCGAAGACCTGGAACTGCTCGCTTCCGTGGTGCAGTACGTGGCGATCGCCCTGGATCGTGCATTGACTGAAACCGCTCTCCAACGCGCCGAGCGCGAACTGCGTCACCATGCGGAGGACCTCGAAGCAAAGGTGCTGGAACGGACTGCAAGGCTGCAGGACACGGTGGTGCAGCTGGAAAGCTTCTCGTATACGGTGGCGCATGACCTGCGAGCCCCGATTCGTGCGTTGAAGGGGTACGCCCAGGTGCTGCTCGAGCAGGCAGAGGCCGAACCTGAGTTATTTCCACCAAACGGGCGCCACTACCTGGCGCGAATCGAACGGGCAGCGGGCCGGCTCGAGGCAATCACCCGCGACCTGCTTCAGTTCAGCACCATTTCGCGCCAGGATGTGACGCTTTCCGTCGTCGATTTGGAGGAACTGGTGCGCGATCTTCAGTTGTTGCGACCGACCCTGAATGACACTGTCCTGTCAGTTCAACAACCGCTGCATCGCGTAATCGGACACCGCACGCTTTTGCAACACTGCCTTTCCAACCTTTTGGATAACGCCGTTAAATTCATCGCGCCAGGCAACGCGCCTCGCATCGTGGTTCGGAGTGAGGTCATTCAAGCCAGGCTGCTTCCCCCGCGGCATCTTGCCTACAACCTGAGGCTTGGCGGTGCGCCAGACACGTCCACGATTACGGCCGCGGCACCAGAACAGCCGGGCGAGAAACTGGTGCGCATCTGGGTCGAAGACAATGGCATTGGAATCCCGCCGGAATCACAGGAGAAAATTTTCGGGATCTTCGAACGCCTGCATTCACCGGAGCAATATGAAGGCACCGGCATCGGACTGGCGATAGTCGCGAGAGCCATGGACCGGCTTGGCGGGAGCTGCGGTGTGGAATCCTTCCCGGGTAACGGCAGCCGATTCTGGCTGCTGCTCCGCAGCGCCTGATGCGGCTGCTTCGGAAATCTTCAACCCGTCAGTCTTCCGTCAGATCCGAGTTTGTCACGAAAGCAATTCGCCGGCTGTCGGGTGACCACGACGGCACATTGATCGTCCCCTGCCCGCCGTAAACATACGCGATCACCTTCGCCGTTCCGCCCGCGAACGGCATCAGCCGCAGGTAACACTGCTTGTAGTACGGGTGGTCGCGCGGATCGATGTCTCCCGGAAAACTGATGAACACTATCCACTTTCCGTCCGGTGAAATGTGCGGGAACCAATTGTTGAACTCGTCATTCGTCACCTGTTCCTGCTCGCTGCCGTCAGGCTTCATGCGCCAGAGTTGCATGCGCCCGCCGCGAGTGGAGTTGAAGTAGATGTATTTGCCATCAGGCGTGAATTCGGGACCGTCGTTCAATCCGGGCGAATCGGTCAGACGCACCTCCTGGCTCCCGCCATCCGAACGAATCTTATAGATGTCATACTTGCTGCTGCGGCCTCCCGTGTAGACAAGCCACTTGCCGTCGGGCGACCAGCCATGCAGGTACGACGGAGTTCGTGGCGTGATCCGTTTTGGAATGCCTCCCGTCGCAGACAGCGTGTAGATCGTCGACTCGCCTCCCGGTGCACTTTGATCGCTGATGCCCAGCATCGAACCATCGAAGGAAAGGACGTGGTCGTTGTTATTGCGATTGGCAAACCCCGTGTTCACGAATACCGGCGTTCGTGTCGCCAGATCAAAGCGCACCAAACTGCCCCAGTTGCCCGCGCGTCCGCTGTTGTTGTAAATCAAAGCCTTGCCATCAACCGTCCAGTTCGGCGCCTCGAACGGCTGCTTTGACTGGTGAATCTTCTCAAGCCGGCCTGAATGCACATCGAGAATCTCAAGGACGCTTCCGATGTAATCGCGATACGGCGTGAACCCCTGCCGCACGGGCCGAATGATCCGAACATCGCGAAACTTCGCGGTCTCGATCACCTCTCCGTTGTGCGAGCAAACGAACAACCCGGCCTGAACGGAATCACTCAGCTCAAATTCCTTGATCTCGCCGCTGACGAATGTTTCTCCAAAGGCCGCGACAGAAAAGATGAACGTGTTTCCGCGCCGTTCGAACTGCAGCACAGTGCCATTCGTGGAGGGCAGGACGATCTGTTCCGTTGGGCCGCCATGAACGCGGCGAAACTGAATCGATGTCAGGCCATCACCATGCACGGCGCAATCCACGTAACGCGCCTCAGGATCCAGGCTTTCGCGCGCCATCCATCCTGCTTTCCGATGAGGATCGACACCCGGCGTCAGCCATTCAAATCGGGTGCGCAGGAGGAAGTTGCCGCTTAACGGCCTGTGAATGAAGTGAAACTGGTCCCGCGTCTGCCACATGTTCGTTCCAGCGCCGCTCACGGTGTACTCCTGCGCTGCCGCGTCATACGTTGCGGAACCCTGGCGCGCGGGCGACCCGATATCGCCATGCGCGTCGAATTCTCCGAGCACCCGCGGAGGAACGGCCGCGAGGGAACCAACCAGCGAGCTGAGGGTTATCATGGCGGGCAATATCAGGAGGTTCATAGGGAAGGTCTTTGGCCGGCCGTGTCCTGCGGATTCGACACGCGAACGGGCATTTTCACGCCTTCATTCAACGACGCTTCGCGTTCGTAAATTCCAGAAACAGCGCTGCCGCCCTTCAGATGGATGGCCACTCCCTCCGCCGTTTCCTCTCCAAACGACACAGCGATCCGAATCCCAGGGTCAAGAATGAAGTCCAAGTCTGGCGAGACGATGATCGTTCGGGTGAAGTTACGACGACATCCATCGCATCCATGGCGATCCCGGAAGATTCAAGCCAGGCATCCGGACGATCGATCAACTGCCTCCAGCGGCCTTCATCGCCTTGAAAAGCCGGCAGCGATTCCATCATGCTGCGATACCCGGCGGACCTGGCGGGTTTCAGCGGACATGCGAATCCGTTTCAGGGCTCGGCCGCGGGTTCATATTCAAACCAATCGAAGTCAGCCGGACTCGCGCTGGCAGAGCCATTCCCGGTGGCGTACAAGCCAAAGAAAACTCCGGTGAAATTGAAGTTGGCGCCAGGCTGGGCTGTCAGCGTTTCAGTCGATAGATCCCGCGTTCTCGCAGTTCCAAGACTTTTCTCCTGACCACCTTCCACCTGGTAAAAGAACTCATACGCAAGGGGCTGCGCCTTTACGGAAAGAATGACTGCCCCATCCGGAATCGCGACCGGATCCGAGATATCCATTTTGCCATTGAGCACCTTGCGCAGGAACACGTGTCGTTTCCCGGAACGCACGTTGATGCCGATGGCGTAGTGGTTCCGCTCATTGCCGCGCAGAACGACACCCGCTTCCTCGTTGGGCTGATCCGGCTTGAATTCCAGTTTCGCCGCCGCACGACAAATCAATGCAGTTTGTGGCTGGCCAATGAACGCCGGCGACAACTCGTTTGTGAGCGTAACTGCCGAGCCACGCAACCGAAACCAGCCCTTTCGATCGGACAAAGAATAGTCAGCATCATTGGGGTTCCGAACGTAACGCCAGTCCAGTCGCAGCGCCTTTCCCTCGAAGTCGTCCCGCGCCGGCAGTTGCGGCCACGGATGCGGATCGAGCCGCGGCGCAGGAAGTGTCGCTGCGATTGGCTGATTCCCATTCACCACTGGCCACCCGTTTTCCCAATCCACTCGCGCCAGGAAAGTCTCGCGGCCAATGTGATGAAACTGTCCCCCTTGCGGCCTGAAGCCCAGGAACACCATCCACCAACCGTCCGGAGTCTGCACCAGGTCGCCGTGTCCGAGCGCCTGGAAGGGGTGATCCGGGCGATTGCGATGCGTGAGAATGGGGTTTTTGGGATTCGGCTCGAACGGCCCCCACGGAGAGTCGCTGCGCGCCACCGTGATCGAATGGTCATAACTCGTTCCCCCTTCGGAAATCATCAGGTAATATTTGCCATTGATGCGGTAAAGATGCGGACCCTCGGGCCACACGCCGCCAGTGCCGCGCCACAGTTCCCGAAGTTCTCCTTCCAGTTTGCCTGTTTCGAGATTGAGCAACTGCTGCCCGGAATAGCCGCGTTCGCCACCCACCTGGCGCGTGTAATAAACCTTGCCGTCCTCATCAAAAAACAGGGACGGATCAATTCCCTCCCGATCGAGCCAGACCGGATCTGACCATGGGCCTGCAGCGTTGCGCGCCGTGACATAAAAATTTCCGCCGCCTCCAACCACGGTCGTGATCATGAAAAAGGTGCCGTTGTGGTGTCGGATTGTCGGCGCGAAAACCCCGCCCGAACTTCGCATTGTTTCCAGGTTCAACTGGCTTTTGCGCGTCAGGCAGTGACCGATCAGATTCCAGTTCACCAGATCTTTGCTGTGATACACCGGCACGCCCGGAAAGTACTCGAACGTGCTGTGAACCATGTAGTAGTCGTTGCCAACCCGGCAAATGCTCGGATCAGCGTGAAAGCCGGGAAGAATGGGATTCCTGAACATGCGTTGAGACATGGGTTCGGCTGCAATCATGGATAGCGGAATGGTACAAAAGAGAGCCATTAACACAGGCAACAAAACCAACCTTGCCCCGCTCCTCCTCCGCTTTTCTTCCGCCCCCGTCCGCGACATCGATGACGGAGAAAGCCCCGGTGGGAGAGTGCTCTGATCCCTTCCGCAACGCCGCGTCGTTTCCAACTTCCAACACTCCACATTTCTCCATCGGCCGGCTCCGCTGGGAGCGACGGATTCAGGCGTATTCGTTATCTGAAGTCTGTTCATATCAAGGTTTCCAAATGCGAAATTCTCCACTGCAGTGCAGCAAGCCCATGAGATAGAGCATGCCGTCGTAATAACGATACCGGCCCGTGGGCGGCCGCGCATTCCACAGTTCTTCGACGAACCGATGCGAACGTTCGTGCGTTGCCGCAAGACTCGCCACTGCATTCATCGCCACAATCCCCACGGTGTGGTCGGCACCCAGCATCTGACCCGACAGCGTGAAGCGGCTCCCGTATTTATCGATTCCCTGTTGCTCGAAGAACTTTTGAATTCGATCGCTCAACTCGCATGCTCTTCGATCTTTTCCGAACCACGCCCAATCCATTGACCAGTTCATTGCAGTGCGCCAGGCGTCGAATTGAAATTTGTCGCTGTCGCGGCTCCATGGCGCGCGCCAGGGTGTGCCGTCAAAGTTCGCGTACTCTGGGGTCAGGCCCGTCTGCGGATGCGCTGCACGTTGAAAGAAGTCGCGGCTGACAGCCGCAGCACGCCGCCAGAACTCGCGATCGCGGTCAGGTCCCCACAACGCCCAGAGTTCGTAAAACGCGGGAAGATGATACGATGGATCGGTATGATTCCTGTTCGGAAAATCCGGGGTGAACCGAACCATCGCCCGCTCTGGATCAAAAATCGTCACGCCGGTTTGCACCCCTGAAACCGTGCGGCCGGCAATCATCTCCCGATGCAGGAAGTCCTGGAGCAGCTGATCCGCCTGCGCGCCGTATTCATGAATTCCCCTGCCATCACCCCAGCGATGCGACGCAAAGTAGAGCGACGTTGCAAAGTATTCCTCCCCGTCCGGCGCAGGCATCTCGTCGTTCGGAAGACCGTTCGTTTTCATCGACCATGCAAAGTATCCATGGGCCGGGTGATTGGACGCGCTGTGATACATGAAGCTCCTGGCCCAATTCCAGATGGCGTCAAACTCCGCCTTTCGATTCAACTGCACGGCGATCATCATTCCGTACGACATGCCTTCGGAGCGCACGTCGTTGTTGTTGATGTCGCATATGTAAGCCAGCGGGCCGTTCTGGTTCGTCCCGGCAGGAAAGTAAACCGCCTCGGAGTCGGCTTTTCCAAAGAACAATTGTTGAAAAGCTCCATCGATCTTCGCGCGGATCGCATTGGAGGAATATCCCCTCTCCAGAAACAGGTTGCGGTGGTGCCCTGATTCAAACGCGCTCGTCAGGGCGCCTTGCCGAGAAGGTTGCGTCGGAGTGGAAGTGGATGCTCGACACGACCAGGCCGCGCATGCGCACGCGCACAGCACGCCGAGGACGGCATTGCGAACGGGGTTCGACATCCGTGGCAGCAGTCGGAACATTCCGGAAATCTAACAGGGCGAAACCCCACGAGGGAATGGAGGATTCTGCGATTTGGATGCAATCGCTCGCCACCCCGACTCGACTGAACCCCCGCTGCAAATCAGATTTTCCTCCATTCCCACACTTTGAAACTTTGCTATGGTCGCGGCGATCGAAGCTAAAAAACGTGGACCAACGCTTTAAGACACTCCGACGCCGGAGGAGAACTGGAATCGCCCCGGCATGCCGTGTCGTGACACAACCAAAATCTCAATCCAATCCCATGCGACCATTCGCCGCGATGGCGACAGTCGCGTGACATTCATCCGCTATGGCTACCTCCGCTGCATTCAAAGACGTTTCCAACATCCCATTCGAAGGGCCGAAATCCAGGAACCCGCTGGCCTTCAAGCATTACAACCCGGACCAGAAGATCGAAGGCAGGACGATGCGCGACCATCTGCGCTTCTCCGTGGTTTACTGGCACACGTTTCGCGGGGCGGGCTCGGATCCGTTTGGCGTCGGCACAGCCGTCCGTCCCTGGGAGGATGGAACCGATTCGGTGAAAAACGCGCAGAACCGCGCACGGGTGGCTTTCGAGTTCATCGAAAAACTGGGCGCGCCCTTTTACGCCTTTCACGACCGCGACATCGCCCCTGAGGGCGGCAGCCTCGCCGAGACCAACAAGAACCTCGACGCCGTGGTGAAGGTGCTTAAAGCCGAGCAACAGCGCACAGGCATCCAGCTGCTCTGGGGAACAGCAAACCTCTTTTCCAATCCGCGCTTTGTGCATGGCGCCGCCACCAGCTGCAATGCCCAGGTGTTTGCCTACGCAGCGGCGCAGGTGAAGAAGGCGATGGAAGTCACGCACGAACTGGGCGGCGTGGGTTACACGTTCTGGGGCGGGCGCGAAGGATATTCGACGCTGCTCAACACCGACATGAAACGGGAGCAGGAGCACCTGGCAAAACTGTTGCACATGGCGGTCGACTACAAAAAGCAGATCGGCTTTCAGGGCCAGTTTTACATTGAACCCAAGCCCAAGGAACCGACCAAGCATCAGTATGATTCAGACGCGGCTGCGTGTTTGAATTTCCTGCGCGAGTTCGGCTTGATGGAGCATTTCAAACTGAATCTGGAGACCAATCACGCCACGCTGGCGGGCCACACGATGCAGCACGAACTTGAAGTGGCTGGAGCAGCGGGAGCGCTGGGATCGATCGATGCCAACACGGGCGACGAACTGCTGGGCTGGGACACGGATCAATTTCCAACGAACATCTATCAAACTGCCTACACGATGTTGTGTGTGTTGAAGTATGGCGGATTCAAGACGGGCGGAGTGAATTTCGATGCGAAGGTGCGCCGCGAGAGTTTTGAGCCGATCGACCTGTTCCACGCGCATATTGGAGGCATGGATGCATTTGCGCGGGGATTGAAGATTGCGGCAGCGATTCGCAAGGATGGGCGCCTGGCGGACTTTGTGAAGGAACGTTATTCAAGCTGGGACAGCGGATTGGGGGCGCAGATTGAGCGGGGCGAAGTTGGATTTGCGGAGCTCGAAAAACACATGCTCAAGCAGGGCGACGTCAGTGTAAACGCGAGCGGCCGCCAGGAGTTTTTGGAGAACCTCATCAACGAATTCATCTGAGGCTGGAACGGGAAGAGGTTTAACCACGAAGCACACGAAACACACGAAAAACAGCAGCACGAGGGAACCAGTTGGTGTTCCTTACCTGTCGCCGACATTCTTCACGTTCTGAATTCCGGCAATCTTCTCTCTCGCCCCGTGAGGCACGAACGGGGAGAGAGTTGGAGAGAGGGGTGCCCGCGTTCAATGGTCTTCTCCGTTATTTCTGCGGCCTCCTGTTAAACTGCCGTTGCTTCCAACGGAGTGTGCGCGTCCCGGGCACAGCAACGTGCGAAACTCGAACGTGTCAGAATGTTTCCGCACCTGTGGGTTGGCCTGTGTTGCTTCGCCCGAGAGGGGCGCAGTGCGAAGGCTGAATGGGAGGAGGCTAACCACGAAGCACACGAAACACACGAAAAAGCTGCACAAGGGTACCAGTTGTTGTTCCTTACCTGTCGCCGACATTCTTCACGTTCTGAATTCCGGCAATCTTCTCTCTCGCCCCGTGAGGCACGAACGGGGAGAGAGTTGGAGAGAGGGGTGCCCGCGTTCAATGGTCTTCTCCGTTATTTCTGCGGCCTCCTGTTAAACTGCCGTTGCTTCCAACGGAGTGTGCGCGTCCCGGGCACAGCAACGTGCGAAACTCGAACGTGTCAGAATGTTTCCGCACCTGTGGGTTGGCCTGTGTTGCTTCGCCCGAGAGGGGCGCAGTGCGAAGGCTGAATGGGAGGAGGCTAACCACGAAGCACACGAAACACACGAAA
>Ga0196970_1000246_pt1 | contig 80009 bp, 77 predicted proteins | sample S1v_513CmetaG_FD_148672 | JGI IMG/M metagenome (GOLD analysis project Ga0196970, IMG submission 148672) | Soil microbial communities from Anza Borrego desert, Southern California, United States - S1+v_5-13C | ecosystem: Environmental > Terrestrial > Soil > Desert | place: USA: California...
GTCGCGGCTGAAGCCGCTCCTACAGTGCACCCATCAGGCATCGGGAATGCTGCTGGTGTCCTTGTGGGAGGGGCTTCAGCCCCGACGAGCGGAGTCGCGATTTGTCAGATGGCAGTCGCGGCTGAAGCCGCTCCTACAGTGCACCCATCAGGCATTCGGAACGTGGCTGGGCCGTTGTGGGAGGGGCTTCAGCCCCGACGAGCGGAGTCGCGATTTGACAGATGGCGGTCGCGGCTGAAGCCGCTCCTACAGTGCACCCATCAGGCATTCGGAACGTGGCTGGGCCGTTGTGGGAGGGGCTTCAGCCCCGACGAGCGGAGTCGCGATCTGTCAGATGGCAGTCGCGGCTGAAGCCGCTCCCACAGTGCACCCATCAGGCATTCGGAACGTGGCTGGGGCCGTTGTGGGAGGGGCTTCAGCCGCGACGAGCGGGGTCGCGATTTGACAGATGGCGGTCGCGGCTGAAGCCGCTCCTACAGTGCACCCATCAGGCATCGGGAATGCTGCTGGTGTCCTTGTGGGAGGGGCTTCAGCCCCGACGAGCGGAGTCGCGATTTGTCAGATGGCAGTCGCGGCTGAAGCCGCTCCTACAGTGCACCCATCAGGCATTCGGAACGTGGCTGGGCCGTTGTGGGAGGGGCTTCAGCCCCGACGAGCGGAGTCGCGATTTGACAGATGGCGGTCGCGGCTGAAGCCGCTCCTACAGTGCACCCATCAGGCATTCGGAACGTGGCTGGGGCCGTTGTGGGAGGGGCTTCAGCCCCGACGAGCGAGTCGCGATCTGTCAGATGGCAGTCGCGGCTGAAGCCGCTCCCACAGTGCACCCATCAGGCATTCGGAACGTGGCTGGGGCCGTTGTGGGAGGGGCTTCAGCCGCGACGAGCGGGGTCGCGATCTGTCAGATGGCAGTCGCGGCTGAAGCCGCGCCTACAGTGCAGTTGGCTGGATGCCGTGGCGCGCCAGCACGCGCCGGAATTCGCGCGGGTCGCGCGCGGTCTCGGCGCGTAATCCCGCCGCCCGCGCGCCGCGTACGTTGACGAACAGGTCGTCAACGAACAAGGTCTCGCGCGGTACCGCCTCCATCGCCGCCAGCGCGCGCGCGAACACCTCGCGCTGCGGCTTGCGCCCGCCAAACTGCGCGCTGCAGAACACCCGATCCGCCAGCGCTGGCATCAACGCCGGAACGACCCGCGCGATCGCCCGCGCCATCAGCGGACCATTGTTGGTCAGCACCGCCACCGGCATGCGCTGCGCGAGCCGCACGGCAGCGGCCACCACTTCATCAAACGGCCGGCACGCAGCGACGCGGGCGGCGATCCACGTTTCCTCGTCCACCGGCGTGCCCAGCGCCTCGCCGAGTTGCCGCAGGTACTGGCCCGTGTCCAGCTCGCCGCCGTCATAGGCCGCCTCCAGGCCGGAGGCGAACAAGGCCGCGTGGACTTCGGCCGCCGGGCGACCGGCATGTTCGCCCAGGCGGGCCAGGCGTATCGGCCGGGCGTACTGCGCAAGCACCCCGTCGAAATCCAGGAGCAGGGCGCGCGGCGGAGGAAGTACAGGCATCGCCTGATCATAGGCGACGCGCCCAAGTCGTTGATCGCCAATGCCTGACCATGCCGGATCGGGCGGCACTGCCCAACCCCGGTTGCCAAGACCGACGCCGGCCGGTAGAACTGGTCCAGCCACTGGACAGCCTGTCCGGACGGGAGGGAACAATGCGATTGAAAGGCAAGACGGCCCTGGTCACCGCGGCCGGGCAGGGCATCGGGCGCGCGACCGCGCTGCTGTTCGCGCGCGAAGGCGCCCAGGTGCTCGCCACCGATATCAACGCCGAAGCGCTCGCCGCGCTCCAGGCCGAAGGCGTGCCCGGGCTGCGCACGCAGGTGCTCGATGTCACCGACGCAGCCGCGATCCAGGCGCTCGCCGATGCGCATGGCGGCGCGCAGGCGTTCGACGTGCTGTTCAACTGCGCCGGCTTCGTCCACGCCGGCAGCATCGCCGAGTGCAGCGAACGCGACTGGTCCTTTGCCTGGGAACTCAACGTCACCTCGATGTTCCGCCTGATCAAGGCGCTGCTGCCAGGCATGCTGGGCAAGGGCCAGGGCTCGATCATCAACATGTCCTCGGCCGCGTCCAGCGTGAAGGGCGTGCCCAACCGCTTTGTCTACGGCACCACCAAGGCCGCGGTGATCGGCATGAGCAAGGCCATCGCCGCCGACTACGTTGGCCAAGGCATCCGCTGCAACGCCATCTGCCCGGGCACGGTGGAGTCGCCCTCGCTGGAACAGCGCATCAGCGCGCAGGCCGCCGAGCAGAACGTGCCGGTGGAAACCGTGCGCGCCGCGTTCGTCGCGCGCCAGCCGATGGGGCGCGTCGGCCGCGCCGAGGAAATCGCGCTGCTCGCGACCTATCTGGCCAGCGACGAATCGGCCTTCACCACCGGCACCATCCAGTTGATCGACGGCGGCTGGTCCAACTGACCGCAGCTGTTCCCCCACCTCCAGGAGTCATTCGATGAAGCTGCTGCGTTACGGCCCCAAGGGCCAGGAAAAGCCCGCCCTGCTCGACGCCGAAGGGCAGTTGCGCGATCTGTCCGCGCACGTGTCCGACATTGCCGGCGAAGCGCTGCTGCCGGCCTCCCTGGCGCGCCTGGCCGCGCTGGACCCGGCCAGCCTGCCGCGCGTGGAAGGCAGCCCGCGCCTGGGCGCCTGTGTCGGCAACATCGGCAAGTTCGTGTGCATTGGCCTGAACTATTCCGACCACGCCGCCGAAACCGGCGCCACCGTGCCGCCGGAGCCGGTGGTGTTCAACAAGTGGACCAGTGCGGTGGTCGGCCCGAATGACGACGTGGAAATTCCGCGCGGCTCCAGCAAGACCGACTGGGAAGTGGAACTGGGTGTGGTGATCGGCCAGGGCGGGCGCTACATCGACGAGGCCGACGCGCTCAAGCACGTCGCCGGCTACTGCGTGATCAACGACGTGTCCGAGCGCGAGTTCCAGCTCGAACGCCACGGCACCTGGGACAAGGGCAAGGGCTGCGACACCTTCGGCCCCACCGGCCCGTGGCTGGTGACCGCCGACGAAGTGCCCGACCCGCACAAGCTGAAGATGTGGCTGGAAGTGGACGGCCACCGTTACCAGGACGGCTCCAGCGCCACCATGGTCTACCGCGTGCCGTTCCTGATCGCCTACCTCAGCCGCTTCATGAGCCTGCAGCCGGGCGACGTGATTTCCACCGGCACCCCGCCGGGCGTGGGCATGGGCCAGAAGCCGCAGGTCTACCTGCGCGCGGGCCAGGTCATGCGCCTGGGCATCGAGGGCCTGGGCGAGCAGCGCCAGCGCGTGGTGCAGGCATGAGCATTCGCCAGGCCACCATCACCGGCATGCGCGTGCTCGACGTGCGCTTCCCGACCTCGCAGCAGCTCGACGGCTCCGATGCGATGAACCCGGACCCGGACTATTCGGCCGCCTACGTCATCCTCGACACCGACCACGACGCGCTCAAGGGCCATGGCCTGACCTTCACCATCGGCCGCGGCAACGAAATCTGCTGCGCGGCGATCAAGGCGATGGAGCACCTGGTCATCGGCCTGAAGCTGCAGGACATTGCCGCGGACATGGGCGCGTTCTGGCGCCACGTCACCTCCGACAGCCAGCTGCGCTGGATCGGCCCGGACAAGGGCGCGATCCACCTGGCCACCGGCGCGGTGGTCAACGCCGTGTGGGACCTGTGGGCCAAGGCCGAAGGCAAGCCGGTATGGCAGCTGGTGGCCGACATGAGCCCGGAGGAATTCGTCCGCTGCATCGACTTCCGCTACCTCAGCGACTGCATCACTCCCGACGAGGCGCTGGCGCTGCTGCGCGCGCAGGCACCGGGCAAGGCGCAGCGCCTGCAATGCCTGCGCGAGCACGGCTACCCGTGCTACACCACCTCGGCCGGCTGGCTCGGCTACAGCGACGACAAGCTGCGCCGCCTGTGCCAGGAGGCGGTGGACGAGGGCTACAGCCATATCAAGCTCAAGGTCGGCGCCAACCTGCAGGACGACATCCGCCGCGTCGGCATCGCCCGCGAGGTGATCGGCTGGGAGCGCAAGCTGATGATCGATGCCAACCAGGTCTGGGAAACCGGCACCGCCATCGAGTGGGTCAAGGCGCTGGCCTTCGCCAAGCCATGGTTCATCGAGGAGCCGACCAGCCCGGACGACATCGAGGCGCACCGCAGCATCCGCCAGGCGATCGCGCCGATCCAGGTCGCCACGGGCGAGATGTGCCAGAACCGCATCCTGTTCAAGCAGTTCATCACCCGTGACGCGATTGACGTGGTGCAGATCGACGCCTGCCGCCTGGGCGGCGTCAACGAAATCCTCGCCGTGCTGCTGATGGCAGCCAAGTACGGCAAGGTGGTGTGCCCGCATGCCGGTGGCGTGGGCCTGTGCGAATACGTGCAGCATCTGGCGATGATCGACTACCTGTGCGTGGCTGGCAGCGTCGAAGGCCGGGTGACCGAATTCGTCGACCATCTGCACGAGCATTTCGTCGATCCCTGCGTGGTACGCAATGCGGCTTACCAGGTGCCGGACGCCCCGGGCTTCTCCATCGAGATGAAGCCCGAGTCGCTGGACACCTATCTGTTCCGCGGCTGATACGAACCCGGGAGCTGCCTGTGATCATCGACGCCCACCAGCACTACTGGCGCTACGACCCCGACGCCTATCCGTGGATCGGCCCGGGCATGGACGTGCTGGCGCGCGACTGGCTGCCCGGCGACTACGCGCCATTGCGCGAGCGGCACGGCGTGGCCGCCACCATCGCCGTGCAGGCGCGCAGTGACGAAGCCGATACCGCCTGGCTGCTGGAGCTGGCGCGCGCGCACGAATGGATCGCTGGCGTCGTGGGCTGGATCGACCTGCGCGCCGACGCTGCCGCGGCGCGCCTGGCGCACTGGCGGGCACAGGGCCCGCTGCTGGGTATCCGCCACCAGGTGCAGGACGAGGCCGACCCAGCCGCGTACCTGGCCGACGCCGCGTTCAACCGCGGCGTGGCGGCGGTGCAGGACGCCGGGCTGGTGTATGAAGTGCTGCTTCGGCATGAGCAACTGCATGCGGCGGCCGCGTTCTGCGCGCGGCACGCCGCAGCGCCGCTGGTGATCGACCACCTCGGCAAGCCGGACATCTCCGGCGACCTGGCCGCGTTCGCGCGCTGGGAGAGCGACATGCAGGCGCTGGCCGCGCTGCCGCATGTCAGCCTCAAGCTCTCCGGGCTGGTCACCGAAGCGGACCGCGAGCCTGGTGGCGCGCTCGACCTGTCAGGCATTCGCCGTCACCTCGACCTGGCCTACGCACTGTTTGGCGCCGACCGCCTGCTGTTTGGTTCGGACTGGCCGGTGTGCCAGCTTGCGGCCTCGTTCGACGAGGTGCTCGCCCTGGCCCGCGACTGGGCCGCACCGCTGCCCGAGGCACAGCGCGAAGCCATCTTCGGCGGCAATGCCCGCACCATCTATCTCGGCGCGCAAGACACGCGCTGAACCGTTCCACCGGGAGGGAACATGGATCTGCAATTGCGCGACAAGGTGGTGATCGTCACCGGTGGCGCCTCGGGCATTGGTGCGGCCATCAGCCGCCGCCTCGCCGAAGAGGGCGCCATTCCGGTGGCGGTGGGTCACAACGACGACGGCGGCTTCATCGCCGGACTGCATCCGTTGCAGCCGCAGGCCTGGTTCCTGCGCGCCGAGCTGACCGACGAAGCCGCCTGCCGCGGCGTGGTCGAGCAGGTGGTGACGCGCTTCGGGCGCGTCGATGGCCTGGTCAACAACGCCGGCGCCAATGACAACATCGGCCTGGATGCGGGCCGCGATGCGTTTGTCGCCTCGCTGCAACGCAACCTCATCCACTACTACGTGATGGCGCATTACTGCGAGCCGCACCTGCGTGCCGCGCGCGGCGCGATCGTCAACATCTCCTCCAAGACCGCCGTCACCGGCCAGGGCCGCACCAGCGGCTACACCGCCGCCAAGGGCGCGCAACTGGCGCTGACCCGCGAGTGGGCGGTGGCCTTTGCCGACAGCGGCGTGCGCGTCAACGCGGTCGTCCCGGCCGAGGTGATGACGCCGTTGTACGAGCGCTGGATCCAGAGCTTCGACGATCCACAGGCACAGCTGCAGAAGATCACCGCGCGCATTCCGCTCGGCCACCGCATGACCACGCCGGAGGAGATCGCCGACAACGTCGTGTTCCTGCTCTCGCCGCGCGCCGGCCATACCACCGGCCAATGGGTGTTCGTCGACGGCGGCTATACCCATCTCGACCGCGCGGCGACCTGAGCCATGCAGCAACTGCTCGCGCTCGACCTGAAGGATGATCCGGCGCTGATTGCCGAGTACGAAGCACATCACCGGCGCATCTGGCCCGAGATCGCCGCGGCGCTGCGCGAGGAAGGCGTGCTGGAAATGCAGATATTCCGCCTCGGCACCCGCCTGGTCATGCGCATGCTCACCGACGACGCCCGTTTCGATGCCGGGCGCTTCGCGCTCCGGCTGGCCCGCGATCCGCGCAGCCGCGAATGGGAGGCGCTGATGGACCGCTACCAGGCGCCGACGCCGTGGAGCGTGATCGGCCGCAAGTGGACGCCGATGCAGCAGATATTCGATCTCGACGCGCAGTAGCAAGCACGCCGGGATTTCACAGCGGAGGGAAGCAACGATGGAAATGATGTCCGGACAGGCGGTGACAGGGAACAACGGCAACCGCCGCGCCCATGTGCTGGCGCTGGTCCTGGTGACCAGCCTGTTCTTCATGTGGGGTCTGTCGTACGGCTTGCTGGACGTGCTCAACAAGCACTTCCAGGAAACGTTGCACGTTTCGCATGCGCAGTCGGGCCTGTTGCAGGCCGCCTACTTTGGCGCGTACTTCCTGTGGGCCTTGCCGGCGGCGGCGCTGATGGAGCGCGCCGGCTACAAGACCGGCATCCTGCTGGGCCTGGGCCTGTACGCGGCCGGCGCGCTGCTGTTCGTGCCGGCGACCGCCTCGGCCAGCTATCCGATGTTCCTGTTTGCGCTGTTCGTCATCGCCAGCGGCCTCGGCTGTCTGGAGACGGCGGCCAACCCTTACGTCACTGTGCTCGGCGCCCCGGCCACCGCGGCGCGGCGCCTGAACCTGTCGCAGTCGTTCAACGGCCTGGGTCAGTTCGTCGGTCCGCTGCTTGGCGGCCTGCTGTTCTTCCGCCAGGCCACGCCCGCCGAAGCCGCCGGCGGCGACGCCGCCAGCGATCCGGTGCGCGCGGTATACGTGGCGATCGCCGTGGTCGTGCTGGCCATGGCCGTGCTGTTCTGGCGCACCGCGCTGCCGGACATCCGCGAGAAGGGCGCTGACGGTGATGCGAGTGCCGCCAAGGTGCCCCTGCTGCGTCAGCGCCACTTCGTGTTCGCGGTGGTTGCGCAGTTCTTCTACGTGGCCGCGCAAGTCGGTGTGGGTGCCTTCTTCATCAACTTCGTCACCCGTGGCGGCACGATCGGCTCGCAGCAGGCCGCCTACCTGCTGTCCCTGGCGATGGTGATGCTGCTGGTCGGCCGCTTCCTCGGCACCGCATTGATGTCGGTGGTGGCCCCGGGCAAGTTGCTGGGCATCTATGGCGCGGCGAACGTGGTGCTGGTGGCGGTGGCGATGTCCAGCAGCAATGCCTATGTCTACATCCCGGCGCTGCTGGGCGTGTTCTTCTTCATGTCGATCATGTTCCCCACCATCTTCGCCCTCGGCGTGCAGGGGCTGGGCGGCAGCACCAAGCGCGGTGCCTCGCTGCTGATCATGTCGATAGTCGGCGGCGCGATTGCCCCGTACGTGATGGGTGCCATTTCCGACGCGCGCGGCATTGCCACCGCCTTCGTCATTCCCGCCGCCTGCTTTGCCATCGTCTGCTGGTACGGCTTCGTTGGCAGCCGCGCGCGCAGCCCAGAGCACGCACGCCAGAGCGCAAGCTAGAATCGCCGGCTCCCGGAGACCCACGACGCATGCCGATCCAGGCCATCCAGAACCGCCGCCTCTACTTGCAGATCGCCGAGCAATTGCGCGCGGCGATCGAGGCTGGCGAGTATCCGCCGGGCAGCCACCTGCCCCCGGAGCGTGAGCTGTCCAGGCTGCTCGGCGTGAGCCGCACCTCGGTGCGCGAAGCGTTGATCGCCCTGGAGATTGGCGGCCTGGTGCGGGTACGCGTGGGCAGCGGCGTGGAAGTGCTGGCCGGCGCCGGCCCCGCCGACGAGCCCGACGAGATTGCCGCACCCTGGGAGACCGACCCCGAACTGGCTGTGGAACTGGACCTGAGCCAGGACCTCGAGCGCGAGGTACCACCCTTCGCCCTGCTCGAAGCGCGGCGTCTGGTCGAACCCGAAGCCGCCGCCCTGGCCGCCCTCAACGCATCGGACGAACAACTGGCCGGCATTGCCGAAGCCTACGAACACAACGTCCACGACAACCTGCAGGGCTCCCGCACCCATCCGGGCGACCGTCTGTTCCACATCCGCATCGCCGAAGCCAGCGGCAACCCGGCCTACGCCCTGCTGCTGCGCCATCTGCTGGGTCACCGCTACGGCACCTTGTTCCAGCGCCTGCAAACCCTGTACACCCCCGCCGACATGCCGCGCCGTTCCGAGACCGAACACCGCGCCATCCTCGACGCCCTGATGCGCCGCGACCCCGAAGCCGCCCGCCAGGCCATGGCCGCCCATCTCGACGCCGTCATCGCCATCTTCTCCCGCACCTGACACGCCGCCAGATTTGGCCACGGTATGGCCACCGAACGCCATTGCCGTTGCTCTTGCCATCCGCCCGCGCTGAACTGTCGGGCGGTCGGGGGCAGGCCCTGCCAGGACCCTAGGCAACATGGATGTTGCCTAGGAGCCTCCATGGATGGATTCACGGCGTGTCCTGGCAGGGCCTGCCCCCGGCCGCTGCGCGGGAAACCCATGGCCGCCGTATCCAGCAAGTGCGTCCAGCAAACTGCGACATCCCGTCACGCCCAGCCGCTGCGCCAGGCTTCCTAGAATGACCTGAAAGCCCAAGGAATCCCGGCGATGAAAACCCTGCCCATCCTGATCCTGCTGACCGCCACCATCGCACCCGCAGCGTCTGCACGAACCTGCACCTTCACCATCAACAGCAACGACCAGATGCGCTTTGACACCACCGCCATCAACGTCGCCCCCGATTGCACCGAAGCCGTCGTCACCCTCCACCACACCGGCACCCTCTCGGCCAAGGCCATGGGCCACAACTGGGTCCTCACCCGCAGCGCCGATCTGCAACCCGTTGCCATGGCCGGCATGCGTGCCCGCTTTGAAGACGACTACCTGCCCCCCGGCGACCCTCGCGTGATCGCCCATACCAAACTCATCGGCGGCGGCCAGACCACCAGCGTGCGCTTTTCCACCAAGTTGCTGCGCAAAGGCCAGGCCTACAGCTTCTTCTGCTCATTCCCTGGCCACTTCGCCCTCATGCGCGGCACCCTCAGCTTCGGCTGAGCGCACCGCACATCCGCCGCCCGCCATCTTCAGCCCGCGGCCACCACGCCGAATGCCTCGCGCGCCGCCTTAAGCGTCTCATCGATCACCGCCGCATCGTGCGCGCTGGAAACAAAGCCTGCCTCGTACGCCGACGGCGCCAGGAATACTCCGCGTTCCAGCATCGCGTGGAAGAAGCGATTGAACGCCGCAATGTCGCAAGCCGTGGCCTGCGCATAACTGCTGACCTTCTCGGCGGTGAAGAACAGCCCGAACATCGGCCCGACCTGGTTCGTCGTCACCGGCACGCCGGCTTCGCCCGCGGCCGCTTCCAGCCCTTCGCACAGCCGCGCCGTCGCCTCCGACAATTGCCGATGGAAGTCCGGCGCCTGCACCAGCTCCAGCATCGCCAGGCCCGCGGCCATCGCCACCGGGTTGCCGCTCAGCGTGCCCGCCTGATAGATCGGGCCAGCTGGCGCGATCTGCGACATCAATTCGCGGCGGCCGCCATACGCACCCACCGGCATGCCGCCGCCAATGATCTTGCCGAACGTGGTCAGGTCAGGCGTGATGCCGTAATGCGCCTGCGCCCCGCCCAGGGCCACGCGGAAGCCGGTCATCACTTCGTCGAAGATCAGCAGCGCGCCATGCCGCGTGCACAGCTCGCGCAGGTGCTGCAGATAGCCGGGCAGCGGCGGGATGCAATTGGCATTGCCGACCACTGGCTCGATGATCAGCGCGGCGATCTCGCCACCGATCTCGTCGAACAGCGCCGTGGCGCCCTCGAAGTCGTTGTAGCTCAGCGTCGCGGTCAATTCGCTCAGGCCGGCCGGCACACCCGGCGAGGTCGGCACGCCCAGCGTGAGCATCCCGCTGCCGGCCTTGACCAGGAACGAATCGCCATGCCCGTGATAGCAGCCCTCGAACTTGACGATGCGGCTGCGGCCAGTCGCGCCACGCGCCAGCCGCACCGCCGACAACGTGGCCTCGGTGCCGGAGTTGACCATGCGCACCATCTCGCACGACGGCACCAGGCGGGTGATGGTTTCAGCCATCGTCACTTCCGCCGCGCACGGCGCGCCGTATGACAGCCCATCGCGCACCGCGCGCTCGACCGCCTCGCGTACCGCCGGATGGTTGTGACCGGCGATCATCGGCCCCCAGGAACCGACGTAGTCGATGTAGCGGTTGCCATCGACATCGAACAGGTAGGCGCCGTCGGCACGCTGCACGAAGAACGGCTCGCCGCCTACCGAACGGAACGCGCGGACCGGCGAGTTCACGCCTCCCGGGATCAGCTGCTGGGCGCGGTGGAACAGGGCATGCGAGCGTTCGTGGTTCATCGATGGGTCCGGGTAGGGTGAGCGGCGTCAAAGCAGCCGCGGTAGGCGCGCAGGGCGGCGAGGGGATCGGGCGCCGAATACACGCCGCTGATGACCGCGAGCAGGTCGGCGCCGGCGTCGACCAGTGCCTGGCCATTGTCCGGGGTGATGCCGCCGATCGCCACCCGCGGCACGCCCAACTTCGCGGCGCCGTCGAGCAGCGCCGGTTCGGCGTGGCGCGTGCCCTGCTTGCTGCGGCTGGGGAAGAACGCGCCAAAGGCGACGTAATTGGCACCTGCCGCGACTGCGCGTTGCGCCAGCGCCAGCTGGTCGTAGCAGGAGGCGCCGATCAGCGCCCGCGGCCCGAGCAGGGTGCGCGCGGCGGCGATATCGCCGTCGTCCTCGCCCAGATGCACGCCGTCGGCACCCACCGCCTGCGCCAGCTGTGCATCGTCGTTGACGATCAGCGGCACGCCGTGTTCGCGGCACAGCGCCGCCAGCGCGCCGGCCTGGAGCTGGCGGGTGGCGGCATCCACGGCCTTGTTCCGGTATTGCAGCCAGGTCACGCCGGCCAGCAGCGGCGCGGTGCGCGCCAGCAGCCGCGGGGTGTCGGTCTCGTCGGGGGTGATCAGGTACAGGCCACGGCGGGCCAGGTGCGGGTTCATCAGCGAGCTTCCGATGCGGCGGGCGGGGTGGGACAATGCCCCTCCGCCCGACAGTAGCCGCAATTATCCAATGAGCGACGTGACCGCGACCACCTACCGCAACTGGATGTGCGTGGTGTGTGGATTCATCTACCGCGAGCAGGACGGGCTGCCGGAAGAGGGCATTGCCCCGGGCACGCGCTGGGAAGACATTCCCGATACCTGGACCTGCCCGGATTGCGGCGTGACCAAGGACGATTTCGAGATGGTGGAGCTGGACTGAGACCTGTCGGGGCTGAAGCCCCTCCTACAAGAATCCCAAGGATCCCAAGAACCCCAAGGCGCCGCTCAATGCATCCGGCTGCGGCCCTGGTTCAGTTCGACCAGGTGCTCGCGCATGGCCACCGCGTCGCGGGCCTGCGGATTGAGCTGTACATAGCGCGACAGGTCCTGGCGCGCGCCGTTGCGGTGTTCCAGCTGCAGATAGGCCAGGCCGCGGTCGCGCAGCGCCTCGGGCTGGTCGGGCATGAGCTTGAGGATGCGGTCGGCGCTGCGCGCGGCACGGTCCCACTGCGCTTCGTCGGCATAGACGCCATGCAGGTTGCGCAGCATCCGCACCAGGATCGCGCGATGCGGCGCCGGGTCGAGAATCTGCAGCAAGGCACGGTCGTCCGGCAGCTCGCCGCCCAGGTGCGGACGCGCGCGCTCGCGCAGTTCGTCCACGCCCAGCGGGCGGCCCCCATTGAACGGGTCCATCACCAGCAGGCCGTCGTCCACCGGCAGCCGCACCAGGAAATGCCCGGGGAAGGACACACCATCGAGCGGGATGCCGAGCCGCCGCGCCACTTCCATCTGCACCATCGCCAGCGAGATCGGGTTGCCCAGCCGGCGCTCGAAGACTTCGTTGAGGTAGCTGTTGCGCGGGTCGTAATACTCGTCGTGATTGCCGGCGTAGCCGAGTTCGTCGAACAGGTGCCGGTTCACCGCGGCCATCTTCAGCGGCCACAATTCGATCGCGCCGACTTCGGTGCGCAGGTGCTCCACATGCGTCTGCACCAGCGTGTCATAGAAGCGCACGTCGAGCTCGGGATATTCGTCACGCGCGATGAGCAGCGCGGTGGGCAGCAACGGCAAGGCGTCGTCGTCCAGGTTCGCGAGCGTGCTCCAGCCGGGCAATGTCAGTGAGTCCCCCATGGGCTCAAAGACTGGCGCCAAAAGCGCGGAGGTTCAAGTCCGGGAAGCCCCGACAGCACGGTCGGGGCGCACGCTGATTCAGGGCGTGGTCGGGATTCCCGGACCGAACCTCAGTTCAGCGCCATCACGCAGTTGCAGGTGGTTGGCCTGCCCGGCGTTGAGCTCCAGCACGTACCGCGCCGGCGCCTTGCTCGGGTACGGCGGGCAGCCATCGCCCAGAGTGCACGGCGGCACGTCGCGCTGCTGCGACACCAGCCGCCGCTGGTTGTCGAAATACAGGATGTCCAGCGCGATCTTGGTGTTCTTCATCCAGTACGCCTGCGGCTCCTCGCGTTCATGGATGAACAGCATCCCGTGATCGGCCGCCATCTCGTCCCGGAACATCAGGCCCCGCGCCCGGGTGGCATCGTCCTGCGCCACTTCCACCTCGTAGCGCTGGCCGCCCAGCTCCACCCAATGCCCGCCAGCGCTGGCACAGCCGCCCAACACCAATGCCGAAACCAGGACCAGCAGCCGGAGCAGATTCATCGCGCGCACGCCATAGGAGGGACGCCGAACATTCGGCCAAGCCTGCGATGCCGTCAAGCAGTCTTGAATCAGGCATTGTTGAAGACTGACCCCGCACGGTCGGGGCTGAGGCCCCTCCCACAGTGCACCCAGCAAGCAGCGCGGCGGCCCCTGGGTAGAGCGATGTCAGCTCTCGTTTCCGTCCGCGCTGAACTGTCGGGCGCCCGGGGGCAGGCTCTTTCGGGACGCTAGACGCCATGGATGGCGTCTAGCAGCCCCATGGATGGGTTCACCGCGTGTCCCGAAAGGGCCTGCCCCCGGGCGCTGCGCGATAGATCACAAACAGCCGCTTCCGTCAGGGTGCATTGAGGCCTGAAAACGAACGATCGCGGCTGATGGCCGAAGGCCACAAGAGCCGCTCCTACAAAAGTGCGGGGGACCTGGCGTGCGATCGCAACGATCCCGGTTCAGAGGACTACCGGCGGCTCGCCACCCACGATCACCACATCCGCCCGGCGCCGCGCGAACAAGCCCACGCACACCACACCCGGAATCTGATTGAGCTCGCGCTCCATCGCCACCGGGTCGGTAATCCGCAAATGATGGATGTCGATGATCGCATTGCCGTTATCCGTCACCACCCCTTCGCGCCACGCCGGCTGCCCGCCGGTCCGCTCCAGGATCTGCCGCGCCACCAGACTGCGCGCCATCGGAATCACCTCCACCGGCAGCGGGAACTTGCCCAGCACCGGCACCTGCTTGCTCGGATCGACAATGCAAATGAACCGCTCGCTCGCCTCGGCAATGATCTTTTCCCGCGTCAGCGCCGCGCCGCCGCCCTTGATCAGGCACTTGCCCGGATCGCACTCGTCCGCGCCGTCCACATACAGCGACAGCGGCCCGGTGTGATTGAGATCGAACACCTCGATCCCATGCCCACGCAGACGCTCGGTGCTCTGCTCCGAACTCGACACCGCGCCCTTGATGCGATGCCCGATACGGCCCAGCGCATCAATGAAGTACGCCACCGTCGAGCCGGTACCCACGCCGACGATCATGCCGTCCTGTACGTATTCGATGGCTTTTTCGGCGGCCAGCCGTTTGGCTTCGGACATTGTCGGGAATCGGGAATGGGGAATCGGGAATTGGAAAAGCGGGCGGCCGCAGGCCGACTCACTCAAGGGACAGCAGCAGTTTCCATTGCGCGGCGGTGACCGGCAGGATCGAGAGCCGGTTGCCGCGCGCGGTCAGGGCGAAGCCTTCGCCCAGCGCGTCGGTGTGCTGCTTGATCTCCTCCAGCGGGATCACCCGCTTGAGCTTGCGCTCGAAGGCCACGTCAACCAGCAGCCAGCGCGGGTTTTCGCGCGTGGACTTGGGGTCGTGGTAATCGGACTTCGCATCGAACTGGGTCGGGTCCGGATAGGCCTCGCTGGCTACCGTCGCCAGGCCGGCGATGCCCGGCACCTGGGTGTTGGAGTGATAGAACAGCACCCCGTCGCCGACCTTCATCCCGTCGCGCATGAAATTGCGCGCCTGATAGTTGCGCACGCCATTCCAGGGCTCCACGCCGACCCGCTGCAGGTCATCGATGGAGAACGTGTCCGGCTCGGACTTCATCAACCAGTAGCGCTTGCGGGCAGTCATGCGGGGATGTTCGAGCAGAGATGGGTGGCGGCTTCGGTGCAGATCGCGTCGAGCGGGACATCCCAGGATTCGGCGTCCAGCGCGGCAACCTGCTGCACGCCAAAGCCCACGCCGACCAACCAGGGCGGCGCTGCCTGCCGTGCGCGAAACGCGAAGCTGCGATCATACCAGCCGCCCCCCATGCCCAGCCGGTGGCCGGCGGCATCGAAGCCGACCAGTGGCGCGACCACCAGGCTCATCGCCTCGGCGGGCAAGGCCAATGCAGGGTCGGTGTCCGGCTCGGGAATGCCGTAGCGGTTGGCCTTCAACGCCTGGCCCGGGCGCCACGGCGCGAAGCGCAACACCTTGCCATGCAGCGTCGGCAGGCAATAGCGCACGTCAGCGGGCAGACTCAGCTGCCAGCGGTGCAGGCCGATCTCGCCATCCAGCGCCCAGTAGCCGGCCACGTACCCGGAAGCCGGTGCAAACGGCAGCGCCAGCAGGCGTTCGGCGAGCGCGTCGGCGGCGGCGATGCGCGTGACCGCGGGCAGGGCGCGGCGGCGTTCGCGCAAGGTCGCGCGCAGAGCGTCGCGGTCGGCCGTCATGCGGTTCCAGTCTGCAAGGGAGAGGAAGGCAAGCTTAGCGTGCGCGCCAGGCAGGCCGCACAAAGAACAAGCGCGACGCCCTTGGGGGACGCCGCGCTTGCGAAATATTGCATTCTCCGCGGTGACGATGCGTGCGAAACGACCTTGAACCCGGGGTTCAAGTGGGAACGCTGGGAAGCCATCGGGCTTTCCGCTGCGAGGCGGACATGCACACCCGGCGTCGTCGCGCCCCCGTGGTCGTAATTAAGGGACAAGGCGAATGTTTGCACACGCCGTCGTTCACAGCAGAGAACGCGTGGCCATTATAGCCAGTGTCGCGCGCGCCGCCAGCGGATTTGCCTGGATCGCGTTGCCCGGGAATTCATTTTTGCGATCGGGGCGCGCATTGGGCTTCAACGCGGTGTATCGACCACGCTGTCCAGGCGCCGGTTGAGTTCGGCCAGGGTGCGCGCCAGCTCGCGCTGCTGCCGTCCCTGTTCGTCACGCAGCTGCTGCAACTCATGCGCCAGATTGAGCGCGGCCAGTACCGACAACCGATCGAGCGCGACCATGCGGTTGCTGCCGCGGATCTCGCGCATGCGCGCATCGAGCAGGCGCGCGGCCGCGGTCAGGCTGTCGCGCTCGTCGGCGGTGACGCCCACGGTGTATTCACGGTCCAGGATGCGGACGCTCACCGGCTCGTTGCCCTGGCTCACGTGTGCTGCTCCAGTGACTTGAGGCGGACGATCATCGCTTCCACGCGCGAGCGCGCCTGTTCGTTCTTGGTCAGCAGTTGCGCGCGTTCGCTGATCAGCTGTTCCTGCTGGTGGCGCAGGCTGCGGTTCTCGTCAGCCAGGCGCTGGCTGCGTTCGACCAACGCCTCGACGCGGGCGGCGAGGGCGCGCAATTCGGCGAGGGGATCGGTCGGTTCCATCGGCCAAGACTAGGGGGCGGGTTGAGGCGCGGTCAAGGTACGGCCAGGGCCAGCGATCGCGCGTTCGCCGCAGGCTGCAACAGGGCCAGGCAGGCCCCGGCATCACGGCCGGGCGCGACCAGGTAACCCTGGATCTCGTCGCAGCCGTGCGCCAGCAGGAAGTCGCGCTGGCGCGCGTATTCCACCCCCTCGGCCACCACCTGCAGGCCGAGCGCGTGGCCCATGTCGATGATGGCCGCCACGATCGGGCCGCTGCCCTGGGCCAGGTCGGCCACGAAGGGCTGGCCGATCTTCAGCGTGGTCACCGGCAGCTGGCGCAGGTAGGACAACGAGGAATAGCCGGTGCCGAAGTCGTCCACCGCCACCGCCACGCCGAGGCTGCGCAGCTCGCGCAGCAGGGCAATGCCGCGCTCGCCTTCGGCCAGCATCGCGCTTTCGGTCAGCTCCAGCTCCAGCCGGTCCGGCGGCAGGCGATGCTCGGCCAGCAGCGTGGTCACCTGCTGCGCGAAGTCCGGCTGACGCAGCTGCCAGGCCGAGACGTTGACCGACATGCGCAGGTCGGTGACGCCTTGGCGGCGCCAGTCGGCCAGGGTGGCGCAGGCCTTGCGCAGCACCCAGGCGCCGATCTCGGGCATCACCCCGATCTGCTCGGCCACGGGAATGAATTCGTCCGGCGAGATGTTGCCGAAGGCATCGTCATGCCAGCGCAGCAAGGCTTCGACCGCGGCCATGCGCCCGTTCGCCAACGCCAGGCGCGGCTGGTAGACCAGGTGGAAACTGCGATCCATCTCGGCCGCGCGCAAGGCATTGGCAATGCGCGCGCGGCGGTGGCTGGCGCGGTCGAGCATGGCCGAATAGGCGCGCCAGGTGCGGCGCCCGGCAGCCTTGGCCCGGCGCGTGGCGCTTTCGGCATGGGCCAGCAGCTCGCTCGGCAGGCGGCCGTGCGCCGGCGCCTCGGCAATGCCCAGCGACAGCGAGACGATAGTGGTCTGGTCGCTGCCCAGCAGCAGCGGCTCGGCAAAGGCACGCAGGATTTCCTCGGCCAGCTGCTCGGCCTGGCGCGTGGCATCGGATGCGCACAGCACCACGGCGAATTCGTCGCCGCCCAGGCGCGCGAGCAGGCCGCGGCCGCCGATCGTCGCGGCCAGGCGTTCGGCGGTGGCGCGCAGCGCCTGGTCACCGGCGCGATGGCCGAGCCAGTCGTTGATATGGCCCAGGTGATCCACGTCCATTGCCAGCAGGGCCACGGTCTGCCCGTCGCGGCGTGCGCCCACCAGGGCGTGTGCCAGGTCCTCGGCCAGGCGGGCGCGCAGCGGCAGGCCGGTCAGGGTGTCGTAGTTGGCGAGATAGCGCAGTTCGCGCTCGGCGCGGCGCGACTCGCCGATGTCGCGCAGGCAGACCAGGGTGCGCGCGGCTGGCCCGGCCAGTGTCTGGCGCCGGACCCGGCATGGCAGCAGCTGGCCGTCGGCGCGGCGCAGCCAGGTCTCGTTGGCATCCAGGGCTTCGGGCGCGTCTTCGTCCTGCGCCTGCAAGGTGGCGAACGGTGCGTTGCGCAGTACGTCGGCCGGCCAGCCGCCCAGGCGCAGGAAGGCCGGGTTGAAGTCGACCACGCGATCTTCGGCATCCAGCAGCGCCACCGCTTCGTCGATCAGCGCCAGCGCCTGCGCGGCGGCCGCGTCCAGTTCGCCGCGCTTGCCCGACCGCGTGTGGCGGCGCCAGAGCAGGGTGGCGCCAATGCCCGAGGCCGCGGCGGCGGCGATGGCGGCAAGCGGGCGTTGCAACAACGGGACGGCACTGGCAAGCGACATGAGGCATTACGCGGCAGATGAGCGGCGAGTGTCGCCTGCGCGATGGAAACCGACAAGACAGCAGCGGTGGATTGCTACACTTGCGCTCTGGCCTGGCGCGTCCGGCCGTGACCCTACGTGCGGAAACGATGCAGATGATCGAATTGCCGGAAGTCCTGGCCGTCCAGGAAGAGAGCCGTGCGCTTGGGCTGGCCGCCAGTGCGGCCGAGTTGCATGGCGGGCTGTGCGGCTGGCTTGCCGCCGGCGGCGAGGACGTTCCCGCCTGGCCGGCCCGCGTGCTGGCCGACGATCACCTGCCCGCGCCGGCCCCCGGCGGTGCGCTGGACCAGCTGCGCGAGGTCAGTGCCGCACAGCTGGCCGACCGTGACTTCGCCTTCGAGTTGCTGCTCGTCGAGGACGGCGCGGCCATCGCCACGCGTGCCGATGCATTGTTCGAGTGGTGCCGCGCGTTCCTGGGCGGCTTCGGCCTGGCCTCGCGCGCGCGCCCGCAGTTGTCCGAGGAAGGCGAGGAAGCGTTGCAGGACCTGGCGCGACTGGCGCAGGCGTCCAGCGGCGATTTCGACCGTGCCGAGGAGGACGAGGCGGCGCTGGCCGAGATCGAGGAATTCGTGCGCGTGGCGGCGCTGCTGCTGCATGGCGACTGCGTACTCGCCCCGCGCTACCGTCAACGCTTGAACTGAGGCAAGCGTGAAGCGCCTGACCGGGATCAGTGCGGCCGAGTACGCCCGCCGCCGGCGCCAGTTGATGCGGATGGCCGGTGACCAGGCGATCCTGGTGCTGCCGGCCGCGCCCGAGCGCGTGCGCAGCCACGACACGCATTATCCGTACCGGCAGGATTCGGACTTCTGGTACCTGAGCGGCTTTCCCGAGCCCGATGCGGTGCTGGTGCTGATACCCGGCCGCCGCCACGGCGAGGTGATCCTGTTCTGCCGCGAGCGCGACGCCGAACGCGAAGCCTGGGACGGGCGCCGCGCCGGGCAGGAAGGCGCGGTCGATGACTACGGCATGGACGATGCCTATCCCATCGAGGATCTGGACGAGATCCTGCCGGGGCTGCTGGAAGGGCGCTCGCGGGTCTACTACCACTTCGGCCGCGATGCCGACTTCGACCTCAAGCTGATCGGCTGGGTCAACCGCGTGCGCGCGCAGGTGCGCCACGGTGCGCAGCCGCCGCATGAGTTCCTGGAGCTGGGCCACCTGCTGCACGAGCAGCGGCTGTTCAAATCGCGCGACGAGATCGCGCTGATGCAGCAGGCCGCCGATCTCAGCGTGCGTGGCCATCGCGCGGCGATGCGCGCGGCGCGGCCGGGCGTGCACGAATACGAATTGCAGGCGGACCTGGAGCGCGAGTTCCGCGCCGGTGATGCGTGGCCGGCGTACGGCAGCATCGTCGGCAGCGGCGCCAACGCCTGCGTGCTGCATTACCGCGACAACAGCGCGCGCAGCCGCGACGGCGACCTGGTGCTGGTGGATGCGGGCGCCGAGTACCGCGGCTATGCCAGCGACATCACGCGTACCTTTCCGGTCAACGGCCGCTTCAGCCGCGAGCAGCGCGCGCTGCACGATCTGGTCGGGCAGGCGCAGGCGGCGGCGCTGGCGCAGGCACGGCCGGGCGTGCCGTATGAGGCGGGCCATCTGGCGGCGGTGGAAGTGCTGACCGAGGGGCTGTTGCGCCTGGGGCTGCTGAAGGGAAAGCTGCAGCACAACATCGCCGAGGGGCATTACCGGCGTTTCTACCGGCACAAGACCGGGCACTGGTTGGGGTTGGATGTGCACGACGTGGGCGAATACCGGCTGGGCGGCGAGTCGCGCCTGCTGGAGCCGGGCATGGTGTTCACGATCGAGCCGGGGCTTTACGTGGCGCCGGATGACGAGACGGTGGAAGCGAAGTGGCGCGGCATCGGCATTCGCATCGAGGATGACGTGTTGATCACCGCCGAGGGCCATCGGGTGCTGACGGCGGAGCTGGAACGCAGTGCGGAGGAGATCGAGGCGTTCATGCGCGGCGGGAAGCACTAGGCCCCGGGTGTGCGACGCGCGGGACGCGCGCTGGCGTCGTTGTAGGAGCGGCTTCAGCCGCGACCGCCATCCGGCAGATTGCGACTGCGCTCGTCGCGGCTGAAGCCGCTCCTACAGTCTGTGCAGTGACCGGCATTGCGGAGCTTCTCAGGCATCGTGCAATTACGGCACTGCGGTGCCCCGAGCATTTGCAATGCCCAGGGCCCCGCGACCACTCAATGCGCGACGAACTTCAGATCCCGGGCCTCGTCCTCGGCCGCGGCGAAAGCCGGGCGGGTCAGGTTCTCCGGCTCGCCCTCCGTGCATACGACTTCGTCCTCGATGCGGATGCCGCCGTAGGGCTGGAACTCGGCGACCCGTTCCCAGTCGACGCTGCTGGCGTGGCCGTTCTTCTTCACTTCGTCCAGCAGCATGTCGATGAAGTACACGCCGGGTTCGATGGTTACCACCATGCCCGGTTCCAGCACGCGGGTCATGCGCAGGTAGGGGTGACCGGCGGGACGCTCGATGCGGCCGCCGCGGTCGCTGGCGGCGAAGCCGGCCACGTCGTGCACCTGCAGGCCGATCATGTGGCCGAGGCCGTGCGGGAAAAATGCGGCGCTGACGCCAGTGGCCAAAGCGGCTTCGGGCGAAACCCTGAGCACGCCGAACTCCTGCAGGATGCCCATCAGCGACAGGTGGGCGTCCACATGCAATTGCTTGTAGTCGACGCCGGCGCGCACGTTCTGGCCCATCGCGATCTGCGCGCGGTCCACGGCCTGAATCAGGGCGTGGAACTCGCTGCCGGTGTCGGCGGCATGGGTGCGGGTGATGTCGCTGGCGTAGCCGGCGGCCGAGGCGCCGGCATCGATGAGGAAACTGCGCGGCGTGGCGACCGGTGCGCGGTCGAGCTGGGTGTAATGCAGGACCGCGCCGTGTTCGTTGAGGGCGATGATGTTGCCGTAGGGCAGGTCGTTGGCGTCCTGGCCCACGGCGCTGCAATAGGCCATGTGGATGGCGAATTCATCGCGGCCTTCGCGGAAGGCGGCTTCGGCGGCGCGGTGGCCGCGCACGGCCAGGTGCTGGGCTTCGCGCATCAGGGCCAGTTCGTAGGGCGTCTTGAAGGCGCGGTGGTATTCGAGGTAATCGACGACGGCGGCCGGGTTGTTCGGGGTGTAGTCGCCGAGGGCGCTCTGCGGCTCGCCGAGGATGGCGCAGCGGGCGCTGTTGCGCGGCAGCAGGGCCAGGGCGTCCTGCGGCTCGCGGATGATGTGGATGTCGCAATGTTCGACCCACCAGCCGGAGGGGGCGGCGGGGACGACGTGCCAGTAGTCGAAAGGCTGGTGGAAGATCACCTGCGGGCGTTGGCCGGGGGTGTAGACGAGCCAGCTGTTGGGTACGCGGGTGAGGGGCAGCCAGGCCTTGAACTGCGGATTGACGGCGTAGGGGTAGTCGCGGTCGTCGAAGAGCTGGTAGTGCAGGGTGCCGCTGGGGATCACCAGGTGGTCGAAGCCGCCGCGCGCCAGGGCTTGGTCGGCGCGTTGCTTGAGTACCGTCAGGTGGGCGGGGTAGAGGGTTCCGGGATCACGCAGGGACATGGGCAGCTCGATCGGCATTGCGGTGTGCAAGGCGCGATTTTGCCGGATCGTCAGGGTGGGCGCGATGGCGGGCGTGGCGCCCGGAGTGGAAGCGGCTGTCAGGGTTTCCTGCGTGGCGGCCGGGGGCAGGCCCTTTCGGGACACGCGGTGAACCCATCCATGGGGCTGCTAGACGACATCCTGTCGTCTAGCGTCCCGAAAGGGCCTGCCCCCGACCGCCCGACAGATCATCGCGGCCGGACAGGGAAGGCGAACGCTTGCGCTTTGCCCAACAAACGCACTGTAGGAGCGGCTCTTGTGGCCTTTGGCCATCGGCCGCGACCGCCATCTGGCAGATTGCGACTCCGCTCGTCGGGGCTGAAGCCCCTCCCACAAGAGGGTCGCCATCACGCCGGCATGTGCGCCTCGGCCACCCAGTCGCGCAGGCGCTCGCGGTGTTCGTCGCTGATCGTCAGGAAGCGGAAGCCGGCCCAGTGCTGCCCCGGCGCATGCGCCTGCTCCAGCCACAACAGATGCACACCCACGGCAATGTCGTGGGCCTGGCCATGACGATCGGGCAGGGCGAAGTGCAGCTGGTACAGCGCGTCTTCGACCAGCGGGGCGGAAGCCAGCAGCAACATCCCGCTCTCCGAGACATTGCCGAGGCGGCCGATGGGCGCCTCGGCCATGAAGTCGGTCACCGGGATGCTGGCCGTGGGTTGCCGGCGCGGGCTGCGGCGGGCTTCGTGAATCATGCCGGTTGCTCCTGCGCGCTGCGCCCGCCCGCCAGTGAGCGCAGGGTGCGCACGGTGGCCTGCCAGGCGCGGTCGATCAGGCGCCCCTTTTCTTCGGTGACGATGCGCGCCTGGCCGCTGGCCATCAGCCGCGCCAGCGAATCCAGCGATTGCTCGCCGATCTTCTGCCCGCGCGGGTTCACGAACAGGGCGTTGTCGGTGATCAGGCTGTACCAGGACAGGCGCTGGCGGCGCACGTCGCCCTGCTGGTTGGTGACAAACTCGAACCAGGTGCCGAACGGCAGCGTGCGCAGGCCGCGGTAGTGGCTTTCCTCCGCGGGCGAACGCGCCGGCGCGGCCTGCTTGCGCGGTGCGGCGTCGCCTTCGCCCTGTTCGCCCAGGCGGCTGCGTGCCTTGAGCTTGGCAGTCAGTTCGGTGCGCGAGGTGACATCGTCCTCGCCGCCCGGCGTGGACAGGCGGCGCGCGATCGCACCGGCTTCGTCGCGGTGGTAGCCCACCTGCAGCAACGCGTTCTCGACATCACTGCCCAGGGCGATATCGGGCGGGCCACCGGCCGGGCGGCAGGTGACCTCGGCGATGCGGTCGGTGGCCTGCTGGCGTTCGGCCCATTCGTCGGATTGCTCGCCCTGGCGCAGCAGGGTGAGCGTGAGCACATCGCTCCATGCCTGTTTGAGCAGGGTCTGCACGAACTTGGGCGGCGTGTGTTCGGCGCATACGTGTTCGATGCTGTCGCCGGCCAGGCGCTTGGCCATTTCCAGGCGTTCCTTGCCGCGTGCTGCTTCGACATGGCGGCGCTCGGCCACTTCGGCCTTGCGTGCCTGCGCGCGGTAGTGCGCCTGCACTTCCTGGTTGGCGGCCTCGAACACGGCCTCGTCGCCCTGGTACTCGGCGACGACCTTGTCCACCGCGCTGCCGAGTTTCTGCAGCAGCTGCGGATCGGTGTCTTCCTCGGCCAGCCAGGTCGCGCCGGATTCGGCCACCGCGTTGATCAGCTCGCGCGCCGGGTGCTGGTCGCGCACGAAGAAGGCCGGGTCCTGCAACGCCGCGCGCACCACTGGCACCTGCAGGCGCACCAGCAGTTCGGCGGCGGAGGTGCCGCTGCGCACTTCGCGGTCGATCTCGTTGTAGAGCAGGCCAAGCAGGTCGAAGGTGTCGGTGTCCTGTGGCGACAGGTCGGCCTGCGGGCCGTGTTCGGCACGCAGCATCTTCAGCAGTTCCTGCTGCACGTCGGCCACGCTGCGGTGGCCGTGGGCGCTGCCATGGCCGCTCGGCGCGCGCGTCTGCAGCGCGCCCAGTGCCTGATGCAGCGCCGCCGGTTGCACCGGGCTGCCGCCGCTGCCAGCAACGCGCGGGCGGCTGCCACCGGCGGCAGCGAAGCCGCCCTGCTGGCGCGCGGCACCGAGCATGTCGTGCAGCGCTGCCGGAGTGATGCCGCCGTGCGCCTGATCGGCATTGCTTTCAGCGTGTTCGCCGGCATGCGCGGTGTTGGCCGCGGCAGCGCCTGCCGCAGTGGCCGCGGCCATCACCGCGGACCACGCCGCAGGCGGTGCCTGTCCACCCCAACTGGTCAATGGCCGCTGGCTGTTGGCGCGCGGGCCGTGGCCGTGCTGCGGGCCGGGCGCATGCGCCGCGCCCGCTGCCATGGTCGGCGCGCCCGGCTCGGCGCGCTCGTGCTCCGGCGGGCGAGGCGTGCGGCGCGTGGCCGGCGAGCGCGCCAGGTAGGGCAGGTAGACCAGCCCCGGCAGCACGCCTTCGTGCGCCAGCAGGATATTGGCGCGTTCGATCAGTTCCAGGTAGCGCTCCAGCGCCTGCCGCTCGAACACGCGGTAGAGCATGAGCTGGGTATCCAGCGCCAGGCCAAGCACGTCGCCGGCTTCGCGCAGCACGCGGCAGGCGGCATACGGACCCAGCGGCACGTGCTCGGGCTCGAACGCCGGCGCCGCCGCCAGCACACCCAGGCGCTGGCCCAGCAGTTGCAGCTGAGTGTTGCAGCGCGATGCCTCGCGGCGCGCGATCTCGTTGAGCACGATGTCGCGGTCGATCTCGGTATCTTCGACCAGGGTCAACGCATGGAAGGCCTGCTGCGGGCCAGCGCTTTCGCCCGTGGCCAGGTGCCGGCGCGGTTCGCACAGCGCGCCCAGCTCCTGCAGCAGGCCATCGAGGAAGCGCGGAGCAAAACGCTCGGCGCGCTCGCGCAGGCGCTGCATCTCGGCGTAGAAATCGGCCTGGATCTGGCTGTTGCGCGCGCGCTCGGCATGGCTGAAAAGCTCGCGTTCGAGACTGACCAGGGTCAGCTTGAGCGGGTCGGCCAGGGCCTGGGCGTATTGCGCGTAGAGCGCTTCAAGCAGGCGGCGCGCACGCGCCGATACCGGTGCCGTCGCCAACGGCCCGTGGCTATGCGTGGACGACGAAAACGCGGACGTGACCATCCTTGCGCAACTGTTCTCCCCCTGAGAACGAGCTATGTATCACGTTTTTGCAGGGCCGACCATCGTGCGGCGACGCTGGGCCGATGGACGGCAGGGTTCAGTCGAGGAACAGTTCGATGACGTCGTTGGTGAAGCGCCGCCCCAGCTCGGTCGGGCGCCAGCGGCCAGTGACCGGCTCCAGCCAGTCGCGCGCCTGGGCCTGCGCCAGCGGCGCGGCCAGCACCGCCGGGTCCAGGCCGGTGCTGGCGGCGAAGTCGGCTTCGGTGAAACCTTCATGCAGGCGCAGCAGGTTGAGCATGTACTCGAATGGCAGGCGCGCGGCTGGCACGATCTCGTCACCACCAATGGCCGCCGCGCTGCCGGCCTGGGCCAGGTAGGTTTGCGGGTGCTTGTGCTTCCAGCGGCGCAGGACGTGTTGTTCGGCACCGGAACTGATCTTGCCGTGGGCGCCGGCACCGATGCCCAGATAGTCGCCGAAGCGCCAGTAGTTGAGGTTGTGCGCGCATTGCCGGCCAGGCTGGGCGTAGGCGCTGACTTCGTACTGCGCGTAGCCAGCCTCGGCCAGCAGGCGCTGGCAGTGCTCCTGCATGTCCCAGGCCGAGTCCTCGTCGGGAATGCCCTGCGGCGGCCGCGCGAAGAACACGGTGTTGGGTTCCAGGGTCAGCTGGTAATGACTGACATGGGTGGGCTGCAGGGCAAAGGCGCGGGCCAGGTCGGCTTCGGCCAGGGCCAGCGTCTGCTCGGGCAGCGCGTACATCAGGTCGAGGTTGATGTTGTCGTAGCCGCTGTCCTGCGCCAGCTTCACCGCGCGCTCGGCGTCGGCGCTGTCATGGATGCGTCCCAGTCGCTGCAGCGCGGCATCGTCGAAGCTCTGGATGCCGAAACTGAGGCGGTTCACGCCGGCGGCCAGATAGCGGTCGAAGCGCCCGTGCTCGGCCGTGCCGGGATTGGTTTCCAGGGTGATTTCCAGACCCGGCGCGAAACGCAGGCGCGCGCTGGCGGCCTGCAGGAAGCGATCAATTGCTTCGGGTGGGAACAGGCTCGGCGTGCCGCCGCCGAAGAACACCGAATGCACCACGCGCCCCCACACCAGCGGCAGGTCGTGGTCGAGGTCGCGGATCAGCGCATCGACGTATTCGTCGAATGGCAGCGCGCCCTTGGCCGCATGCGAGTTGAAGTCGCAATACGGGCATTTGCGTACGCACCAGGGCAGGTGCACATAAAGCGACAGGGGCGGCGGAATCAGCATGGCGATAGGGCGGGGCGGCAGGCAGGCCCGCCTGGCGGGAGGAACAAGGATGCGGGCGATCGCGCGCAGCGCAAGCGCCCGGCGGTTCAGCCAGGCAGCTGGCGCAGGCGCTCGCGCAGGATTTCCAGGGCCCGGGCGCGGTGGCTGAGGCGGTTCTTGGTGGCCGCGTCCATTTCCGCGGCGGTCTGCCCGTGCACCGGGTCGAAGAACACCGGGTTGTAGCCGAAGCCGCCTTCACCGCGCGGGGCGAAGGCAATTTCGCCTTCCCAGCTGCCCTCGGCGATCAGTGGCTGCGGATCTTCCGGGTGGCGCAGCAGCACGATGACCGCGTAGAAGCGCGCGCTGCGCAGGCCCGCCGGCACTTCACGCATCGCCTCCAGCAGCTTGGCGTTGTTGGCGGCCGCGTTGGTCGGGCTGCCGGCATAGCGTGCGCTGTACAGGCCGGGCGCGCCGCCGAGTGCATCGACGATCAGTCCCGAATCGTCGGCCAGCGCCGGCAGGCCGGTGACCGCGCTGGCATGGCGGGCCTTGATCAGCGCGTTCTCGACAAAGGTCAGCCCGGTTTCCGGCACGTCTTCCACGGCCAGCTCACCCTGCGCCACGATGCGCAGCGGCAGGCCGGCGAGCATCGCGCGCAGTTCCTCCAGCTTGCCGGGGTTGCCGCTGGCCAGCACCAGCGTCGTGCTGGCCGCGCTCACAGCCGCGGCTCCAGCAGGTCCCAGGTGTTGCCGTACAGATCGCGGAACACCGCGACGATGCCGTAGGCCTCTTCGCGCGGGTTTTCGAGGAATTCCACGCCGCGCTCGCGCATGGCCTTGTAGTCGTACCAGAAGTCGTCGGTATGCAGGAAGAAGCCGACACGGCCGCCGGTCTGGTCGCCCACGCGGCTGCGCTGATGCGCGTCGCTGGCCTGGGCCAGCAGCAGGCCGGTGGGGTCTTCGCTGCGCGGCGCCACCACGATCCAGCGCTTGCCTTCGCCCAGCGCCTGGTCGGACAGCACGCGGAAGCCGAGCACGTCGCGGTACCAGGCCAAGGCCTCGTCGTAGTCGCGCACCACCAGGGTGGTCAGGGCAAGACGCTGGCTCATCGCGGCGCGGTCTCCTGCTGCAAGGCCTCGCGCTGCAGCGCCAGCAGCTCACCCACGCCCTTCTCGGCCAGGGCCAGCAGGGCATCGAGTTCATCGCGGCGGAAGGCATGGCCCTCGGCCGTGCCCTGCAATTCGATGAAGCCGCCGCCGTCGTTCATGACGACGTTCATGTCGGTATCGCAGTCGCTGTCTTCGGCGTAGTCCAGGTCCAGCACCGGCACGCCGCGGTACACGCCCACCGACACCGCCGCGACCGCGCCGACCAGCGGGTGGCGCTTGATCTCGCCACGCTGCTGCAGCCAGTGCACCGCATCGGCCAGGGCCACGTAGGCACCGGTGATGGCGGCGGTGCGGGTGCCGCCGTCAGCCTGCAGCACGTCGCAGTCCAGGGTGATGGTGCGCTCGCCGAGCGCGCCGCGGTCCACGCAGGCGCGCAGGGCGCGGCCGATCAGGCGCTGGATTTCCAGGGTGCGGCCACCTTGCTTGCCACGTGCGGCTTCGCGGTCGGAACGGGTATGCGTCGAGCGCGGCAGCATGCCGTACTCGGCGGTCACCCAGCCTTCGCCCTTGCCGCGCAGGAACGGCGGCACGCGGTTCTCGACGCTGGCGGTGCACAGCACGCGGGTGTCGCCGAAGCTCACCAGCACCGAGCCTTCGGCATGGCGGGTGAAGGCGCGTTCGATGCGCACCGGGCGCAACTGGTCGGCCGGGCGGCCGCTGGGTCGGGAGAAGGTCATCGGTATTCCGCAGTCGAAGTGGCCACGCGGCCGGCATCGTATGCAGTGCGCGCGGTGCGCTAGGGTACCATTCGCGCCTTGCCGGAGACCCGGCCTTGCCGGATACCACGCCGATGATCAGAAGCATGACTGCCTTTGCCGGCGGCGAGCACATCACCCCCTGGGGCACGCTGGGTTGCGAACTGCGCTCGGTGAACCACCGCTTCCTGGAAGTGGGCGTGCGCCTGCCCGAGGAACTGCGCAACCTCGAACCGCTGCTGCGCGAGCGCGTGGCCGCGCGCGCCAGCCGCGGCAAGCTCGACCTGGTGCTGCGCCTGCGCTCGCCCGAAGGCGGCGGCGCGCTGACGGTCAATGAAGCATTGCTGGCGCAGTTGGGCGCGCTGGCGCAGCGCATGGACGGGCAGTTCCCGAACCTGCGCGTGGAATTCTCCGACCTGCTGCAGCTGCCCGGCGTGCTCAAGGCCGAAGCCGCCGACCCGGCCGAGCTGCAGGCGCAGGCCATGCAGCTGCTGGACACGGTAATTGCCCAGTTCGTCGATGCGCGCGAGCGCGAGGGCGCCAAGCTGGCGGTGGCCATTGCCGAACGCGTGGATGCCATCGAGCGCATTGCCGCCGAGGTGCGCACGCTGATCCCGGTGATCCGCGAAGGGCAGCGCGCCAAGCTGGCCGCGCGCCTGGCCGACCTGCCGCATCCGGTGGACCCGGGCCGCGCCGAGCAGGAGCTGGTGCTGTGGCTGCAGAAGCTGGACGTGGATGAGGAGCTGGACCGTCTGTCCAGCCACATCGTCGAAATCCGCCGCGTGCTGGCGCAGCGCGAACCGGTGGGCCGGCGCCTGGACTTCCTGCTGCAGGAGTTCAATCGCGAGGCCAACACGCTGGGCTCCAAGTCCGTGGACAGCCGCACGTCGAATGCCGCGGTGGAGTTGAAGGTGTTGATCGATCAGATTCGCGAGCAGGTGCAGAATATCGAGTAGTGCAGGTGCGCTATCGGGACGAAAGCCCGCGGACGAGTGGCATCAACCGCGTTTCCAGCTCCATGACTACTGCGTCAAGAGTGGGCGCCTTGCGCTCTATGTCACGCGTGAAGGCGAGCCATTGAGTGCGCCGAGCCTGGTTCGCAGCAAAGCCGGCAGTCAGTCCATCCGGGGTCGCGGCGGGCAACCTGGTACCGCGCCGTGTGAACGTGGCGCTGATCGCGCTGGCCAGGCGCTCCTGGTCCAATTCGCGCGTCGTCAGTAGCGCCCATAGGTCGTAATAGTCCTTCAGACGCGAATTCGCCAGGCCGAGCTTGACCACTGCCTCGAATTTCTCGGCAATCACTGTCTCGGGCGGGTATGCAAGCAAGTGCGGTGCCGGCATGTCGAGCAGCACGGGCAAACTGATTTCCTGCAGGCCGGGCTCGGTGGCGTCGCCAAAGCCCACGTCGATAATGATCGGGATGCGCGCGCCAGCCAGGGCCGCAGTAGTACGCAGGCGGACGCCGCCATAGTGCTGATCTTCGCGAATGGTTTCGGCCGTCAACGACAATGTGTTGTAGGCCAGGCCGTCTTCGGCCGCGATTGCGGCGATCTCGGCAAATCGCGCCAGCAAGACATCAGCTGATGGGTCTCCGCGCACGCACCGAGGCGGCGACGTTGGTGCGGGGTCTAGTCATGCGAGACCAGCGTGGTCAGATAGGGATGCATGACCTTCCATACACGCGCCTGTTCTGCAAACCGCGCGATTTCTGCGGGCGTGGCCTTGCGTTGACGAAGCGTTTCCCGAAGTGCCTCGATGACGACGGCTTCGCCAACAGTGCGCCGGTAGCGGAACAGGTCGGCGATCGTCTTGGCCACGCCGAAGACCGGCACGCGGATGTTCTCGATGACGTGGTGTTCGACGCCAGACGTCAGCAACTCCGGTGGGAAGCGCACGATTCGCGTGGGCGGATAGGTGATGCGAGGGCGCCAATCCTTCCTGCCCAGCGCGATCCAGATTCTGGAGGGAAGTTGGTCGGTCAGGCCATGGAAAGCCAGGGCCGAGGTGAGGCAAACAACGCCTTTCGGTAGCAGCTTGGCAATCTCAGCCAGCGAGTGTTGCTGGTGGATATCCGCGACGGCGAGCTGATACAGCCCCCGTGCGAGCCGCACGACGATGCCATCGCGTTCAAGCCGCGCGATGGTGGCGGCGGTGATCCCCTCCTGGTCGAATTCGCGCAGGCGCATCATCCCGCGGCTTTGCAGCAATGAGATGGCATGTTCGCGCTGAGGCAGCCGGGAGATGGACACTGATATGAAGTCTTGGTCGGAATCAAGTTTCGTCCAAGGGTTTATATCACGGGACGCCAGCCCGGATGCGTTCATTTCGGTTCCTCATTCGCGAACCGCCCCAAAGCCGCCAGTGACGGCGGCTTCCGCCCCAGCACCGCCTGCAGATGGGCCGCGCTGTACGGATACAGCCAGCGGTACAGCGAAGCGCACAGCGCCTGCGCGGCATGGCCCGGCCAGTCGCGCGGCAGCATCTCCGCCGGCAGGCGTGGATCGTGCAGCGTGGCGCGGCGATATTCGTGGATCAGCAGCGTGCGCGTGGTCAGCGCGCTGCGCGGGTCCACCGGCGCGTCCTGCGCCTGCCACGCACATAACGGCTTGAAGCGCGCAATGAACTCGCGGTAGCGCGCCGCGACCTCTTCCAGATTCCAGCAGTCAGCCGCCAGCTCGGCCAGGGTCCGGCCACGCGCCAGCCCCAGGTCACACGCGCGCAACACAGTCGCCTCCGCACCGGCTTCCATGCGCTGCAAACACGCCGCCAACGCCTCCCGGTCCGGCAGCGGATGCAATAGCAGTGTCGGCGTCGACTCGCCCAGGCCCAGCCAGGTCAGCGCACTGCGCAGCTCGCGGCGTGCCGGTCCGGCCTGGCCACCGAGCAGCACCAGCGTCCATTCCCCATCCCACCGCGTGCTGTCGCGACGGTAGATGTGCCGCTGCGCCAACCGCAACTCGCCCGCCGCATGCGCGGTGAGCGAATAGCGGCTGCGCCGGCCGTCGCGCTCGGACACCAGCCAGCCTTCCTCCATCAGCCGGAACACGCTGGTACGCACCAGGCGCTCGGTGAGATGGAACGCGCCCAGCAGATGGATGAGGTCTCCCAGCCACAAGGCATCGCTGGTGGGCGCGATCGCATCGCCGAACAAGGTCACGATCAGCGACTTGCCGCGCGGCGGCGCCTGGCGCAGCAGCGCCTCGTTCCATCTTTCGATATTGCGCGGCGACGGCGGCATGGGGACTCCGGCGAGGGGCTGCCCATGGTAGCGGCGACCGCCACGCCATGCGGCGCCCGCAGGGCGTCACAAAACGATACGCAAAATGCGTTGACGCATCCGTTTCGGTATCGCAATTTCGGGTGGCGCAGTTTCCCAGGAGCAGCCTCATGCAAGCCCCCAGGTCCCCCGAGATCAGGCACGGCAAGACCCGCGCCGCGGTGTCCCCGGCCGAGCAGGAGCGCGCCTTCATGGCGCATGTCTCGGCCGGATCGCAGGTCGAGCCGCAGGACTGGATGCCGGAGGCCTACCGCCGCGCGCTGGTGCGGCAGATTGGCCAGCATGCGCATTCCGAAGTGATCGGCCAGCTGCCCGAAGGCAACTGGGTGACCCGTGCGCCCAGCCTGCAGCGCAAGGCGATCCTGCTGGCGAAGGTGCAGGACGAGGCCGGGCATGGCCTGTATCTGTACAGCGCCGCCGAAACCCTGGGCGTCTCGCGCGAACAGCTGCTCGATGAGCTGCACGAAGGCCGCGCGCGCTATTCCAGCATCTTCAACTATCCGACCCTGAGCTGGGCCGACATCGGCGCGATCGGCTGGCTGGTCGATGGCGCGGCGATCATCAACCAGATCCCGCTGTCGCACTGTTCCTACGGGCCGTACGCGCGCGCCATGGTGCGCGTGTGCAAGGAAGAGTCGTTCCACCAGCGCCAGGGCTACGACATCATGCTGGCGCTGGTGCGCGGCACGCCGGAGCAGAAGGCAATGGCGCAGGACGCGCTGAACCGCTGGTGGTGGCCGGCGCTGATGATGTTCGGGCCGGACGATGCCAACTCGCCGCGCAGCGCCGAATCGATGCGCTGGCGCATCAAGCTCCACAGCAACGACGAACTGCGCCAGCGCATGGTGGACCAGACCGTGCCCCAGGCCGAATACCTGGGCCTGAAGATTCCCGATCCGCAGCTGGCCTGGAATCCCGCCCGCGGCCATTACGACTTCGGCCCCATCGACTGGGAGGAGTTCGCCCGCGTGCTGCGCGGCGACGGCCCGTGCAACCGGCAGCGCCTGGCCACGCGGGTCAAGGCTCATCGCGACGGGCAATGGTTCCGTGACGGACTGATGGCGCATGCAGCCAAGCGCGCGCGTGCCACCGCGGCGCGCGCGGCATGACCAGCACGGGCAGCGCAAACAGGAGCATCGACATGCACACCGACTGGCCCCTGTGGGAAGTCTTCATTCGCGGCAAGCACGGTCTGGCCCACCGCCACGTCGGCAGCCTGCACGCGGCCGATGCGCGGCTGGCGCTGCTGCACGCGCGCGATGTCTACACCCGGCGCAACGAGGGCACCAGCATCTGGGTGGTGCCTTCGGCCACGATCACCGCCAGTGATCCGGCCGAGCGCGACAGCCTGTTCGAGGCAGCGACGAGCAAGGTGTACCGGCACCCGACCTTCTTCCCGATGCCCGACGGCATCCGCATGTGAGCGCCGCAGCCGCCATGACGCCTTCCCTGCACGCCTACGTGCTGCGCCTGGGCGACAACGCCCTGGTGCTGAGCCAGCGCCTGTCGGAGTGGTGCGGCAAGGCGCCGGCGCTGGAGGAGGACATGGCCCTGGTCAACGTCGCGCTGGACCTGCTCGGCCAGGCGCGGCTGTGGCTGTCGCTTGCCGGCGAACTGGAAGGGAAGGGCCGCGACGAAGACGCGCTGGCCTACCTGCGCGACGAGCACGAGTTCAGCAACGTGCTGCTGGTCGAACAGCCCAATGCCGATTACGCCCACACCCTGATGCGGCAGTGGTACTTCGACGCCTGGCACGACCTGGCCCTGGCCCGGCTGTGCGAATCGACCGATGCGCGGGTTGCCGCGATCGCGGCCAAGGCGCGCAAGGAAGTGGCCTACCACCTGCGCCGCAGCCACGACCTGCTGCTGCGCCTGGGCGATGGCAGCGAGCTGAGCCACCGCAAGATGCAGGAGGCCGCCGACGCCCTGTGGCCGTATACCGGCGAACTGTTCAGCAGTGACGCGATCACCCGGCATGCCACCGACAGCGGCGTGGGCTTCGACCCGGCGGCCCTGCGCGAGCCCTGGCAGCAACGCGTGGCGGCGGCCTTCGCCGACGCCACCTTGCGCCTGCCACCGGCCGATGCGTGGATGCACGAAGGCGGCACGCGCGGCATGCACACCGAGTCGATGGGCTACCTGCTGGCGGAGATGCAGGTGCTTGCGCGCCGCCATCCCGGGGCGCGCTGGTAACGCCATGGACAGATCGATGCCCGCGGATCTGCCCGCACTTGCCCGGATCTGGCAATGGCTGGAAGAAGTGCCCGACCCGGAATTGCCGGCGGTGTCCATCGTCGAGCTTGGCATCGTGCGCGAAGTGGCGTGGGCCGAAGACGGCGCCTGCCAGGTGACCGTTACCCCGACCTATAGCGGTTGCCCCGCGGCCAGCCTGATCAAGACCCAGATCAGCCAGTGCCTGCAGGCGCATGGCCTGCGCGAAGTGCGCTGCCGCACCCGGCTGGCCCCGGCGTGGAGCAGCGACTGGGTCAGCGCGAGCGCGCGCGAAAAGCTGCGGGCCTGTGGCATCGCGCCACCGCCGCCGTGCAGCGGTGGCTGGCCGGAGCTGCGCCTGCCGGCCTGCGGCAGCGACGCGAATGCGCCCGCCGGCGTCGATTGCCCGCGCTGCGGCGCATCCGACAGCGAGCTGGTCAGTGCGTTCGGCGCCACGCCATGCAAGTCGCTGCACCGCTGCAGGCACTGCCTGGAACCGTTCGAGCACTTCAAGTGCCACTGAGAAGCCATGAGCCATTTCTATCCATTGCAGGTCACCGAGCGCCGCCAGGAAACCCGCGACGCGGTGGTGCTGACCCTGGCCGCGCCGGCGCAGCACACGGCGCGTTTCGATTTCCTGCCCGGGCAGTACCTGACCGTTCGCGCCCGGGTGGGCGACGAAAGCCTGCGCCGTGCCTATTCGATCTGCAGTGCGCCGGACGAGCAGGTGCTGCGCATCGCGATCAAGCGCGTCGCCGGCGGGCGCTTCTCCAACTGGGCCAATGACGCGCTGCAGCCGGGCGACGTGCTGGAAAGCATGCGCCCGGCCGGCCGCTTCCAGGTGCCGTTGCTGCCGGACGATGCGCGCCACCATGTCGCCTTTGCCGCCGGCAGCGGCATCACCGCGATCCTGTCGCTGTTGAAGGCGACGCTGGCCGCCGAACCGCGCAGCCACTTCACCCTGGTCTATGGCAACCGCGCCTGCGCCACGATGATGTTCCGCGATGAACTGGCGCAGCTGAAGGACCGCTATCTGGCGCGCTTCGAGCCCGTCTACCTGCTCAGCCGCGAGGACCAGGACATCACCTTGTTCAATGGCCGCCTCGACCGGCCCAAGTGCGATGCGCTGCTGCAGCACTGGTTGTCGGGCCAGCGCATTGACCAGGCCTATATCTGCGGCCCGGCTGGCATGGCCGGCGAAGTCACCGCCAGCCTGCAGGCGGCGGGGGTCGCGCCAGCGCGCATCCTGACCGAACACTTCGCGCCGGCCACCGCGCCGGCCCGGCCGCGCACGGCGGCGCCCGACATCCGCGAGCGCGACGACGACGGCGATTGCCAGCTCAGTGTGGTCCGCGATGGGCAATGGCAGCACCTGGCGCTGCGCCGCGATGGCGGCAGCGTGCTGGAGCAGGCGCTGGCGCAAGGCGTCGAGCTGCCCTACGCGTGTTGCGGCGGCGTCTGTTCCACCTGCCGCTGCCGGCTGCTGGAAGGCGAGGTGGACATGGCCGATGCCCCGGCGCTGGAGGACTACGAGCGCGACCGCGGTTTCATCCTGAGCTGTTGCAGCTTTCCGCGCAGCGATCGGCTGGTGCTCGACTTCGATGTGGAGGCCTGAGTGAACGCGGAGAAGCCGAGCGCCGAACTGGCGGTTTCGCGCATTGGCCGGGTCGGGCTGATTCGCCTGGACCGGCCGGAGGCGATGAACGCCTTGTCGCTGCCGATGCGCCAGGCGCTGTGCCAGGCGCTCAAGCAGTTCGCCGACGATCCTGGCATTGGCGCGGTAGTCGTCACCGGGCATGACAAGGTCTTCGCCGCCGGTGCCGATGTGCGCGCGCTGGCGCAATGGGACTACCAGACCGCGTCCACCAGCCCGCAATTGCGCGTGGCCTGGGAGCAACTGCAACGCATGGACAAGCCAGTGATCGCCGCGGTGGCGGGCTATGCGCTGGGTGCCGGCTGTGAGCTGGCAATGATGTGCGATTTCGTCATCGCCGCCGACAACGCCCGCTTCGGCCAGCCGGAGCTGCGCCTGGGCACCATCCCCGGTGCCGGCGGCACGCAACGGCTGACCCGCCTGGTCGGGCGCGGCCTGGCCCTGGACCTGCTGCTCACCGGGCGCCGCCTGGATGCGCGCGAAGCCGAGCGCTGCGGCCTGGTGGCACGCGTGGTGCCGCTGGCCGAGCTGCTGGAACAGGCGCTGGCCGTGGCCACCCGCATCGCCGAACTGTCCGCGCCGATCGTGCGCCTGGCGCGCGAGGCCGTGGACCGGGCGCTGGAACTGCCGCTGAGCGAAGGCCTGCGCTTCGAGGCGCGCCTGTTCGAGTCGAGCTTCGCCCTGGAAGACCACCACGAGGGCATCTCCGCCTTCCTGGAAAAGCGCAAGCCGGTATTCCGCAACCGTTGACACCGCCGGTGAATGCACCGGCGTCATCCCTGGAGTTCCCATGCAACTGCACAGCTATGCACAAGGCCAATGGCGGGCAGGCACTGGCGGCCTGGTCCTGGCGCACGCGATCAGCGGCGCGCCGGTAGCGACCATTTCCAGCCAGGGCCTGGACTTCGCCGGCATGCTCGCGCACGCGCGTCAGGTCGGCGGGCCGGCGTTGCGCGCCGCCACCTTCCACGAGCGCGCGCTGATGCTCAAGGCGCTGGCGCAGTACCTGCTCGCGCGCAAGGAAACCTACTACGCCTTGTCGCCGGCCACCGGTGCGACGCGGCACGATGCCTGGATCGACATCGAAGGCGGCATCGGCACCTTGTTCGCCTATTCGAGCAAGGGCCGGCGCGAACTGCCGAACGCGCATTTCCTGGTCGAGGGCGCCAGTGAGCGCTTGTCGCGGCAGGGCAGCTTCGTCGGCCAGCACATCGCCGTGCCGCGTCGCGGCGTGGCCGTGCATATCAACGCGTTCAACTTCCCCTGCTGGGGCATGCTGGAAAAGCTGTCGGTGAACCTGCTCGCGGGCATGCCGGCCATCGTCAAACCCGCTTCGCAGACGGCCTATCTGGCCGAAGCGATGTTTCGCGACATCATCGCCTCCGGCGTGCTCCCCGAAGGGGCGGTGCAGTTGATCTGTGGTGGCGTCGGCGACCTGTTCGATCATCTGCTGCCGCAGGATGTGGTCACCTTCACCGGTTCGGCCAGCACCGGTCACGCGCTGCGCAGCCACCCCAGCGTGCAGCGGCACTCGGTGCGCTTCACCATGGAGGCCGACTCGCTGAACTTCTCCCTGCTCGGGCCCGATGCGGTGCCGGGCGAGGCGGAGTTCGACCTGTTCGTGGAGGAAGTGGCGCGCGAGATGACGGTCAAGGCCGGGCAGAAGTGCACGGCGATCCGCCGCGCGCTGGTGCCGCGCGCCTTGCTTGATCCGATATGCGAGGCCTTGCGCCAGCGCCTGCAGACAGTGCGCACCGGCGACCCGGCCAGCGCCGGCGTGACGATGGGCGCGCTCGCCAGCCTGGCCCAGCGCGAGGAAGTACGTGAGCGCGTGGCCGAGTTGCAACAGGCCGGCGCCGAACTGGTGCATGGCGACCCGTGGCGTTTCGAGTTGCAGGACGCCGACCCGCTGCGCGGTGCGTTCCTGCCGCCGCTGTTGCTGCGCTGCCGTGACCCGCACGCGCAACAGGCCGTGCACGAAGTGGAAGCGTTCGGCCCGGTCGCCACGTTGATGCCGTTCGATGACACGGAAGATGCGATTGCCCTGGCCCGCCGCGGCGGCGGCAGCCTGGTCGGTTCGTTGTTCACCGCCGACGCGGCGCTGGCGCGTGAGATCGTGCTCGGCGTGGCCACCGAACACGGCCGCCTGCTGGTGATCGACCGCCACTGCGCGGCCGAATCCACCGGGCACGGCTCGCCGCTGCCGGCGCTGGTACATGGCGGTCCTGGTCGCGCTGGTGGCGGTGAGGAAATGGGCGGCATCCGTGGCGTCATGCACTACCTGCAACGCACCGCACTGCAAGGTTCGCCCGATGCGCTGAGCACGATCTGCGAGCAATGGATCGAAGGCGCCGCGCGCGATGACAGCGTGCATCCGTTCCGCAAGACCCTGGAGGCCTTGCGTCCGGGTGATAGCGTGGTCTCGGCCGAACGCAGCGTCAGCCTCGCCGACATCGAGCATTTCGCCGAATTCACCGGCGACACGTTCTACGTGCACACCGACGAGGCCGCCGCCGCGGCCAATCCGTTCTTCGGCACGCGCGCCGCGCATGGCTACCTGGTGGTCTCGCTGGCGGCCGGCCTGTTCGTGGACCCGGCGCCGGGCCCGGTGCTGGCCAACTACGGCGTGGACAGCCTGCGCTTCCTCGCCCCGGTGTTTCCCGGTGACCGCCTGCGCGTGGTGCTGACCTGCAAGCAGAAGAATCCGCGTGCCGGCCATGACTATGGCGAAGTCCGCTGGGACGCGCAGGTCAGCAATCAGCGTGATGAAATCGTCGCCCGCTATGACGTGCTGACCCTGGTCCAGCGCGGGGAAGGCGGCTCCGCCATCACGGAGCCGGCCCCGCGGGCAGCGGAGCCGGTGACATGAGCACCATGCAGGTGCGCCTGGAAATCATGCAGGGGATCGCGCGCCTGACCCTGCAGCGTCCCGACAAGCTCAACAGCCTGACCACGCTGATGCACGCGCAACTGCGCGAGGCACTGACCGAGGTCGAGCGGCGCACCGACGTACGCGTGCTGCTGCTCACCGGCAGCGGTCGCGGCTTCTGCGCCGGCCAGGACCTGGCCGACCGCGCGGTGGCCCCGGACGCCGCGGCAGACGCCGCGCCCGACCTGGCCGCTTCGGTCGAGCGCGATTACGCGCCCTTGGTGCGGCGCCTGCGTGACCTGCCGGTGCCGGTGGTATGCGCGGTCAACGGCGTGGCCGCCGGGGCTGGAGTGAGTCTGGCGCTGGCCTGCGATCTGGTCCTGGCCAGGCGTTCGGCGCGCTTCATCCTGTCCTTCTGCCGCCTCGGATTGTTGCCCGACACGGGCGGCACCTACTTCCTGCCGCGGTTGATCGGCACCGCGCGCGCGCTCGGCGTGGCCTTGCTGGGCGAACCGATCGACGCGCAGCAGGCCGAGGACTGGGGCCTGATCTGGCGCTGCATCGACGATGCGCTGTTCGAGCAGGAAGTCGATGACCTGCTGACGCGGCTGGCACGCGCACCGACCCTGGGCCTGACCCATACCCGCCAGGCCATCCATGCCGCGGCCGGGCGTTCCCTGCCGGCACAGCTGGAACACGAGGCCGCAGCAATGCGGGTGCTGGGCCGCAGCCAGGATTACCGGGAAGGCGTGGCCGCCTTCCTCGAACGGCGCGAGCCGCATTTCCATGGACATTGAGCAGCTGCTGCAGCGCCCCGCAGGCGAAGTGCCGGTCGCGGTGCTGGGCACCGGCACCATGGGTGCCGGCATTGCGGAAGTGGCCGCGCTCGCCGGCCATCCGGTGCAGCTGTATGACGCGCGCGCTGGCGCGGCCGAGGCCGCGGTGACGAAGTTGCACGCGCGCCTGGATCGGCAGATGCAGCGCGGCAGCCTGTCCGCGCAGGCGGCCGCCGATGCGCGCGGCCGCTTGCAGGTGGCGACCACGCTGCCCGCGTTGAAAGACAGCGTGCTGGCGGTCGAAGCGATCGTCGAGCACCTGGCGGACAAGCAGCAACTGCTGCGTGAGCTGGAGTCACAGCTGCCCGCGCATGCGCTGATCGCCAGCAACACCTCCTCGCTGCGGATCACCGCGTTGGCGGCCGCGCTGCAACGGCCGCAGCGCATGCTCGGCCTGCACTTCTTCAACCCGGCCACGGCCATGGCGCTGGTGGAAGTGGTGCCTGGGTTGCAGACCGCGCCCGCGCTGGCCGAGCCGCTGGCCCAGTTGATGCGGCGCTGGGGCAAGGTTCCGGTGCTGACGCGCGATACCCCGGGCTTCATCGTCAACCGCATTGCGCGCCCGTTCTTCGTCGAAAACCTGCGCCTGCTCGAGGAGGGCGTCGCCGACTGCGCCACGCTCGATGCGCTGCTGCGCGAGGCCGGCGGTTTCCGCATGGGGCCGTTCGAGCTGATGGATTTCATCGGCCACGACGTCAACTACGCCGTCACCTGCAATGTCTTTGCAGGCTGGCATGGCGATCGCCGCTTCCAGCCCTCGCTGCGCCAGCAGGCGCTGGTCCAGGCCGGCTGGCTGGGCCGCAAGAGCGGCCGCGGCTTCCATGATTACGCGGCCGATGCCACCGTCGCCGCGCCGCAAACCCTGCCGACGCAGGTGCTGCCGCAACCGCTGGTACTGCACGAAGGCACGGCACTGGCGCAGCGGCTGGTGGACGCCTTGCAGGCACAAGATGCCGCGTTCTCCCTGGCCCCGGCGCACGCCGATGCTCGCATCGCCAGTGGCCCGGACTTCGTGCTCTACCGCACCGACGGACGCAGCGCGACCCAGCGCGGCAGCGAGCAAGGCGTCGCCGCCTGCGTCGTCGTCGATCTGGCCTGGGATGACGCGCGGGCCACGCGCCTGGCGATCGCCGCGGCCGATCAGGCGCCCAGTGCCGCTGCCGCGCAGGCGGCCGGGCTGCTGCAGGCGGCGGGCCTGGCGGTGTCGCAGTTGGACGATGTGCCTGGCCTGGCCGTGGCGCGGAGCTGGGCGATGCTTGCCAACGTTGCCGCCGACACCGTGCAGCTCGGCATCTGCAGCGCCGAAGCCGCCGATCTGGCGATGCAGCACGGCGCGAATTATCCGCAGGGGCCGCTGGCCTGGGCACGTGGCTTTGGCTTGAAGCCACTGGTGGCCTTGCTCGACAACCTGCAAGCCGCGCATGGCGAGGAACGCTATCGCGTCTCGCCCTGGCTGCGGCGGCGCGCGGTCAACACGCCATGAGCGCGGAACAGCTCGCCGCCGAGGTCGCCGCGGTGATGCTGGCCGCTGACCAGGCGACCCGCGCGCTGGGCATGCAGTTGGAGAGCGTGCAGCCCGGCAGCGCCAGCGTGCGCATGCAGGTGCGCGCGGACATGCTCAATGGCCACGGCACCTGCCACGGCGGTTTCATCTTCGCGCTGGCCGACAGCGCCTTCGCCTTTGCCTGCAACAGCGACAACCAGCGCACCGTCGCCGCCGGCTGCCAGATCGATTTCCTGCGCCCGGCAGGCGCGGGCGAATGGCTGCGGGCAGTCGCCAGCGCGCGCCGGATCGGCGCGCGCCAGGGTGTATTCGACGTGGAGATCCGCGATGCGCAGGAACGGTTGGTCGCCCTTTTCCGCGGCCGATCCAGCCGCATCGGCGGCACGCTTGTCCAACCCCGGCAGGCCGCGCCGCAACCCGGAGCGCAACACGATGCCTGAAGCCTATCTCTGCGATGCAGTGCGCACCCCGTTTGGACGCTATGCCGGCAGCCTCTCCGGCGTACGCGCCGATGACCTGGCCGCGTTGCCGATCAGCGCGTTGATGGCGCGACACCCCGAGGTGGACTGGGCACAGCTGGACGACGTGATCTACGGCTGCGCCAACCAGGCCGGCGAGGACAATCGCAACGTCGCGCGCATGGCGGTGCTGCTGGCCGGCTTGCCGGTCGCGGTGCCGGCCACCACCGTCAACCGCCTGTGCGGTTCGGGGCTGGATGCGGTGACCATCGCCGCGCGCGCGATCCGCGCCGGCGAGGGCGATCTGCTCATCGCTGGCGGCGCGGAAAGCATGAGCCGGGCGCCGTTCGTGCTCGGCAAGGCGGACGCCGCCTTCTCGCGCCATGTCCACCTGGCCGACACCACCTTGGGCTGGCGCTTCATCAATCCACTGATGCAGGCCGCGCATGGCATCGATTCGATGGCGCAGACCGCGGAGAACGTCGCCCGCGAGTTCGCTGTCAGCCGTGTGGACCAGGACGCTTTCGCCTGCCGCAGCCAGGCGCGTTACGCGCAAGCCCAGGCGCAGGGCTTCTTCGCCGCCGAGCGCCTGATCCTCACCAAGGCCGCGCTGCCGGGCCTCGCCGACGACCTGGAGGCCGACGAACCGCCGCGCCCGCTCACCACGCCTGAAGCCCTCGAACGCCTGCGCCCGGTCACCGGTTCCGACGGCAGCATCACTGCGGGCAATGCTTCCCCGCTCAACGATGGCGCCGCCGCCGTGCTGCTGGCCAGCGCGAGCGGCATGCGCCGGCATGGGCTGCGCCCGCGTGCGCGGGTGGTGGCGGCCAGTGCCGCTGGCGTGGCGCCGCGGATCATGGGCATGGCGCCGGTGCCGGCGGTGCGCGCGGTGCTGGATCGCTGCGGGCTGCGCCTGGCGGACATGGATGTCATCGAAATCAATGAGGCTTTCGCGGCGCAATGCCTGGCCGTGGCCCGCGAACTGGGCCTGCGTGACGACGAGGCGCGCCTGAATGCCAATGGCGGCGCCATTGCCATCGGCCATCCGCTCGGCGCCACGGGCGCACGGCTGGTGGCGACCACGCTGTGCCGGCTGGAGGCCAGCGGCGGTCGCTACGGCCTGTGCAGCCTGTGCATTGGCGTCGGCCAGGCGCTGGCGCTGGTCATCGAGCGCGTATCGGTCGTGCCTTGAACTCACGCGCGCCGCGCATGCCTGCACCGACGGTCAAGCGGTTTGCACGCAGGGTCACGACGCCGCTGGCGGTGCCCTGCATTCTTCAGTAGCTATCCAACGCGAACAGGCCATGCACCGAAACAAGCCGGAAGTCCTGGAACCGATCGAACGCGCCAGCCGCGACGAACTGCAGGCATTGCAACTGCAACGGCTGCGCTGGTCGCTGCAGCACGCTTACACGAACGTGGCGCATTACCGCCAGGCCTTTGCCAGCGCCGGGGTCGAGCCCGGCGACCTGCAAGACCTGTCGGATCTGGACAAGTTCCCGTTTCTGCACAAGCGCGACCTGCGCCAGCACTATCCGTTCGGCCTGTTCGCGGTACCGCGCAACCGCCTGCGACGCCTGCATGCGTCCAGCGGCACCACCGGCAAGCCCACGGTGGTGGGCTACACCGAGCGCGACCTGCGGGTCTGGGCGCAGGTGGTGGCGCGCAGCATTCATGCCGCCGGTGGCCGTCCCGGTGATGTGGTCCACGTGGCCTACGGCTACGGCCTGTTCACCGGTGGCCTGGGCGCGCACTACGGCGCCGAGATGCTGGGCTGCACGGTGGTGCCGGTGTCCGGTGGCAATACCTCGCGGCAGGTGCAGCTGATCAACGATTTCAAGCCGGACATCATCATGGTGACGCCGTCCTACATGCAGCACCTGATCGAGGAGTTCCGCCGCCAGGGCCTGGACCCGCGCGCGAGTTCGCTGCGGGCCGGCATCTTCGGCGCCGAGCCCTGGAGCCAGGCCATGCGCGAGGACCTGGAGGCCAACGCCGGGCTCGACGCGCTCGACATCTATGGGCTGTCGGAAGTGATCGGGCCCGGCGTGGCCAGCGAGTGCGTCGAGTCCAAGGACGGGCCGGTGATCTGGGAGGATCACTTCTATCCGGAGATCATCGACCCCGACAGCGGGCAAGTGCTGCCCGACGGCAGCCACGGCGAGCTGGTGATCACCTCGCTGACCAAGGAGGCGCTGCCGGTCGTGCGCTACCGCACCGGCGACCTGACCCGGCTGCTGCCGCCTACTTCGCGCGGCATGCGCCGCCTGGACCGGATCAGCGGGCGCTCGGACGACATGCTGATCATCCGCGGCGTCAACCTGTTCCCCTCGCAGATCGAGGAGTTGATCCTGCACTCGCCGGCCCTCGCGCCGCAGTACCAGTTGGTGGTGACCCGGGCCGGGCTGCTGGACGAACTGGAAGTACGGGTGGAGGCAAGGCCGGACCGGCCTGAGGCGCTGAGCGGCGACAACCGCCAGGTGCTGGAGCGCGAACTGCGCGCCCGGATCAAGGCCGAGATCGGCGTGTCCGTGCGCGTGCACGTCGTTCCTGCCGATGGCATCGAGCGTAGCCCGGTGGGCAAGGCGCGCCGCGTGCTTGACCTGCGTTTGCGTGCCTCGGGCAACGTGGCGGAGCTGGCGCAATGAGCCATCCGCCGACTTCCGATGACGCGGCCGCCGGGATTTCCGCGCAGGACGCGGCCGCTCCGGCACTGGCCGGCGCTGCCCGCCTGCAAGCCATCGCCGCGCACCCCGATTTCCAGCGCCTGGCGCGCGGGCGCGCACGCCTGTCCGGCGTGCTGACCGCGGTGCTGCTGGCGATCTATTTCGGGTTCCTGCTGGTGCTGGCGCTGCTGCCGGGATGGCTGGCCAGGCCCTGGGGCGGCGGCCCGCTGAGCTGGGGCATCCCGGTGGCCGTGGCGGTCATCGTGGTGGCCTTTCTGCTGACGGCCTTCTACGTGCGCCACGCCAATCATGTGCTGGACCCGATCAATCGTCGCCTGCTTGAGGAGTTCCCGGAATGGTGAATGTCAGTGCGGTGGTGATGTTCCTGATCTTCGTGCTTTCCACCTTGGTCATTACCGCCTGGGCGGCGCGACGCACGCGGTCGGTGTCGGACTTCTACGCGGCTGGTGGCGGCATCAGCGGTTTCAAGAACGGGCTGGCGATTGCCGGCGACATGCTCTCGGCCGCGTCCTTCCTCGGCATCTCGGCCATGTTCTTCGCCACCGGCTACGACGGCATCATCTATTCGGTCGGCGTCGTCGCCGGCTGGCCATTGATCCTGTTCCTGATCGCCGAGCGCCTGCGCAACCTTGGCCGCTACACCTTCGCCGATGTGCTGTCGTACCGGCTGGAGCGCAAGCCAGTGCGGATGACGGCCGCCTTCAGCACCTTGACGGTGGTCATTCTGTATCTGGTCGCGCAGATGGTCGGCGCGGGCAAGCTGGTGGAGCTGCTGTTCGGCGTCAGCTATGGCGTGGCGGTGCTGGTCGTGGGCGTGCTGATGGTGGTGTACGTGACCTTCGGCGGCATGCTCGCCACCACTTGGGTGCAGATCATCAAGGCCGCGCTGCTGATTGGCGGGGTCAGCGTCATCGCCTGGCTGGTGCTGCAGCGCTTCGGCTTCAGTGTCGAGCGGGTGTTCGGCGAGGCTGTGGCCGCGCATCGCATGGGGCCAGCGCTGCTCGCACCCGGCGGCATGCTGCCCAATCCGGTCGATGCGATTTCCCTGGGCGTGGCGGTGATGTTCGGTACCGCTGGCCTGCCGCACATCCTGATGCGCTTCTTCACTGTTGCCGACGCGCGGCGGGCGCGCAGCTCGGTGCTGTGGGCGACCGGTTTCATGGGCTACGTCTACGTGCTGCTGTTGCTGGTGGGCTTCGGCGCCGTGGCGGTGGTCGGTACCGATCCGGCCTATCGCGATGCCGCGGGCAAGATCATCGGTGGCGGCAACATGGTCGCCGTCCACCTGGCCCATGCCCTGGGTGGCAACCTGCTGCTCGGTTTCATTTCCGCGGTGGTCTTCGCCACGATCCTGGCGGTGGTGGCGGGCCTGGCGCTGTCTGGCGCCTCGGCCATCTCTCACGACCTGTATGCCAACGTCCTGCGTGCCGGACACACGGGCGCGGCCACCGAAGCGATGGAAATGCGCGTTTCCAAGATCGCCACGCTGGTCATCGGGGGGGTGGCCACCGTGCTCTCCCTGGCCTTCGAGAACCAGAACATCGCCTTCCTCGCCGGGCTGGCGCTGGCCATCGCCGCCTCGGCCAATTTTCCGGTGCTGGTGCTGTCGATGTTCTGGCCGCGCCTGACCACGCGCGGCGCGGTTGCGGGCAGCCTTGCCGGGCTGGGCTCGGCATTGTTGCTGCTGGTCCTCGGGCCGGCGGTCTGGGTCGGGGTGCTGCGGCAGCCGACGCCGATCTTCCCGTACGGCAACCCGGCGCTGTTCTCGGTGGGCATTGGCTTCATCGCCGCGTGGCTGGCATCCATCCTCGACCACTCCGCGCGGGCGCGGCAGGAGCGGCAGCGTTTCGACTTGCAGCACGTGCGCGCGATCACCGGCATCGGCAGGGCCGCGCCGCATTCGCACGAGGCGGCCTGAAGCACGAGCCAGTCTGGAGCCAGCCCCGCGCCATCGACCCTCACCTGGCCGGGGTGCGCGCTTCGGGGCGCTTGGCGCCGATGGCCGCGCGCGCCGGTCCGGCGTGGAACTCGCGCCAGTGGCTGGGACGCATGCCGAAGGCAGCCTTGAACAGACGGCTGAAACTGGCGTTGTTGCTGAAGCCATGATCCAGCGCGATCTGGAAGATGTTGCGGCCGGCGTTCTGCGGTGAGGCCAGCGCATCGCGCGCCGCTTCCAGGCGCAGGTCGCGGATGAAGCGGCCCGGGGTGACGTTGCAGCGGTTGAACAACAGGTACAGCGTGCGGCGCGACACGTGCGCCGCATCGGCCAGCTGCGCCGGGCCCAGGGTGGGGTCGTCCAGGTGCGCGCGCACGTGTTGCTGCAGGCGCTCCAGGCGTGCCGCGTGCGACCGCGGCGCCGACGGCCCGGCTGCGCGCAGGCAGGCGGCGAGCATCAGTTCGATCGCATTGAGTACCGAACGCGCGCTGCCTTGTTCCTGCGGGGCAGGGGAGTGCAGCAGGCTCGCCACTGCCGCCAGCGCCGCGCCGGCACAGATGCGGTCCTCCAGCGCCCGGGCACAGGCATGGCGGCGCAACGCCGGCCAGCCTTGCAGCGTTGGCCGCGGCACGGTGAGCACGACGAAGCCGGTATCGCCGGGCCATTCCAGTTCAAAGGCACTGGCCGGATCGAGCAGCGTCGCCATCCCTGGTCGCAGCAGCAGACTGCTGCGCTCCTGCTCCACCCGCAAGCTGCCGTGGTACTGCCAGATCATGTGGATGCGGCCCGGGTCGGCTGCCGCCGGATCACGTGCCAGCCGGCAGCGCGTGGCGGTGACGCTGGCCAGCGAGCGCTCGCCATAGGTCCGCGACAGCACCCGCGCACTGAAGCGCGGCGCATCGGTGCGGACGCGGTCCAGCCAGGGATAGTGCCGGCGGATGAACTGCTGCCAGGCCTCGATGTGCTCGAAACGCTGTACCGGTTGCGACAACGCAGGGACTGCCTGCAGCGGCAATGACTGGACATCCATCCGTCGCTCCTCGTGCATGCCCGCGCTTGGGCGGCGGCTTGATCATGCATGCGCTGCTGGCCGCGAATGTTGCCGATACTGCACTGCGTTGGGAATGAATCGTTTCGCATTGTGACCGACGCCGCGCGCCTCCGCCGCGCCGCACGCACGCGATTGGCGCCAGGCGACAACGACAGTGCGCGCTGGGTCAAACGCCGCCGCTGCCGGCCGCGTTCCATGACGACTGCAAGGCCGGGCCGCGCATCGGCCCGCGCCATCGTCGCACTGGAGACCTTCATGACCCGCACATCACGGCACGCCCGTCCGTCGCCTGGCCGCCGCATCGCCCTGCTGGCCCTCACCCTGTTCGCGCCCTCCGCTGCCGCCCTGGAATTCAGCCCCGGCGGCTATGACCCGCTGCCCAAGGACAGCAACCTGGCCATGCTGTACTTCCAGCAGGCCGATCGCGATTCGCTGTATCGCCAGGGCCGGCGCGTGGACGGCGCCGGGCTGGATTCCACCGTGGCGATCTTCCGCTACATCCGTGGCGTCGCCCTCAGCGAGCGCACGGTATTCGAGCCGCAGATCATCGTGCCGTACGGGCGCCTGACCGGCACCGGCAGCACGCGCGCACTGGGCAGTGGCCACGGGCTGGGCGATATCGCCGTGGCCACCGTGTTCGTGCATCGTCTCGACGAGCAAGGCCGCAACACCATTGGCATCGGGCCGTTCCTGTACCTGCCCACCGGCCGCTACAGCCCGGGCACCGGCTTGAACGTCGGCGAGAACCGCTGGCGCGCGCTGCTGCAGATCGCCTATACGCACCGCTTCTCCGACACCTGGGCGCTGGACGTGGGCGCGGACGCATCGAAGGCCAGCCGCAACAAGGAATGGGGGCCGCAACGGGCCACGCTGAAGGAGCAGACCCGGTTTGAATACCAGGCCCACCTTCGCTACCAGATGGACAAGGCCACCATGTTCGCGCTCACCCTGGGCCAGGTCGAAGGCGCGGCCACCAATGTCGACGGCATCGCCCGCGACGACCGCCGCCAGACCACCTACACGCGCCTGACCCTGACCCGGATGATGGCCTCCGGCTTCCAGCTGCAGGCCCAGCTCGGCCGCGACCTGCGCGTGCGCGAGGGCTTTGCCGAACGTGCGCGCTTCAACATGCGCCTGGCCTGGCTGTTCTGAGCACCTGCGCCGCAGGCCGGCGCCCGGCGCCTGCCTGCAGCCACCTGCCGCTTCCTGTAGCATTGCGCCCCTCGCAGGGGGGGGCAGTGCCTTTCCCGGCGCTGCCCGTCCACCTCCTTGAGCGGCCCATGCGCGGCACCCTGTACATCGTCGCGGCCCCTTCCGGTGCCGGCAAGAGCAGCATCGTCAACGCCACGCTGAAGCGCGACCCGCAGATCGCCTTGTCGATCTCCTTCACCTCGCGCGCGGCGCGGCCGGGTGAGCGCCATGCCGAGCACTACCATTTCGTGTCCGCCGAGCAGTTCCAGGCGATGATCGCCGCCGGCGATTTCTTCGAGTACGCCAGTGTGCATGGCGACTGGAAGGGCACCGCGCGGCAATCGGTGGAACCGCAGCTGGCCGCCGGCCGCGACGTGCTGCTGGAGATCGACTGGCAGGGCGCGCGCCAGGTGCGCGAGAAGGTGCCCGACGCGGTCAGCGTGTTCATCCTGCCGCCCTCGCGTGCCGCGCTCGACGAGCGCATGCGCAAGCGCGGCCAGGACAGCGACGAGGTGATCGCGCGTCGGCTGGCCGCCGCCCGCGAGGAGATGTCGCACTACGGCGAGTTCGACTACCTCATCATCAACGAGGATTTCGATACCGCTGTCGGCGAGATGTGCGCCATCTTCACCGCCAGCCGCCTGCGCACCGCCGCCCAGCGCCAGCGCCATGCCCCCCTGGTGGAGGCATTGCTGGACCCGGATGCGGACGCAACTGGCTGATTCCAAAGGAAACTGAACAACTCCGGCTTGCGTCGGCCGGCTTTGGCCGCCTACAATCGCCGCCCTTTCCCTCATTCGAAGGCGCGACCTTGCCGGTCGCCGGGAGCCCGCATGGCCCGCATTACCGTAGAAGACTGCCTGGAAGTCGTTAACAACCGTTTCGAGCTGGTCATGATGGCGTCCAAGCGCGCCCGTCAGCTCGCCAACGGCGTGCAGGCCACCCTGGACAACAGCGAATCGGCCGACAAGCCGACCGTGCTGGCGCTGCGCGAGATCGCCGCGCGCAAGATCGACAACGCGCTGATCGAGGAAGTCGAGAAGGCCGAGCGCGAGCGCATCGAGCGTGAAGCCCTGGAGTGGGCCGCCGCCGAAGTCGTCGCCGACGAGGACATGTCGAAGAACGACGACTGACCGCGACGCCCTCGGGCGCCCCGCGATCGCTTCACGGAACAGCCCGCCTGCCGCGGGCTGTTCTGTTTTGTACGCCCCGTTCGTTCCGGTTGCGCATGTTCCGGCCCTGCGGCGTTTGCTGTCCCCGTTGCGCTGGCATAGTCTTCCCGCATGAACCCAGGCCCCTCTGCCCAGGCTGCTCTCGCGTCACCCGCGCTCCCCGGTGACGTGCCGGACTATGTCCTGGAGCTGGAGCGTGCCGCCAGCTACCTGCCGCGCGAACAACTGCCGCTGCTGCGCCGCGCCTGGGAAGTGGGGGCCGCCGCGCATGCCGGGCAGACCCGCAAGTCCGGCGAACCGTACATCACCCATCCGGTGGCGGTGGCGGGCGTGCTGGCCGAGCTGGGCATGGACGTCGAGTCGCTGATTGCCTCGATCCTGCACGACACCATCGAAGACACGCCACTGACCCGCGAAGAGCTTGCCGCCGAGTTCGGCGAAGCGGTGGCCGAGCTGGTCGATGGCGTCACCAAGCTGGACAAGCTCAAGTTCCGCGACCGCCAGGAAGCGGCCGCCGAGAGCTTCCGCAAGATGCTGCTGGCGATGTCGCGCGACCTGCGCGTGATCATGATCAAACTCGCCGACCGCCTGCACAACATGCGCACCCTCGGCGCGCAGAGCAGCGAGGCGCGCAGCCGCATCGCCCGCGAAACCCTGGAGATCTACGCGCCCATCGCCCAGCGCCTGGGCATGAGCCTGATCAAGTCCGAGTTGCAGAACCTTGGTTTCAAGGCGCTGTATCCATGGCGCCACGCCATCATCGAAAAACACATCCGCAGCCAGCCGGTGGTACGCCGTGAGTCGCTGGCGCAGGTGGAGGTGCAGCTGTCGCAGCGCCTGGCCAAGGACGGTCTGGAGCACCGGCTGGTCAGCCGGATCAAGACGCCGTGGAGCATCTACAACAAGATGCGCGACGAGAACAAATCCTTCGACCAGGTCATGGATGTGTTTGGTTTCCGCCTGGTGGTGCGCTCGGTGCCCGACTGCTACCACGCACTGGGCGCGGTGCATGCCACGTTCAAGCCGCTGGACGGACGCTTTCGCGATTTCATCGCCATTCCCAAGGCCAACGGCTATCAGTCGCTGCACACGGTGTTGTTCGGGCCGTATGGATCGCCGATCGAAGTGCAGATCCGCACCGAGGAGATGGACCTGATCGCCGAGCGCGGCGTGGCGGCGCACTGGACCTACAAGTTCGGCAGCGATTCGCCCAACAGCGCGCAGAGCCGCGCGCATGCGTGGATCGTCGAGCTGATCGAGTCGCAGCGGGCGGCGGGCTCGTCGCTGGAATTCCTGGACAACGTCAAGGTCGATCTGTTCCCGGACGAGGTCTATCTGTTCACACCGAAGGGCAAGATTCTGGCCTTGCCGCGCAATTCGACCGCGCTGGATTTCGCCTATGCCGTGCATACCGACGTGGGCAACCAGGCGGTGGCCTCACGCGTGGACAAGAAGCTGGTGCCGCTGCGCACCAAGCTGGCGAGCGGGCAATCGGTTGAGATCATCACCGCGCGTTCGGCCACGCCCAAGCCGCAGTGGCTGGAGTTCGTGGTCAGCAGCAAGGCGCGTACCGCGATCCGCCACCAGCTCAAGCAGCTGGAGCACGAGGATGCGGTGCAGCTGGGTCATCGCATGCTGGACCGCGCGCTGGAGGCGATGGATTCTTCGCTTGAGCGCCTGCCCAAGGGCCGCCTCGACGCGTTCCTGACCGAGCACCGCTACCCGCGCCTGGAGGCGCTGCTGGCTGATGTGGCGCTGGGCAACTGGATGCCGACGCAGGCGGCGCAGGCGCTGATGGCCTATGCCGAGTTGCGCGGTGGCGCGCATTCCAAGCATTCGCAGGAAAAGATCCTGATCAACGGCAGCGAGCGCGGCGTGGTCAGCTTCGCCAACTGCTGCCAGCCGATCCCGGGCGACGAGATCATGGGCTATCACACCGCGGGCAAGGGCATTGTCGTGCACCGCCTGGATTGCCCGAACCTGGCTGAGCTGCGCAAGTCGCCGGAGCGCTGGGTGCCGATCGACTGGGACTCCAATGTCACCGGTGACTACGACACCGCGTTGGTGGTGGAAGTGGAGAACCGCACCGGCGTGCTCGCACAGCTGGCGGCGGCGATCGCGCAAAGCGAGTCGAACATCGAGCGCGTGGACTACCTGGACCGCGACTTCAATGCGGCGGTATTGCGTTTCAACATCCAGGTGCGCGACCGCCGCCACCTGGCCGAAGTGATGCGCCGTCTGCGCCGCCTGCACGTGGTGCAGAGCGTTCGCCGCCAGTAGGAGCGGCTTCGTCTGTCGGGGCTGAAGCCCCTCCCACAACGACCCCAGCACCCCTCCGGATACCTGATGGGTGCCCTGCAGGAGCGGCTTCAGCCGCGACCGTGCGCTGTCACACATCCTTGCACCGTGATGAGGTCGCGGCTGAAGCCGCTCCTACAAGCCGCTCCTGCAACGACACGTTCCCGCAGCCTCCCACGAACCCACCACCCCCAACGACCAGCTAAAATCAGTCGCATCAATCCAACCGCAGTGACGCCATGACCCACCAGATCATCCAGACTTCGCAGGCGCCCGCCGCCATCGGCCCGTATTCGCAGGCCGTGCGTGCCGGCAACACGGTGTACTTCTCCGGGCAGATTCCGCTGGACCCGGCCAGTGGCGAGATCGTTGGCGTCGGCGACATCGGCGCGCAGGCACGCCGCGCCTTCGACAACCTCAAGGCCGTGGCCGAGGCGGCCGGTGGCTCGCTCGACCGCATCGTCCGCGTCGGCCTGTACCTGACCGACCTGGGCCAGTTCGCCGCGGTCAACGCGGTGATGCAGGAATATTTCCAGGCGCCGTTCCCGGCGCGCTCCACCATCGAAGTCTCGGCCCTGCCCAAGGGCGCCGGCTTTGAAGTCGATGCGGTGATGGTGCTCGACTGAGCCAGCCGTGCCGCGCGCCCGCCCGCCCGCGCCGAGCCTGACCCGGGCCGGCGACGCGCCGCTCACGAGCCTGCCCGGGGTCGGCCAGGCCGTCGCGGCGAAACTGGCCGCGCGCGAGATTCGCACGCTGCAGGACCTGTGGCTGCACCTGCCGCTGCGCTACGAGGACCGCACCCGACTTACCGCCATCGCGCAGCTGGCCAACGGCGTGCCGGCGCAGGTGGAAGGGCGGGTGGAGGCGGTCGAACGCGGCTTCCGTTACCGGCCGATGCTGCGTGTGGCGATCAGTGATCAGTCGCATGGCACGCTGGTGTTGCGCTTCTTCCATTTCCGCGCCGCGCAGGTGGCGCAGTTTGCCGTCGGTGCGACAGTGCGCGCCTATGGCACGCCCAAGCCCGGCCAGCATGGCTGGGAAATGGTGCACCCGAGCTACCGCGTGCTCGATGTGCACGAGGCCGGCGTGCTCGGCGACGCGCTGGACCCGGTATATCCGGCCGTGGAAGGCATTGGCCCGGCCACCTTGCGGCGGCTGATCGGCCTGGCCCTGGACCGCCTGCCCGCCGAGGCGGAACTGGAACTGTTGCCGCAGGACTGGCTGGCCGGCCAGCAACTGCCCTCACTGCGGCAGGCGTTGCTGGACATGCATCGGCCCGCGCCCGACAGCGACCTGGCCGCACTGGCCGCCGGCCGCCACCCGGCGCAGCAGCGCCTGGCGATGGAGGAACTGCTGGCCCATCACCTGAGCCTGCGTCGCCAGCGCATCGCCTTGCAACGTCATCGCGCGCCCGCGCTGGCCGGCCCCGGCCGTGAAGTGGAGCGCCTGCTGGCGGCCTTGCCGTTCGCGCTGACCGGCGCGCAGCAGCGCGTGTTTGCGCAGGTGCGGCAGGATCTGGCGCGGTCTTCGCCGATGCTGCGGCTGGTGCAGGGCGATGTCGGCAGCGGCAAGACCGTGGTCGCCGCGCTGGCCGCGATGCTGGCCGTCGAGCAGGGCCGGCAGGCGGCGCTGGCCGCGCCGACCGAACTGCTGGCCGAGCAGCACTTGAACAATCTGCGCGCCTGGCTGGAGCCGCTCGGCATCCGCATCGCCTGGCTGGCTGGCAAGGTCACCGGCAAGGCGCGTGAGCGCGTGCTGGCCGATGTCGCGTCCGGCCATGCGCAAGTGGTGGTGGGCACGCATGCGCTGATGCAGGAAGCGGTGGTCTTCCACGACCTGGCCCTGGCCATCGTCGACGAACAGCACCGCTTTGGCGTGCATCAGCGTCTGGCGCTGCGCGACAAGGGTGCTGGCTCCGGCAGCGTGCCGCATCAGCTGGTGATGACTGCTACGCCGATCCCGCGCACGCTGGCGATGGCCGCCTACGCCGACCTGGACGTGTCGGCCATCGACGAACTGCCGCCGGGGCGCACGCCGGTGCAGACCATCGTCATCAGCGCCGAGCGCCGCCCGGAACTGGTCGAGCGCATTCGCGCCGCCTGCGCCGAGGGCCGCCAGGCGTATTGGGTGTGCACGCTGATCGATGAAAGCGACGAGGTCGTGGCCACCGCCGCGCAAGCCACCTTCGAGGCATTGTCGGCACAGTTGCCGGGGCTGCGCGTAGGGTTGGTGCACGGGCGCATGAAAGCGGCCGAAAAGCAGGCCGCGATGCGCGCGTTCAAGCAGGGCCAGACCGGCCTGCTGGTCGCCACCACGGTGATCGAGGTGGGCGTGGACGTGCCCAATGCGTCGTTGATGATCATTGAGAACGCCGAGCGTCTGGGCCTGGCCCAGCTGCATCAGCTGCGCGGCCGGGTCGGTCGCGGCTCGGCGGCCTCCAGTTGCGTGCTGATGTACCAGGCACCGCTGTCGGCAATGGCGCGCCAGCGCCTGGAGACCATGCGCCAGACCAACGACGGCTTCGTCATCGCCGAGAAGGACCTGGAACTGCGCGGACCGGGTGAACTGCTCGGCACCCGTCAGACCGGCCTGGCCACGTTCCGCGTCGCCGACCTGGCCCGCGACGCGGCCTTGCTGCCGCGTGTGCAGCGCCTGGCCGAAGGTCTGCTCGCCGATGCCCCCGCGCTGGCCGACCAGGTCGTGACGCGCTGGATCGGCGGCGCCGTGCGTTACGCCGCGGCATGAGCGCGGCCGACCTGCGCGCTGACCGATAATCCCGCTGCCGCCCGCCATTGCGCGCCACCACACCGAACCGCCACCCGATGCACGACGCCGCCCCGCCGCCCGCTCCGTTCCCGCGCACGCCCGCCGCAGAGGCGTTGTCGACGGCGCCGGCGTCCACCGCCTTGCAACCGGACCAGCGCTTCATCGCCGCCGATGTCGGCGGCACCCATGCGCGGCTTGGCGTGGTGCGCATGACCGCGGCAGGGCACGTGGCCATCGACGACTTCCATCAGTACGCCTGTGCCGGCTATCCGAGCCTGGCGGCGATCGTGCGCGACTTCATTGCCCGCACCGGCGTGGCGGCCGGGCACGCGGTGATCGCCATTGCCGGCCGACTCGATGGCGACGTGCTGGTCAACAGCAACCTGCCCTGGCCGGTCGCCCTGGCGCAGACCCAGCGCGAGGCCGGCGTGGGCCAGCTCGCACTGATGAACGATTTCGAGGCCGTGGCCTGTGCCATGCCCTTCATCGAGCCCGCGGCCATGACCCGGGTCTGCGGGCCCGAGCGTGCCGCGACGGGCCCGGCCGTGGTGCTTGGCCCGGGCACCGGCCTCGGTGCGGCGGTGCGCCTGCCGGGCCCGCCCGCGCAAGTGCTGTCCAGCGAAGCCGGTCATGCCGCGCTCGCCGTCGGCAACGCGCGCGAAATGGCCCTGCTGCAGCAACTGCTGCAACGCTGGCCGCATGTGGACAGCGAGCGCGTGCTGTCCGGACCGGGCCTGGTCAACACCTATCGCGCGCTGTGCGAGCTGGACGGCGTGCCCGTGCTGCTCGATGACCCGGCACAGATCACCGCCGCCGCGCAGGCCGGCCGCGATGCACGCGCCGACGAAGCGCTGCAGATCTTCTGCGGCCTGCTCGGCAGCCTCGCCGGCGACCTGGCGCTGACCTTCGGCGCCTCAGCGATCTATCTGGCTGGTGGCATTCCCGCGCAAATCAAGCCGCAGCTGCTGCAAGGCGTGTTTGCCGCCCGTTTCGTCAACAAGGGCGTGCTCGCGCCAGTGGTGGCACAGGTTCCGGTGTGGCTGGTCGAGCACGGTCAGCTGGGCCTGATCGGCGCCGCCGCCTGGTACCAGCAGCGCGAGCGCGAATTGCATCGCCACGCCGCGCACTAGCGCGCAAACCTGAGGAACAGCATGGCCACCCGACGTCGCTTCCTGCAGTCCTCGCTGGCCGCCAGCGCCAGCCTCGCGCTTCCCGCTACTGCCACGGCGGCCGCGCCCGTTGCAGCAGCGCCGCGCGGCGCGCGCGTGGTCTCGACCTGGGATTTCGGCGTTGGCGCCAACGCCGCCGCCTGGAAGACCCTGGCAGCTGGCGGCAGCGCGCTCGACGCGGTGGAGGCCGGTGCTCGCTGGGCCGAGAGTGAACTGTGCAATCCCACGGTCGGACGCTGTGGCAACCCGGATCGCGATGGCGTTCTGACCCTGGACGCCAGCATCATGACCGGCGACGGGCGCTGCGGCGCGGTCGCCGCACTGGAGGATATCGACCACCCGGTGTCGGTCGCGCGCGCGGTGATGGAAAAAACCCCGCACGTGATGCTGGTGGGCGAGGGCGCGCAGCAGTTCGCGCTGGCCCAGGGTTTCCAGCGCACGCCGCTGCTGACCGATACGGCGCGGCAAGCGTGGCGCGAGTGGCTGAAGACTTCCGACTACGCGCCACGGATCAATGCCGAGCGCATGCCGCGCCCGGGCGACGCGCGCCCCGGTGACAGCCGCAACCACGACACCCTCGGCATCCTGGTAATGGACGCGCAGGGCCGGCTGGCTGGTGCCTGCACCACCAGCGGCATGGCCTGGAAGATGCACGGCCGCGTGGGCGACAGCCCGATCATCGGCGCCGGCCTGTACGTGGATCAGGAAGCCGGCGCGGCGACCGCCTCGGGCGTTGGCGAGGAGATGATCCGCAACGCCGCCAGCTTTCTGGTGGTGGAACTGATGCGGCAGGGACACTCGCCCGCCGATGCCTGCCGCGAGGCGATCGCGCGCGTCGTGCGCAAGCGCCCCGAAGACAGCAAGCGCCTGCAGGTGTGCTTCCTGGCGCTGGCGCGCGATGGCCGCGTCGGTGCCTTCGCCTTGCACAGGGGCTTTGTCTACGCCCTGCACGATGGCGGGCCGGGGCCGCACGACGTATTGCATCAGGCCGGATCGGTCTACACCACGGAGCAGACATGACAGGGCGCATCACCCTGGAGATCGCCGCCGGTTCGCTGGCCTCGGCGCTGGCTGCGCAGGAAGGCGGCGCCGATCGTGTCGAACTGTGCGAGAACCTTGGCGAAGGCGGGTGCACACCGTCGTTGGGCACGATCGCGATCGCGCGCGAGCGCCTGCGGATTCCGCTATACGTGCTGATCCGCCCCCGCGGTGGTGACTTCTGCTATGACGATGCCGAGCGCGAGGCGATGCTGCGTGACATCGCCCTGTGCGAGACGCTCGGCTGCGACGGCGTGGTGCTGGGCGCGCTGGATGCGCAGGGCGCGGTGGACATGGCGACCTGCCGCGCATTGTGTAGCGCGGCGGCTCGCCTGCGCGTCACCTTCCATCGCGCCATCGACGTGGCTGCCGACCCGGAGCGCGCGCTTGAGGACGCCATCGCGATGGGTTGCGAGCGTGTGCTGACCTCCGGCGCGCAAGCCGATGCGCTGGCCGGGGCGGACAACATCGCCGCCCACGTGCGGCAGGCCTCCGGACGCATCGCGGTGATGGCCGGGGCCGGCATCGATGCCGGCACTGTCGCGCAGATCGTGCGCCGCACCGGCGTGCGCGAAGTGCATGCCTCGGCGCGGGCGCCACGCCCGCTTGCGCCTGTGTCGCGGCCTGCGCTGGCTGGGCTGTCGCCGGATGTGTTGCAGACCGATGTGGCCCGCGTGCGCGCGCTGCGCCAGGCGCTGGACGCGCTGGCCTGAGGTGCTGGTCTGACATGCTGCGGCCCTGCCTGTCCGCAACTTGGTTTGTCATCGCAACGGTGACAGACTCGACGGTCTGACCTTCAAGACCCACAAGATGAGCGAGAAGATTCCGCTGTTGATCGATACCGACCCGGGCGTGGACGACGCGCTGGCGCTGCTGATGGCGTTCAACGACACGCGCCACGACGTGATTGGCCTGACCATCGCCGCCGGCAACGTCGGCCTCGACCACACCGTACGCAACGCGCTGAAGCTGTGCGAAGTGGCCGGCCGCGCCGACGTACCGGTCTACGCCGGCTGCGCGGACCCGCTGCTGCACCCGGCGGTGGATGCCGCGCATGTGCATGGCATCGATGGCTTTGGCGATGTCGGCTACCCGGCCGCCGCCGGCAGCGTCGACGCCGAACACGCCGCATTGGCGATCCTGCGTCTGTCGCACCAGTACGCCGGCCGGCTGCTGCTGGTGGCGCTGGGCCCGCTGACCAATATCGCAGTGGCCCTGAAGCTGGACCCGACGCTGCCGCAGCGCGTGGGCCGCTTCCTGGTGATGGGCGGGGCGATCAACGGCCACGGCAACATCACCCCGCAGGCCGAGTTCAATATCGCCTTCGACCCGGAAGCGGCGCACATCGTGTTCTCGGCCTTCCCGCACGTGGAAGTGGCCGACTGGGAGGCCACCGTGGCCCATGGCCTGCCGCACCGCGAAGTGGAGCAGTGGCTGGCGGCCGATTCGGCCCGGGCGCGCTTCTACGAGGAAATCTCGCGCAAGACGCGGCTGTGGTCGGAAGACAGCCGCGGCGAGCGCTGGTACGCCGCCGACGCCCTGGCGATGGCCTGGGCCCTGGAGCCGGACGGCGCCACCCGGGTAGAGCAGCGGCCCTTGCAGGTGGAACTGGCCGGCACCCATACCCGCGGCGCCACCGTGGTTGACTGGAACCGCCAGCTGGGCCGGGCCGACAACGCCAGCCTGCTGCTTGCCTATGACCAGGCCCGGTTCGAGGGGCTGGTGCGGGCAGCCCTGGCCGCGGCCTGACCGGGGAGTTGCCGGGCGTGGGCGGCATGGCTATAATGCCGCTCTTGTCCAGCAGCCCCCCTATGGTGCAGCCCATGAAGGCCGACATCCACCCGAACTACCGCAACGTCGTCTTTCATGACGTGACTTCCGATCTCAAGATCCTGACCCGTTCCACCATGGCCTCGAAAGAGACCGTGAAGTGGGAAGACGGCCAGGAATACCCGCTGATCAAGGTCGAAATTTCCTCCGCTTCGCACCCGTTCTACACGGGCAAGCACAAGGTCATCGACACCAGCGGTCGCATCGACAAGTTCCAGAAGCGCTACGCGCGCTGAGTTGTCGATCCCCGGCCGGTTCATCGGCCGGTGAAACCGATCCAGGCGACGGCCGCGCCCCAGGCGCGGCCGTCGCTTTTGCGCATTCTGGCGACTGGCTGCAACGCAGCGTTGCCGGCCCGCGTTCGACTTCAGTCTGAGTTCCGCACCTATGCTGCTGTGCGATAATGGCGCGCATCCAGGGAATAATCCTCTGGACAGCCATCAATGCCAGCGCGGCCCCACCGTGCAGGCGAACCATACTGAGGAGCGACACTGTGTCCGATCTTGATCAGGTCACGCTCAACGCCGGCGACAAGTCGGTAGTTCTGCCGGTACTCAAACCCACTCTGGGCAATGACTGCGTCGACATTTCCAAGTTGACCAAAGAGACCGGTCTGTTCACCTACGACTCGGGCTTCACCGCCACCGCCAGCTGCAAGTCGGCCATCACCTACATCGATGGCGACAACGGCGTGCTGCTGTATCGCGGCTACCCGATCGAGCAGCTGGCGCAGCACTCCAACTTCCTGGAAGTGGCGTACCTGCTGATGAACGGCGAGTTGCCGAACAAGGACGAGTTCGCCAAGTTCGACCACGAAGTGACGCATCACACGATGATGCACGAGTCGCTGAAGCACTTCCTCAAGGGCTTCCACTACGACGCGCACCCGATGGCCATGCTGGCCGCGTCGGTGGCTTCGCTGTCGGCGTTCTACCATGACACCCTGGATCTCAATGATCCGGAACAGCGCCGCCAGGCCGCGATCCGCCTGATCGCCAAGGTGCCGACCCTGGCCGCCGCCTCGTATCGCTATTCGATCGGGCAGCCGATCCGCTACCCGCGCAACAACCTCGAGTACGTGGACCGCTTCCTGCACATGATGTTTGAAGTGCCGAGCGAGCCGCTGGAGCTGAACCCGGTCGTGGCCAAGGCCATGGACCTGTTGTTCATCCTGCACGCCGACCACGAGCAGAACGCCTCGACCTCGACGGTGCGTCTGGTCGGTTCGACCGGTGCCAACCCGTACGCCTCGGTGGCCGCGGGCATCACCGCGCTGTGGGGCCCGGCGCACGGCGGTGCGAACGAAGCGGTGTTGAAGATGCTGGAAGAGATCGGCGATGCGAAGCATGTCGATTCGGCCGTGGCCAAGGCCAAGGACAAGAATTCCGGCTTCCGCCTGATGGGCTTCGGCCACCGCGTGTACAAGAACTTCGATCCGCGCGCGAAGATCATCCGCGAGATGACGCACAAGGTGCTGGGCGAGCTGGGTGTGAACGACCCGCTGCTGGAAGTGGCGCTGAAGCTGGAAGAGGCTGCGTTGAAGGACGACTACTTCGTGCAGCGCAAGCTGTATCCGAACGTGGACTTCTATTCGGGCATCATCTACAAGGCGCTGAACATTCCGGTGGAGATGTTCACGGTGATGTTTGCCATTGCGCGTACCGCGGGCTGGGTGTCGCATTGGCTGGAGCAGCAGGTCGATCCGGAGATGAAGATTGGCCGTCCGCGGCAGATCTACACCGGTCACGACGTGCGCGACTACCAGGCTGCGGACAAGCGCTGAGCGCTGTGACAGTCAGGTTTTCCGGAAGGCCCCGCAAGGGGCCTTTCGTTTTTGGGGCAGCTGTTGGTCATGGTCGCGGCTGAAGCCGCTCCTACAGTGCATCGGAATGCCGCCGCGGCTCCTGTAGGAGCGGCTTCAGCCGCGACCGTGCACCGTCGCGCTCAACGTCCCGCCACATTCCGCGGCGGCAGCACCAGCGCCCGTTCCACCGCGGCATACAACCGCTCACCCATCTCGTTGTGCGGCTGCTGTCTGATGCCGTAGTGTCCGTCAATGCAGGTCTCAAGCCGGGTCGCGCTGCCGCGGCCCAGCGCATCGCCGTTGTCATCGCCCCACAGCGAATGCACGCGCCAGGCATCGCGGACCTCGGCCAGTTGCGCGCGGCTCAGCGAACGCACGATGTCGGGACGGCCGTTGCTGGAGGCGCCATCGCTGCGCCAGGCACGGACGACGATCTGCTCGCCCTGTACTTCGAACACGACGCGCCAGGCGTTGCTGCCATCGCGTGTGTCGGCCAGCGTGGCGACATAGGTCTCGCTGTCCCAGCCGGGATCGTGGCCGCAGCCGCTGGCCAGCGCCGACGCGGCCCGGCCTTCGGCTTGCAGCTGCTGCAGGATCTGCCGGGTCGACCAGTCGGTGATGTCGGTGCCGCCGGGCGGCAGGCCGATCCACGGACCGATGGCGCCGTCGTCGCGCAGCCGCGAGCCGCCGCTGTGCCAAGCCGCGAAGACCAGGCCGACGAGGATCAGCAGGCCGAGCCACACGCCGATCACGCGCGCGTTGAATGAGCCTGGTCCCGTGTCGCGCAGCCCGCCAAGGTCAGCCGGTGTAGCCAAGGATTTCCTCCTGCGCCAGCAGTTCGCGCAATTGTGTTGCCGTGGCGCGCGCCATCGGCTTTTCGTCCACCTGGGACAGAGGCGCCTGGCGCAGCGCGTCGTAGGGCAGCACGGTCAGGTCGAAGGCCAGGTCTTCAGCGCTGAACAGCCACACCGGAAAGTCACCCGCGCGCTCGCGGTCCAGGCGCAGGCGGCGGGTACGCGATTCGGCCGGGATGCGATGCTCGGCCAGGAATACCGCCACTGCTTCCGGGTCGTCGCTATGTACCTGCAGTTGCACGGGCGAGTTGGCGTCCGCGGTGCCATCCAGCACCGGCCCGGTCAGCCGCGGCGAGAACGGCGCGAGGAACTCCAGGGCGCGCAGTGCGGCCTCGCGGCGCTGGCGCAGGCCCTGCGCGTGTTGCGGGCCGGCGAACAGGCGCTGGTACTCGCGCAGCGCATCTTCGATCTCACGGTTGCGCGGCAGCGAGGCGTCGTCATGGATGCCGAGTCGTTCGGCGGCCTTGAGCTTGGCCTGGTGGAAGTCGCGGATGCCGCCTTCGGCCATCAGGCGCGCGGCCTCGTGGGCCAGGCGATGGCGACGTTCGCGGGTGCGTGTCTCGGCGTGCTGGCGCGCGTGATGCATGGCCGGAGCTCCCGTTAGATAAATCTGACTCTGAATGTAGCGCAAGAAGGGCGGGATCGGGGACCGGGGCCCCGGGACACGCCCGAGGGGCCACCGGCGAAGCCCAAAAACGAAGGGCTGCGATTCCGCAGCCCTCGTAGACCCGCTTTTACCGTTCCCGGTTCCCCGTTCCCGATTCCCGGCTAAAAAATATCAAACGCCTTCTCGTCCGCCTGCTGATCCTGCAAACCATAGTCATAGTCCTGCAAGCGATCGAGGTCCTCGTTCTTCACCCATTCCACTGCGCCGTTGATGGTGGCCTGGGTCATGCCGTCGGGCGGGTCATTGGCGGTGATCGGCGCGTCCTTCAGGGCCACGCGCATGTATTCGATCCAGATCGGCAGCGCGGCCTTGCCGCCGTATTCGCGGTAGCCGAGCGACTTGAAGTCATCGCGGCCCACCCAGACCGTGGTCACCAGCGGGCCGCCGAAACCGGAGAACCAGGCATCGCGGTGGTCGTTGGTCGAGCCGGTCTTGCCGCCGACATCCTCGCGGCCGAGCACCTTGGCCGCGGTGCCGGTGCCGCGCTGGACCACGTCGCGCATCATCGAGACCAACTGGTAGGCGGTGCGCTCGTCGATCGCGCGCGGGGCGATCTTGGCGTCGCTGGGCGGCGCGGCAATCACTTCGGCGGCCGGCTTGTCCGCGGTCTGCGCGGTCTGCGCCGGCTTGGCCGGTTCGGCCGCGCCGAAGTTGAAGCCGTCCACGACCTGGCTTACCGGTGCGGCGTGACCGCCGCTGCTGGTGCAGGTGCGGCAGGCCACCGCCGGGTTTTCCTTGAACAGCACCTTGCCATCGCGGTCACGAACCTCGTCGATGATCCACGGGTCCACGCGCGAGCCGCCATTGGCAAACACCGCATAGCCGCGCGCCACCGACAGCGGCGTCAGCGATGCGGTGCCCAGCGACATCGACAGGTTGGGTGGCAGCTCGGCCGGCTCGAAGCCGAACTGGGCGATGTACTGCCGCGCGAAGTCCACGCCGATCGCATCGAGCAGGCGCACCGACACCAGGTTGCGTGACTGCACCAGCGCTTCGCGCAGGCGCATCGGGCCCTTGAAGCCGCCGCCATCGTTCTGCGGCGACCAGGTCTTGCCGCGGCGGTCGCGGAACACCACCGGCGCATCGAGCACGATCGAGGCCGGATTGAAGCCCTTCTCGAACGCTGCCGCGTACACGAACGGCTTGAAGCTGGAGCCAGGCTGGCGCCGTGCCTGGGTGGCGCGGTTGAACTTGTTGCCGGCAAAGCTGAAGCCGCCGACCATCGCGCGCAGCGCGCCGTTGTTGGCGTCCAGCGACACCAGCGCGCTCTGCCCGCGTGGAATCTGGTCGATCACCCACTCGCCTTCCTTCTCGCCGGCGCTGACGCGCACCATGTCGCCGCGCTTGAGCAGGGTCGCTGGCGACTTGCCGGTCCAGCGGCTGGCCGCCACCGGCAGGTCGAGCTCGCTGCGGTCGGCGAAGACCACGCGCACGCCGCCATCCGGCTGCGTGGCGGCCACGATTGCCGCGCGCATCCCCGACTGCGTCGCGATGCCGGCCAGGTGCGTGGCCAGCGCCGCGGCGTCGGCGTCGGCCGGCACGTCGAAATGCTGCTCCACACCGTGCCAGCCGTGGCGGTGGTCATACAGGACCAGGCCGTCGCGCACCGCCACGTCGGCGGCCTGCTGCAGATTGGCGTCAATGGTCGTGGTGACGCGGTAGCCCTTGTCCAGCACCTCGCCGCCGTAGCGCGCAATCATCTCCTGGCGCACCAGCTCGGCCACGTAGGGTGCGTACACCTCCACCGGCGGCTCGTGCGGCGTGGCGTGCATCGGCACGGCCTTGGCCGCGTCGGCTTCGGCCTGGGTGATGAAACCCAGCTCGGCCATGCGCTGCAGCACGTAGTAGTCGCGGCGCTCGCGCGCGCGCTCGGGGTTGCTGATCGGGTTGCCGCTGGACGGGAACTTGGGGATGCCGGCCAGCGAGGCCATCTCGTCCAGGCTCAACTCGTTGAGCTTCTTGCCGAAGTAGTACTCGGCCGCCGCGCCGACGCCGTAGGCGCGATTGCCGAAGAAGCTCTTGTTGAGATACAGCTCGAAAATCTCGTCCTTGCTGAGCTCGCTCTCGATCTTGCGCGCCAGCAGGATCTCGTTGAGCTTGCGGGTATAGCTGTACTCGGAACTGAGGAAGAACTGGCGGGCGACCTGCTGGGTGATGGTCGAACCGCCCGGCACGCGCTTGTCGTCGGTGGTGGCCAGCAGCCACACCGCGCGGGCAATGCCCTTGTAGTCCACGCCGCCGTGCTCGTAGAAGCGGGCGTCCTCGGTGGCGAGGAAGGCCTGCTTGAGGCGTTCGGGCACGTCCTTCATCTGGATCGGGTAGCGCCGGGCCTGGCCATAGACCGCCATCAGCCGGCCGTCGCTGGCGTAGACGTACATGGGCTCCTGCAGCTCGACCTGGCGCAGCGACTGCACGTCGGGCAGGCGCGAGGTCAGGGTGGCGTAAACGCCTGCGGCGGCCACCAGGCCAAGCAGTCCGAGCACGACGAACGCGGCCAGCAGCCAGCCCAGCCAACGACGGAAACGGGGCATCAAGCAGATTCCGATTGCAGATTTCGTGGCCGCAGAGTATAGATTAGGCGGGTCTGGCTGGGGCCGGATCCGGGGATCGCAATTGGGGAACCCTCTCGCCGGGTAGGGCAGGGGTAGGCACGGCTCATGCGTGACGGGCTTCTCGGGTTTTGCTCGGGAGGGTTGCCAATTGCAAAAAACTAATTATTAATGCGCGGGCGCACAAAGCGCGTCCAAGTACCCGTCGGCAGGGGAGTTTCCGTGGGGCTTATCCCGAAGAGTCAGTCGCCGCTCATTGGCGTCGACATCAGTTCGACTGCGGTAAAGCTTTTGCAGCTTTCCCGCAGCGGTAACCGTTTCCGCGTGGAGCACTACGCGGTGGAGCCTCTGCCGCCCAATGCGGTGGTGGAGAAGAACATCGTCGAGGTCGAGGCGGTGGGCGAAGCCATTCGCCGCGCCATCAACCGCTCGGGCAGCAAGGCCAAGAACGCGGCCGCCGCGGTGGCCGGTTCGGCCGTGATCACCAAGCTGATCCCGATGCCGGCCGACCTGGACGAGAACGACATGGAGGCCCAGGTCGAACTGGAAGCCACCAACTACATCCCGTACCCGATCGAGGAAGTGAACCTCGATTTCGAGGTACTCGGCCCGATCCCGAACAACCCCGAGATGGTCCAGGTTCTCCTGGCAGCCTCGCGTTCGGAGAACGTCGAGCTGCGCCAGTCGGCGCTGGAGCTCGGCGGGCTGACGGCCAAGGTGATGGACGTTGAGGCCTTCGCGGTCGAGAACGCCTTCGCCCTGCTGGCCGGCGAGCTGCCGGTGCCGCATGACGGCCTGGTCGCCCTGGTCGACATCGGCGCGACGATGACCACGCTCAACGTGATCCGCAACGGCCGCAGCCTCTACAGCCGCGAGCAGGTCTTCGGTGGCAAGCAGCTCACCGACGAGGTCATGCGCCGCTACGGGCTGACCTACGAGGAAGCCGGCATGGCCAAGCGCCAGGGCGGGCTGCCGGAAAGCTACGAAGTCGAAGTGCTGGAGCCGTTCAAGGAAGCGACGGTCCAGCAGATCAGCCGCCTGTTGCAGTTCTTCTACGCCGGCAGCGAGTTCAACCGCGTTGACTGCGTGGTGCTGGCGGGCGGTTGCGCCGCGCTGGGCGGGCTGCCGGAGATGGTCGAAGAGCAGCTGGGTGTGACCACGGTGGTCGCCAACCCGCTGGCGCAGATGACCCTCGGGCCCAAGGTCCAGGCGCAGGCGCTGCAGCAGGATGCGCCGGCGCTGATGATCGCCACCGGCCTGGCCCTGAGGAGCTTTGACTGATGGCAAGAATCAACCTATTGCCGTGGCGCGCCGAGCGCCGCAAGCAGCGTGAGCGCGAGTTCTACGGCATGCTCGGCTTTGCCGCGCTGGCTGGCGTGGTGCTGTCGCTGCTGATCTGGTTCTATTTCGACCGCCAGGTGAGCGGCCAGCAGGACCGCAATCGCTTCCTCACCGCCGAGATCGAGAAGGTCAAGGCGCAGAACCGCGAGATCGACGAGCTCGACAAGAAGAAGGAGCGCCTGCTCGCGCGCAAGCGCGTGATCGAGGAGCTGCAGTCCAACCGCTCGCAGATGGTGCACCTGTTTGATTCGCTGGTGCGCACCATCCCCGACGGCGTGGTGCTGACCTCGCTCAAGCAGGAAGGCGAAGTGCTGACCCTGGAGGGGCGTTCGCAATCCAACGCGCGCGTCAGTACCTACATGCGCAACCTGGAGGGCTCTGGCTGGATGACCAGCCCGGACCTGTCGATCATCGAGGCCAAGGCGCAGGAGCAGACCAAGAAGGCGACCGCCAGCCTCGATACCAAGGCGCTGCCATATGTGTTCACGCTGAAGGTCAAGCTGGCCAATCCGAACGCTCCGGAGAAGGACGCCAACGGCACGGGCGAGGGCGCGAAGCCCGCCACCACGGGTACCGGAACGGCTGCAGCTGGCCCGACCCCCGCAAAGCCCGCCACGGCTCCGGCCGATGCCAAGGGCGCGGCGACCGGGGAGCCGGCCACCAACGCGGCACCGGCCCCGGCGCCGGCGGCCAAACCGCAGGCGGGAGCGGCGTCATGAGCCAGAAGAAATTCAGTATCAACGACCTTGATTTCCGCAATATCGGCAGCTGGCCGCAGCGCCCGAAGATCGTGTTCTGCGTGCTCGTGGCACTGCTGATCATGCTCGTGGCCTGGCTGGCACTGATCAGCGGCAAGCGCGACGAGCTCAAGTCCCTGGAGCAGACCGAGTCCCGCCTGCGCGAGGATTTCGTCAAGGAACAGGGCCGCGCGGTCAACCTCGAGCCGCTCAAGCAGCAGCTCGCACAGATGGAGCAGGTGCTGCAGCAGATGCTGCGCCAGCTGCCCAGCAAGACCGAAATGCCCGACCTGATCATCGACATCTCGCAGACCGCGCTGTCCAGCGGCCTCAACAACGAGTTGTTCCAGCCGGGCGCGGAAACGCCGCGCGAGTTCTACGCCGAAAAGCCGATCGCCCTGCGCATGGTGGGCAGCTACCACCAGTTCGGCGCCTTCGTCAGTGGCGTGGCCTCGCTGCCGCGAGTGGTGATCCTCACCATGCATGACATCAACCTCAAGCCCAAGGACCCCAAGAGCGGCATCACGCCGCGCGGTGCCCTTGAGCTGGCCGGCACGGTGAAGACCTACCGTTATCTGGACGACGAGGAGATGGCCGCGCAGGAAAAGGCCGCCGCCGAAGCCGCGAAGAAAGACAAGAAGAACAAGAAGAAGGGCAAAGAATGAGTATGACGACCTATAAGAGGCTGTCGTGCCTGGCCCTGATGGCACTGCTCGCCGGCTGCGGCCGAGGCGTCACCAGCACGCCCGGTGACGCGCCCAACCTGGAAAGCTGGGTCGCCGAGGTCCGCGCCCGTCCGGCGCCGCCGCTGGACCCGCTGCCGGTGATGCAGCAGTTCGAGACCTTCGAGTACGCCGCGCAGGGCATGCGCGATCCGTTCTCCGATGCCTGGACCAATCCGGAAGGCGGCAATGGCCTGCGTCCGGACCCGAACCGCCGCAAGGAACCGCTTGAGGCCTTCCCGCTCGACAGCCTCGACATGATCGGGAGCATCGGCAAGGGGCCCGCGCTGGTTGCGCTGCTGATGGCGCCGGACAAGGTCACCTACCGGATACGCCCGGGTGTCTACCTGGGGCAGAGCGATGGCCGGGTGACGGGGGTGTCCGAGGATCGCATCGATTTGATTGAACTGGTGCCGGATGGTGCTGGTGGTTGGCTGGAACGTCCGGCTTCCATCGCACTTGACGATCAATGATTGATTAGGGGATAGCACGATGACTTTTTACAAAGCCCTGAGCCTGCGTCCCATCCGGCGCCAAGCGATCCGGGCGTGCGCGATGGGGTTCGCGCTCGCACTGGCTAGCGGCTCTTCCTTCGCGGCGCCCACCGGCGCGGCGGACCTGAACGCCCATGACCCGGCCAAGACCTTGCCGGCGACCGTGGCGGTCTCGAAGATCGACTTCAAGCGCGGCGAAGACGGCACCGGCCGGTTGATCCTGCAGTTCGACGGGCAGGGCGCCAGCCCGGACCTGCGCACGCAGGGCAGCACCGTGCTGGTGGATGTCGGCAACGCCAAGCTGCCGGCCGAGCTGCAGCGCCCGCTCAACGTCACGGACTTCGCCACGCCGGTGCAGCGCATCGACGCCAAGCCGTCCGGTGCCGGTGCCCAGCTGGTGCTGAGCACCACCGGTCCGTTCGAGTCGCTGGCCTACCAGACCGGCAACGAGTACGTGGTCGAGATCAGCCCGCGCAAGGGTGTGCCGGCCATGGGCGCGCCGAGCGCGGCCAGCGTTACCCAGGCTGCCGCCGTTGTCGCCAAGCGCGGCTACAGCGGCCGTCCGGTGACCTTCAACTTCCAGGACGTGCCGGTGCGCACGGTGCTGCAGCTGATCGCCGAGGAATCCAACCTCAATGTGGTCGCCTCCGACACCGTGCAGGGCAACGTCACCCTGCGCTTGGTCAACGTGCCGTGGGATCAGGCGCTGGACATCGTCCTGCGCGCCAAGGGCCTGGACAAGCGTCGCGACGGCGGCGTGGTCTGGGTGGCCCCGCAGGCCGAGCTGGCGAAGTTCGAGCAGGACAAGGAAGACGCGCGCATCGCCATCGAGAACCGCGAAGACCTGATCACCGACTACATCCAGATCAACTACCACTCGGCCACCGCGATCTTCAAGGCGCTGACCGAGGCCAAGGGCATTGGCGGCGGTGGTGGCGGTGGTAGCGGTGGCCAGGGCCAGAACGAGAACGGCTTCCTCTCGGGCCGTGGCCGCGTCGTCGCCGACGAGCGCACCAACACGCTGATGATCAGCGATATCCCGAAGAAGGTCGCGCAGATGCGCGAGCTGATCGACCACATCGACCGCCCGGTCGACCAGGTGCTGATCGAAGGCCGCATCGTCATCGCGTCGGACACCTTTGCCCGTGACCTTGGCGCCAAGTTCGGCATCGGCGGCACGCGCCAGTACGGTGGCAACACCGCGACGATCGGCAGTAACGCCACTGGCAACCAGGTGCCTGCTACCCGCGGCCTCAACGTCAACCTGCCGGCGGGTTCGTTCACCGACGGCACGCCGACCAGCCTGGCCTACACGCTGCTCGGCGCCAACTTCAACCTCGACCTGGAACTGTCGGCGTTGCAGGAAGAAGGCCGCGGCGAAGTGATCTCCAACCCGCGCCTGGTGACCTCCAACCAGCGCGAAGCCGTGATCAAGCAGGGTAAGGAAATCGGCTATGTCACCATCACCGGTGGCGCCGGCGGTACCGCCGCCACGCCGAACGTGCAGTTCAAGGAAGTGCTGCTTGAGCTGAAGGTCACGCCGACGATCACCAACGACAACCGCGTCTTCCTCAACATGAACGTGAAGAAGGACGAGGTGGACCAATACATCGAGCTGACGGACTACGGCACTGTGCCGCAGATCAACCGTCGCGAGATCAACACCGCGGTGCTGGTGGATGACGGGCAGACGGTGGTGATCGGTGGCGTGTATGAGTTCACCGACCGCTCGAGCGTCAGCAAGGTGCCGTTCCTGGGCGATGTGCCCTTCCTGGGCAATCTGTTCAAGAAGCGCGGTCGCAGCAAGGACAAGGCCGAACTGCTGATCTTCGTGACCCCGAAGGTCCTGCGCGTGGCCAAGGCCACCTGATCCTGACGCAATGAAGCGTATGCAAGGGCCGCCTTCGGGCGGCTCTTTGCATTTCCGCTTCCGGCGTAGAAACACGTGCCAAGCCCCCGCTCCTACAGGGCGTTTGCCGGGCATTCGGAGTGGCCGGACCGTCTGTTCAACCCAACCGAAACGGCCGATCCCGAATCCACTGCGTCGCCACCCACTTCTCGCCCGACAACAGCGGTGCCCCGGCATGCAGCAAGCGCGGGTCCATGCGCCCGGCGGCATCGCCATACGCGAAATACACGCCCATGCCGCGGCTGGGGGCGACCCCCAGGCCCTGCTCCGGAAACACCGTGGTGCCGCCGAGCTCGACATCGGCCAGGTAGATCACCAGCGTGGCGGTGCGTTGACCGCCTTCCGCCGACGGCTTGTCGAACGCATCCATATGCGGCCGAAATTCGCCGCCGACGCGGTAGCGCAGGATTTGCAGCGTTTCCAGATGCGAGGGCTCGCAGGCCATCAGCCACGCCAGGCGCGCCTCGATGCGCGGCAACAGGGGGAACTGCGTGGTGTCGACCACGGCGCTGTCGCTGGTACGTACCGGGTCCGGGCGGTACTCGCCGGTGACCGCGTCGATGATCTCCGCCCGCTTCATCTGCGGGCGTGCTGCTGCAATGAGCGCCTCGCATTCGTCGGCGCTGAGCACACCCTCGATCAATGCGATGGCAGGGTCCTCCAGCCGCACCAGCTGGCGCAGGCGCTGGCCCTCGAACGTCGCTTCGGAGCGTTGGCGAAAGGGATAATGGGCGGGCCAGCAGTCCGGGCGCGCCGCTGCCGGCGTGGATGCTTGCGTGACGACGTTGGGGCGCTTGCCGGTCAGGGCGTCGCGGACCGCAGCCTGGGCCTCGGCCGCTGCTATCCCGGCGCGCTCCATCTGCGCGACCAGGTGTCCGGGTGCGCTGCCGCGGGTGAGGTTGTCGAAGATCCAGGTGTTCCAGCGCGGGTCGAGCATGGTCGGCAAGGCAACAGGGTGGGCGGGCAGTGAATCTGCCGTTGTCTCGATGCGCCAGCGACTCCCTGACTGAATACGCTGAACGTAGGAAATATCGCCGCTCTTCTGTCAGGCGATCAGCCGACCCGGTCCGGGCGGCTTTAGCCCGTAAGTCGCGGTGCGGCCATTGCGATCGCGGTCACGGCCTGACCCGGGCCGTGAACCATTCCGCCCGCGATCGGTCAAACTCGGCCTATGAACGCACCGCCCCTGCCCGAAGAACACATCGCCGATGGCGCCGAGCGTGACCGCCTGCACGCGGACTTCATCGCCCTGCGCGACGCCCTTTCCACCCGCATCGTCGGCCAGTCGGCCCTGGTCGAACGCCTGCTGATCGCATTGCTCGCCGATGGCCACCTGCTGGTCGAAGGCGCGCCAGGCCTGGCCAAGACCACGGCCATCCGCGCCCTGGCCGCGCGCCTGGAAGCGGACTTTGCCCGCGTCCAGTTCACCCCGGACCTGCTGCCCGCCGACCTCACCGGCACCGAAATCTGGCGCCCGCAGGAAGGGCGTTTTGAATTCGTGCCCGGGCCGATCTTCCATCCCATCCTGCTGGCCGACGAGATCAACCGCGCGCCGGCCAAGGTGCAGTCCGCGCTGCTGGAGGCGATGGGCGAGCGCCAGGTCACCGTCGGCCGCCACACCTATGCGCTGCCTTCGCTGTTCCTGGTGATGGCCACGCAGAATCCGATCGAGCAGGAAGGCACCTTCCCCTTGCCCGAGGCGCAGTTGGACCGCTTCCTCATGCACGTGCGCATCGGCTATCCGCAGGCGGACGCCGAGGCGGAAATCCTGCGCCTGGCGCGTGAAACCGCGCGCGACGCCTTGCAGGCGCCGGAGACTGTGCCCGAGCGGCTATCGATGGCTTCGGTGCTGGCCGCGCGCCGCGCTGTGCTCGACCTGCACCTGGCGCCGACCCTGGAGCGCTACCTGATCGAACTGGTACTGGCCTCGCGCGATGCCAGCCGCTACGACCCGCAGTTGGCCCAGCGCATCGCCTGGGGCGCGAGCCCGCGCGGCTCGATCGCCCTCGAACGCTGCGCGCGTGCGCGCGCCTGGCTGGCCGGCCGCGACTACGTCACCCCTGACGATGTACGCGCCGTCGCCCCCGACGTGCTGCGTCATCGCATCCTCCCCAGTTACGAAGCCACCGCCGAAGGCTGGGATGGCGAGCGCCTGGTCCACGCCCTGCTGGACAAGGTGCCGCTGCCATGAGTCCGGCCACGCCCGGCGTGTTGGCCTGGCGCTGAGGGTGGGTCGCGACATGGCTTCGACTTCCGCGCCCCCTGGACCGCGCCCGGCCGCGCCGCCGCCCGTGGCCCAGGCCGATGGCCTGCGGCCGAGCCTGGCCGAACTGATCGCGCTGCGCGGCACCAGCCATCACCGCGGTGCAACCGGCCGTGGCCGCGTCGGCCTCGCGGGACCGGCGCCTTCGAGCCTGCGTGGGCGCGGCATGGAGTACGCCGAGTCACGCGAATATGTAGTCGGCGATGACGCGCGCCATATCGATTGGCGCCTGACCGCGCGCAGTGGGCGCGCCCATACCAAACTGTTCCAGGCCGAGCGCGAACGCCTGAGCCTGATCGTCGCCGACACCGCGCCGACGCTGTATTTCGGCACGCGCACGCGCTTCAAGTCGGTGCAGGCTGCGCGCGCGGCCGCGGTGGCCGCGTGGCTGGCGCAGCGCCAGGGCGATCGTGTCGCCGCGCTGCGCGGCAGTCTGCGCGAAGCGCCGGTGGCGCCGGCCGGTGGCGCGCGCGGCGTGCTGCGCGTGCTCGATGCATTGGTGCGCTGGTATGCCGAGCCGCCAGCGGACGACGCCGGCCTGGCGCTGGCGCTCGACCACGCCAGCCGCCTGCTGCGCCCGGGCTCGCGGCTCACCGTGTTTGCCGATCCACACAGCGCTGCCGCCATTGCACCTTCGCGCTGGTCGGGTTTGTCGCAACACCACGAAGTCGTGCTGGTGCTGCTGGCCGATGCGCTGGAACTGGCGCCGCCGCCCTCCTTGCTGCCCTTCATGGCCGGCGAACGCCGCATCGAACTGGATCTGGCCAGCGAAGCCACGCGCTCGCGCTGGCAGCATGCCTTCGTCGAACCGCTGCAGCGCCTGCAGGAAGCGCTGCCGGCACGCCGGGTGACGGTGCGCATGCTGCGCAGCGACGACAGCAGCGATGCCTGGCTCGGCCCGGCACCGAAGGAGGTGAGCTGATGTCGCCCGCCGAACTGCCACTGCGTGACGTGCACCTGCCGCCCGCACCGGGCTGGTGGCCACCGGCGGCCGGCTGGTGGTGGATCGGCGCAGGCGTGTTGCTGCTGCTGGGCGCGCTGGTGTGGCTGGCCGCGCGGCGCCGCGCCCGCCGCCACCGCTGGGAACAGCTGTTCGCTGGTGAAACTGCAAATGCCAGTGCTGCCGCGCGTGTCGCCGAGATTTCCATGTTGCTGCGCCGCGCCGCGCGCCGCTCAGATGCGCGTGCGGACACGCTGCAGGGCGAGGTCTGGTTGCAGTGGCTCGATGGCGGCAAGGGTCACGACTTTTCGCGAGGCCCCGGTCGCATCCTGCTTGAAGGGGGATTCCGGCCGCAGGTCGACGCGGCCGAACTCGCCGCACTCGAACCGCTGGCGCGGCGCCGCTTCCTGCAACTGATGGCGGCGCGGCGATGAGTTCTCTGGATACCTGGTTGCAGGCTTTTGCCGGCAGCGCCTGGCCCTGGGCCTGGTGGCTGTTGCCGCTGCCACTGCTGGTGTTGTTGCTGCCGCCGCTGGCCAGTCGCGCCGCCGCCTTGCGCGTGCCCTACGCCAGCGCGTTGCAGGGCATCGCTGCCGAAGTGGCGCGGCGCCCGGCATGGCGGCGGGTGCCGTGGCTGCTGTGGCTGGCCTGGCTGTGCCTGTGCGCGGCGTTGTCGCGGCCGCAGGAACTCGGCGCCCCGGTCACGCCGCCGCAGCAGGCGCGGCAGATGATGCTGGCCGTGGACCTGTCGGCCAGCATGACCGAGACCGACATGCAGCTCGGCGGCCAGGTGGTCGACCGCCTGACCGCGGCCAAGGCCGTGCTCGCCGACTTCCTCGACCGCCGCCAGGGCGATCGGGTCGGCCTGCTGGTGTTTGCCGAGCGCGCCTATGCGCTGACCCCGCTCACCGCCGACTTGCCGACCGTGCGTGACCAGCTGCGCGATGCAGTCGTCGGCCTGGCCGGGCGCCAGACCGCGATCGGCGATGCGTTGGCGCTGTCGGTCAAGCGCCTGCGCGAGCAGCCACTCGGCCAGCGCGTGGTGATCCTGCTCACCGATGGCGAAAGCAATGCCGGCAGCATCACCCCGGAAAAGGCCGCCGAACTGGCCGCGGCCACCGGTGTGCGCGTGCACACCATTGCCTTCGGCGGCGCGGGTGGCTATTCGGTCTTCGGCATTCCGCTGCCCGGTGGCGGCGACGAGATCGACGAGACCACGCTGCGGCAGATTGCCGAGAAGACCGGCGGTCGCTTCTTCCGCGCCCGCGACGCCGACGAGCTCGCCGGCATCTATGCCGAGCTGGACCGCCTCGAACCGGTGGCCGCGCCGGGCGTCGCGGTGCGCCCGCGCATCGAACGCTATGCGGGCCCACTGGCCATCGCCTTGCTGCTGGTGCTGCTGCATTTCGCCTGGCCGTGGAGACCGCGATGAGCGGCTGGTCCGAATACGTGCAGGCCTTCCACTTCCTGCGGCCGCATTGGCTGTGGGTCTTGCTGCTGCTGCCGGGGGTCGCGCTGTTCTGGCGGCTGCGCCTGCGCCGCGCCGATGCCTGGCGCAGCAATGTCGATGCGCATCTGTTGCCGGCACTGCTGGCCAGCGGCGGGCGTCGCTCGTGGGCGGGAATGCTCTCGGCGCTGATCGCCTGCGCGCTGCTGGTATTGGCCCTTGCTGGCCCGAGCTGGCGCCAGGATCAGCAACCGCTGTTCCGCACCCACGCGCCGCTGGTTATTGCGCTGGACCTGTCCGCTCGCGTGCTCGCGGCCGACCTGCCGCCTTCGCGATTGCTGCAGGCCCGCGCCAAGCTCGACACGCTGCTGCGCGAGCGCCGCGCTGGCGAGGTTGCGCTGCTGGCCTATGCCGGCGACAGCTTCACCGTGGCCCCGCTCACCGATGATGCCGGCAACGTCGCCTTGTTCCTCGATGCGCTGGATCCTTCGGTAATGCCGGTAAGTGGACAACGCGGTGACCGCGCCATTGCCGCGGCAGTGAAACTGTTGCAGCAGGCCGAGTTCGCGCACGGCGACATCCTGCTGCTGACCGATCGCGCAGATGCCGCCACACGCACCCAGGCCGCGCAGGCGCGCGCTGCCGGCTACCGCGTGTCGGCGCTGGGTCTGGGTACGCCGGCCGGTGCGGCCTATCGGGATGCCGATGGCAGCATCGCCCAGGCGCACCTTGAAGAATCGAGCCTGCAGGCCCTGGCCAATACCGGCGGCGGTGGCTATGCGCGGCTGACCAGCAACGACGACGACCTGCAAGCGCTGGGCGTGCTCGACCCCGGGCGCGAGGACAGCGCTGGCGATGGCGACACAGGCGGCCTGCAGTGGCGCGACGAAGGCTACTGGCTCCTGCCGCTCGCCATGCTGCTGCTGTTGCCGGCAATGCGCCGGCGCGGCGCCTTGTTGCTGCTGGCCCTGTGCGTGGCGCCCGCGCTGATGCCGCAGGCGCGCGCCGCCGAGGGCACCTGGTGGCGACGCGCCGACCAGGTGCAGCAGCAACAGCTCCAGGCTGGCGTGGATGCCTACCGCCAAGGCGACTTTGCTACCGCGCAGCAACGCTTTGAAGGGATCGACAGCGACCAGGGCTGGTACAACCTCGGCAACGCGCTGGCCCGGCAGGGCCGCTATGACGACGCAATTGCCGCCTACGACAAGGCCCTGGCCAAGCAGCCGAAGATGGCCGATGCCATTGCCAACCGCGCCGCGGTCGATGCCGCGCGCAAGCGCAAGCAACAGCAGGACGATGACGGCGGGCAAGGCCAGGGCAAGCAGGGCACGCAGAACCAGAACGGCAACAGCCAGGGCCAGCCGCAGCCCGGGCAGTCGCCGCAGGCGCCCGCCGACGCGCAAGGCCAGTCGAAGGCACAAGGCCAGAGCCAGCCCAAGCCGGGGCAGGACAAGCCGGAAAAATCGCAGCAAGGCCAGAGCGAAGGCAAGCGCGAGCAGCCGCAGCAGGCCGATGCACAATCGCAGCAGCAGGCCGACGCCGCGCAGCGCGAGCGCATGCGCCAGGCGGTGGCCGGGCAGCAGGGACAGAACACGCCGCAGCAGAGCGGCCAGCTGCAACGCGAGGAAACCCCGCAACAGCGCGAGCAGCGCCAGGCCCTGGAAGCCTGGATGCGCCGCGTGCCCGACGATCCCGGCAGCCTGCTGCGCGCCAAGTTCCGCCTTGAGCACGAGCGCCGGCAAAGAGAGCAACCATGAGCGCACGTCCGATCCTGATCCACGCCCTGGCGGTCGCCATCGCGCTTACCAGCCTGTTGGCGCCGTGGGCCATCGCGCCGCTGCAAGCCGCCACCCGTGCCTGGCTGGACCGCGACACGGTCGAACTTGGCGCGCCGGTGACCTTGAACATCGAGACCGACCAGCTCACCGCCGGCCCGGACTTCAGCGCATTGCGCGGCGACTTCGGCATCAGTGGCCAGCAGAGCAGCCGCCAGTTGGAGAGCGTCAATGGCACGGTGATCCGGCGCACGCTGTTCGCGGTTGTGCTGACCCCGCGCCGCGCCGGCAGCCTGAGCGTGCCGGCCCTGCGCGTGGGCAGTGAGACCACCACGCCGTTGCGCCTGACCGTTCTCGATACCGGCGCCGCGACGCGCGCTCCGGGCACTGCCGCCAGTGCCGGCACTGCCGCCGACAACGCCGCCGCACCGGCCAGGGGCGATGAAGTGGTGTTTGTCGAAACCCGCGTGGACGACGCCCAGCCCTACGTGCAGCAGAGTGTCGGCGTGGTCGTGCGCCTGTACTACGCCACGCAGCTGGCCACCGGCTCGCTGGAGCTGGACGCGCCTGCGGGAGCTTCGTTGCAGCAGGTGGGCGATGACGGCAACTCGGTGCAGAACCTCAACGGCCGCGTCTACAACGTCGCCGAGCGCCGCTATCTGCTCGTGCCCGAGCGCAGCGGCACCCTGGTGTTGCCCGGCGCGCGCTTCAACGGCCGCGCGGTGGGTGGCTTCTTCGACGACTATTTCGGCCGCGGCAACGGCGAACTCAGTGCGCGCAGCGCAGCCACGACCTTGCAGGTGCGCGCCCAGCCCGACCAGGCGCCGCAACCCTGGCTGCCGCTGCGCGACCTGCAACTGCGCTATGTGGCCACGCCGCAGCGTGCAGTGGCTGGCGAAGCGGTGCAGGTGGTGGTCGAGGCCACGGCCAGCGGCGCCACCCGCGCGCAATTCCCGGATCTGGTGCTGCCGCCGATCAGCGGCGCGCAGGTCTTCCCCGAGCCGGCGCAGTACGACGAGCGATTCGTCGGCGGCTCGCCGCAACTGAAGATGACGCGGCGCTTTTCCGTGGTGCCGAACCAGGCCGGGCCGCTGCTGGTGCGCGGGCCGCGCGTGGACTGGTGGGACGTGCGCGCCGGCAGTGCGCGCAGCGCCAGCCTGCCGGACCTGAAGCTGGACGTGGCACCGGGCAGCGGTGCCTTCGCCAATCCGCTGCCGGCCTCGGTCGCCGCGCCCGTTGCCGCGCCAGCCGCGCCGGGTACGTCCATCGCCACTGCCCCGCCGCGCGTATGGCCCTGGCAAGTGCTGGCCGCGGTGCTGGCGCTGCTGTGGCTGGCCACGCTGGTGCTGGCGGGCTGGTTGTGGCGGCGCGGCCGTCCACTGCGCGCTGCAGCGCCCGGCGCCGCGGCCGTTTCGCGCATGACAGGTCGCGCCAGCACGGGTGCGCCGCGACCGACATTGGTCGAGCTGCGTCGCGCGCTGGATCACGGCGGTCTGGACGAAGTTGCGCAATTGCTCTGCGCAATGGCCGGCGTGAGCGAACTTGACGAAGTTGTCGCGCGGCTGGAATCGGCCACGCAGTCCGATGCCATTCAGGCCCTGCAGCGTGCGCGCTGGGGCGGCGAGGGTGACGTGGTTCAGGCGCGGCAACGCTTGCGCGAAGCGTTCCGTGCCGGTCCGCAATGGCGCCAGGACCCGGCCGCGGACGCGTCAGAATTGCCGCCTCTGTATCCTTCCCGCAGCGCAGCATCGCGTTAGCGAGTGCTTTCTGGCGGACGGCGCGGCGGAGGCGCCTGCTAAAGTCGCGGCTTCCTTCGAGCACCACAGGAGCCGCCGATGACGACGACCCCGGACCCCATTCACCGCGAGCACGCCCATCCCGAGCTAGCCCACAGCGGGCGCCGCCGCCGCCGCGCCATGCCGCTGCACTGGAAGATGGGGATCGGTTTCGCCGCAGGCCTGGCACTCGGGCTGGCGGTTTACTTCGCCGGCACCGAGGCTTCCTGGGTGGCGGCGTTCACCCGCTACGTCACCACGCCGTTCTCGCAGTTGTTCCTCAACCTGATCTTCATGCTCATCGTGCCGCTGCTGTTCTCGGCGCTGGTGATGGGCGTGGCCGACATGGGCGACATCCGCGCGCTCGGCCGCATCGGCTGGAAGACACTGGCGTTCACCGTGGTGCTGTCCGGCGTGGCGGTGCTGCTGGGTCTGGTGCTGGTGAACCTGTTCAAGCCGGGCGCCGGGGTCGATCCGCAACTGGCGGCGCAACTGCTGCAGGCCAACGCCGAGCGCAGCCGCGAGATCGTCGCCGGAGCCTCGGGGCAGCCTCAGGGCATGGACATGCTGATGTCCATCGTGCCGAGCAACGTGATCGCCGCGGCATCGAGCAACGGCGCGATTCTGTCGCTGATGTTCTTCGCGGTGATGTTTGGTGTCGGCATGGTCCTCAGTGATGAGGAGAAGGTTGGCACGCTGCGGCGAGGCATCGAAGGCGTGTTCGAGATTTCGATGACGCTGATCGGGCTGGTGATCCGCCTGGCGCCGTACGCGGTGGCCTGCTTCATGTTCAACCTGGCCGCCCTGTTTGGCGTGGACTTGCTGATCAAGCTCGGCGCCTACGTCGGCGTGGTGGTGCTGGCGCTGGGCCTGCACATGGTGGTGACGTATGGCATCGCTGTGCGTCTGGCCGGGCGCTCGCCGCTGCAGTTCTTCCGCCAGAGCCAGGCGGCCACGGTGATGGCGTTCTCCACCGCGTCGAGCAATGCCACGTTGCCTACCGCGTTGCGTGTGGCCGATGAGATGGGCCTGCCGCAGCGCGTGTCGCGCTTCGTGCTGACCGTGGGCGCGACCGCGAACCAGAATGGCACGGCGCTGTTTGAAGGCGTCACGGTGATCTTTCTGGCGCAGTTCTTCGGCGTGGACCTGAGCCTGACCCAGCAGTTCATGGTGATGCTGGTATGCATCCTCGGCGGCATTGGCACTGCCGGCGTGCCTTCGGGCTCGTTGCCGGTGGTCGCGCTGATTTGCGCGATGGTCGGCGTCAATCCGGTTGGCATTGGCCTGATCCTGGGTGTCAACCATTTCCTCGACATGTGCCGCACCGCGCTCAATGTCACCGGTGACCTGGCTTTGACCACGCTGGTGGCCAAGGGCGAGACGTAGGAGCGGCTCTTGTGGCCTTCTCGGCCATCAGCCGCGACCGTGCGCTGGCAGATCGCGTCTTCGCTGGTCGGGGCTGAAGCCCCTCCTACAACGGTTCCATCGGAATTCCGGATGCCTGATCCAGCGCTAGAACCGTAACGAATAGCGTGCGCCAAATCCGGTGTCGCGTGCCTGCTCGGCGAAGGCGCCACGCCAGTCAAAGGTAAGCAGGCTGTTGCGACTAAGTCGAGCGGCCACGCCGAGCGTGGACACCGTGCTGTGGCGCGCCAGCGGCACGCCCCAGACGTTGAAGCTCGGACCGTCCTGCCATTGCACGCGAGCGGCGGGCGTGAGGTCGCCTTCGGCCTGCTGGTAGGCGAGGCTGCCGCGCAGGCTCAGCCAACGCTGCGGTTGCTCACGTGCGGCCAGGTCCAGATTGAAGCGCAAGCCGCCGCTCCATAGGCCCACGACTTGCCGGGCGCTGGCGATCGACAGGGCTTCTGCACCGCCGGCCTCCTGCGCGGCGTCGCTGCGCAAGCGCAGTGCGGCGTATTGCACGAATGGTTCGAGGCCACCATGCGCGCCATCGAAGCGATAGCCGAGTTCGGCAAACCACTGCGAGCTGTTGGCGTCGTATCGGGCACGTGGATCGACCTGACCTGCGATAGCCGCACGTCGTTGACTGCGCAGATCCTGCCAGCTGTAGCCAGCACCCATGCGCAGGCCCAGGCCGCCCCAGCGGCGGCCGAGATGCAGGCCAGCGTGGCGCGCGCGCACGATGGCGCGGTCCTGGCCTTCGCGAACAAACAGATTGCTTCTGCCGCCGCCGCCCAGAACGCCGAATTGCCAGCCGCCATCAAAGCGATGGTCATATCCCATCAGCAAGCTGCTGCCGGACAGGCGCGCCGCGCTGGCGTTGCCATCGCTGTCCACGCGGCGCTCGCTTTGTTGCACGTCGGCCCACAGGCCGCGGCGGCCATCGGCCAGCATTTGCGAGGTGAAGGCGTCCTGGCCGTCACGGGCGCGTGTCAGCGCTGCGTCGCGCAGCACTTGCGTGTCCTGCAGCAAGAGCGTGCGAGCGCTGGCATGCAGCTCGCCGCCGAGGGGATCGAGCGCGGCCGGCAATTGCGCCGGGGCGAGGCTGGTCAGGCGCTGTGGCAGAAGATTCGCATCCGGCGTGGCATCGGCGGCGGTCGCGATGCTGCGCTGGTTGCGCGAGGTCGCTGCGCTGGCCAATGGCGCGCCACGCGCGATGGCGACATCGATGGCACTGGCACCATAGCGCGCGGCGAAGGACAGGAACGGCGTTGACAGGTTGCCCTCAACCGTGGCGAAGCGCCCTTCAAGGCCGCCAGTGGCGCTCAGCACGCGATAGTTCTGCCCCAGCATCGCAGCCCCGAGCATCATGGGCCGTAGTGCACCGCCTTGCAGACTCGCACGTCCGTTGACCTGCAACAGGTCGCTCGTGCC
>Ga0196970_1000247_pt1 | contig 79085 bp, 48 predicted proteins | sample S1v_513CmetaG_FD_148672 | JGI IMG/M metagenome (GOLD analysis project Ga0196970, IMG submission 148672) | Soil microbial communities from Anza Borrego desert, Southern California, United States - S1+v_5-13C | ecosystem: Environmental > Terrestrial > Soil > Desert | place: USA: California...
ACGGGAAGAGCGAAAACATTTCTGGGAAGGGAATTCACCACCGAGAGAAACGGATGAACGCGGATACCGAGGGGAGCAAAAGGGTTTTACACGAATAACACGAATCTTCGCGGATTGAAGAGGGGAACTTTAACCACGAATCACACGAACCACACAAAAAAAAAGCAGGGGAAATAAGTCTAATCTCCGAGGGACCCAGAGCGGCAGAGCCGCAACCAAAATTTCCCGGACCATCGACACACCGCGACCCGCCATCAACCCTCATCAGGACCCAGAAAGCACCAGATTACGCTGAGAGCCCGTCTGAAGAAACACTTTATGCGTACAAAGAAACTCCCGGTCCTGCTAAAGTTGTTCTTTAACGAGCCAACGCTTTTCTTGGACGCTAAACAAAGCCCTATTAGTAGTGTGAGACAATTGCTGTCACAGCTCCCGCTGTATGGCACACTTCATGTGACAAAAAGTGTCGTTTTGGGAATTCTTTGTCCCACGAAAGTTTTTCTTTGTCGCACCAAAGGGAAACTTGGCACAGCTCGAGTGATTCCACTCGGCGACCAGGGATTCAAAGATCACACACTTTGAATCAGGGATGCCGCAGAATGAATCAGGGATCACCGGAAAGAACGCCTCAAAGCTGCTCAAGCGCTTCCAAAGCTCGCTGATGGAATGCTGAGTCGAGACAGACTAAAGGACTAAAGGACTAAAGGACTAAAGGACTAAAGGACTACGGGACTACGGGACTACGGGGCTACGGGGCTACGGGGCTACGGGGCTACGGGGCGGTGGACGGTGGACGGTGGACTACCACGGACAAGTTAATCGCTCAGTTCCCGGACTTGCAGTTTCACTGCGTTTCGGTCATGGAAGATCTCGAGCGGCACTTCGGCGACAGCCGCCAAAGCGTGGACATGACGGACGAGACTTCCCAATGCGGGGTCTGCAAACCGTAATTAAGCGCCTTGCGCCCGGTTACACGTTCCGGATCTGGGCGGCCAACCGCATCGGAGCCAGCCCGCCGGCGCGTCGAAATACGGCTCGCGGAATCGGGGTGACTTGGTAAGCTCAGCGCCGATCGCAACAGCTCCTCAGCTTGAACGCATTATTCAGAGCAGCCATGAGCAAATCATCCCTCACCCGGAAAGATTCACTCGCTGCCCCCACCAACGCGGCCGGCTTTTGCGTTTGCGATGAATCACGGGCCGCGCACTTTTTTTCTGCGGGCTGGCGGATGCTGTGCGCCTTGACGATGGTAGTGGTGCTCAGTCCGTTTCCAGCCGGCGCAGCAAATCCCGAGCTTCGCGAAACGGTTTATCCCACTTCCATCCGCATCACGCCCGAACGGCAACGCGCCGCGGCAGAACACGGCGTCGGCGCATGGATTTGGACGACGAACTTTGCGGACAAGCAAATCTGCCGCGTCTGGAAATCGTTTTCCCTCCCATCCACGAACCGCATCAAGTCAGCCATTCTGAATATTACCGCGGATAACTTGTATCGCCTCTACCTGGACGGTCGGGAAATCGGCGAGGGCGGCAACTGGCGCAGCCTGACGCAATATGACATCACCTACCTGCTGGTGGACGCGGGCCAGCATGTCCTGGCGGTAGAGGCGCTGAATGACAGCATGGAAGGCGGCATTCTCCTCGGAGTGCGGATTCAATTCATGGATGGACAGGAAATGAACGTCCTTTCCGATGAAACGTGGCGCGTGGTTCCCAACAACGAAAAACGTTGGTATCGCAAAACACGCCCTTCGCCCGCGTGGCCAAAGGCGCGCATTGTCGGCGTCGTCGGACAGGATCCCTGGTGGCTGCATCCTGTCAGCACGATTCCCACTCCCCCGCTCCGCCTTCCCGACTTGCGCTTCTGGCAAAGCGGTTGGTTCCTCGCTTCAATCCTGGCGATTTGCGCCGTTGCCCTGGCGCTCAGCCTGCGGCTCACCGCAAAACTCGCGCTTCAAACCCGCGCACAGGAATTGCTCGAAACGGAGCGTGCACGGATCGCGCGGGACATCCATGACGACCTCGGCGCTGCGCTCACCGAACTCGTGCTCCATGGCGAAGTGGCGCAAACCGAATTTCCCGGCGATTCAAGGGAAGGAATGCGATTCCGGGAATTGTGCGATCGCGCCCGGTCAGCTTCACATGCCCTTGACGAAGTAGTCTGGGCGGTCAACTCCAAACGCGACACGTTGCGCGACTTCTCCTCGTATCTCTGCAAATACGCGCAGGCATTTCTCGCATCGACGCAGATTCGCTGCCGGCTCGACGTCAAACCCAATATGCCGTCCAGCGTCTTCGACCTTCCTGTCCGCCGCGGACTGTTGCTTGCCGTCAAGGAAGCGCTGAACAACGCCGCGAAACATTCGAACGCGAGCGAGGTGTATGTGCGCATTCATCCGAAGGACGATGAAGTCGTGGTGGTGATCGAGGATAATGGAACCGGGTTTGATCCCGACACCTTGCCGGGCGATCGCAATGGCCTTCTAAACATGGCGGAGCGTTTGGCGGATCTTGGGGGAGTTTGCAGCGTCAGCAGCACACCCGGGGCAGGCTGTCGCGTGGAATTCCGAATGCCGCTGGCGCACCCCTCCTCCCGCTCGCCCTTTACGTTCCGCCGCTTTTTGCCAAAAAGAAAAACGAAGCCGGGCGTTGACCTTGGCTCAGTGCCCGCCGAACACCGTCATCAGCTCTCAGGATAATGAATACAGTGCGTTTGGAAGAACCGCGTCGACTCCAATTCTCCACAGAATCGCCGCTCAAGATTGCGCTCGTCGAGGACAAGCGCGATGTCCGGGAAAGTTGGGCGAGGCTGATCAACTCGTTTCCGGACTTCACCTGCATGTGCCAGTGCCCTTCAGCCGAGGAGGCGTTGCGAATCATCCCGGCCGCCAGACCGGACGTGATCCTCATGGATATTTTCCTGCCCCGCATGTCGGGCATCGAATGCACCGCGCGGATGAAATTGCAACTGCCCAAAACGCCCATCGTCATGCTCACGGCGTCCGACGACGACGAAATGGTATTTGTCGCTTTGGAAGCGGGTGCCGATGGCTATCTGCTCAAACGCACGAAACCCGCCGACCTTCGCGCTGCGCTGTTGGACGTCTTGAGCGGCGGCGCGCCCATGACCAGCGAGATCGCCCGCCGGGTGGTGGAATCGTTCCGCCAAAAAGCCCGTGGCCGCGACGACAGCATCAGTCTCACTGCGCGCGAAGAGGAAACGCTCCTCCTGCTTTCGAAGGGTTACTCAAACAAGGAAATTGCGGATAAACTCACTCTCAGCGTGGAAACGGTCCGCAGCCATCTCAAACACATCTACGAAAAGATGCACGTCCGTTCGCGGGCGGAAGCCGTGGCCCGCTACATGTCCGGCAAGAATCCGTAGCGCGCGAGAAGCGGCCCGCCCAAAACCGGCCAGGCTGCCTGGAGTTATTCGCTGTCGCGCCCGGTCGGCGTCAGATTCTCGTCTTCACCCTTGATTGCTGCGGAGAGATCCTTCGACTCGAGCCGGTCCAACAGCGGAGCGATGGCCTGCAGGTGTTCGCGCAGCGACGTGAGATCGTTCAGGGTGGTGGTTGCGTTTGCGGAAGCGGTTTGGTTCGTGTTAGAACCCAGCACTCCCCGCAGAATATTTCCCCAAGCATTCGTCCGCGGCGTTTCCGACCCGGCGGTGTCGTTGGTTCGATTCAAGACGCTTCCGAGAATTCCCGCGATCGCACCCGCCGTTGTGGTCTGCCCCTGGCTCGCCGAATTCGTGCCCGACTGCGTGACGCCTTGCAACATTGGAAGTGTTTCCTCAATCGTCCGCTGCAGTTCGTGCAACTGACTCGCTATTTCAGAGACGGAATACTGGGTGGACTCGGACGGCGTCGAATCAAAGCGGCTTCCAGTCGGTGCCGTGGTGGAATGGGCATCGGACGTTTGCGCGAAGGCGGATCCACCCGCCAGCGCCGCGATCAAAATCAACATGTTCGTTTTCATAAATCCTCCGGCAATAAATTCCATTCCCCGCAAGGAACGTCTGAAACACGATCGCTGCCATGGGGACTCCCCCGAACTCTTGTCGTTGCCCGCGGCTTCGCAGCTGCCCCGAAGCGCCGGCTTCGAGTCGGCTTAACGCTCAATTTTGCCGCGGTGGCCAACTCTGTGCCGCGTGGGTCGGCTTCTGTAATCAGAGATGACTCTCAATTTGTGGGCGATCGGTTCTTCGATCATCGTAAGCCGATGGGAAGTCGGCGCTCTGGCGCGTTGTTCGCATCCAGCCGGCAGGGTAGCCGGCGATGCGGCAGGTTTGGAAACTTGCGCTGCGACGGCATGCAGTTCTTGACGAAAGCGCTGTGGGCGTCTTTGCTATGCGCCGCGTTGTTGTATAGTGACAACCGTCGAGGCCAGCTTAGCTCAGTGGTAGAGCAACGGTTTTGTAAACCGTCGGTCGTCGGTTCAAATCCGACAGCTGGCTCCAGCTTTTGAATTCCTTTGGCATTCCCTCGCAGCAGGAATTAGTATCGTCAGACAAATCCTATTGTGATGTTGATGACGCGAAACACTTGCACGGCAATCGGGAATCCTGGCGCAATTTCTTTGGTTTTCGCTGGTCGGCCGCGTCTGCGATTCAGCGGCGCACTCTGGATCCTCGCGCTGGCTTTCATCAGTTCAGGGCTCGCGCCTCACGCCCTCGGCGCCATTGAAATCGGAAATCTCCGCTGCGAGAACCGCGTCAATCCTCTTGGCATCGATGCCGTTCATCCGCGCCTCTCATGGACAATGGATTCTACCGAACGGGACCAGCATCAGACCGCGTATCACGTGCTCGTCGCGACCAGCGAACGTCGGTTGAATCCGAATGACGCCGACCTTTGGAACAGCGGAAAAGTAAATTCGGACCAGTCCGTTCAGATTCCTTACGCGGGCAAGCCGCTCGCGTCGGCACAGCATTGCTTTTGGAAAGTTGGCGTTGGGGACAAGAGCGGCAAAGTTCACTGGAGCCGCCCGGCGCGCTGGTCGATGGGCCTGCTGCACCCCTCTGACTGGTATGGGCAATGGATTGGTCTGGAGATCGAGGACAAAACAAACTGGTTGTCGGGAACGCACTGGATTTGGTTTCCGGAAGGCGAGCCCCGCATTGCGGCGCCGCCCGGACAGCGCTATTTCCGCCGCACGTTTGCATTGCCGGATGACCGGGTGATAAGGCGGGCGCGCATGTTGTTGACGGGCGACAGCGACGCGCGCGGCTTCGTGAACGGGCACGACACAGGGCGCGCCGCCAATCCGCACGTCACGCGGGATTCAGACATCACATTCCTCCTGCAGCCGGGAAAGAACGTCATTGCAATCCTCGCAACCAACAGCGGTCCCGAGAACAAGCCCGCTGGAGTCACAGCCTGGATCGAAATTGAATTTCAAAGCGGCGCGCCAATGATTCTGACCACGGACGAACTCTGGCGCAGCCGCGACCGCGAGGAGGCAAACTGGACCAGCGTCGATTTTGATGAAGGGGCCTGGCGCGCGGCCAAGAAGCTTGGGCCAGTTGGCATGGAGCCCTGGGGCAATGTGCGCGCGCCGGAAAACCGCCGCCAGCCCGCACGCTATCTGCGCAAGGAATTCAACTATGGCAAGGCCGTCCGACGCGCGACCCTGTTTGCATCCGGCTTGGGGGTGTCAGAGTTTTACCTCAACGGCAGCCGCGTCGGGGATCACGTTCTTTCCCCGGCACTGTCCGAGTATCCCAAGCGCATTTATTACGTCACCCACGACGTGACCCGCCTGGTGAACCGCGGACCCAATTGCATCGGCGTCATTCTCGGCAACGGCCGTTATTATTCTCCACGCAGCACCGTGTTCATGGATATGCCAAGCTACGGATCTCCCAAGCTCCTGCTGCAGTTGCGCATCGAACACACCGACGGAACAGTCTCGCACGTCGTCAGCGACACCTCCTGGCGTTTCACTGCCAACGGCCCGATCGTGGCGAACAACGAGTACGACGGTGAGGAATACGATGCGCGCAAGGAGATGCTGGGGTGGGATCTTGCTGCGTATAACGAATCGCGATGGGGCTTCACGGAACTCGCGCGCGCGCCTGCAGTTCCACTGCAGGCGCAGATGATTGAACCGATTCGTATCACGCAGACGCTTAAGGCGATCAACGTGACGGAACCCAAGCCGGGCGTGTTCATTTACGACTTCGGCCAAAACATGGTGGGATGGTGCCGCTTGCGGTTGACTGCGCCTCCAAGCACGCAGATCACACTGCGACACGCAGAAACGTTGCAGGCAGACGGCACGCTTTATCTGGCAAACCTCAGAGGCGCCCGGGCGACGGACATCTACATTACGCGCGGCGGCGGTCCCGAGGAATGGGAACCGCGGTTTGTGTATCACGGGTTTCGATACGTCGAGGTGACAGGATATCCAGGAAAGCCACCGCTCACGCTGCTGGAAGGGCGCGTGGTGCATGACGACCTTGAATCAGCGGGGGATTTCATCACTTCCAACCCGCTGTTAAACCAGCTTTATCAAAACATCGTGTGGGGCACGCGCGGAAATTACCGCAGCATTCCGACGGATTGCCCTCAACGCGACGAACGACAGGGCTGGCTGGGCGATCGTTCGGAGGTGTCACGCGGCGAAAGTTTTATCTTCGATACCCAGGCGTTTCACGAGAAGTGGTTGCGGGACATTGAAGATGCGCAGCGTGAAAACGGCAGCGTCCCGGACGTGGCGCCTTCCTATTGGCCGATGTACACCGATAATGTCACCTGGCCCACCACCACAGTCATTCTGCCGGGAATTCTCCACGACCAATTTCAGAATCGCGCCATCCTCGAACGGCATTTTGCGAGCGCTGCGAAATGGGTGGACTACATGGCAACGAACTTCCTCACCAATGGAATCATCTCACGCGACAGATATGGCGACTGGTGCGTGCCGCCAGAACAACCGGAGTTGATCCACTCAAAGGATCCCGAACGGCAGACCGACAAGACGCTGCTCGCAACCGCATACTTTTATCACGACCTGCGGCTGATGGCACAGTATGCGGCATTGCTGCAGCGCAGCGCGGATTCGACGCGGTTAAGTCAGATGGCCGATCAGGTGAAGACCGCGTTCAACCAGCGTTTTCTGAAACGTGATGCAGGCTTTTATGATAACGGCAGCCAGACTTCGTGTGTGTTGCCGCTGTATTTCGGCCTGGTTCCTGAGGAATTTCGTGCGCGGGTGTTTGCCCGGCTGGTGGACAGGATCGAGAACGAATCAAAGGGACACATTGGAACAGGCCTGATCGGGGGCATGTTTCTGATGCGAACGCTCACCCAGAATGGCAGGCCCGATCTCGCGTATGCGATTGCAACGCAGCGCGATTATCCCAGCTGGGGGTACATGGTCGAAAGAGGGGCCACCACGGTATGGGAACTCTGGAATGGTGACACAGCGGATCCGGCGATGAATTCTGGAAACCATGTGATGCTCATTGGCGACTTAACAATATGGTTCTACGAACACCTTGCAGGGATCAAAACGGATCCCAGCGCGCCAGGTTTCAAACACATCATCATGAGACCGGAACTTGCGGGTGATTTGAAATCTGTGAAGGCGAGCCATCGTTCGCCCTATGGCTGGATTCGAAGCGACTGGCGAAAGGACGATGCTCAATTCACCTGGGCGATTGAAGTGCCGCCAAACAGCCGGGCGACGGTGCATATTCCTGCCAGCAATCTTGATTCTGTAATGGAAGGACGGACCTCCGCTGCGCAGGCGGCCGGTGTTGGTTCAGCACGGTTCGAGGAAGGCTGGGCAGTATTGGAACTTGGCAGTGGCAAATACAACTTCACCAGCAAATGAACGCCCATCTCATTCGAAGCCTGCAATCTGCCGCGCACAACCTTGTCTCCTCCCCTCGCCTGCGACGCAGGAGCGGGAGAGGGGCCGGGGGAGAGGGTGCTCTGATCCAGTCCCTTCCCGCAGTGTCGCCCAATCCAAACGCCTCCTCTCCCCGGCCCTCTCCTCCACTCCGAGTGGAAGAGAGGGAGACAAACTCGCTGCCGCTCCAGCAAAACGAAATCAGCACCACTCTTTCCTCCCCTCGCCTGCGACGCAGGAGCGGGAGAGGGGTTGGGGGAGAGGGTGCTCTGATCCAGTCCTTTCCTGCCTTGTCGCCCAATCCAAATCCCTCCTCTCCCCGACCCTCTCCTCCACTCCGAGTGGAAGAGAGGGAGAAAAACTCGCTGCCGTTCCTGCAAAACGAAATCAGCACCACTCTTTCCTCCCCTCGCCTGCGACGCAGGAGCGGGAGAGGGGCCGGGGGAGAGGGTGCTCTGATCCTCTGTCTGGCCCTCCTGATGTTTCTCGCCGGCGGTTGCGCCATGCCTTCGTCCCCAAAGCAGATGGGTTGGATCGTAAAATCCCAACCCATCTTCGAATCTGCCCCGTTTCCGTCGTGTCACGCGTCCACGATCGAAGAAACACCCACAGGCCTGGTCGCCGCATTCTTCGGCGGAACCCACGAGCGCAATCCCGACGTCTGCATTTACGTTACCCATCTTCGGCGCGGCAAATGGACGCCGCCCGTTGAAGTCGCCAACGGCCTCGGCTTCGGCGCCGAGCGTCTGCCGACGTGGAATCCCGTTCTGTTCCAGCCGAAAACCGGCCCGCTCATGTTGTTCTACAAGGTCGGCCCGAGCCCAAGCACTTGGTGGGGAATGTTGATCACTTCTGATGACGGCGGAAAAACCTGGTCCCAGCCACGGCGTTTGCCTCACGGCATCCTCGGCCCTATCAAGAACAAGCCTGTGCAGCTCGCGAACGGCGACATCCTCTGTCCCTCCAGCAGTGAAGGTACCAATGGCTGGCGCGTCTCCTTCGAACGCACTCGCGATCTGGGACGCACGTGGGAAACCAGCGGGCCAGTCAACGATGGAAAAACTATTGCCGCGATTCAGCCCAGCATTTTGTTCCATTCAGGAAATCGCCTTCAATCAGTCGGCCGCACACGCCAGGATCGCACGTTCGAGATCTGGTCTCTCGACGGCGGGAAGACCTGGGGTGAAATGGGCCTGCTCGACGTGCCGAATCCAAACTCGGGGACCGACGCCGTTACGCTGCAGGATGGACGCCAGTTGCTCGTGTATAATCACAACATCCGCACGGGTTCCAACAACAAGGGGCGCAGTCCGCTTAACGTGGCCATCTCCGAAAACGGGCGCGACTGGTTCGCCGCAGTCGAATTGGAAAACGACCCCGACGCCCCCAATGGTTTTGCCTATCCCGCGGTGATTCAGACCCGCGATGGCAGGGTCCACATCACCTACACGTGGCAACGCAAAACCATCAAGCACGTGGTGCTCGATCCAAAAAAACTTACGCTGCGCCCGATCGTAAACGGAAAATGGCCTGAATAATCCCGGAACGCTCGACGTCCGGAAATAAATTGCGGTAACTCTGCAGGATTGGACCACGGCGTTCCCAGCCCTTCCACGTTCCCGATGTTGCGGCAAAAACCTGGCGGGCGTTGCACAACCCGCCGCCTGAACCCTTGAACTGATGATGCAATTGAATCGATACAAAAGCGTAATGCAGTGTGCGGCGACACTCCGCCATGCACACCATCCTTTGGCTGCATGCCTCCTGGCCGCCTGCCTCGTTCTTCCCGTTTCCGTCCATTCTGCGGAAAAGCGGCCCGTTGATTACGTTGATCCGTTGGTCGGTACCGCTTCGCTTGAAGACCAGGCGCTGGTTGGCAATGCGCCGCCCCCTGGAGAGGAGACCTACACGGGCTTCACGTATCCGGGCCCTGCCCTGCCCCATCGCGACATCCTCATTGGCCCGATCAACAAAGACCTCACGGACGCCGCCAATAACCACGGCATCATTTACCGCTATATTCACCAGCGCCGCACCATGCTCGGTTTTACGAGCCCCATGCACGGCCTGACGATCATGCCCGTTGTCGGCGACTGGACAGTACCGCCGGATCGCACGTATGCCTCGCCTTACGACAAATCGCGTGAAAAGGCGTCGCCCGGATACTACACCGTTTTCTTTCCCGACTCCGGCATAAAGGTGGAATTGACGACGACCGAGAATACCGGCCTCTATCGTTTCACATACCCTGAAACAACACGCGGCGCCGTGTTGATCGACCTGGGCGTGCGTGACAATCAAATCGAAATCGTTGGCGATCGCACCGTTCGCGGACGCAACCGCGGGCGAACTTTCGTCGCCGAGTTTTCCAAACCCTTCAAATCCTTCGGCACGTTCCGTCAGCAGCCACCCCGTCTCGACGGCGGTCGGGTTCATCGTGATGATGCAGTGTTCCCCGGTTCCAGGAACGGCTCGGGAAGCTATTCGGGATCGTTCCTCGAATTCACCACAACCCGCGGCGAACAGATCCAGGTCCGCATCGCCGCAAGCCACAACTACGAAGCCGCGGAAGCATTGCTGCGCGCGGAAAATCCATCGTGGGACTTCGAAGGCATCTGGAAAAAGGCGGAAAACGCGTGGAATGAAAAGCTGAGCCGCGTGCAAATCAAGGGCGGGACGGAAAAGGAACGGCGGATGTTTTATTCGACGCTTTATCATTCCCTGATGACACCCCGCCTGGTCGCAGAGCGCGGGGAACCGCACGGGCGCGATCGCCGCACACTGGACTACGACCGATACAGCCCCATCGCCTTCTGGGATACGGGCCGCAACCAGGTGGTGCTGTTGACCCTTCTCGAACCCGAGTTGAAGACGAACATTCTCCGCACGCATCTCGAGATGGCCCGCGAATCAGGCTGGATGCATACGTCATTTCATGGCGACAACGCGGTGTTCATGTATTTGGGCGATTGGGATCGCGGACTGCAGTTCGATTGGGAATCGGTCTACGAATATCTGCGCAAGAACGCCACTGATCCGAAAGGTCCGCGCGAGCTGCTTGCAGAATACAACGAAAAGGGCTGGATTCACGATGTGCCTGAAGACAGGCCGAGTCCGCCGCACGCAGGCGGAAACGCGGGCATTGCCAAGACGCTGGAGTATTGCTGGAGCGATCATGCACTCGCCCTCTACGCAAAAAAGCTCGGCAAGGAGCACGATTACCAATTCTTCCTCGCACGCGCGCACAATTACACAAACGTGTTCGACCGCTCCACTGAGTTCATGCGCGGCCGCACTCGCGATGGCCAATGGCTTTCGCCCTTCGATCCATTCGAGCCTTACTACAATCACATGATGAAGGAAGCGTCAGGCTGGCAGACGCTCTGGCTCGTGCCGCATGACGTGCAGGGACTGATCAACCTTCTCGGTGGACGCGATCGCTTCAACGAGAAGCTCGATTTCTTCTTCAATACGCCATATCGCCCGACGGGAATTGCGCGCGATGTGACGGGCATGATGGGGCTTTATTGCCAGGGCAACCAGCCCGACCAGCACGCTCCCTACTTGTACAACTATTCTGGCCAGCCCTGGAAAACCCAGGAACTCGTTCGCAAGATCCTTCGCCTGATGTACGGCAGCGACCGCAAAGGCATCGGCTTTCCCGGCATGGACGACCAGGGCGCCATGGCCTCGTGGTACGTGTTGAGCGCCATGGGCTTTTACACCGTGGATCCTTCGCGGCCTGACTACATCATCGGCAGCCCGCTCTTCGACGAGGTGAAGATCAACGTGGGCGGGAAGGAATTCGTCATCCAGGCGCAGAACAATTCCGAGAAGAACATGTACATCCAATCGGCGACGCTCAACGGCAAGCCATGGAACAAGACGTGGTTCAGCCATGCAGACATTGCCAACGGCGGCAAGCTGACGTTGCGCATGGGATCGAAGCCGAACAAAAACTGGGGCACCGCTGCTGAGTCGGCGCCGCCGTCGTTGACGCCCCAGCATTGATCACGGATTGAGCGCAGCAGCAGCCTGTCTGCGCTCTGCCAATTCCCTGTGGATTGTTGGCTCCAGTTTTTCGAATCGTTGATAAAACCACACCGGAATCATCGCCAGTGCGAAGAACACTGCAGGAATCCAGATGAACCCGATTTCAATCCCCAGCAGTGATCGCGCGGTTTGGGTCGTGTTCGGAACATAGCCGAACGCGTCCATGATCCATGCGGGCAGCGCGCCACCCAGGCCGCTGCCCGCCTTCAGGCAAAACGCGGCGCCGATGGCCGTCAGCAATCCTGGCGCCCGAACCCGATTCTTCCATTCCCCGAAATCGACGCTGTCGGACAGCAACGAGAACGGCATTGCCATCGCCACCCCACTCGCAAGGAAACCGATCACCCATCCGCTCATGATGATGGAGAGCGAAACTCCCTGGCGGACGCCGAGGTAAACGATCAACTGCCCAACAACCATTCCGAGCAGCCCAAACAGCCACACGTTGCGCTTCGATGTCCACTTGCAGAAGAACGGCAGCAGGAACACGGTAGCGAGCGAGATGAAGTCCAATGCGTTCGCGAGCCCAATCAAATCAGGCCGTCCCAGTGTATATTGAAAAAAGTAGGGAACAACGGACACCCGTGAGATGAACGCGATCCAAAAAAACAGGCTGCTCACAAAGATGATGATCCACGGCCAGTTTGCTTTCATTGCACGAAAACTATCGCGCACCGGCAGTGGCTTGTGATCTTCCACTTCCGTTTCCTTCAAATTCCAGAACGCAAACAGATAAAGGAGAACGCAACCAACAGCGTAGATCGGCATCACGAGCATGAAGCCTCGACGATCATTCCCCTGCCCCAGCCAAGCCACCATTTGCAACGCCGTGAGATTGACGAACAGCACGCCCAGCTTGGAGCCAAACATCCGAAAGCAGGTGAGCGTCACCCGCTCGCGCGGATTTGATGTCAACGCCGACAGTATCGAAGTCACAGGCGTGTTGATGCCCGTGTATAGAACGCTGCATGCGATGTAGGTAATCGCCGCGTAGATCAGTTTTCCCTGGTAACTCAGGTCGGGTGTAAGAAAGGTCAGCACGCCGAACGTGGCGAACGGCACGCACAACCACAAAAACCAAGGACGGCTCTTGCCCCAGCGGCTGCGCGTCTTGTCAAAGATAATCCCCCAGATCGGCGCGTCGATGGCATCGATCAGTCGCGCCACCAACAGAATGGTTCCCGCATGACTCGCCTTGATTCCATACACGTCGGTGTAGAACTTCAGCAGGTAAAACGAGATGACGCAGAAGACCAGCTGGCCCGCCGTGTCACTCGCTGCGTAGCTGAACCGCTTGGTGTACGACGTTTTATCGCTCATCGCGAATCGGCAGTCGGCGTCCATTTCTCAGGAACAGCGGTATGGTTTCAAGCGGCGCCGCAGCCGAAATGAATTGGCCGCCTTTGAACTCCCTCCGTGTCCACGCATCAGTCCAATTGGCTCCAGCCGGCAAATATACTTTTCGCTTCGTCTCCGCTGCATGCAGCACAGGCGCAACCAGCAGATCCGGTCCAAACAGGAATTGATCATCCACGTCTGAGCAGCGCTGGTCTTCAGCAAAGTCGAAGAACAGCGGCCGCATGGGCGGTGTTCCTTTCGCACTCGCGCGCTTCATCTGTTCCATGATGTACGGACGCAACCGCTCCCGCAGCAACAGGAACTTGCGAATGATCTCGTAAGCGCGGTCGCCAAAAGTCCAGACCTCATTCGGCCCCCCACGCGTTGGATCACTCGTTTCGGGATGAGCGAGGGAACTGTTGCGCCAGCCATGCAAGCGGAACAGTGGACAAAACGCGCCATACTGAAACCACCGAACGATGAGTTCCTGGAAGTAAGGCGTGTCCACCTCACCCCCAAAAAAACCGCCGATATCCGTCGTCCACCACGGAATGCCGCTCATTCCAATATTCAGTCCCGCGCGCACTTGCTGCTGCAAATCCTCCCACGTCGAGTGAATGTCGCCTGACCAGATCGCAGCGCCATAACGCTGGCTTCCCGCGAATCCCGCGCGGCCAAGGGTGATCACATCCTTTTCTCCCGCGGCGCGCATCCCCTCATAAAACGCCCGCTGCTGCATCATCGGATAAATGCACCCAACCTCCGATCCGTTGCCCGCGTGGTAACGCACATTGTCGTGATCGTAAGTCACCATCTCAGGTTCAATGGCATCCAGCCACCATGCCTTGATTCCGTGCTTGAAGTAATTGTCGCGCACTTTCTCCCAAAGGAACGCCCTCGCCTCGGGATGCGTGGTGTCGACCAGTCCAGAGATCACCGTCTGGTTCGCGTTGGAATCGGTGAACTTGATGAAGCTGTTGATGCCGCGTTCGGTCCTCACGAGCAAATTGCGCCGCTCGAGTTCCGCGAAGTTCTCGCTGTCGGGATTGACGGTCGGCCAGACGGATACCATCACTTCGATTCCCATCGTCTTGAGTTCGCGCACCATCCCCGCCGGATCAGGCCAGCAAGCCGGGTCGAACTTCCATTCGCCCATTTTCGTCCAGTTGAAGTAATCAATGACAATCACCGACATCGGCAAGCCGCGCCGCTTGTGTTCGCGCGCCACCGCGAGCAGTTCCTCCTGTGTGCGATACCGCAGCTTGCATTGCCAAAAACCCGCAGCGAACCGCGGCATCATGGGCGCGTGGCCTGTGAGGTCCGCGTATCGTTCCATGATCTCCGCGTAGTCGTCGCCCGTCGTCACCACGTAATCAATCAACCGCGCTGCATCTGCAACCCAGCGCGTCTGCGTGCGGCCGAGTTCCACGCGTCCCATGCCTGGATGATGCCAGAGCAACCCGTATCCGCGGCTCGATACGAGAAACGGAACGGAGATCTGCGAGTTGCGATGCGTGAGTTCCAGCACGCAACCCTTTTGATCGAGCAATCCATGACGCCGCTGTCCCAGGCCATAAATCCGTTCATCATCGAACGCCGTGAAGCTGGCTTCGCACTTGAACAAGTCCCCGCCAACCGATTTAAACGTGCGTGACGCGGGATAGTTGGTACGTGCGAAGATCTCTTCGGCCAGAGGTTCTTCACTGCCTGTCTTGAAAAAGCGCACACGTCCGGAACGCGCATCCACAGTTGCGGAAAGTTTGCCGTTCACGAAGCGGGCAAACTTTTCCTGCACGGAAAGCTTCGATGCACTCTTGCCCGGCCGCAGCAGGCTCCAGTCGCGCTGCGTCATGTCCGCGAGTGTCGTCGCCCTCACGCGAATGCTGTCGCGGCCCCACGCTTCCAGCCACAACGTTTGTTCCTTGCTTCGCCAGACAAGGCGGCTGCCATCGCGCGTAAAAGAACTGGGGGGCATTCGCGTCTCAAATCGATTCTTTTTTCTCGTCGGGAAACGGTCCGTACTTCTGTTCGCTGTCCTCTGCATGGTTGTAAACGTTCTTACCGTTCTGCAGGAACGGAGTCGCCATCGCCCACGGTTTGCCGTCAGGACGCCGAATTGGCTCGCCGCTGTATTGCGGAAGATAAATGCGCCGCATGCGATTCGTGCGGTTCGGTCCGCTGCGATGAAACACGAAGCTGTCGAACGCGACGATGCTTCCCGCGGGCACAATCAGCGGATCGCCCGGATCCGATCCTGTGTAGCCGATCAAGTCGTTGCTCCCCTCCTCCTTTTGGTGATCGATGATTCTGCCGCGTGTTCCCGCGCGCGAGTGCGGCAGGATGTAAACCGTCCCATTCTCCTCGTTCACTGCATCGAGCGTGCACCAGCAGGTGACGTATGGCTTGTGATTCGTGCTCGGGTCATACCACTTCACATAGCCGCTGTCCTGGTGCCATGAAAACTTCATCCCCTGCTCGGCGCCCTTGACGACCCATTGTTCATGGAACAGGCAGGCATCAGGCCCGACGGTCGCTTCGGCGACCTTGGCCATCAGATCGCTGAAGACGAATTGCCAGAGACGATTGCTGAGTCGATAGCGGTTGTTGATGAAGTATCGCTTGCCGCGATGCGTGATGCCGACTGATTGAACTCCCTTGGAATCCATCAGCCCGTCCATGTAACCGAGGTAATACGAACATTCCTCGCGCAACATCTCCAGCAGGTCCGGCGGAATCACGCCGGGCAGGATCATGTAGCCTTCCGTGGAATAGAGTTCCCGCTGCTCTTTGGAAATCGTGATCATGCAAAAGATTAGTTGCGCTACAGCCCCGGTGCTTCTCATTTCCGGGTCGAATTGTTATCGTTTTTTGTCGCCATTGAATTGTCATGCGCCAGAACCTGAAATTGCCTTCTGATTGGGATGGAAACCTTTGGCACTATCGCAACCTGGGCCGCACGCATGCGATGCATCACCATGCCGAACTGGAATTCAACCTCGTGACGCAGGGACGCGGCCTCTATCTCCTCGCAAATCGAAAGTATGAAATACGCCGCGGCGACCTGCTCTGGCTTTTCCCCGCGCAGGAACATCTGCTGATCGAACAAACCCTGGACTTCGAAATGTGGATCGGGGTGTTCAAACCTGCCGCCATCGGCCGCATCACGACGCCGCACTACGGGTCGGTGTTGCGCGAATCCAATCCTGCGGGCGATTTCCGCCGCCGCCTGCAGGAACGAGAGCTCGCCCGTCTTGAATTGTTGCTGCAGGAAATCGCGGGCGGATCCGAACCGGTCAACCTGTTGAACGCAGGACTTGCCTACGTGCTGCTCAACGCGTGGCGATACTTCGATCGCGCTGCGGAAGTTCCCTTCCATGACGTGCATCCCGCGGTTGAACGCGCGGCGCGATTGATTCGGAACGACTCCAGTCTCGGATTGGATGAGCTTGCGCGACGATCAGGTTTGAGCGCGCAACGCCTGAGCCGCTTGTTCAAGCAGCAAACCGGGATTGCGCTGGTCGATTTCCGCAATCGACAGCGCATCGAAAAATTTTTGCTCCATTACGGAACGGGAAATCGCGTCACGACGTTGGATGCGGCATTGGAAGCCGGTTTCGGCAGTTACCCCCAATTTCATCGCGTGTTCAAGCGCGTGATGGGCTATCCGCCGCGAAAGCATCGCCTGAGGCTTGTTGTTCCTGCATCGCCATCTGCAACCCCGTGAGAATGACGAATCACGCAGATGAACGCAGATCTTCTGAATGCTTTCTTCTGCGAGAACCTGCGTCATCCGCAGGAGACGGAGTGAAAACGTTCAACAGGAGCACGCAGAGGCAGCAGAGAAAGGGCAAAGGAAGCTGTTTCCGAATCGGTGTTCATCCATCTCCATCCTTAGTTGGATTTTCAATTCCGCTGCGGTCTCTTCGTCTGGTTCGTGTGGTTCGTGTGGTTCGTGTGGTTCGTGTGGTTCGTGTGGTTCGTGTGGTTCGTGTGGTTCGTGGTTGAACTTCCTCCCTTCAATCCGTGCAATTCGTGTCAACCCGTTTTGTCCCCGATCTGCCTCCAGAACTCAAAAGAAGCTGCCTCACGGGACGGGCACAAAGAGAAGACGTTTAACAGGAGCACGCAGAGGCAGCAGAGAAAGGGCAAAGGAAGCTGTTTCCGAATCCGTGTTCATCCGTCTCCATCCGTGATTAGATTTTCATCTCCACTGCTGTTTTTTCGTGTAGTTCGTGTGATTCGTGGTTGAACTTCCTCTCTTCAATCCGTGCAATTCGTGTCAACCCGTTTTGTCCCCGATCTGCCTCCCGAACTCAATAGAAGCTGCCTCACGGGACGGGCACAAAGAGAAGACGTTTACCCGGAGCACGCAGAGGCAGCAGAGAAAGGGCAGAGGAAGCTGTTTCCGAATCCTTGTTCATCCGTCTCCATCCGTAGTTGGATTTTCAATTCCGCTGCTGTCTCTTCGTCTGGTTCGTGTGGTTCGTGTGGTTCGTGTGGTTCGTGTGGTTCGTGTGGTTCGTGGTTGAACTTCCTCCCTTCAATCCGTGCAATTCGTGTCAACCCGTTTTTGCTTTCCCGATCTGCCTCCAGAACTTAAAAGAAGCTGCCTTACGGGACGGGCACAAAGAGAAGACGTTTAACAGGAGCACACAGAGGCAGCAGAGAAAGGGCAAAGGAAGCTGTTTCTGAATCCAGGTTCATCCGTCTCCATTCGTGGTTGGATTTTCAATTCTGCTGCTGTCTCTTCGTCTGGTTCGTGTGGTTCGTGTGATTCGCGGTTGAACTTCCTCTCTTCAATTCGCGCAATTCGCGTAAACCCGTTTTTCCCTTCCCTCTTTGGTTGCGGCTCTGCCGCGCTGTGTGATTCGTGGTTAAAGTTCCGGACGAGCGAGGAGTGCTGATTCAATTCGAGATTTTGTCGGTGATTCGAAAGTAATCGAAATCAGCGTGACCGCCTGCTTCCTTGGTTGCGAAATTAAACAGGCCGAAGCGATAACCCATGAAATGCGGAAGCGTGTAGCTCATCCTTAATTCATTGCCGATGCGGTTCCACGATTGACCGTCCAGGCTGTAGGAAAAGCGCGCCCTGTCGGTCTTGTTCCGGAAATCGCACTCCGCCCGCAAGAACACCTGCGTCGCGCCGATCGGCACCCGCTCTACTTCGCGCGCTTCACTCGCCCGGCCGCGTAGTCCGCTCGATTGCGCGCTTGCCATCACCACGAAATTTGTGCCGGCTTCGGCCTTTACGCCCACCAATCCGTATTGCGCCTGCAGCAATGCGAGCCCCGCAAAGTCTCCGTCCTTCAAATGACGGATATCCAGGGCCGTGATGCCCGAACATTCCGGGCCGATCGTGCGCTGCGTGAGTGTGTTTCGGGCGGATAGGAAATGTTGATCGGTTCGGCCCGTGGTCAGACGCAGGAACCCGGGGCGTTCGGTCAGCGACCAGAGTTTGTTGTCGGGATTATGATTCCACTGCCACACCAGCGGCAGCGGACGGTCTCCGGCGTCGCGATCGAATTCATCGGGTGCAACGATTCCCGGAATCAAGCCGCGGCTCGGCGGCAGGTTGAGGGTCATTGGGACTTTTCCCTCAACACCGAGCACGGGCCAGCCATCCTCCGATTTGACGGGCACAAGGTAGGGAATCCGGCCGACCGCGCCGGAATCCTGGAAGAGATAGGCGAACCATTCGCCGGCGGGAGTGTCGATGATGCTTCCCTGTGCGACGCCTTTGTCCTGCAGCGCGACCCGGCCTTCCCAGGGGCCTGCGAGTTTGTCGGCGCGATGAATGAGCACGGTGCGCATTCCGCCGCGAGGCCAGCAGATGTTGAACAGGTAATACTTGCCGTTCACCTTCATGAGCTGCGAACCTTCAGCGTTCAACCCGACATTCGTTGACGCAATCAGGTGGGCGTTGGTGACGACGACCTGGTTCAAGCCGCCTTCCAAAAGCCCGGAAAGATCCTCCTTCAATTCCACGAGGCGCAAGTTGCCTCCGCCGTAAATCATGTAAACGCGGCCGTCATCGTCGAAGAAAAGCGAATGATCGTGCAGCGATGGACGGAACGACTTCGCTTCCCACGGACCTTTCTCGATGTCCCGCGTCGTGTAAACGTGAGTCTTCCCGGTCGTCGCCGCGAACGTGGTGACGTAGTAAACACCTTTGTGAAATCGAATGCTGCTCGCCCAGGATCCGCGGCCATACGTGTGTTTCCCGTTGGCGAGGTTCAATTCGTCCAGGTCATCGAGAACGTCGCAGGCGTAGTTCACAATCTCCCAGTTCACCAGGTCCTTTGACTTCATGATCGGCACGCCGGGGCTCATGTGCATGGTGGTGCTGCTCATGTAATACGTGTCGCCCACGCGGATCATGGCGATGTCGGGAACGTCGGCGTGGATGATCGGGTTCTGGGCGCCCACGGCGGGTTCCGCTGCGTTCAGGGGCGTTGTCGCGCAGAAGGAAAACGCTGCAATTCCAACAAGTGTTCCAAGGAGGGATTTCATGGCATTGATTTGAAATGGGCTTCGGATGAGTTTGGCGTGCGGACGGGCAAATTCCTATTCGAGATTACGGAATCGGAAAACATGAGGCGAATGTGTGCGGACGCTAAATGAAGGCCTTGGCGTCTCCTATACGACAAACGTCATAGCGGCTGGTTTGAAGCTGCGATACGCGCGCAAGCCTGTGGCTCGGAACTCCGGGTATGACGTTCGTCGTATAGGCCGGGCCGGAGACGGTCGGCTACATTGCGCCAAGCCGTTCACACACCCAGCCTTGTTGTGCGTCCTTCAACTGCTTCGCATCGCCTGCGGTCGAGACAGTGAACTCCAATTTGGCTGTCCGATCGACGGCCTGAGCGCCGAAATGACAATGACATTAACGTTCACCGTGCGGAAGAGTATCGCAGCGATGCTCAAGACCATCCTGATGACGCTCGCGCTGGGCATTGCCGTGACGGCGTTTGCGGATTACCCAATCGTTTCGCATCGTTACGCCGCGGACCCGGCCGCGATGGAATTCAACGGACGGCTTTACATCTACTGCTCGAACGACGACGAGAACGGGACGAACGGCTACTTAATGTCGTCGATCACCTGTTTCTCAAGCGACGACCTGAAGAACTGGACCGATCACGGCGTTGTCTTTCGCGCGAATTCGACTTCATGGGCGAACCTCACCTGGGCACCGTCGGCAGTGTCGAATCAAAACACGGTTTACCTCTATTTTGCAAATGGCGCGGGGAACATTGGCGTCGCCACGAGCAGCGTTCCGACGGGCCCTTTCATCGATGCGCGGGGCAGCGCGCTGATCACGCATTCGACGCCGGGCGCAACATCCTCGACTCAATGGTTGTTTGATCCGGGCGCCTTTATTGATGATGACGGTCAGACGTACCTCTATTTCGGCGGGCAATATCCCACGAATTCGCGCGTCATCAGGCTCAATCCGAACCTGACGAGCGTGAGCGGGTCCGCGCAACCTCTGAACACCCCGGATTTTTTTGAAGCCGCGCACATGCACAAGCGCGCGGGCCAATATTACCTCACCTATTCCACGCGGCCCAACGCGGGCATGGTGATTGGCTGCGTCACCAATTCCAATCCGACGAATGGGTTTGCCGCCCAAGGCACCGTCCTGGCGAATCCGCCGCAGAACGTCTTCAACAACAATCATCACTCGACGGTTTCGTTCAAAGGCAATTGGTACATCGTCTATCACAACCGCGCCGCAGCCCTGCAGAACGGCCTTCCCGATTCACAGGCGGTTTACAAGCGCAGCATCTGTGTCGATCAAATCCATTACAACGCGGACGGTTCCATTCAGCAGGTCACGCCCACAACGGATGGCCTGGCGCAACTTAAGAATGTGAATCCGTATCTCCGTGTTGAAGCGGAAACCATGCATCGGCAAAGTGGAATCCGCACGGAAGTTTGCTCCGAGGGCGGGCTGAACGTGACTTTCATCACCAACGGTTCGTGGATTCGTGTCCGCGGCGTGGATTTTGGCGCGGGAGCATCTGCGTTTTACGCGCGAGTCGCCAGCGCGGGGAGCGGCGGTATTGTTGAGTTGCGGCTGGATAGTGTGACGGGCCCACTTGTGGGCACATGCATCGTTCCCTCCACGGGAGACGAACAGACATGGACGATTGCCTCGTCGGCAGTCAGCGGCGCATCGGGAGTGCACGATCTTTATCTTCGATTTGGCGGCGGCCCCGGCGAACTGTTCAACCTCAACTGGTGGCAATTTCAATACGGTTCGGGAACTGGCAACGCGTCGCCGTTAACCATCGAAGCCGAGTCGGCAACGCTGGGAGCCAACTTCACCAATGGAATCGCGGGCGGTGTGCAGTTCGTTTCGATATCGACCACGAACGTCAACACGGGAAATCCCGGCAGCGCTGCGCGTATTGCGAGTTACACGGTCACGTTCCCGGCGGCGGGCACCTACAACCTTTACGCACGGCTTCGTGTCGGACCCGGGGGATTTAACGACGACAGTTTGTTTTACGCGAATGGTTTTGGCGCCAAATCCCCGACGTCGAACGGAGACTGGATTTTCGTCAACGGCCTCGCCATCGCGGGTTTTGCGAGCCCCAGCGAAGTCGTTGCCGGCAGCGGGGAAGCGGGCGGCGGCGTGTGGAAATGGGTTAACCTATCGCAATTCACGACAGGCGGCGGAGAGACGCCCATTACGTTTACTGTGCCGCCCGGCGGCTTGACCCAAACGTTTCAAATCGGCGCGCGCGAGGATGGCCTCGACCTGGACCAGTTCGCATTTGGACCATCGGGCTTCAACTTTACCGTCGCGAATCTCGACGCTGGCGGAACGGGCACGGCGCCCATGCCCACCGCGACGGTAAACACGAGTAATGTGTTTCAAACCATTGAAGGGTTCGGCGGCGCGATTTGCTTCTACAACGGATGGGTGACGGCGCATCCTTACAAGAACGAGATTTATACGAACGCCTTTGCAGGCCTGAACCTGTCGATGCTGCGGCTGGGAAACTGGTTCCGCTACCAGGGAACGCCCAACTTCGATCCCGACGCCCCTGAATTTGTTGCACGCGCCAGTCAAATCCTTGGACGGCCGGTGCCGGTTTACATGAGCTCTTGGGCGCCGCCCGCGTTTCTTAAAAGCAACGGACAGGTCGGCAACGGCGGGACGCTGATCTTCACGAACGGCGGCTTTGCCTACAGCGCGTTTGCCAACTACTGGCACGACGCCCTGGTCGCGTATCGCGCCGTTGGCGTTTCACCCACATGGATCAGCATCCAGAACGAACCTGACTGGGAAGCGAGCTATGACTCGTGCATTTTTCGTCCGGCCGAAGGTGTGGTGAATGGCACGAACTACGCGAGCTATTCGAAGGCGCTCGACGCGGTCTATTCAAGGCTGACGAATTTGCCGTCGGCGCCAAAGCTTCTCGCGCCGGAAGTGGTTCACATTCGTTACAACACGCTGGCGAACTATGCGGCCACGTTGAACCCGAATCATTTTTACGGCGTAGCGTATCATCTTTATGGCGACAGCACCGATGGCACGATCGATGGCTATAACGGGAGTCTGCGATCCTCCACCAATATTTTCCCCGGCAAGCCGCACTTCATGACGGAGTACGGCGTTTCCAACATGGTGGATTCCGCGACGTTGATCCACAACTGCCTGACCGAAGGATTGGCCAGCGGATACAACCACTGGAGCCTGATCTGGCCGGGGACGGATGGAGGATTGATCCAGATTGAGTTTCCATGGAATCAGGCTCAATGGACCAATGCCCCGCCCGGAACGCCGACGCAGTCGCGCGGTTACTGGCTGTCGCCCAGCTATTGGGCGATGAAACATTTCTCCTACTACATCACGCCTGGAAGCCGGCGGGTCGCGGCGAGCGCCACGGATCCCAATGTGCGCGTATCGGCATACGTCACGGCGGACAACCTGCGCCTTGTGGCGGTATTCATCAATCGCAGCAGCAGCGCAACGTCCACGGTGGATCTCAACTTCGCTTCATTTCCATTCGTTAACTCAAGCGTCTTTCAAACGGCCGGCACGAACAAGTTTCAGTTCCTTGGCGCGGCAGGATCCCAGTTGACGATGCCGCCCGCGTCGCTGACGACGGTGGTGTTGGACAAATTTGTCAATGTGGGAGCGGCCAGCGATCCGTCGCCCGAAGTGAATGCCACGAGTGTGCCGCTCAGCGCCACGTTAAGTTGGTTACCAGGCAGCAACGCGTTGGCGCACGCGATTTATCTCGGCACAAGTTCCAACGCTGTTGCGCAAGCGGCTGCTGCATCGCCCGAATTCAGGGGCATGTTGACCAACACCGTGTTCACGCCAGCACTATTTGGCGGGACCACGTATTACTGGCGCGTGGACGAAATCGCCGGGGGCAACACCAACTTGGGCCGAATCTGGAGCTTCAGCACCGTGCCGCTTGCGGCGTTGGCGCACCGTTACAGTTTTAGCGAGACCGGCGGAACGATCGCAGCAGATTCCGAGGGCGGCCTCGGTTGGAACGGAACCGTGTTCAATGGCGGGACGTTCGCGAGCGGCCAATTGACGCTCGCCTCCGGTGCGCAACAATACGTGAGACTCCCGGCAGGGATCGTCAGTACGTTGAGCAATTTCACGATCACCACGTGGGTTCGTCTGAATTCCGTCGCAAACTGGACGCGCATCTTCGATTTCGGAAACAACACCACGAGCTACATGTTCCTGACGCCGCAAAACGGAAGCACGAGCCGCCTGCGGTTTGCAATCACGACGGGCGGTGCTGGCGGCGAGCAGCAGATCAATGGCAGCACAAGTTTGAGCGCGGGCGTCTGGCATCACGTCGCTGTGACGCTCAACGGCAACACGGGAACGTTGTATTTGAACGGAGTTCCGGTGGGAACCAACGCGCTGACACTCAAGCCTGCGAGCCTGGGCAGCACGGTGAACAACTACCTGGCGCGATCCCAATATGCAGGCGATGCGTATTTGAATTCCACGTTCGACGAGTTCCGCATTTACAGTGTGTCGCACACGGCCGCGGAAATCGCCGCGATGCACGCGCTGGGTGCCAACGAGTTGTTAAGCAACGCCCACCCGCCGCTCAGCGTGGCCGCAACACCCACGACATTGACGATGACCTGGCCATTGGCGTCGGCCGGATTCACGGTTCAATCCCGCACGAACCTCGTGCTCGGGGACTGGTTGAATGTGACCTCGCCGGCACCGCAGATCATAGACGGACAATGGCAATTGGTCTTGCCGGTTTCAGAAAACATTCCGGGGACGTTTTATCGTTTGACCAGATAAACGCGGGTGTAGTGGCAATTGAGTCGATCAGAAATGCCGGGAGAATCCCCGGCGAACCCTGCTGAAACTATGCTTCGAAAAACAATCGGTATTGTGGTTTGTGTCCTGGCGGTATCAGCGTCTCAAGCCTTCTCCGCCGAACCCAGCCCGCCCGCAGGCAATGCGACCAACCGTCCTTCATCCGGTCCAGGCGCTCGCGACTACACGCCCGATCATCCGCGAAGCCTCGCACCTTACTTTACTCCGGCAACAGCGGCTCCGAAGGCGCCTGACAAGGAAGGTTTTCTGCAGCGGTGGACGCTGCTGGAGCCGATCCGGAAGCCGAATCGCAGCAACACCGTGTTCACGGACAGCTACATTCGCGATGCCTTTCACGCAGAATATTTTCCAAACCAGTTTACGGTTGTGCCACGCCACGGTGACACGGTGACAGTCGCGGGCGAAGAACTGGCGTGGCACGCTCTCGACACCACAAACTTCAACGTCAAATTGTTCCGCTTCGCGGATGGTGTTCACAAGCCCACTTACGGCGTTCTTTTCTGGGCTGTTACCGTCGTCGAGTCCCCACGCGAGATGAAGAACGTGCGACTCGCGGTCGGCTCGAATTCAGCATCCCTATGGTGGGTGAACGGGCGGGAGGCGGTTGTGCTTTCTGGAGATCGGCGCATGGTGATGGACGACTGCGTCTCGAAACGTCTCACGCTCAACAAGGGCACGAACATCATTCGCGGCGCCGTCATCAACGGCCCGGGTATGAGCGACTTCTGCGCGCGGTTCATCGATGAAAATGGTGATGCGATTACAGATCTTTCGTTGAAAGTTGCGACAGCCGAAATTCAATGAGGCTTCCGATTTTGGTTTTGTTTCGTCCCTGAATTCATGAAATCCCGAATTCCAGCGTTCGCAGTTGCCAGCCTGTGCGCTCTTTGCGTATCGAGTTCAGCCGTTGCCCTCGACGGGGAACCTTACATCCACGATCCGTCCACGATTATGGAATGTGACGGCAAGTTTTACACGTTCGGCACAGGGAGAGGCGGATTGATTTCCGAGGATGGCTGGACGTGGCGCAGCGGTGGAGTTCGGCCGGGCGGCGGCGCGGCTCCTGATGTCGTTAAAATTGGAGATCGGTATCTTATCGCCTATGGCGCGACAGGAGGCGGTTTGGGCGGCGGCCATAACGGCCGAATCCTCACGATGTGGAACAGAACGCTCGATCCGAATTCGCCGGACTTCCAATACACGGAAGCAATCGTCGTTGCATCGAGCGATGGCATTGAAGACTGCGACGCAATCGATCCGTCACTCCTGCTCGATCCGAACGACGGGCGGCTGTGGCTCACCTACGGCACGTATTTTGGATTTATTCGCATTGTCGAACTTGATCCAAAAACAGGAGCGCGCGTTTCGGGGAATGAGGCTGTGAATATCGCGATCGACTGTGAAGCCACCGCGCTGATGTATCATGAGGGCTGGTATTATCTCCTGGGAACACATGGCACCTGCTGCGACGGCGCCAACTCCACCTATAACATCCGTGTGGGCCGATCCAGGAAAGTGACGGGCCCGTTTCTGGATAACATGGGCATCGATATGCTCAAGGGCGGCGGCAAGCTCGTGGTCGCCGCGAACGGGCGCTATCTCGGACCCGGGCACTTCGGTTGGATCAACCTTGGAGATGGCGTCCAGAAATTTTCCTGTCATTACGAAGCTGACCTGGACCGCAGTGGCCGCAGCATCCTGGACATTCGCGCGCTGCTTTGGAAAGACGGCTGGCCTGTTGCAGGTGAGAACTTCAGGGGCGGTGATTTTCAGATCCATTCGGAGCGAAAAGGTTACGCGCTCGAACTGGCTGTGGATTTCGTGCGGATGCCCGGCCGCCGCGGGGGATTCGGCGGTCCTGGCGGTCCCAGTGCCGCTGGCAGCACGAATGCGCCGGGTGCCCCGGGATCAGCGAGTGGTGCCAGCGCAGCCGCAGCCACTGTGACTTCCATCCCGCTCCAGACGCTTGGGGAGGTGTCGATGAACTGGCCCGCTGGAAACATCGACGTCAGGATGGGCGATTACATGCTTCGGCCGCATCAGAAGTGGTCCATCACTGCGGTGACCAATGCCGGGGGATATTTGGGGTCGCCGTGCTACAGGATCAGCATCGCGGGAACGGATCGTTCGCTCACTGCGACTGCGGAGCGCGAGGTTGTCACGGCACCCAAATTTACCGGCGCTCCCGAACAATTGTGGCGCATTGATCAATTGACGGATGGCACTTACCGCATCATGCCCAAGGCGGTGCCCGGCACTGACGAACCGCTCGCCCTCACTGCTGTTGGCGGCAGCACTCCAAGTCTCACTAAGTTTGATCCCGCCAGCGACAAAGCGCGCTGGAGCCTTAGATCGCCGAACTGATTGCGTTAACGCGTTTATTGGGACTTGGGTGTCGTGGCTTTGCCCAGGCCAACGTTGACAACAGCTTCAAACGCCGGTTTGGGTTGCAGTTGCGCATCGAACAGCAGCGGCCGCTGACGGGCGCGCCATGATCGGCGGTCACTGATGCCCCAGAAGGTAACTCGGTCGATCGACTTCTCATGTTTCTTGAAGATTTGGAAAAGCCGGGCGTAGACGTCCGCCTGCTTTTGAAGCGCGGCGGCTGACATCGTTGCCGCCTGCTCCCCGGAAGGAAATGCGCCGCTGTTCTCACCAAACGCGGTGACGTCGAGTTCCGTGATGGCAACCCGAAGCCCGAGGGAGGCATAGTTCTCAATGGCTTGGTCGACGTCTTCCAGGTTTGTGTTGAGATGCCAGTGACCCTGGATTCCCACTCCATGAATGGGAGCGCCTTCCGCCTTGAGGCGTTTCAGCAGCAGCAACGAACTGGCGTGTTTGCCTGTGTTCGATACTGCGCCCTGCTCGATGTTGTAATCGTTGTAATACAGTTGCGCGCCTGGATCGGCCTCATGCGCCCACTTGAAGGCGAATGTCAGAACGTCCGGCCCGACCACGCGATACCAGCTTGAATTCCGAAGATTCTCGGTTTCCCCCGCATTCCGGTCAGCGATGGATTCGTTCACAACGTCCCACCCAATGACCCTGCCCTTGTATCGACCGGCGACCGTCATGATGTGTTTCTTCAAACGTTCCAGCGCCAGTTCACGCGTGACCGGCTGTCCATTGGTTCCTCCCTCGAAGAACCATCTTCCCGTTTGCGCGTGCCAGACAAGCGTGTGTCCCCAGACCTTCAGGCCGTTCTCACCCGCCCACTTCACCAATGCATCCGGCGTGGTGAAGTTGTATTCGTCCTCGGAAGGATGCGTCGGCTGGGGCTTCATGGAATTCTCCGGAGTGATGACGTTGTAATGCGTCTTGATGTTCTCGAGTTCCGCAGCCGAGAACCCCCTGAGGTCTCCCGCACAGCCGATGAGAAACTTGCCCGCATAGGCGTCCTTCAACGCCGCCACTGGCGCTGCCGTCAAGTTGACGCTGTCGTTGGTTTGGGCGAAGGCCTGACAAGTAAATAGCCCGCACGCAATCAGGCCGAAGGTGATGTATTGCTTCATTTTGGGTAAGGGTTCAGTTGATCACAGACGCTTGCGACAAGGAACAGGTGACTCGGTAAGATCTGGAATGATCCTTAATGGGGTGGAAGTTCAGCGCAGTAATCCCGCTCCTGGTATTCGAAGAAATCGAAATCCGCGGTACGCGCTGTTCCGGCCGTGTCCTGGCAGGCTACGCCGACGAATGCACCCGTGAAATTCGGCTGGCCCGGCGCAGTTGCTTCATCGGAAAGGATGCTCGCATCGAACTGTTGCGGCAGCCAGTGCCAGTCCTGATCCACACCTGCAACGCGATAGGCAAAACGGAGGCGTTCGTAATCGACTTCCACGCGCAGTTGCACAGGTTTTCCGGATGAAATCGGAATCGGCGGCGTGAAGGCATCGGCCTGCGGCGAGTCGGGCGTGCAGGTCATCACGCGCAAATGTTTCCCGATGGTTTCATCGTGCGAGAGATGGAGGTAATGAAACTTGGCGCTGTTGTAGTAACAGACCAGCCCCGCGCCCTGCTGGAAATGTTCCGGCTCAAACTCGATGACGGTGCTCGCGCTGAAGCAATGCGATTGCTGGCGGCGCGCGACGAGCGATTGCTTGAACTGGCTGCCGATGCTTTCGCGACCGAACAACCGCAAAAACCCGGGTCGCGCCGCAAGGCTGAACAACTCCTCCGGCCATGGCGTGCGCAGCCATTGAAAGTCAATTGGAAGCTGCGGTGAATCGAATTCATAGCGGCAGGACGAATGAGACCGGTGAGTCAAAACCTCCTTACCCAGCCCGCCGCCACCCTCTCCTCCATTCGGAATGGAGGAGAGCGCTGGGGAGAGAAGGCTTTCACACTCCGATGGTGCAGGCGTTTCGGTCGTCGGAATCCCCTGCCCGTCCAAGGTCCGCAACCAGCCATCCGCGTCCCAGGCCATCTTCTGAATCGCGGTCTCACGGCCAAGCGTGCATCGGCCGCGATTCCGCAGCGGCCTGCCGCAAAGGTAAACCATGTAGGTGTCGCCCGCCGGCGTCTCAACCAGGTCAGCATGGCCCGCCCGCTGCAGCGCCACGTCAGGCCGGTGCCGCGCGCTCAGGATGCAAGTGTCAGGATGCAGCTCGTAAGGTCCCGTGAGATTCCGCGAACGTGCCATGGTTACGGCGTGCCCCCACCCCGTTCCGCCTTCTGCGGTGATCAAGTAATACCAGCCGCCACGCCTGTAGAGATGCGGCGCTTCGGTAAAACCCAGGGCTGTGCCTTTGAAAATATTGACGCGTTCCCCAATGAGCTTGCGTTCCGCAACGGAGTATTGCTGCAGCACAATCCCGGCGAATCGATTGTTCCCGGGCCGATGATCCCACAGCATGTTCAGCAAATACTTGCGTCCATCGTCATCGTGAAAGAGCGAGGGGTCGAAACCGCTGCTGTTCAGGCAAACCGGATCCGACCACTCGCCATCCACGCGTGAACTTGTGACGAGGTAATTGTGAAAGTCGCGCAGCGACGCACCGCTTGCCCCGCCAACCGTCGTGCGGCCATAGCGTTTTACGTCGGTGTAATCGGCAAAGGTGAGGCACGGCGCCCACACGCCGCAGGAATCGGGAGCCCCCAGCATATTCAGCTGGCTCGATCGATTGAGGGGACGCGTGAGCAGCTTCCAGTTAACAAGGTCCCGCGAATGATGAATCTGCACGCCGGGATACCACTCGAAGGTGGAAGTCGCGATGTAATAATCCTCGCCGACGCGCACAATCGACGGGTCAGGATTAAAGCCGCGGAGAATGGGATTGCGAATGATCATAGGCGCATGTTTTCGTCACAAAAACGTCAAGCGGCAGCTGCCCCCCTCCTGGCGGCCAGGTCACGTTCGATTTCATCCACTCGCCCCTGGTCGAGCGGGTAAATCCAAAGAGCCACACCCTTCAGCGCCGCGAACAATCCGGGCATCACTGAGAACGCGAGCGTGATCCCAAGCAGGGCCGTTGCAGTTTGCTCCATGTTGCTCATGAACCCGAATTGCCCGAGGAACACCGGCACGAGGAAGCCGCCGATCATGATGCCCGTCATGATTGAAAACAAGGATGCCGAATAAACAAGGGCTGTCGAGCGGCGGTGGAATTTCCATTCGCCATAATCCGCGACATCGCCATACATCGCCCAAGTGAGCGCGGAGGTCGGACCCATGCAGAACGTGCCAATTGCGTTTACAGCAACGAGCAGCCAGTAGTTGTCCGGCGGCAAAGCAAAGAACGTCGCAAAGCTGATGCCCGTGATCCAACTCAACACCGCGGCCAGCTTCTTCTTGTCCACGCGCCTCACAACAAAACCAAGCGTCATGGTGCCGAGAATCTGGCCCAACATCCCGGTGGCGAGGAACACCGTGCTGCGATCGAGCGTTCCAAACAGGATCGGCGAGCCGTCGTCGCCCGCGACATACTTGAAATAGAAAATCGTGCTGCCTTGCCGAAGCGCAATAAAGGTAGTCGAAAAGATCGTGGCGATCAGGAGCATCAGCCACGCACGATTGCGCAGGAGTTCGCCGAGTTCGGCACGGACGTTAGATTTTTGGTGCGGCGGCGGGCTCACACGCTCGCGCGTCATGGCAAAACAAATCCAGAACATCAGCACCGAAGCGACGGCAAAGATCGCAATCGTATATTGAAAACCCAGCACGTCGTTGCCCCCACCCAGATGCTTCACCAGCGGCCGGCAGAGCAGCGACACGAGGAAACCTCCGGCAAACGCGCCGACGAAACGAAAGCTCGAAGCCACTCCGCGGGTGCGCGATGACGGACTGATGACGCCCAGCAGCGATGAATACGGCACATTGATCACCGTGTAGGCCATGAGCATCAGGGTGTAGGTGACATACGCGTAGATGAGCTTGCCGTTTGCATCGAGCTCAGGTCCTGCAAACAACAGATAGCCGCACACTCCGTAGGGAATGGCACCCCAAAGCAGGTAAGGACGGAACTTGCCCCAGCGGCTTTGGGTGCGGTCGGCAATGAGGCCCATCATGGGATCATTGATTGCGTCCCACAACCGCGTGAGGAGCATCATGGTGGCAATCGCGCCTGCGGGAATTCCCCACACATCCACGAAGTAGTAGATGAGAAAAATGTTGAACGTCTGGAAAAAGAAATTCGACGCGGTGTCGCCCAGCGCGTAACCGACGTACTCGCGAACTTTAAGCCCGTCGTGCTGCGGCGTGGTGGACGATGTAGTCACGATGCTTGGTGGTGTCAGGCAGCGTCCGTGAACGTGACGGAAGCTTCACGAGCCTGCGGTGGTTCGACGTCATTCGGTGCGCCACAGGTTGGGGAGAAATCGGTGATACAACAAGTGCCGCCACGTTGCCCAGTCGTGCCCTCCGTGTCCGCCGGCATAATACTCATGCTCGATCCCGTGCGACTTCAGCGCCTTCACCAGCGCAGCCACGCGCGCGCCGAATCGGCCTTCCGCTTCCAGTGAACCCTCGCCCACGAACAGGTAATCGATCTTGCGGTTTGCGTCCGCGTCGTTGAGGAACGTGGCGAGCGATTTCTCGGCTTCCATATCACCAGCGCTGAGGACACCGAACGAGGCAAACAGATCGAGCGAGTTGAATCCCACAAACATGGCATGACGGCCACCCATGGAGAGGCCCGAAAGCGCCCTGCCTTTTGGATCGCGACGGATCGAATACTCCCGTTCCGCGAGCGGAATGACGTGCTGCCGGAGTTCCGCCTCAAACGTCTTAAAGGTCAGTTCTGCGTGTTGCCGATGATTCCGATGAACCACCTGATTGTTCGGAATGACGATCACCATGGGGAGCGCCTTCTTCTCCGCGAGCAAATTGTCCATGATGAAATTCACGCGTCCATCGTAAATCCAATTTGACGGCAACTCCCCGCTTCCGCCGACCAGGTAGAGCACTGGATACGTATTGGTGCGGTCATAACCGGGCGGCGTGTAAACATAAAGTTCCCGTTCGCCCCGGGTGACTTCGGAACGATAAACATGGCGCGTCACGTTCCCATGCGGAACGTTGCGTGCATCGTAGTAGGCAGGCCCGCTCCCGTGCACAATCAACTGGCTGTACGGGGGCATCGCAGTGAACGCAGCGTATGTGTTGTTCGGATCTGCCATCTGCACGCCGTCGACACTTAGATGATACGCATACATGTCAGGTCGCAGTGGACCGATGGTTAACGTCCAGATGCCGTCATCGCCCTTCGTGAACGGCACCGGCTGATTCGTTCCGATACCGGTGAGGACTGCGACCCCGGCCAATCGCACCTCCTTCGCGGTGGGCGCCCGCAATCGGAATGTCACCGTCCGATCATCCCGCACATCGGGAGAATTCAGCGGCGCACTGAATGGAACCAGGTTTTCCGTGTTCTTCTGCGGGTTATGGTCAAGGTTCACATTGGCCTGCTGCCCGGATGCCGTTGCCATTCCGATAACACACAGAACGGCGGTGAGAACGTGGTACTTCGATGCGCCAGAGTTTGGTTTCATGCGAGGACCTCGATTGTCATTGGAACAAAACCGCGCCGCCGCCCGGCTCCAGCACAAGCGGCACGACGCCGTCACGATGAACGGTCACCTGCTTGATCCCCGCCGATCGATCCGATTGATCGTGAATCAAGGAAAGTGTCTTTCCCTCCAGCCACGGCAACGAGATCGTCAACTCCCGTCGCTCCCGCCCGGCGTGTGTGGCGGCCACATACCATTGCTCCCCTGACCGCCGCGCAAGAACGGCGAAGCGGCCGGGGTACCCGTCCACGAAGCGCGTCTCGTCCCAGACAACCGGCACGCGCTTCAAGAAATCGATCACGTGCGCAGGCTGTTCCTCAAGGTTGTTTGGCGCCAGGCCAAAGTGCTGCACTGGCGACTGATACAGCACGGCCGTCGCAAGCTGGAACGCGTCCGTCGTCTTGCGTTCCGTGCCGCGGCGCTGGTCCCGCGAGAATCGCTTGTTCAGCACGAGGGGGCCGTAATCCATCGCACTCACAGGATTGCGAACGAACGGAAACACAGTGCTGTTGAACGCTTCCCGATCCGCGAAGCCCTGGCTGAAGACGAGGTTCTCGGAAGCCGTCACGGCTTCGCTCGTCATGTGATTGGGATACATCCTTTCCCACCCGCGAGGCAGCGTCGCGCCGTGGAAATTTACGTGCAACCCATGCACGTTGGCGTCGGTCAAAATGTCCTCGTAGAGCTTCATCGTCACCTGTTTGTCTCCTCCGAAGAAATCCACCTTGATCCCCTTGACGCCGATCGATTTCATCCAGGCCATTTCGCGATGGCGCGCGGGCGCGGTGTCCATGCCGTGCAATGGCGTTTGCGGGGCGTCGTTCCACGAGCCATTGGAATTGTACCAGAGCAGCACGTCGACTTTTTGCGCACGGGCTTCCCGGACCAGATCCGCCATTTTTTCGCGCCCGATCTTCTGGTCCCAAAACGCGTCGATCAACATGTACTCCTAGCCGAGGTCAGCAGCGAGTTTGATGAATCGTTGCTGATCCGCGACGTTCATGCTTGGATCCTGCCACAAGAGCCAGCTCCAGGTGGCGCGGCCCGGCCGATAGACCTGCGATGGTTCATACAGCGGCTTCACGACGTCGGTGGCCACCGTGGTTTCAACAATCGGGGCAAGCGTTTCTCCAACCGTGATTGTCTTCCAGGAAGTCAGCAACGGCAACGCGCCGGAAACCGTCGCGTCTCCCACCCCGCCATTCTCCGCAGCATCTGGAAATGCGACGGAATAAAGGCCGTCGGACGTTGGGTCACTCAATCGCGTTCCCGCGTAACCGGATGAAACTCCCGTTTCTGAAATCAGCATCCAGCCTGCGTCGGCATTCCGAAAGAGCGCTGGAAACGTGAAGCCAAGCGTCGTCCGCGACTTCGTGCCAACCGCCACCTCCATCATATACGCCTCTTCGTAACTCGGCTTGGAAGCGGCGAATCCCCCGCCCCATCGCACCTGAGGCGTGACAAATGCGGTGGCGGTGGAAGGCAATTTGAAACCGGTGAGCTCGCGCTGAATCACAACCCGTCGTTTGCGCGAGGACGAAATCCGATACGCAAAGGCGACGTCCCGGTCACTGACGCGGAAAATCACTTCCAATGAATCGTTCTGCGCATTCGTGAAACGACTCGTCAGCTCGTTTGCCTTGTAGTGCACGCGCCTGACTTTCCCGTGTGGCAGTTCATAGGCTTCATCCAGCGACCTGATCTCTGACCCGGCCAACGCCAGGCCCGATGCAAAACTGCCAATGCTTGTTTCCAGTCCAAGCGGCGAGGGTTCGAGAAACGTTTTGCCGCGCAGGCGGACGTCATACGTGAGGGCACCGTTGGTGAGCGCAACATTTGCCACCACATTCCGGCCCGGGCTTGCGACTTCCTGCGCCGTCAATGCTGGGGTGACGATTGCCAGCATTGCGGCCGCAAACCAGAAGCTGGGTTGACGAAGGGTTCCGAAGAAAGCCGTTTCATTGCGCCGCACGCAGCGGGTTGGAAATGTCTCTTGCATTTGCGCGAAGAATGGCCGTTTGCCTCGTGACAAGGAATACGACGATTATCCTACGGGCAGGCACTCACCGTGAGACCCCCGAATGCAAACAGCCGCTGCCTCGCGACAGCGGCTGTTGGTCGGGGGAATAAATCCTAGCTGCGGCGACGGCGGACCATGAAGGCCACGGTTGCGGCTCCGATGCCAAACAGCGCCATTGCAGATGGCTCCGGAATGGCAACGAGCGGCGTGTAGGTCTCAAACGCATCGATGAACGCCTGCCGGCCGGCCGCGGTGTCAGGGACCACTCCGTTGCCGGCGTTGGGATCGGAATCCGGAAGGTTGAACAACAGGCGGCTGGAAGAGAAGACGACACCGCCCGCGGACGTGTCTCCGGCATCCCAGCCCGCGGCGAGAATGTTCCCACCCATCGTCGCTAGGATGTCGCCCGTTCCAACGGTCCCCGTGCCAGCAGCGTTAAAGCCCGAGCCGGCATCGGTGACCGTCCACCAATCAGCCGTGCCCGACGCTCCGAAAGCGTTTTGGCCCGCGAGGGTGATCGTGGTTTCGCTGCCACTCACATTCCCGCCGTTTGCCACACCACCCGAGTGCCAATTCCAGCGGTCACCATCGGGACGAGTCACATAACTCGTGAGCGAGACAACTGGAATACTGAGACCATTAAAAATCGCGGCATTCGCGGCATTGCCATAAGCACTGCTGGACACGATTCGTCCGACGACAAACAAGTCGGTGCCGGCGGGAATGTTGGCGGGATTGCTGTAGTCTCCGAAGGTAATGTTCACATCCTGAAAGTTCTGCTGGAGGAAATTGAGGATGTCCTGATTACGCTCCTGGCTGATTCCGGATACCGTGACGTCCACGCCAAAGGTGGAACACGTTGCCCCAAGGGCGACGACAGCGGAAATCGCCAGACCGCGCCGATTTCTGAGCTGTGAGAACAGACCGCGATTCGAAGGGTTCATAATAGGGTTGTTGGTGAATTGTGGGTTCCGATGCTGATGCCGCGACTATAGGTCAGCCCGCAGGGTATGTAATACGACATTCGTCGTAGGCCTTTACCGCCGGTCTTTCCTGCATTGCAGCTGAAAAGCCTAATTCGCAAACAGCAACGGCGCGAATTCACGCAAGCTGCGCCGCCAGGTCAGGAACTCGTGCGCCGTTTCGGGCGACACGTATGCGGTATTTTTAATGCCGGCTGCCTTGAGAGCCTCGTGATTCGAGCGGATGTTCTGCGGATTCTCGCGGCTGCCGCAGCTCGCAAACACCACCTTCACTTTGTCTTTGAATTCCGGCGCGGCTTGCACGTCTGCCGGAGTGATGACGCCGCCGCTGAACAGGCCGATGTGCGAAAACTTGTCCAGGTTCTTCAGGGTGATCATCTTCGTTTGCATTCCGCCCATGGAAAGGCCCGCCATTGCGCGATTCGGTTGATCGGTGAGCGTACGGAAGCTGGCATCGATGTAAGGGATCAACTCGCCGACAAGGACACTCTCGAAAACCGCCGCTGCGGCCGCAAACGGATTCGCCCCCGCGGTCCTGCCTGGACCTCCAGCAACAGGCGCGTTGGTGCCGCCAGGCGCGGCGTTCGTACCCGCGGCGTCCGGCCTTGCTCCGCGTCGAGCACCGGGGCCCGGTCCTTCGTTGGTCAAGCCGTAGGTCATTACGATGATGAACGGCTTGCACTTACCCTCTGCGATCAGGTTATCCATGATCAGATTCGCGCGGCCTTGATTCCACCATGCGTATTCGTTTTCGCCCCAGCCATGCTGCAAGTAGAGGACGGGGTAGCGCTTGCTTGGGTCCTTGTCGTAATCGGGCGGGGTGTAAACGTAGGCGGGCCGGGCGATCACCGAATTGGTGATCTTCGACGGGAAGAGCACCATTTGAATCCGGCCATGAGGCACATCCTTAAGCGCGTAAAAATCCTGGTCATGCGCTGGGATTTCAATGCCGCTTTCCCACCGCGTGGAACCGTAAAAATTCAACGCGCCAGGATCATTGAATGAACCGCCGTCAACGGTGAGGCGGTAATAATGAAACCCTTCGTCCAACGGCCCGGCAGTCGTCCCCACCCAGACACCGTCCTCCGCCTTCGTGAGCGTCGTGCCGCCGCGTCCGCCGAGTCCAAGGCTCGCCCGGACGCTTTGGGCGCCGGGTGCCACGACGCGAAACCGCGCATAGCGCTGGGAATTGACCTGCGGGTAAAGTTGCCCTGGCTGGTTCAACACCGACGGCTTGAAGTCCTCCAGGATAACGTCATTGGTTTGGCCAAAAGCTGTCAGGCCGGTCACGAGGAATGTAATTAGGATTGCCGTTTTCATGTTCAAAATTGTCGCAACGCAGGTTTCCAAACTTGTGTATCCGGCAAGTTTCCGACTTGCATGGCCGTGATATTTATCGCCGCTAGAAACGCGCCCAACTGGCGGTTACCTGGACTTCAGTTTCAGCACTGTAACGGAATACGCCGGGAACTCGCGGCTGAAGTTGGCGCTCAACCCATCGAACGTTTCGGTTCGGGGCACGATTTTGTCTGGCTCAGTGATGCTGTTGGTGTCGTCGATTTTGCTGGCTGACAGCACCACCGCTTCACCCTTGGAACTGATCGTCTTCGTACCTTTGATTTGAACGTTGATCTGACGAGGCGCTCCAGCGGTGTTCACGATTTTAAGATAAATCACTTTGCTCTTCGCAGCCCGTGTGGCGTTGAAGAAGACTTCCCGCAACTGCTCCGACGTCCCGGACGCACCGCCGCGACCCCGCCGTTCCCAAGTGCGCATGGGGATGTTCTCCGAATCGGCCGCGAGAATCTCGTTTCCATGCAGCGTGCTGAACATCTTTTGAACGTGATACGCAGGCGAACCATAGCTGTTCAACGCATCGTAACCGATCAGGTCGGAGCTCCACTGCATCGAACGTCCGTTCCCCGTCAACTGGCTCACATTCACGAACAGTGGCGCGTAACACGAGAGCAGAACGATGTCGGAATTGCGCTCCATGCAGGTCATCCATGCGCCATCGCCCAGCGCGCCAGCCATGTTCGGGGTTGGTGAACCCACCCGCGTCGCCCATTCCCCGACGAAGATCTTCGTCGGATTCGTTCGCGAATACGTGTCGTAGCGGAACGACTGGGCCATCATTTCTTCCATGTTGCGGTAAAAGTGTTCGTCCACCAAGTCTGGCGTGCGGCTCTTGACCCACAGGTTCCTTGGTTGCTCATAGCCGACGGAAGAAATCACCTGCAGGTGTGGATATTTCTTTTTGATGGCGTCGTAAAACTGCGCAAAGCGGCCGTCGTAGCTGCCGCTGCGATCAAAGAAATCCTCATTGCCCACCTCAACGTAAGTAAGCTTGAACGGCTTGGGATGGCCGTCCTTCGCGCGCTGCGCGCCCCACCTGGTGCTTTTGGAGTCGCCGATGAGATACTCAATTTCCTCGAGCGCCTCCTGCACATAAGGTTCGAGCGCAGGACCAGTCGGGATGACCCCGCCACGGCCAAGGCAATACCCCGCAAACACGCCAAGGATCGGCTCCACATCGATGTCTTCGCACCATTCCGCAAACTCGAGCAATCCCATCCCGTCGGTCGACCAATATCCCCAGGGACTCGGATGACCCGGGCGCCGCTCCACCGGCCCGATGGTTTCCTTCCAGATGAACCGTTGATTGAAGGCATTGCCTTCAAGATAATTCCCGCCGGGAAAACGCAGGAACTTCGGCTTCATGTCGGCCATCAACTGCATGAGATCAGGACGAAATCCGTTCTCGCGATTCTTGTAGGTGGGCGGGAAGAGCGAGACGTTTTGCAGCCACAACGTTCCCGGCGTGCTCGTTGTGAGCTTGAAGACATTGTCTTTCGACTCCGCGACGCGCCTGGTCTTGAGCGTTGTTTCGAACTTCTTCCACTTGCCGGTCAACCCCGAGACTTTCGCACTCGCGAACGTCGTCTGGCCATCCGCACTGGCGAGGCTCACCGTTACTGGCCCTTTGAAGCCATCAACTGCCCTGGCAAAGAACGTCACGCGATATGTGGTGCTGGGCTTCACAGGAATCCCCCAGAAGCCGCCGTTCGCCACACCTGCGGGAGAAGTTGGCGATGCCGTCGAAGCGTCGAGCTTGAGGCTGACGTTCAAGAATTCGTTCAACGGTGTGTTCGTATCCAGCACCATCGAGGCACCGCCAACCTCGGTCCAGAATCTCGGCTTTGTATTGGCCGCAAACGTGACTGGAAGATACTCTCCCGCAACGTAATTGGTTGGACTCACACGCGGCACGATGGCATCGGCCTTGAACGAGCGATTTCGAATCAGCTCCGCGTAAAGCCCCCCTTCGTACGCAAAATTAATTTCTTCAGTCATCAAGCCGTAAAGCATCGGGCTGACCTTGCCTGTGACCTTGCTGGCATCGATATTCAGAACGATTGGGCCTGTGGACGTGGAGGTTGCAGTCGATGTGGCAGCTGGCGTCGGAGCCGAGGTCGAGGCCGTTTGCGTCGCCGGTTGCGCTGCGGTGGAGGAGGAAGTCGCCGCAGGGATCACCTGGCCATCCTGCGGGATGATCTCGATCGCGCAGATCTGGGGGTTTTCAACCTGCGGCGTAAATGTAATCGTAATTTTGCCGTCAGTGACTTCGACCGGCACGGTCTCGACGTAAGCCTTGGAATGGGCGCCAGCCACGGCCATGACGTCAAAATTCTTGAACTCTTTCCCCTGGACGTTGAAGGAGAAGATGCGTTCACCCGGGCCGTTGATTCCTTCGAAGGTTTCGGCGAAATGAAGCTTCACAACATACTTCCCGTTTGGCACAGGCCACGAGAAGGATTCCATGCTGTAATGTTCCGAGCGATAGAGCGCCGGGCTCTTTGAGCCAGCGATGGGAACGTCCGGGCGCTCCGTGATCTCGCCCCCTTGGAAACCCTGATCAGCAAGCCAAACATTTCCATCCGCATCCGTGACCGGTGAGATGGCACCCGCCTTGATGCGGATCGCCTTCGGAGCGGTAGCTGCAGCGCCGCCAGCAGCCTCTCGCTTTGCAACAATCTCGGTCTTGCCGAAATCTCCCACTTCACGCGTGAACTTGATTTCATTCCCGTCGGCCGAAAGTTTCCCTGTGTAGACAATGCGAATCTCGTTTTCCTGGATCGAAAGCGGCTCCACGAAGGAGACATTGCCGCCATCGACCTTGCCGTCCCTGAGTTCCGCTTCGCGCTTGCGGTCATCGACTTCGGAGCTGGCTTTGCCCGTCAGCGCGGCGCCCTCCTGCTTGAGCGTGAACGTGTATTTCTGATGCCCGATCTGAGAATCGAATTCAGATTTCCAGGTACCCGTCACGTCCGCTGCCAGGATCCTGCAGGGGAGTGTGAGAAAGACGAGCAACAGTATCAGGGTTCTCATTGCGATCGATTTGTTTTGGGATGGCGGTTGTAGCGTACGAACGTTTGGAACGCTTAATTCTGAAACAGCATCGGTGCGAATTGATACAAACTCCGGCGCAGGCTCTGCCACTCGTGACCCGTGTTTGGCGATTCGTAGTAAACGCTTTTGGTTCCCGCCTGGTTTAGTGCTTCGACGTTTGGTTTGGCCGACGTTCTCCCGTTTTCGCGACTGCCGTAGCTGACGAAAACGCACTTTACCTTCTGCTTGAACGCCGCGAGGTCGGGGATGTCCGCAAGCGCAATGCTCCCGCCGCTCAGGATTCCGATGTGCGAAAAGCGGTCGAGATTCGCCAGCGCGATCGCGCGGGTCTGCATGCCGCCCATTGAAAAGCCTGCCATCGCGCGATTCGGCTGATCGGCCCGCGTGCGGAAGTTCGCATCAATGCAGGGGATCAAGTCTTCAACGAGCATTTGCGCAAAGGCGGCGGGATTATAGCTGCGTCCGCCGGGGCCAGAGATGGAGCGGGAGTACGAGCTGTTGGTTGCAGCGGGTTGATTGGTGCCCCCAAAACCAAAGCTCGTTCCCGGAACGTAGCTGTTCGCCATTACAATAATAAACGGCTTCGACTTCCCCGATGCGATCATGTTGTCCATGATAAGTCCCGCACAACCCTGGCGTCCCCAGCTCGTTTCATCTTCGCCACCGCCATGCTGCAAATACAGGACTGGATAGCGCTTTGTGGTGTCTTTGTCGTAATCAGGCGGTGTGTAAACGAAGCAGCGCAGGTTGGTCTTCGCGCTGGCGGAATAAAACAGAACTTCCCGAAGCTGGCCATGCGGAATGTTCTTCAACGCATAGATTTCCTGGTCCTGCGCAGGCACTTCAACACCGCTGCCCCAGCGGCTTGCGCCATAATAGTAAAGGCTGTTCGGATCGGGCACCTGTGCGCCATCGATCACCAGCTGGTAGTAATGAAACCCTTCGTCCTGCGGATTGGAATCGCCGATCCACGCGCCATCTTCGCCCTTCGCGAGCGGATACTTCACGCCTCCGATGTCGAGCGCGACGCTGTGCGCTTGCGGCGCGATCACTCGCGCGCGGACGCGTCCTTCAGAGTTGACCTGCGGATAATTTTTCCCCCGCTGATTGGATGTCGCGGGCTTCCAATCGTCGGCTGGCGCATTTGTCTGCGCGGCGCAAGGGTGGGCAGCCATTACGAGGGAGGCCAGCGCCAGGAGATATAGCTTTGGGTTCATTGTTGGGCTAGGAAGGGAACGATTTTGGATGTCGGGTTGTAGATGCTACAGGGGCGGCAAGGCGACAGCTGATTGGATTTCTTCCAGCTGAACGTAACGTCAGGCTGGTTCACGCAAGGCAAAAAGCGGCTGCGACACATCGGGTGCCGCCGACGCTAAAGCAAGGCCATCGGATCTCCAATAGGACAAACGGCACAGGGCAAAGGTTTCCTCCTGCGCCCGCCAGCAAATTGCAATGATTTTGATGTCCGGAAGGACACGTTATCTTTCGGTTGCCCCAGCATACCAACGACCCCGACACCCAGTGCGCCGCACTCGCTAAAGCCTGCATGTCCGGAAAAAACGGATTATTACCTGGCTGCTTGCCAAATGCCCGCAGGGGTCCACGCGTTACGATTCTTTAATGGGGGAAGACGGTGGAAGTCGAAGACGCTCCGCTTCGAGAATCCCCAGACCGCCTCACGATTCCTGAAAGCGCGGAGACTGCGAGTCACGCCACGGAACCTGTTGAAGGCCAGCGTCTGCCTTGCATTTTTGCGAGCGCAAGGCAGCTCTGGCCGGGAATCATATGGAGGTTCAGCAGTCCTTGTGCATAAACGCCTCCGAATGTGTGGAAATCTACTATGCGAGCGTCCGTGCGGGCGAGCGCCAGCACTGCCGCACTCGAACCGCGTGGCCGCAAAAATCAGGCGCAGTCGTTCGCGATTTCAAAAAACATGTCAACCCAATGGCGGAAGGTTGATGGTCGGTGGGGAATCCCCGGCGAAATAACAGCAAGCTTGGCCCGGTTCGTCAATCTCGACTTTCAAAAATGCGGCGAAAGCTCCGGTCAGCTTAAATAATTGTCACCCGCGAGCGCACTACATAGGGCAGGCCCAGGGCATCAATGATCAAACTCGCATCCCCCGAACTCGGCCCGAGCGAAACGAAGAGCACCTGGTCTTCATCTTCCTTGATGATCGGCTGCAGAGCCGCCTGAAGCATAGCCAGCCGCGTCCCGTCCAGAGGACATTCAAAAACCGAGTATTGCAGCCGAACTCCGAACCCTTCCAACACCCTTGCCACCCGTCGCAGCCGTTTAGGATTGCTGATGTCGTAGCTGACCAGATAACGGATTCGGCTCATGCGCTCACTTCGTTCGCCATGACCAATGGCATAGTACAAATGGCCAACGGGTCCAAGATCGTTGGATTCAGCGACTTCATCGGCACCTTTTGCTGCTCCATCTGCCATCTGCCATTTGCCATCGGCGGTTCACGTGCAACGTGTCAGCGTGTTGTGAAACCGTGATATGCCGTCGCTTCCCCGCGAACGAAACGCCACAACTGGCGGCCCTGCACTTCCAGCATCCGGCGATAGGCCATTTTGTAGCTGAACTCCGGATGACTCACCTCCGCATCCAGTCTGCGAAACCATGCTTCCCAAAACGCTTTCCTTCCACGGTCGTTGAGGAATGTTCCATTGGCATTGCGAATAAAATCTTCCGGGCCGAGTTCGCTGCGATTGATCAATGAGATGGCAACACTGTCCGCAATGAGCGGTCGAAACTCCTCCATCAGATCCAGCGCCAGCGCGGGACGCCCGTAACGCGGTTGGTGCATGAAACCAAGAAACGGATCCAATCCCACCGTGTGGCAGACTCCCGTCAGTTCCTTCGCGAGCATGGAATATCCCAGAGACAGCAGCGCGTTTACCGGGTCGCGCGGCGGCCGTCGATTCCGCCCGCGCCAGTCGAATTTCCAGTCGTCGCGCTGTTTCAACATCGATTCGAATTGCTCGAAGTAGAGTGCGGCGGCGCTGCCTTCGATGCCGAGCATTCCGTCAAATCACGGGCGGACGCCGCGGCGTCGCGGAAACCTGCCATGAGCTTCAACACGCGATCCGGCACCTCGCCATTGCGCATGAGCATGACGCGCTGGTTGTGAATCTTGGCGCGAATCGATTCCTTCGCGAGCTGCAGGCGGACGCCTGGCAACTCAAACAGCCGATACTGGCCGCGCCGCGCATCCACCCCGCTGGCCGGCAACCCGCGCAGAAGCCCAAGAAAACGTCCAGCGGGGGAGAAGTAGGAAACATCAATCCCCAGATCGAGACATGTTTCAACGGCCTGCGCGGTGATCTGAACGGCGCCATAGCAAAAGATCGCGCGGACCTGCTGACTTGGAATCTTGCGCATATCCTCGCCCTTGACGCTCACGATCAACTGCTCGCCCCTCTGTCCGATCTGCGCGCCGGGCGTCTGCACCACCAGGACTTCGCTGTCGTCACCGCCAGGCCGCGGCGGTTCCAATGTCGGCGCGCCCTTGCCGGATTCGGCGGCAAAGTCCAAAGCCTCCAGGATGCGATCCCGTACGGCGTCTTCGTTGGATGCAGCGAATGGGGAGAAGCCGAAATGAAGCTGCTTGTCGGTGGCGACGGCTTTTTTCGCCTTCGCCCACCAATGCGATTCGTTGGGCAGACAAATTGGATACGCGGAGCAGTACAGACAGCGCGCATCGTTCTTCAACGGCGGCGGGCAGGTTCCGCTGCGGGCAATACGCTTTGCATCCTCAATAGAAGTCCTGACCTTGGCAAACAATTCCTCCGTCAATTCCACCGGCACGCGGCGCTTGTCCGCCGCGTAATAGATTGCTCCACTGACCGCATTGAGGCCATGTTCGCGCAAGAGCAGCGCGTGTGCGGCAACCTGCATGGCGTCCGGTTCCTTGGCCACGCGCTCGCCTTCGGAATCGCGCCGGGCTGAACCGCGTTTGTAATCAATGATCTCCGCGCCGTCCAGCCCGCCTTCGACAATGTCCACCACGCCGATGAGCCCGAGCGACTCACTTTCCAGGCGCAGGCTGCGGAGCTTTGCGCCTTCCGGCAGACCGAGTTCCTTTGGATCGTCCAGCCTGGACGGCGCATCCACGTTGCGATGAACATGGCTGCCCGCCACGGTGTCCGCATCCTCCTGGAAAATGTTTTCAACCCACTGGAAATAAAATAGGCGCGGGCAATAGATGAAGTTGTGAAGCCGACGCACCGGCAACGGCGGCTGCGATTCCAGTCCGCCTTGGGTTTGAACCGGAGCGTCGCTCATGGCCTGACAGCGTGTGCCAGGGCCTGGTGTCCTGGTTTCGATGGTTTCAGAATCAAAGGGACTGCTGCCTTGTCCGCGGTCCTGTGCGCGCCTATCTTTCCCGCTATGAAACTGCGATTGGTCGTGGAGCACGACCAGGAAACGAAACGCTGGTCCGCGTTCTTCCCAGAACTACCTGGTTGTGCCTCCGCTGGCGATAGTGAGGAGGAGGCCATTCGCAACGCGAAAGAAGCGTTGGCACTGTGGTTCGAACCGTCGCCTGATTCAATTCCCGCAGGCGCTAAAGTGGTGGAAGTCGCGCTCACGTGAGCGAACGCTTTCCAGTTTGTGGATGGCAAGTGATTGTCGCGATGCACGGCAACAAACCCATTCCGATCGGCACCCTCAAGAGCATCATCGAAGGAAGCGGATTGAACGTGGACGACTTTCGATGAGCGCTTCTCCTGCGGGCAATAGATGAATTTGTGGCGCCGCCGCACCGGCAACGACGGTTGCGGTTCCAATCCGCCTTGGGTTTGAACGGGCGCGTCGCTCATAACTGGTGTTTGCCGCGGCGCTTGTTCAGCATCGTGCAGCGCCACCACTGCAATGCCTTCACGGTGCCCCAAAGTTTCGATCCGCTGAGAAGGCGCACGTCACCTTCGGGCAGGAATGCCTCCCCTGCCTCTCGACGGCGATCTGCCAGGAAGGCGAAAAAGTTTGGTGAACCGGTGGTTTCCCGCAGTTCTTTCGATGGGCTGGGCACGGTGAGCCGCTGCTGCTTCTCGCCAAACTTTCGCTTCTCGCGCGTGAAGAAAAGCAACGTGCCATCCGGTGCTGGTTCCGTCACCGCAACCTTGTTCCGCGCGCCCTTTTTCACACCGCTTTTCGCCTCAGCCTCAGTGCGGGCAGTGCGAAGTCGCGGGTGGATGCTCCATAGTCGCGGGTCAGCGATGGCGCGCAGAGCGAGGTTGATGGCGGCATTGATGTCTGCCTGCACAACAGCAGGTTGGAGTGTCTCGCCAGAGGCGAGAAGCGCACGGTCGTAGAGTGGAACGAAAATAGGGCCGCCCGCGACAGGTGCAAGAAGTGTGCGCCATTTTGGACGTAGCGCAGTGCGATCCACGCTTGCGTTGAGTTCGTCGAGCTGTCGGAAAAGCTCATGCACCGCACGGCATTCTCGAAGCGCCTTCGGCTTGAGCGGATTTGCTTTCGCGTCATGCTCGTATTTCGCCAGCCGTTCCAGATGCCAGCGCCAGGGCGCGGAATCTTTCATCGCGGGATGAACCTCCACGGCACGAAAGCCCGGCACCCCGCTCCGCGCGCAGAAACGGGAACTCCAAGCGGCGGGCGCTTCCACGACAGGCAGTCCGAAGACTTCGCAGAGTTGCTTGAGCTTTCCGCGAACCTGGCCGTGACACCACTTCATCAGCCGTGAGTTCTCACGCGGCGCGCGACCCTGGCTGGCCCGGTAGCGCGATAGATCTTCGATGACGATGAAATCCACCGGCGGACGTATGCGGACATAGACGCCGTGCTGGTCGCACTCGGCACGCAAGCGCGCCTTGTCCGCTGGCGGCGACGCAAGCCGCACGCCGAGGGCCTCGGCGAGGATCATGTGCGCGGTCTGGTTCACGCGCTGCTCTTTCAAAGCGTCGAGCTTGTCGAGCAGGTCGGGGCACGGATCGGGAATGGCGTCATCACGCCGCTTCTTTGGCGGGCTGCCGATGTCACGCCGCATCACTTGATTCAACGACTGGAAACGCTGGCGCAACGATTCAATCTGCTCGATGCGCTCGAAAGAGAGGCCGCGCTGCCCCCGAATCCACGTCACGTCGCGCTCGGTGGCATCGGGCCGGCGCTGCTTTGCGTTCGGGCACGCGGAGCCTTCCTGCGAGAGAAGAAAACAATCGTCGGGTTTGCGTGGATGTGCGCCCCAGTGCCACGAGCGTCCGCGCAATGGCGCGCAGCGATTGGCAACACGGACAAGCAGGCCGGGCAGTTTGTCCCGCAAACTGCGCAATTCGCCAGACAGCGCGACCACCAGTTCCTTTGTCTTTTCGGCCGTGGCGAGCTTCTTTGTTGTATCCGGCAGCAAGCACTCGTCTTCGAGTTCCGCGATTTCCTTCAGCATGCCCTCGACTCTGCCCTTGAGCTTTTCGTCGGTGAGGAACCAGCACCAGCGATGCAGCCGCGCCGCACGCGACTGCGCGCGGCCGGCGGCACGAAGCAACTTGTCGTTCCGCTCGGGGAAGGAAAGCGAAGTGCGCCAGTCATCCGGCATCAAGTCCACCTCGGCACAGGCAAATGCTGCGAGCAGCCGCGCACAATCCTCTGTCTCGTGGGGAGTTGCTGCCCGCCCGCGCTCACCCCACAACTCGGGCCGGAATGCAAAACCGCTTTCGCCGCGCTGCTCTTCCGCACGCGTAGGCGCGCGCCACTCCTTGCGGTCTTCGCCTGGTAGACGGAAAATCCCGCTCGCTGCAAGACGAGCCCGCCACTGCTTGCCTGGCGTTTCGCCAATGAACCGAAACGGCTTCCCGTTGAAGTCGGAATTCGCCTTCACGTCTAGCAATGCAAACGCTCCAGCATCGCGCTGGCCGAGGTCGGTGGCGAGACAAGTGAAGGAGTCGAACTTTTGGTGCCACGGCTCGGGTTCTCGCTTCCTCGGTTGGCCGGCATCTTTGGAATGCTGAATATCACTCGGCCAGCGTAACGAGACTTCATAGCGCGGCTCTTCAGCGGAGTAGTTGAACTGGGCGAAGTTCATCTGCCCGGCCTTTCCCGATGCTTGGTAGCTCCATCGCTCTTTGTGTTTCAGCGCAGCCTGGAGTTTCCCTACCTCCATCTCGACCGGGAATGTGAGTTGGATGTTCTTCGGCCCGGACGGCTGAAGCGTCACGCGGCAATTGGAAAAATCCTGCATGTCGGAATTCGGGATGCCGAGCGCCTTCATCATCGGCTGGAGCCAATTCACAGCGGCTAGGTTTGCATCACCGTCCGAACGCAACTCATCGCGACAAAGACGCGGGGCGGAATACGTCAGCCGCACCGCGCACGGCTCCAAGCCGTGCTCCGTTCTCCACACGATGCCGCAAGTGAGCGCGAGCCTGCCGGGTAGATGCTCGGTGCCGAAGCGTCCAGCTTTCGGAATGATGAAATAACGCGGCGACTCGACCGGATGCGCGGGCGTGAAGCGGATTGGCCGCGTCTTGTCGGCCAGTTCGAAACGAAGTTCCCGGTAGGCGCACCAAGCCCGCAGCGGATCGTCGGCGTGCCACTTCGGTTTGTCCGCGCCTGGTTCCATCCAGACTGGATGGAACTCCGGTTTTGCCAACGCTGTGTAGAGTGAGGCACTGCCGTAGTCATCGCGGTGTTTACCCTGTTCCTCCGCCTGCGCGGCGAGGAGTTGCTGCTCCGTCACCGGACCTTTCGCAGCAAGTGTGCGCCATTTCTTTCGCACTTCGCCCCAGCCGCGCAGCGTGCGCTCCTGGATGGTGTATTCGGGGCGGTTTGGCTCGACCTTGATACCGGCCTGCGTGAGCACATCGCGAATGAACGGACGCAGCGCAACCTCCGAGTGATGGTCGCCCTCCTCACCGACGTAATGCGTGCTGAAAACGAGCTTCGTGATAAGTGTGATCCTCGAATCACCTGCGAAACCTATCGCCCGCCCCTCCCTCTCATCTTCGTCGTTCTCGTCATCAAGCTTTCCGCCCTCGCCTTCCATTGCAACCAGCTTTGTCCGCAACTCGTCCGCCGCCTTCTCACGCTTTTGTGTGTCTTGAAAATAGCGGTGAGGAGATTTGATGGCCTCAACAAACGCAGCGTGATCGAACTCACCCCACACGGCAGCATTGTCGTTGTTCACGTCCCGATTGAGAACTCGGTTGGTGAAGTATTCAAACACGGGAGTGTCGTCCACCCGCGCCTCGGCAATCCTGTCGGCACCTGCTGCCGAAGGCCGCCTCTTTGCCATCGTTGCTGTTGCTTCGCGAAAAACCGCAGCTACAGGTGCAATCGGGAACAGCTTGAACACCACCGCCAACGGATATGCGCCCTTTGACCTGCGCCCGAGACGAGCAAGGGAAAGGCCGTCGGCTATCTCGGCGAGTCGAACACAGAACCTCTCGCGAAGCCCCATGAGAGCGGTGTGCTTCTTGGCCGCCATGTCGAATTGCCGCTCCGCTTCCGCACGGGATTCGACCCCAGTCATCCTCTCCTTTGGAAACTGCGTCACGAAGTAGCCGGGTTCAAAAGATGACGCGACAGTTTCGAGTTCAGTGTCGCTGGCACCATGCACTGCCTTGATGGCCGCAATCATTTTCGTCTCCTGCACCGCAACGATGGATTTTGAAGTCTTGTCGTTCTTTCCTTTCGGGCTGCAAAACCAACCGAGGCGATCGTTCGCAAGCTGGCTCAAGTCGCTCGCGTTCGCCTCCTCAAGTAACTGTAACAGTGCCGCCGCCATTTGTTCTTTTGTCGCCTTGCTCCCGGCGAGAATCCGTGCCGCGCAAGCGTCGAAGTCGCTCGCCACTGGATCGAGGCCAAGCAGCGGCGCAACGCGCTGGTGCGGTCCGTCAAACACGACAGCCTTGCGCCGTGCCGTCATCCACGAATCACGCACTTCCTTGGCCCAAGCTTGCACTGCGCTCTCTCGCTCACCATTGCCCGCCACGCCCACTGCCATTGCCGCCAAGGCAAGGGTGTTGTGATTCACCGCATCCTGAAACAGCGCATGGTGATCCCAGAGCGCGGATTCCCCATCCCAATCCTGCGGCTGTGGTTCGATGGCGTTCCCCTTCGCGTCGAGGAGTTCTGCTTGGCTGACTTTTCCTTGGTAGATGCGGTTCATTGTGCAGGTTCACGATTATTTGGTTGGGAGTTTGAGATTCCAGGCTGGCCGCCATGGTGGAATTTTCAGACGGGTGCGGCGGTGAAGGACACTTTTCGTTGTGCGGTTCAATCGGCGCGCAATTTCAGGATCAGGCTGAGTACCTAGCAATTTCTCCTCATCCCGCGTCCAGCGGCGCGTTGCCTTTGGATGCCGCGCGGGAATTCCCAACCGGGCGCGGCGATGCGAGACCGCCGCCACACTCCGATCCAGCAACCGTGCCGCTTCCCTGTCGGTGACCGTGCCCAGAAGTTTGTCTTCCTCGGAGGTCCAGGGTTCAATCTTCGATCCCGGTTCCTGCGGCTGGCTCTGACCACGGCGGCGGCCGACCGCACCAACCGAACGCCCCGTTCTGCGGGCCACCTCCTCGTCGGGCATCGTTCCAACTAATTTGAGTTCGGCTGCGGTCCATGGTTCTTTCCGGCGGGGATCAAACGGGGGTATTGCCAGCGAACGGCGCTTGAACGTCACCACATGTTCCATGTGCGATGCCCCAGCCTGCGCAACGGCGAAGGTGCGGCCGTGGAACGCAGCGTTCACACAGCAGAACGGAATTGATCGCCGAACGATGCGGGCGGACAGGAGTGCCCGGAGGCGTCCGTATAGAAGAAGCCAAAACGATTTCGCAGCCCGCATCACCGGAGCGTGGAATGGTTATCATCAGTTCCTTTCTGAGCCCGCCACCGAATCTCAAATTCACAATGGTGCGTCCATGCGAATTATCCCGGATCGTCGCCGATCAATGCAGCCAGTCTCGCCTGTGTCCGTCTGTGTTCCGGCGGCGAGCACTGAGGATTTTCTCGTTGGTTACCGCGAGTGCCTGCCGACCAGGGCGGCCTGGCGCGCCTCACGCTAGACCATTAGGGAAGGCGACCGGCTTGCTCCTTCCGTTGAAATGATCTCAAGCGGTGGTGTCATGTTCCGATGTGATTTGACGCCCGAACATCGTGTTCAGTAGCTGCGCCGGATTCATGTTTCTGGGGAATAGCGTTTACCCGTTGCTTGGCGCGCACGAAAATGAATTGGTTCCTCAGGTCTGCGCGCGTTCATTGCACGCGTTGCCGCGTCCACTGGACGGTCATATCGACCGCAATCCAGTTGATCCTCCATTTCTCCGCGCTCGCGCTCTCGCCCGATCAAAGCCTCTCCCAGTACATCTGCCGCGCCTGGACGGCGCAAAGCGGTTTTCCCAGTTACGAAATCAGTTCGATCAAGCAGACGCGCGACGGTTTCATATGGATGGGGACGCGCAAAGGATTGATCCGATACGACGGCCTGGAGTTCAAACTCCTCGCGTTGCCCATGACGCGGGACTTCCAGTATTCCGAAATCTCCGCACTGGCCTGTTCCGCGGATGACGGGTTGTGGCTCGGGATCCGCAACGGCACCCTCGCATACTACCGTCCCGACACGGGATTTGAGGCGTTCACGAACGAAACGTGGATTGATCCTCGAATGAACGTCAGGGATCTTTTAGAGACAAGCGACGGCGCGCTCTGGATTGGGGCGACCCTGGGTGCGTATCGCTGGAAAAGAGGCGGCGATGTATCGGCATTCACCAATATCACCGAGTGCGGTTCCATCTTCGAGGACTCGAGCAAACGCGTCTGGCTCGGAAGTCACGGTGGCGGCCTCTATTGGTGGAACAGCCAACAACCGGGGCTCGGTCTCCAGGGAACGACGAATGAGCAGTCGGCGCGGGCTATTACCGAGGATGCGTCGGGCCAAATCTGGATCGGATCGCCAGACGGCCGCCTTCATACCTTCGATGCATCCTTTCGACCCATTTCTGACAAATGGCTGGGCGCCGCAATCACGAAGCTGCTATGGGATTCGAAAGGAGTCCTTTGGGTCGGCACAACTGACGGCCTTCATCGTTTCGTGAATGGTGTTTCGACATCCCTTCGGCAGACCGACGGGTTGGCGGATGATTACGTCACTGCGCTATTCGAGGACCAGGACGGGAATCTCTGGGTGGGTGGTCGCACGGGAGTGACTCTTCTTTCCGATGCGAAACTGCCATTGTTTTCAGCGAAGGAAGGTCTCTGGAAAGCGTGGAGCCTCGCACTTTATCCCTCAGCCCGGGGAGGACTTTGGGCAGGGACCAGCGCGGGAATCGCGCATTACGAAGGATCGAAAATCGAGACCTATTCGGGGGAATCGGGATTGTCGAGCACATGGATTAAAAGGGTGCTCGAAGCGCGCGACGGTGATGTGTATCTGCTCAATGCAAACCGGGAGGTCGAAATATTTCGAGATCGGAAAGTGATCGCAAGACACACCTGGCACGGTGAGTGGGGAACGGCCTTAACTGAAGACGCCCAGGGCGTCATCGCTTCGTTTCACAACGAACTCGTCCGCGTAACTCCGAATGGAACCCAGGCATACGATTTCGGGAACAACGCGAAACCGCCCTTTGACTGGATCAATAATCTCGGATGCGCGCGAGACGGATCGATCCTCGTTTCCACCGTGAATGGAATGTTCCGAGTCAAGGACGGGAATTACGAGCACGTTGGAAGGGCACAAGGGCTGCCATCGGACACCGTCACCTGGCTTTGGGAGGACAACCAGGGCGCTATTTGGGCGGGAACAGCAGGAGGTCTGGCGCGCGTTAAAGGGACCCAGGTGCGCAGCTGGACACGCGAAGACGGCCTGCTCGACAACTTCATTCGCTCGTTTGTGGCGGACAGGCATGACCGGCTCTGGGTTCAATCCAACCAGGGAATATTCTCAGTCCGCAAAAACAAACTTGAAGAGACCGGCGAAGTGGAATGTGTGCCTTACGACGGTCCCGAATCGGTTAAAACCACTGACACTCGCGAAACCGAATACTCCGCCTGCATGACGAGTGATGGACGGATCTGGTTCCCCAGTCCGGGAGGTTTGATCATGGTGGATCCGGACCGGATCGCGGCCGGGGCGAGCGTTCCGCCGGTTCGAGTTGAAATGGTGCGTGCCAACGGTGTGGAATATCAGCACACACGGAAATTCACAGTGCCGCCGGGGCGCGGCGAGCTGGAGGTCCAATTCACGGCGCCCACGTTTGTCACACCGCAGAAACTGCAGTTCCGGTATCAGCTGGAAGGCTATCAATCAAATTGGGAACAAGCCGGCACGCGGCGCTCCGCGTTCTTTACGAACCTGAAACCGGGCCGCTACACGTTTCGCGTGGAAGCCTTCGGAGGAGATGGAACAGGCGGAACACCTGATCACTTTGAGGTCGAATTCCTCCCGTTCGTTTATCAAACAACCTGGTTTTATGTCCTTTGCACCGTGGCATGCGCGACGACGCTGGCCGGCACCTATTCCTGGCGCGTTCGAGTGATGAAACGCAGGCAGGAGGTGCTTGAAGCGGAGGTGCGCCATCGCACATCTGAACTCCGTGTCAAAACCGGCCTGCTCGAAAAGGAAATTGAAGAGCGCAAACAGATCCAGACCGAAGTCGAGCGCGTCCACCGGAAACTGCTGGATGCCTCACGACTTGCCGGCATGGCTGAAGTCGCCACCGGCGTCCTGCACAACGTCGGGAATGTCCTGAACAGCGTCAATGTCTCAACAACCATTCTGACGGAGCTTGTTCGAAAGTCGAGGGTCAGCTACGTCGGACAGGTTGCCGAGTTGCTGAAAAAGCACGAGCCTGACCTGGGATCGTTCTTCAATTCGAACCCGAAAGGACAACAGCTTCCAGCCTACCTAAGCAGTCTCGCGAAACATCTTGCCCGCGACCAGGAGGGCGCAATCGACGAGCTGAAGTCGCTGACCAAACACATCGATCACATCAAGCAGATCGTCGCCATGCAGCAGAGTTACGCGCGCGTGGCGGGAGTGACGACGCGTGAAAACGTGATTGACCTAGTGGAAGACGCTCTCCGGATGAATGAAGCATCCCTGGAACATCACGGTATATCGCTCATTCGCGACTATCACCGGCCGTTGCCGGAGATCACGGTCGACCGCCACAAGGTGATGCAAATCCTCCTGAACCTCATTCGAAACGCAAAACACGCGTGCAATGACTCAGCCTCTGATAATAAAGAAATCCGTGTGCGGGTCATGCATGCAGGGCAGCGTCTGCACATCACGGTCGTGGACAACGGCGTCGGGATTCCTGCGGAGAACCTGGCGTTGATCTTCCGCCACGGTTTCACCACTCGCAAAAACGGCCACGGATTCGGCCTTCACAGCGGTGCTTTGGCAGCAAAAGAGATGGGCGCGGTGCTTCATTGCAGCAGCGAAGGGCCGGGAAAAGGCGCCACGTTCATGCTCGATTTACCCATTGTTCCCGTTAGCCCGCCGGAACGCACCGATGCGTGCGGCGTCTCCCCTGCTCCGCTTACATCAATCACATCATGAAAGTTTCCACGGCCCGCGATAGCCGCGGGTGAGGAGCTTGCTGGCTTCTGCGTCGTCCTGAATCGTTTCTGTTTTGACGTCCCAGCGGATCTTTCGCCCCGTCATCATAGAGATCAATCCGAGATGCCCGGGCACAGCAGAGTGATGGGCGGTTTCAACGGGGGTGATGGTCGGCTGGCGGGACTTGATGCAGTCGAGAAAATTGCGGTAATGATTGCGCGATTCATAAAGCTTGACCTTGCGCAACTCGTCCGGCAACACCCAGCCCTTCGCCCACTCGGGATTTGATGCGTCGAAACCGCCGCGATCGACCCACACCCAACCGTCCGTTCCGATCCATTTCGTGCCCATTCGAATATCGCGATGGCCGCCCGCGATCACCATCGTAACATTCTTGGGATACTTCAATTCAACGCGATATCTCGGAGACGTATTGAAGATCGCATCTTTGGGAGGAAATTCCCCCTGCCCTTCGACCTCCAACGGGCCGCTGTTGTCCCAGTCCATGCCCCAGTGGGCGATATCGCAATGATGGCTGATCCAGTCCAGCAGCTGTCCGCCGCCCGTGTTGTAATTCCAGCGCCAGTTCCAGTGGATGCGCGCCGCGATGTAGGGTTCCATTTGAGAGGGTCCAATCCACATTTCGTAGTCGAGTTCCGGCGGCGGCGTGCCCACGGCGACTTTCCACGACTCGGTGTCGGGAGTGACGCGGGAGAGATTGGTAACTCCGCCGGGGAGCGCCCTGAGTTCCTCGCGCAAGCGCCGGGACGCACCGCTGTCACTGTGCCCACCGGGAAGGCCAACCTCGATGCGGGTGACCTCGCCAATCAAACCATTGCGAACAATTTCAGCAGCTTTCCGGAACGACAATTGCGACCGCTGCCACGAGCCGGTCTGCCAGATGACCTTGTTCGCCTGAACCGCTTTGACGATCGCCTGCTGTTCGGCCACGGTGCGGGCGAGCGGCTTTTCACCATAGATGTCCAGACCTTGCTTGGCAGCATCGACGGCGACCATCGCATGCCAATGGTCGGGCGTGGCGATCATGATCGCATCGAGGTCGGGCCGCGCCAGCATTTCGCGGTAATCGGAATAGGAGGCGCAATCGCTGTTCTCGTAGTGTTTGTTGACTGCCGCCACGCCATTACCCAAATGATTTTTATCCACGTCGCAGACAGCGACGATTCGGCAGTCGGGATTGCCCAGGAATGATCCCGCATTGGCGTTTCCCTGGGCGCCAAAGCCGACGACTCCCATGTTGATCCTGCCGGACGGCGCGACTCCGCCGCGGCCGAGAACACTGCCTGGCAGAATGGTTGGGAGGATGATTGCGGCCCCAGCCGACTTCAGGAACTTGCGGCGGCTAAGGGAGAGCGAAGGGTTTGATGTGACGCGACGTTTCTGTTGCATTGTATTTTTAGTTTAGCGCGCGGATATATCCAACGCGGCTGCGCTGACAAATCGTATCTAGTGGATCCAAAAACTGCTCTGCTCCCTGCGCCTCTTTCATTCTGCGCCGGAACAACGCGCAGTATCACACGAAAACGAGGTTCCAAAGCAATGCGACATTCGTCACATATCTGGAGAGGGCTGGACGCAGCGGCGGGTAAGAGAGTGATATACAGTTACGGCAACAATACCGGCTGGATTTGACATCGAGTGAGCTGAAGTTCGAGAAAGTTGGGTGGATTCTCAAGCGGAACGGAGCGGGGCTCTGCTGGTGAGCCGCCGCTCCGCTCCCTCTTCCAACCGATCGAACGGGGGTCCGAAAAAAGTTTCAGCCGTTGAATTTAGAAATCCACCGTCACCGGCGAACTGGTTGCGTTCGGGATGGAGACATTGGATACATTCGTTGCCGTAACCGTGAAAGTGCCCGGGCTCCCAAAGAAAATCTGCTGGGTGACCGTTCCGTTCACCAACGCCGCGGGAGCAGGCAGCGCGGCAGTGTTGTCCGTGGTGGTAAGCGCGATTGTGTTACCTGGCGCCGCTGTGACGATATGGAACGTCGGATCGACTGCATTGATGGTCACGTCCATGATACCACCCGCACTCAGGGCCACAGGATCAGGCGTGCCGACTTTTCCGGTCGCCGTGTTCGGCGCATTGGTTTCTCCGGGAAGGAGGACCTGCAGTTGAGTGAAGGGGCGCTTAATCAAGCCGAAGAAACTGGAGCTCGCAGACGGAAGGGACTCACGGGGAACGAGCGCCCATCGAACGCCGCCCTGTGAAATCGGAGTGACATTCGGAAGATTATTCCAATTCGTTCGATCCAAGAGAGAGGCGCCGCCGACAAGGGTGAAACCGCTGTCGGGCAAAGTCCATTTCACCCAGTAAGCGGCGTTGGTGGACACCAGATTGATCAGATCCAGACCGTCGCTGTGCGTGAGATCCCAGACTGCGGGATCAAGCTGGCTGACTCCCTGTTTGGTGTAATCCTCGTTGATCTGAATCCCGGCAGTCCCTGAAACGGAGATTGCTGCCCAATCGTGCGGGATGCCGCCGTTCGCTGGATTTCCATAGTTCTGCATTCCGAACCGCACTTCCAGTGGATTGCCAAAGTACGTCACAACGTCTTCTTCGGTCAGTGCGAGGCTGAATGGAACTGGAGCAGAACCCGGGGCCGTCAGGGTGCCGTTTGTATTGCTGTTGAATGTCAGTGTCCACGTCCCGGCCAGAACCGAATTCGTAATTCTCAGGGCAACGGCTCCGCTTGCGGTCTGGTCTGGATTGGTGGAAGGCGCGTTCGTTTTCCATGAGACGTTTGCAACGGCCGCGGTGTTGGTTCCGCTGCCGCTGATGATTTGCAGCCAGAGGACGTTGGGTTGCGTGTAATCGGCCCCGGAATACCCATAGCTGCCTTGGATGAAATGGATATGATAATCCAGCCCGCCGGGCGACGTGGCGTTGTCCAGCACAGTGAACGAATACGTCACGGGAAAGGCACCGCCGACCCAGCTTTCGTTCCCCCCAACCACCTGGAGTTGAGACCTGCCGAATTGCCCTGAACCTCCGAATAATCGAAGGGCCGGGACAGCCTTCTCGATGGTCAACCTGGGTGGCGGAGGAGTCGCAATCACACCGTTGAGTTGAATATTATCGATCCAGATGGTTTGGGGTCCCACCAACGAATTGTTGCCCCAAGCCCCGTTGTCCAAACCAAATATGATGTCCACCAGGCCGCCGCTCAGATCGCTGAAATTCTGCGGGACTTGCCGCAGGTCCACATTCACCCGCGTCCAGTTCGTGTTGGGCAGGCCGGCGCCGTTTGTGGCTGAAATGGCAAAGTATTGAATCCAATTCTGGTTGAAGCTCGGCCCCCGGGATCCAACGCGCATGAAGCCGAAGTCCAAAGACCCAGGCCCGAGTGAACCATTGAGGCCCGCCGCCCCGGTATTGGTTCGAATCGCCGAATTAATGTCGTAGCGAATATCAAACGAAAGGTTCGTCCACGTGCTTAAATCCAACGGGAAGTAGGTGGGAGTAGCTCCGTCCCATAAAACGTATTGATCGGATCCAAGGGCGTTTAGAGTCAACAACATCGATCCTGAATTCGGATTGTTGCTGGCGTCAACCGAGCTATCCCATGCAACCCCTCCAAAGATGCCGCCGAACCAGTTTGCCCAAATCGTTCCGTAACCTGTGTCCGAAACCTGGTCGGTGTCGAATGGATAGAGGGTCAAGTTCGTGGACTGGGCTTTAAGGGAAGCGCCGCCCGCCGCGAGTGCCATCGCGACAAAAATTCCAGCTGCGTGTTTGGTTTTCATGCTGAGTTTTTCTTCTCCGACGTTAGGGAGGTGCGGCCTCCAACCTTCGTGGACGTGCTTGTTCAGTTAAGCGGCAGACCGATCGAAGAACCGGTCCGAGTAATTGCGTGTGATTGCGGCGATACTCTCACCACGGGAAGCCTGGGCGCAATGTGACGTACGTCATATGCCAGGATGACGCAGTTTTAAGGGCACGCAACCGCGGGAATGGGTGCTGCTTGAGGGATGGCACCGGCGTCCGCGCTGCTGGCGCTCTCGCTCGAACCTACCGGTACAGTGACCAAACCACTCCCGAACTCGTGGAAAAGATGACAATCACCGCGATCAGGAAAATCAAGACCCCAAACGGAAGCAGCCACCATTTCTTTTCTCTCGCGCAGAACTGAAGAAATTCTCGAAATAAGGCCCACATAAGTTCGGTGAAGAATGCAATTACCGTTGCCGGATCTTTCCTGCCAGTTCCTGAGCCATCCGGTTCGTCGGATCAAGCCGCAAGGTTTCATCCAGTTGCTGCAACGCCTCCAATTGGTGCCCGAGGCTCAACAAAACGGCTGCGAATTCCACTTTCGCTTTGAGGTTGGCAGGATTCAGGCCGAGCACTGCACGATACTCCGCGGCGGATCCCGAGAAATCACTCATCTGCGCCAGGCCGCGGGCCAGACGATAATGCGGCTGCCAGTTCATGGGATCTAATTGAATCGCTTCGCGCCAGTTGGCCATCGCCTCGTCGCGACGCTCCAGTTTCCACAATACTTCGCCCAGGAACAACGCTGCGCGCGGCTCCGCGGGATCGAAGCCCCGGGCGGACTCAAGTTCCTGCCGTGCCCGTTCCCACTCGCCCTGCCGCGCCGAAACGGTGCCCAGTTCCAACCAGACGTCGCACCCATCGGCCTTCAACGCGATCGAACGGAGCAGCGCCTCACGCGCTTCCGCCAGCTCGCCGGCCTCTTTCAAGTCCACACCCAGGACGTAATGCGGAAAGTAATAGCCGGGAATCAACTCGCAGACTTTTCTCCGCGCGGCAATGGCGGGCTTCCAGTCGCGCCGGTCCTCGAGAAATTCCGCATAGTTCGCATGCAAACGAAAATCCTCAGGCGACCTCCGCAGGGCGTCCACATACACCTCCCGCGCCTGCGCCGCTGCCTCGTCCGTCATACGCTGGCGTCGAACGGCGATTGCAGCCTGCAGCCGCGCGACCTGGTTGGAGTGGCCGAATCGGCCGACGAAAGGTGGACGCCCCATGCGCCGGAGAACGTCTTCCAATATCGAGACACGATTCCAGTCCGTAAGCCCGAGCCACTGTTCGCACTCGTCCTGCGAAGGCCAGGATGATTTTGCCCCGGCTTTCAGTTCCGGCGGCAACATGCTCTCAACCCGTTCAGCCCAGGCAAGAGCCAGCGCGTAATTGCCATTTGGATTTGGGTGGACATGCTCGTAAAACAACTCGTCCCCAGAAACTCCTCCCGGGCTCGCCGCATTCAACGTTTCGGCGGCGTCGCACAGGAGCACAGATTTTTCCTCGTTCTGCCTGGCCGCAGTCCGAATGACATCGTTGATTCGCGAATCAGCACGGAACGGCAAGGTGTCGTTGTCCGCAGCCTTGAGGAAATTGTGTCGAGCCTCCAGGTCATTGGTCGCCAGCATCTGGCATGTTGCGAGATGATAGGACGCATCCGCGGAATGCGGGAACATTTCAGTTGCCCGCTGGAAGGCGGAAATGCCCGCGGCACAACGCCCCTGTATTTCGGCCGTCATTCCCTCCGCGCAGAGTTCGTCGAAAGTCTTGCGATCCGCCTCAGGCAGGTTCCCGCTGGATAGTGTCCCGAATGGCGCGCAGTCTTTGAGATTCACCGCCACTGTGGAAAGCAGGATTCTGGCGCCGGAATTCTTTCCCGCTTTGAGGATGTCCTCCAGGTTCCGCTGGAAATTTCGGTACGCCCGTTGGCGGCCTTGATCATCTGGAGCGATTTGGTTTTTCGCGAACATCTCCATCCCCTGCCAGCCCGCGACATCCGAGCCCCCGCTTCGAAACTTCCCCACCAAGTCGGTCGCCACTTGAAAAAAACGCAGCCGCTGGAGTTGCAGTTGCGATCGAACCATCCAGATGGGCGGTGCCCGGCTGCCGAAAACAGTGGCTGCACCAAACGGCCCAACCATCTCATTGTTTCCCATATAGATGATCCAAAGGTCGCCGGCGTGCCCCGCGCATTCTCGGGCAATGGGCAGGATTGCGTGGGAACTGATCGCAGTCACACCGGTGTTGATGATCTCAAATTTTGCCTGGGGAAAGCGCTCCGCCAATAGCACTTCGAAATAATTCGCGACGCCGTAATTCGGGCGAGGATCTCCCATCGCTGCGGACTCTCCAAAAATGAAAACCCGGAATGTCCCGGGACGTTTGACGGCATCGAGAACCACCGGCGGAGGGAAACGCGCCTGGCTGCGTGGAAAGAATCGGAGGCCAAAATCCTCGTTGGCGACATACAAATCGCGTCCACCAACCTTTGTCCGTTTGAAGAAATGATGATCGTATCCCGCCCCGACAAGCCGCAGGACAACTTCCGCTGCTCCGAAGACAACCAGGGGCACCACGAAAATTGCCACAAGGCGAAACAGCCATTTTCGTCCGCGGGTCAGCCCTGCCTTGGAATGAATGTCTGCAGCCCGCCCGGCACGGGCCACTGACCGTTCACGGTTGCGGCTGGACCTTCGCTTCATACCTCAGGATTTGAGGATCGCATGGAAAACTCAATTCAAACGTCGGAAAAACTAAGAGGCCGCAGGTTTCCCTGCGGCCTCTGTCAACCGTCATCAAGTCAGCAAACCTCAGGGATTCACAACCCGGAAGAACTGCGAACCCGTTCCCAGCGGAACGCTCGCCGGATTACCTCCGCCGACAGGCTGCCAATTTACATTCGGCCCGCCGATGGCAGGGCTGAATTCCAAATGCCCGCCAGCTGGAGTCCATGAGACATTGATGGAATTTCCGGAGCGGCTGACCGTCAACTGCGCAGCTGGAGCAGAAACAACGAAGCTGGAGTTGTAGTTTGCATACTCAACCGTGTTGTAATACAGCAGCGGCGTTGGCGGCGGCAATCCAGCCCAAACGTTGTTGCGCGCGGTCGTGCAGAGGCCGACATAGACAGGATTGACCAACGGGCCTTCGAAGGCGTTGGTTGATGTGTCAGTGAATGCGGTTTGAATCCAATTCACGCCGTTTGTGGAATAGAACGCTTGCAGGACAGCCCCTGTCCGTTTCAGCCGCACCCATGCGTTCGGATACGCCACAGCGGGCCGTGTAATGTTGTCCCACGGTGCAGTGGCGCCGCCGTATTGGATACGCGCATTGCTTTCGACTACGTTCGCGCCAAAGCCGCTGTTGTCAGGGGCCATGATGCCATCGCTCGAAGCGGGGTCGTTGATGATATTCCAGTTGCGGCTGGACGGATCCAGACTCTCGCGCACCATCAGGCCGCCCTTCGCCCAGTGGGAACTGTGGCCGTTGCTCACCTGACGTACGGCTACATCGAAGTCGTTGGTTTTCAACTCCCACGCGAAGTTGAAACCATCAGCAGTATTCCAGATGTCGCTGCCTTGGGCCGTGATGATGAATCCGCCTGCCCCAGTCACCGAGACCAGGGACGGATAGGCCGGATCGACTGCGGGTGTCCCAACATCAGTGAAGGTAAGCTTCACATTGTTGATGGGTGAGCTTGACCCGGCGACAATGGTGTTGCCGCTCAGATCCTTGACTCCGCTGACGACGACGTTCAACGGAAGGGTCGGCAGTTGATTTACCAGCAATTGGACGGTCCGATGATCGCTGGCGACACTGATGTTGGTGATCGTCACACCAGCAATCGAATAGTTGGCGATATTGCTCAACGTAGTCGCGTCCATCCATTTGCTGAATGTGACGTTTACAATGAACTGGGACATGCCCGTAAATGGCACATGGCTCGAATTCTCGAACGTGGCGGCGTAGCTGATCATCGGCGGAACGGCGTCAGTCACGACGTTCAGGACCGCCGGCATACTGTTGCTCCAAATCCGATTGAGCGCGTTGTCCGCGTAACCCAAGGCGCGAATGGCGACATGGAACTGCGCACCATTGTCCGAGGGCAGCACGCTGGATTGCGTATAGGTCCTGGCGGTTGCGCCCGGGATGGGATTGCCATTCTTATACCATTGATACTGGAGTGACGCAGTGGGCGGGTTTGTGAATAGTGAGGACGGATTGCCTGTCGTCCCAATCACCAGCGAAGGGGGATTGGTTCCGGTCGCCGAGAAGGTGACGGGGTTTCCACCGCTTAACACTGTCTGATTCGTCGGGTGCTGGAGGAACGCCACCCACGGGATTCGAGGAGCATAAATGCCGATCACATCACCGCTCATTGCCCCAGCGCTGCCGTTTAGCGGATCCGGATCGTTGATGAGCTTGTAAGTCACCTGGACGTGATCGTTTCCGCCACCCGCGCGATACACGGCCTCGATGTAGTACCTCTGGCCGGCGTTCAGAGAAATACCGCCGGCGTTCGGCACGGCACCCGTCGCGTCCACGAACTGATCGGATCGCTTCTGCGCAATGGCAACCGCGCCACCTGCACCCGCTGAGTTCCATTGGAACGGATTGCTCCAGATATTTTCCGCGGCAATTTTTCGCTTATTTGCGGGATTACTGTCGGTGCTCAGGAAAAGATCGGAGTCCCCGTCAGAGTTGATGAAGAAGGTGTAAAAACCGGTCGTCGGCGGGATAAAGAAACCGTTGCCGCTGGTGCCGTAACCCCGCATGCCTGTATTACCCACCGGCCCTTCGAGCTTCGGTGTTGTGTAAGTGTATTGGGGCAGACCCGCGAGTCCGGCCTCGATATTGGGCCGGGTAGTGTTGGTCCACCAATTCTTGAGCAGCACTCCTGTTTCAAACACTGCCTCTGGGGCCACGGTAACCGTTGCGACCGCGCTGGTGACCCAAATCGGATTCAGGGCCTGATTCGCGAAACCCAGAGCCCTGACGGCTGCACGAATTTCGGCGCCGTTGTCACTGGGCATGATCGGTCCAAGCGTGACAGTCCTGGATGTGGCCCCGGGGATTGCCGTGCCGTTCTTATACCACTGAACGATCAGGAAGTTGTTCGTTTGATTTTCTTCCCCGCCGAAGATCGAGCCAATGGACAACGAGGATTCGGTCGTGCCGTTCACCGAGAAGGTGGCATATCCCATCGGCTTAACGGTGGTGTTGGTGGGCTGTTGCGTCAGCGTGACACCGGAATTGCGCACTGCGGTCGTTCCGATGAGATTCCCTTTGAACCGGGTTTCAGTTCCCGGCAGTGGATCCGGTTCGCCGAAGAGCACAAAGGTCGCGGCATTATTTGCCCCGCCGCCGCCTTGTTGGAAGACTTGCTCGATATAATATCGTTGGCCGCCGTTCAGCGGAATACCGTTGGCATATGGATATGTGACGCCATTGTCCGGGGTCCAGGTGGTCGACCGGGTTTGGTCCGCGATTCCCCCGCCACCGCCAATTTGCAGCCAGGCCCAATTCCCACCGGTGTTCCAGCCTGCCTGTTGGGCGACCAAACGCTTGTTGCCAGGAGTGTTGTCCGTGCTGATGAACAACTGAGTGGCGTCGTCCCCTGTCGTGTAGAAAACGTAGTTGGCCGTCTGGGGCGGAACGAAGAAACCGCTGACCCGACGGACAAAGTTGTTTGGCAGATTGGGATTATCGATACTCGCCGCGAAGGCGGGCACAGCCATCTGGTAATTCGGAGTCCCAAGTGTCCCCGCGAGCAATGCAGTCAACGTGCTCTGATTACTCCAGCGTTCCACCTTGAGGAAACCCGGTTCAAATACCGCCTGGAGGACGGTAATGGTGCTCACCGAGCTGGTGATGCTGAGACTGCTTTCCGGGAGACGGGCAACCACTTTCACCTGGGCGCCGTTGTAGCTGGTCGGGATAGTGGAAATGGTCAGATTGGCACCAACAGCTCCAGCGATCGGCACGTTGTTGAGGTACCATTGGTAGGTCGGATTCATCTCAGCGTCGCTGATCGCGCGGCTGATGAAATTGGTGCTGGCGCCTTCATACACCGTCACTGCCGACGGCGGCTGAAGTGCCCATGTCAGCGCGCTGCCGGGATACGTGATTACGGCGATGTTGTTGCTGGCCGCAGTCATCCGCGATGCTGTGCCATTGGCCGGCGCGCCCTCCAAACCAAGTTCAGTCGTGGTCTGATAGGTGACAGCCCAATTGTCGCCGCCCGTTCCGTTGTGCATCACGGATTCGAAGTAATACTTCTGCCCACCGATCAGATGGATGCCGGCGGAATAAGGGGCGGGTACGCCGTTTTGCGGGTCAGGAGACCATTGGTCGGATCGCTTTTGCGAGGCTTCGAACGGCCCAGGAGTTCCCGGTCCGGGTGTCTGCCAGCTGCGCACCGGGCTCCAAACCAATTCCTGCGCGATGAGCCGCTTGTTAGCCGGAGAACTGTCGGTACTCAAAAACACGTCGCAATCGTCATCCGACGCCACAAAGAAGACATAATCATCCGTTGCCGGCGGAATGAAATAGCCGCTGTATCGGCGGGAGTGGTTGTCACCGAATCCACCGGACGAGTCAGCATTTGTAACCAGGCCCACAACCCCGGGACCGACATTTCCGATGTGAACGTCAGCGCGGGTCGCGCCGGCGAAAAATTCCTGCTTGAGACCATTTGTAAATACCGGGGTGCCGGAAAGTACCGTAAGTGTCACCACCGCGCTCGTGCGCGAAAGGCTGCTGAAATTGGTATCCGCCACGCGCGCGATGGCATAGATCTGCGATCCATTGTCAGCAAGGGTCGTCAGGAACGAGTAGTACGGCCCCATCGGATTGGTGCTGACGAGCTGGCCGTTCTTGTACCACGAGTAGGTCATCGGGAAGGGGGCGTCGTTCGGGGCGTCGTTGGTCGTGCCAAAATAGAATGAGGCCTTGGTGTATTCATAGGCGCTCGAGTTAGTGAGTTGGGTCACGATGATCGCATTCGTTGGAGGCCGGGCCAAAACTGTGTAGGTGGCGCCGCTGCTTCCGATGAGCGGTTCAGTGCTCGTCACCGTCACCCGCAAGTTGGCCGCGCCAACAGGCGCATTGGTCGGAACAGTAAAGGAATTGGTGAATACATTGGCGCTGGATTGTCCCATGGTTGCGGACGCCGACAGGCCAATTGCACTGAGATCTGCTCTCGCATTTGTCACTGTGCCAATGACCGGCGTGGCCGTTGCGGTGAGGGTGACAAATTGTCCGCGGTAGCCGCTGGCAGGATTCGCCACTACTGAAACCGGCACCTTCGGGACAGTATTGTTGCTGTACAGCAATTGAACGTCAGCGAGCGTCAATGCCCTGTTGAACACATAGACTTCGTCCACAAAGCCGTTCAAGTTGGCTCCGCCGTCACCGGTTTGTCCGCTGCCGCCAACCCAAAACTGATTGCCGGTACCAGCGCCGTTCCACCCATTGGCGGTGAATGTTTCCAGATTCCCATCCAAATACATCGCCTTCGTCGTGCCATCGCACGTCAACACCACATGATGCCATTGGTTGTCGTTGATGTCGGCAGTTCCTGTCTCCCAATTTTGACCCCAGCGAACACCTCCAGCCTTGGTTCCGGCACTGGCGTTGCCCGGGTTCAAGTAGAACATCGTGTTGGCCTCAGCCCAACCGCCTCCGCCCTGATAAGCATAGGCACCGCCTGGCGTGGCCGTCTTGACCCACATGGCTACCGTCCACGTGTTTCCGGCTCCGACATTCAGCGGTACCACCGCATTCGCAATCCGGCACGACCCGCTATTGGCCGCATCCCCGGTAACGCTCAAACAATTTCCAAACCGGCCACCCGCGGCAATCGTCGCGGTGCCATTCAAGGTGCCATTCATCGCCGAACTCCCCGTGCCGCCGTTGATAACGGTGGACCCGCTGACACTGTCGAAAGACAAATGCAATACCGGGGTTTTGTCGACGACCTGAGCTTGCAGCGACGTGCACGCTCCCAAGGCTGCCACGCAGAAATAGCGGGCGACTCTTCTATACAACGGTCTTTTCATTGGGTTTTTGTTATGGCGTTTTGGTTGCTAACGATTGAATCACCTGCGTTGTCACCGGATGGAATCCTGGTTGAAGTGAAACTGGAAATGGCTGAATCACGTAATGCGGGTGAATTTGGGCTGATCGTGACACCATGATTAGCATACCCGCCTGATGGCTTGAATGTGATGTACGTCACATCCTGCTGAAGGTAGCGGAATCCAATCATGGAAAAGGTGTCAACGAATCCGCAGTTGCTACTATCGTTCGCCGGTATGTTGCAACAGCCACTGGGCGTCTTCGCGATTGCTGGCACCCCAACCGCCCGCCCCTGCCGCCGCGCCTCCCCATCCCGGAACGGGCACGCGAAGGGAACGCCATTTGTGCATCTCGGCGTGACCATCGGCAAACGTAATGCCGCTCGCTTTGTTGTGATAAACAGCCGGAATGTCGTTCAGGCGAAAACTGGTGGCAACGTTTGCAAAATCCACGCGGAACAGTGCGTCATTGATGCTGTTGTCGTCCTCGTCGATGATGACGAAATAGTCGGCGGGTTTCGTAATCGCGGAGGATTTCATGAAGGTCTTGAAGGCGCCTCCGATTCCGCCCCAACCCGGCGTTGGCAGGTACTTTCCACTGCTGTTGCACAGTCCCATGGTGGAGTTCATCGAAACGCCGCGCAGCATGTCCTTCTTGGTGTTGCCCGTGCATTTATAGAGCCCAATGCTTTTGCTGTACGGAAACAACAGGGCCTTTTCGATGTAATCGCGGTTGTTCCGATGCGCGGGGATTTGCATGTCGCCGGTGGCCCACGCGACAGCGGGATTGTTGCCTCCGCCGCTTTCAGGATTCAGGACTAATTTATCCGAAAAGTCGCTGGAATACATATGCCAGGCCAGAATGAACTGCTTGCCATTGTTCACGCAACGGATGCCCTGTGCCTTCACCTTCGCCTTCGCAAGGGCGGGAAGGAGCATCGCCGCCAGAATGGCGATGATTGCAATCACAACAAGCAGCTCGATCAATGTGAAACCGCTGTTCGGCCGGCTTTGGGAGGAGTTCTTTTTCATGAGTCTCGTGTTCGCCTGTTTCGCCGCGGGATGATCTCAGCATCCAGCCCGTGTTCTTCGGAATGAGCGTCAAAAACACGCCCGCGCTCGGACGCGGAGGCGGAAAGCATGGATTTCGGGGACAGGATAACACCGACAACTGGACGGTTGGTATGTGACGTACGCCACATTCAACTCCGCCGATGGTAACTCACGCGTTGCCCCCGGGGGCCGCATGCTTTTTCCGAAAGTACTTCGCGGTCGCCTCGGTTCTGCAGCGGACATGAAGCTTTTTGAAGATGTTGCCGAGATGATTCCGAACCGTTCCGGCGGCAATATTTTTTTTGCTCGCGATTTCCTTGTTCGAAAGCCCTTCTGCCAGGAGTTCAAGGATCTCAGCCTCGCGCGCCGTCAGGCCGCCATCGGGAACCACCGCGGGTGCGCGGAATGAATGCACCACCATGCGGGCAATCTCGCTCGTCATCGGCGCCCCCCCCGCCCGCACTTCCGCAATGGCTTGAATGATTTCGTTGGGGCGGAACCGTTTCAAAATGTAACCGCAAGCCCCCGCTTTCAACGCCTGGAAGATCAGATTGCTGTCCTGGTAAACCGTAACCATGATCACCTGCAAACCCGGCATCTTCTCCGTTAACCGAGCGGTGCACGCAATGCCGGATTCGTCCGGCAGATGGATGTCCATTAACGCGATGTCCGGACGATGCCTCGGCACGTCAACCAATGCCTGTCTCGATGTTGAGCAGGCACAGATGCAGCGATAGCCCGGCTCGCTATCAACCAGTTCGGTCAGCATTTGGCGCATCGTGCTGTTATCCTCGATGATGGCGACTGTGGTCATGTGATTTCAGATGAGGTTCGGTGGGGTTCTTGCGTGACGGGAACAATGAACGTGACGGTCGTCCCTTTTCCAGGATGGGAATCGAATCGGCATTCGCCCTGCATCGCCTGCAAACGTTCCTGGAGGTTTGTGATGCCATCCCCGCGCTGGATTGTATCCCAATTAAACCCCCGGCCATCGTCGGTCATGACGATGGACATGCGATCTCCAGCCTGGGAAACCTGGACTTCAACCTGGGTCGCGGAGGCATGGCGGATGACGTTGTTCAACGCTTCCTTGACCGCCAGAAACAAGCTGTGCCGTTCGGCTTCGGTGAGGGAAATCTCACCGCGTTCCATCCGAATCCTCAGCCGGCAATCTATCCCAGCAGAACCCATAAGCTCCCTGGAGTAATGGCCCAGGTAATCCGCGAACGATTGCAGCGAGTTGCGTCTTGAATCGATCGCCCAAACGATGAAATCCAGGCTGGAAACGAGTTCGCGGGCTTTTTCCGCGATGTTGTGAAACCGGCTGCGGATTTTTTCGCCATCATGATATTGCCCGAGCCCCGCACTTGCGAGGAGGCTGACCTCTGTCAGGCCGGTGCCCAGCTCGTCATGCAAGTCCCGCGCGATACGCGCCCGATCAGCTTCGGCCGCGTGCTGCATCTCCGCCCTCTGGCGATTGTGGATTTCTGCTTCCAACAGCCTCCCCCGCTCCTCAACTTTGCTGTGCAACTCCTTGTTCCAAATCAGCACTCCGAAAAGGATCGCAGCAAGGATCCCGGCCAGGATCAATACCCTCTTGAGCGTCCACCACGGCGGGGTTGCGAGTACCCGAATCCCTTTCGCCGAAGAGAGCAACAAATCAAATCCGCTGACTGACCCGTCGCCCGTCGCGTTTCCGTGAGGTGCATAGGCGCCGATTAGTGCCAGGCGGCTGCCGAGCGGTGGCAGTGAAAGCGGGGGCCCGGCCTTGTGCAGCCGCGCCTTGAAGGCGAGGAATCCTGACTGCAGCTCCAACACCTGTTCCGATGCGTCGCGCCAGTGATTGATCAACGTTGCGTCCACTTCGACAAGGCCTCCCGAATTGCGCGCCAGGAACAGTTCGTCCGCGGGGAGCTTCCGTGGATCACGCAAGGCCGCGTGCCCGGTCTTCCGCATCACAGCTTGACGCAATTCGGGTGCGTTGCCACCGAGTTGAAGGAAACCGACTGCATCCACCAGGTCACCCACGGCAAAGATGTCCGCGCTTCGCCCTTTCACTTGCACGCTGTTCGTGCCGTCAGTCAGAAAGCACTCTCCAGCCCGGCTGTAAATCACCTGGCCGCCAATCTTCACGCGACGGAACGGTGCAGCCTTGGCATCGTAAAACAACAGCTCGCCAATGCTTCTGCGAGGCGTCTCAAAAGGATCTGCAGGCGGCAGTTCGAGCAGTTCCACATCGGCGCCGCTGATCACGAGGGATCCCGTTTCAAGCCTGCGCGTTCCAAAATTGAAATTGACCAGGAAGCAGCCACGAAGCCGAACCAACGCGTTCTCAAAAGCCAGGAGCGCTTCAGGCCGGAAATCCTTCAAGTCCACCGATATCTTGCCGCCTTCGGTGAGCAACAGGAGTTGGGAACCTTTGACCTCCGTCACGACGCCGTCGATTTCGGCGAACTCCGTATCCAGGCTTCCGTTTACCAATTGATCCCACGTGGCGCGCACGGGTTTTGGCAGCTTGCCGGGGCCCAGATGCCTGATCCGGTGTGCGACCACGACGGGAGAAAACCCGCCCGGGTCGGTTACGCCTTCGATCTCGCACAGTTGCCCGCGTTGCAAAGGCTCGGCGCCGCGCCAGCGGAAAACATCAACAAAGACGCCCCTCGTGGCATCCTGAATGACAGCGCCTGAATTTTTTGAAGAGAAGGCCGTCACCACTCCACGGATCAACACCGGGATTCGCTGGCTCGCGCGTTTGGACGAAAGGGCCTTAATCTCCGCTGCCGTGGTCAGGCGCGCCGGGGAAGAAGCCGAGGCATTTTCCGAATTCGCGAGATCGGCGGAACCTCCCCGATCGGTATCGCCTTCCGCAGGTTTTACGGATTTCCAGCTTAACGCCAGAACCCGGCCAGGCCCAAGCTCTCCATCCTGGTTCAGCACATCCTCATAAAGGCCCGAGACTTGAACCCGCCGGCAGGAAGTGAGATCGGGCACCAGATGGCCACCTCGGAAAAGCTCAACTCGTATGTCATCATCGCCAACCCGCAATCGCAGTTCCCCGCCTGCGCCCCAAATGCCCGCTGAACCCGCAACACCCTCCAGCACTACCCAGCGGCGGTCGCCCTTGGGGGCATGTTTCTCGACGTCCGTCTCCACACGGGAGTTCCCCTGGTGCAACACACGCAAGACCAGCGAGGCTTCCCCAACGTACAGGCGGGCGCCGTCATCGGAGCTGACATAAAACGTGTACTCACCGTCCTCGGGAACCATAATAAACCCGTCAAATTCCATGCCTACCGCGTCGGTTCGTGTTCGCACAGCCACGTCAAAGTGTGTTGCGACTCCGACCTGCACCGGCTGCAGCTTTCGGAAATCAGGCAACAAATCCCACGTCCCTTCGTAGCACCTGTAGTTCAGGCCGTGGGACAAGTTTGTGGCCGCAGCCTCTGTTTTCTTTTTTATGAGCACGGAACCTGGAATGGTTTGGCGGCGAATGTTTGGTCCTTCGTACTCGACTGACAGTCCCTGATCCCCGAACCAGTTGAACCAGGCAAGCTTGATCGGATTCAGTCCCCGCCTGAGATGCCTCCTTCCCGACTCTGTCACCTGTGGATGGATCCCATCATTATCCACCACCATGCCGGGAATGATGGCAATCCCGAAGCGCTCCAGTTTCAGCCCGCAGCCCTTTCCTTCGATGCTTAACGTCGCGCCAGGGTGGATATTGCGATCACTCCCTTCCACGCGAAGAAACTCCGTGCCCGAACTGTCACGAACCGCCAGCACTCCGGCGGCCGGGTCAACATCAATCACCTCGACGATGAGGCGAAAGGAGCGAACAACGCGAATATTCTCAGCCGCGCTCAGCCGCAACTGCGACAGATTTGTAATGCCCGGAAAGTCAGAAGCCCCTGCCCCGGTCGGGGCTGCCAAAGCCGGCAGGGAGAACAACAGCATGAGACAGGCAGCGCGCACAAAGAAAATTCCTGCGAGAGCCACGTTCTGCATACCGATGTCGGCGTCCCTGCCGGCGCGATCGCAACCAGGCGAATCGCTGATGATTACTTCACGAGCCGGCGCCGGCCCAGCAACGAGGCAAGTCCCGCCAACGCCAAAAGACTGAACGTGGAAGGCTCTGGAACCACATTGATCGTGACTTCATCCAGTTGTGCAATGTCCCCGCCGCTGCTGGCAAACAGAACACCCAGTTTGCCGCCTTGCGATTCAACAGTCGCTGCGATTGGCCCGCTGGTGTAAGCCGTCCAGGTGCTGTTGTCGGAAAGTGCGGGCGTTATGTACGAACCAATCGCATTTGCGGGATTGTCGTAAAACAACGTGACTGTCCACTCACCAATCCCGGCGGAGGTCCATTCCCAGCTCTTTGCAAAAAATGAAACGCTGAATTGATCACCTGCCTGGATGGTGTAATCGCTCATTGTGTAAGCGGCTTCCCCACCCTTCATGAACGCGGAAAAATTTTCATACGGATTCCACCACGCGCCCGGCCCTTCGACTCCGGAATCGGTTATGACAGTATGATTCCGCCATCCGGGAACATCGGCGCCCGGGTTGTCAAAGCCCGATGCGACGTTGGCGACGCCGGCATCGAAATCGGCATTCTCCAAGGTAGTTATAGGCTGCGCGGTGGCGGCGACGGTCGACGTCAATACACCCGCGATGAGTGCAATGTGTTTGTGCTTCATAGGATTTCTGAACTGCTTGCTTTTGTGAAACAGGGAATCAAGGCGCTCCATCAATGCCAAACCGCATCAGCCCGTTCGACTGCCCGTTGAACCCTAGCTGCGAGTAACGCGGGTCGGCATCATCACCAGCCGTTCCCCCAACATGCACGAGGCAACGATCGAGCTCTGTGGAGCGGTAGCCATGAGATTGAAAGAGCGGTCCTCGAGAGTGGCAGACACGGGCGGCTCATGGAATGAGCATGAATACTCATGCTGCGAGGCGATGTCCGAATCGGGTCGAGGCAAGTTTTACGACCGCGTCGTCAGCGCGGCACAAGCCGTGTTGGATCGCAACGGAAGTGTCGGGGCCATCGGGCTCTTTATCAGCTTCAAAGTCACGGAAAGCGGCGACCCAGCGCAGGAGAAGTTTTATCGCATCCACTATTTGGCATCCCCGCGCACGGCGGCTTCGATCCTGGCGACGTCAATCTTGCCCATTTCCAACATGGCCTCAAACGCGCGCTTTGCCACGTCGCCGCCCTTCGCCATCGCCTCAGAAAGGACGCGTGGCGTTATCTGCCATGACACACCCCATTTGTCCTTGCACCACCCGCACGCGCTCTCCGTTCCGCCATTCCCAACGATGGCGTTCCAGTAGCGATCGGTCTCCGCTTGATCTTCGGTGGCGATTTGAAAGGAAAACGCCTCGGTCTGCTTGAACGCGTCGCCGCCATTCAGGCCGATGCACGGCACTCCGCATACGGTGAACTCAACCGTAAGGACGTCGCCTGCCTTGCCGCTTGGGTAGTCGGCCGGCGCCCGAAGTACAGCACCAACCGAGGTGTCGGGAAAAGTCCTCGCGTAGAAGCGCGCGGCTTCTTCCGCATCGTGGTCATACCAAATGCAAATCGTGTTCTTCTTCGTGGTCATGGTTCTGCTTCTCTACGTGATTTTTGTAAGGGAACAAAGCCGAAATTCCATTCTGAATCGTGGCGCAACCCGCGGGCCCCGCGGGAGACCAATTGCGCTCGTCATCGTCATAATCCATGGGTATTCTCCGGCGTGCTTCCCGCAGAGAATTCACAGCATCGCTACTGCTCGCGAAATGAAATCACAGTTCGAAACCGTTCCCCGTCGGGGTTCGTTTGTGTCGCAGCGGTCATGTTTGTGATGGCCTTCGTCTCACGCGCGGTTGCGCAAGAAATCACTCCGTTGCCTGCCACTGAGACGGTATTGCTCGGACGTTTCGCCCGCGGACCTCTTGAAGTTCCGCTGTGGGTCGACGAAGCAGGATTCCATTCGACGTTTGGTTCCACCAATCCCGCAAGTTGGCCGGCCGAAGTCCAGGCCTGCCAATTCTTCGCCAACGGCGGTGCCGCGTTGCACGTGATTCGCGTGACCGACACAGGATCACTGCACGACAACCTGATTGGCGATTCGAACGCGCTCACAGGATTGAATGCCGTCGCGCCGTTAAGCAATACCCGCCTGTTGATCGTTCCCGAACTCGCACTTCTCAACGCGCAGGAGTTCAGTTCGGCATTCCCCATATTCCATGCCTTCGTGAACCCACGCAGGATTTTCATGATCCTTGATCCTCCACCAGGATTACCAAACGCGGAAGCGATGATACAATGGGCGGGCGCCGCGTTGCCCCTCAATGCAAAAAACTGCGCGATCTATTTTCCCTATCTGGAATTCAACCTGAACGGCGCAATTGTGACTGTCGCGGCGTCCGGCGCCATGGCTGCCATCCATGCAACCAGCGCCGCTGGTCAAGCGCCATGGAATGTTCCCGCGGGCTCCGCGTATCCGCTCAACGCCGCGAACACCACGCCCATCGTGAGTTCCGCCGCGTCCGATCTGCTCGCGGCGAACAATATAAATCCCATTCGCAACTTTGCCGGCACCGGCATCGTGCCCTGGTCCGCCCGCACGCTGGACCGCCAGGATCTTGAGAATCGTCAACTGGCCGCAATTCGCACGCGATCCTGGATCGCAGCATCGATCCAACGGTCGGTTGCATTTGCCGCCACCAATCACAACGCAACGCCGCTCTGGACTCAGCTGCGCGCCGCGGCTGAAAACTTCCTGCACTCCCTTTTTCAGCAGGGCGCGTTCGCGGGCACCACATCTTCACAAGCGTACTTTGTTCGTTGTGACGAGACCACCACAACGGCTGGCGACATCGCGCAGCATCGGGCCATTCTTCTTTACGGCGTTGCCGAATCGCGCCCCGCGGAGTTCGTGATCACATCGCTCGCCGTTTCCACCTCTGATCCGGAACGCGCAGCATCGCCGTCCGTTCTTCACCTGCGACCGATCGATGACCAAGACCTTCAGATTGCGTATTCGACGGAGCCGGGATTTGCTTACGATCTCGAATTCACTTCCGATCTCAAAACAGGCGATTGGCATTCGACAGGCACGGCTGCGGGCGACGGAGCGTGGCGGCGTCCAATGGTGCAGATCTTGGGGTCTGAAAAGTTCTTTCGATTGCGAATCGCACCAATGCCGGCAAAAGGAAACTGAAGTTCCCGGCTTTGCGCTTTTGAGCGCCCACGCGAAACTTGGTGCGCGGCATGGACATTTTGCCCCATATGGAGGATTGTTCGACCTACACCTTTTGAAAACCGGAAAAGAACTCATTCTCGCCACCAAACCGTTCGCCTCTGATTCAGCGGCGAAAAGCTGGTGGCATGTCCTCTCGACCGCTTTTCTGCTCGCAGCGAGCCTGGTGGGAACAATCTTGAACTTTCATCTCGTTGGGCAGGTCGCCTGCAGCGTGCTTTCGGGATTGTTGATCCTGCGGCTGTTCGTGATCTATCACGACCAACAGCATCACGCGATCCTCGCGCGATCGCGAGTGGCCGAGGTGCTGATGAGGATCTTTGGAATCCTGGCGCTCAGCCCCAGCAGCATCTGGCGCAGTTCCCACAATCATCATCACAATCACAATTCACAGCTTCGCGGCTCGCACATCGGATCCTTCCCTGTCATGACCCGCACGCAGTTCTTGAAGTCATCGGCCGCGCGCCAGGCCAAATACCTGTTCATTCGCCATCCGTTGACGATTCTCTTCGGCTACGTCTTTGCATTCCTGTTTGGAATGTGCCTGTACCCTTTCTTCAACAAGCCGAAGGAACATTTTGATTGCGCGATTGCTTTCGTGGTTCATTTCGTGATTTCCACCGCGCTCGTCGTTTTCCTCGGGTGGCAGGCGCTGCTGCTGGTGCAGATCATTCCGCATTTTGTGGCCTGCGCGATTGGGACCTACCTGTTTTACGCGCAACACAATTTCCCGGCCGTTACCTTCCACGACCGGATGGGATGGGCGTATGACAAGGCGGCGCTGGATTCCTCGAGCTACATGGAAACCGGGCCGATCATGGCATGGTTCACGGCAAACATCGGCTACCATCACATCCATCATCTGAACGCAAAAATTCCGTTCTATCGTCTGCCGGAAGTAATGCGTGCGATCCCCGAATTGCGCCAGGCCAAAACCACGTCACTGCACCCGGCGGAGATTCTGCGCTGTTTGCGGTTGAAGATCTGGGATGTCGAAGCGCAACGCATGATCGCGATCCCGCGGATCAAACCCGCGGCAGAGGACCAGTATTCGCGCGCGAACCCCCGGAACGCCTGCAGTGATTCTCCAGAATAATCCCCGCCTTCTCCCGTCCGGCGAGAAACTCCGGCGATCCAACCGTTGGGTCGATCTGAACTATCATTTTTCGACAGCCACCCCAAGCTCCCTGAACCCGCGGTCAAAAATTCAAATTTATGTCCTTAACCGCCGCTGAAATTGCCAGCCAAATCCGTGGTGAAGTGTTCGGGGATGGCACGATTCAAATCACCGGATTCGCGTCAGCCGCACACGCGCGGCCCGGGGATCTCACCTTCGCCGAAAAGGACAGTTACTTCGCCGCAGCGGAAGCCAGCCACGCCTCTGCCATCCTGGTCAATGGCGGGTTCGCGTCTTCGAAAAAAGTGTTGATTCGTGTGGCCAACCCGCGCATTGCCGTCGCGCGGCTGCTCCCCGTCTTCTTCCCGGTGGAACAACATCCGCAGGGAATTCATCCCAGCGCCACCATTGCGGCGTCCGCGCAGATTGACCCAACCGCGCACATCGGACCGAACTGCATCGTCGGCGACAGGGCCAGCCTGGGAGCACGGTCCGTTCTGCTCGGCGGCAATTCCATTGGCCGCGATTGCACCATCGGCACCGATGTTTGCCTTTATCCAAACGTGGTCATCTACGCCAAGTGCCAGGTCGGCAATCGCGTTCACATCCATGCCGGAACCGTGATTGGATCGGATGGCTATGGTTACGTCTTTGATGAAGGGCGGCATCGCAAGGTCTTGCAGGTCGGGAATGTCACGATTGGCGACGACGTTGAAATCGGCGCGAATACCGCGATCGATCGCGGCGCGCTAGGTTCCACGGTGATCGGCCAGGGCACAAAGATCGACAACCTGGTTCACATCGCGCACAACGTGGTGATCGGTGAACATTGCCTTGTGATGGGCCAATGCGGATTCGCCGGCAGCACGAAACTCGGGAACTATTGCGTCATCGCTTCACAATCGGGAATTGCAGGGCACTTGAGTCTGGGACATCAGGCGACAGTTGGCGCCAAGTCGGGCGTGATGCGCGACATTCCTGACAAAGGAACAGTTCTCGGGATTCCCGCCGCGCCGGATAAACAAGCAAAACGGCAGATGATCGCGCTGCAGCATTTGCCCGAATTGATGCGCCGGATGCGAGAACTTGAGAAGGAAGTTGCCCTCCTGAAGGAGTCAGGATCGAGGGTCTAGCTGCGCCGCATTCGGGTGAGGGATGGGCGGCGTCAGGCATCTTGCCTCGCGTAGGGGGCGTGCATCCTTGCCGCCCGGGGAAAACGTTAAACACGAAGGCACTCAGATTCTTTCAATGCGCTCGGCTTCGTTTTGAGGTTCTTTCCACCGGGCTGGAAGCCCGGCTCCACGGCAGGCAAAGATGCCCGCCGCCACGGGGTTGAACTCCGGACTTTTCAAAGCCGCCCCCCCTCCCTACTCTTCCGCTCCCTTTTGGGGCGCGGTCCTGTTGAGAACCTGCGCCCCGAGAATTTATGGCATTGATCGTTCAAAAGTACGGTGGCACTTCAGTAGGCAACACCGACCGCATCAAAAACGTCGCCGCCCGCGTCGCTAAATACCACGCGCAAGGCGATAAAATTGTCGTCGTTGTCTCCGCAATGAGCGGTGTCACAGACAATCTCATCAAGCTGGCAAAGGAGATCATGCCGCTCCCGACCGAGCGCGAGATGGACATGTTGCTCGCAACCGGTGAACAAACCACGATCGCTCTCACGGCCATGGCGCTGCATTCGCTCGGCATTCCCGCGGTCTCTCTCACGGGCGCGCAGGCGGGCATTGTCACCGACCAGGTTCATACCAAGGCGAAGATTCAAAACATCACGCCCAAAGCCGCGCATGACCTGCTGAACCAGGGCAAGGTGGTCATCGTCGCTGGATTCCAGGGCGAAACTTCAGAGCGCCAGATCACAACCCTCGGACGCGGCGGTTCCGACCTCACCGCCATCGCGCTGGCGGCTGCGTTGAAGGCGAACCTCTGCCAGATTTACACGGATGTGGACGGCGTGTATACCGCGGATCCGCGGATCGTTCCCAAGGCGCGCAAGCTTGAGGAAATCTCCTACGACGAAATGCTGGAGCTCGCCAGCCTCGGCGCGAAGGTGATGCAATCGCGCTCTGTTGAATTTGCCAAAAAGTTTGGCGTCATCTTTGAAGTCCGCTCCAGCCTCAACGAAAATCCCGGAACCATTGTGAAAGAAGAAACAAAAAGCATGGAAGGCGTCGTGGTGCGCGGCGTCTCGCTCGACAAAAACCAGGCCAAGATCACGCTGGTGCGCGTTCCCGATAAACCTGGCGTCGCCGCCCGCATTTTCAGGGCGCTCGGCGAAGCCGCCGTAAACGTCGACATGATCGTCCAGAACATCAGCCATAACCCTGGAGCACCTTCGACCGACATTTCGTTCACGCTCGATAAACCTGACCTGCTCAAAGCGAGGAAAGTCATGGAGGACTTGCGGCAGGAAATTGGATTCGGCGAACCGATCGTTGCCGAGCAGATCGGCAAGCTCTCGGTTGTCGGCGTCGGCATGAAGAGCCACAGCGGCATTGCGGGCCGGATGTTCGAAACGCTTGCGAATGAAGGTGTGAACATCGAAATGATCTCCACCAGCGAAATCAAAGTTTCGGTCGTGATTGACCTCGCAAAGGGCGACCAGGCGATGAAGGCCGTCCACGCGGCATTTCTGGGATAGCGGGGAACCCGTTTCGACGCCGCGTTTGTGGCCCTATTGATTTCAAGCGCCGCCGCTCTATCGTGAAGCATGCAAACCACACGGTTCGGCACATTCAAACCCGCTCTGTTTGCCCTTGTCATCGCGCTGCTTGCGGGCTGCGCCACCCAGCGCATTGATTGGGAGAGCCGCGTCGGCAACTATACCTTCGATTCCGCCGTGTTGGAACTCGGTCCGCCTGACAAACAGGCGACGCTTCAGGATGGCACAACTGTAGCCGAATGGCTTACGGATCGCGGCGGAACGATCGTCTACCCGAGTCATTACACTCGCGGATATCCCTACGGCTACTCTGTCCCGATGGCACCCGAGATTGTGGAAACGCCCAATTATTATCTGCGTCTCACGTTCGATCCTGAGCGCCGTTTGCAGAGCTGGAAACGTTTTGCACGGTGAGCATTTGGCAACAGTTGGGTGAATTTACTGCTTCCGCACCCCAATCCCGCGTGATTTACTCACGCGCGTGAATGTGGATCTTGGCATTTGGGGCAAGCTCACGAATGTCGTGATCGGTCTCCTCCTGGCTGCCGGCGTGCTCTACGTCGGCCTCTGCTACCTTCCCGTCATCAAGCAGAACGAACGCATGCGGCGCGAACTCTTGCGCCTTGAGACCAGCATCCAGCAGGAGAAGGAAGCCAACAAACAATTGAAGGCGACTGCCGAAACACTGCAGAACGATCCCAAAGCGATCGAACGCCTCGCTCGTGAACGCCTGCGGTACGCGAAGCCGGACGAAAAAGTGATCATCTTCGAAAAGCCGGTCACCAATCGATACGCGCCCTCCCCGACGCTGTAACGAATCATTCAAGTTTGGAAGCGTTCGGCGGCTCCGTACGAATTCCCTCACAAAATTTTTACAACTGTTTCGCGCAAGGCTGACACATCGGTTGCGCCGTTCTGCAAGAGTTTGGACATGAAACGAACTCTCGTCTTTCTTGGTCTGGTCCTCGCGCTGGCAAGCAGCCCCGCGGCCGGAGAAACCCTGCGCATCAAGCTGGAACCGGATCGCGATGTGATCCTGAAAGGCTCAAAATCGGAGGTCGTGGTGAAGATCGATCTCGCGGCGGCCGAGCGCACCAAGCGCGGAAAACGCACGCCCTTGAACCTCGCGGTGGTGCTGGACCGATCCGGATCCATGACGGGCGCCAAGCTGGAAAAGGCAAAACAGGCCGCAACGCAATTGGTTGATCGTCTCGACTCGGAAGACGTGTTCTCCCTGATTGCCTACAGCGACAACGCCCGCGTCTTGATTCCCGCCCGCCGCGTTGACGACAAATCCGAGCTTCGGCGCGAAATCGCAAAAATCGAAGCGGGAGGAAGCACCGCGTTGTATGCGGGAGTGAAATCCGGCGCGGCTGAGTTGCGCGAGTATCTTTCGGGGCGCCGCATCAATCGAGTGATGCTGCTCTCGGATGGGCTCGCCAACATCGGCCCAAGTTCAACGCGCGACCTGCGCCAGCTTGGGCGAGAATTGAGCACAGAAGGCATCGCGGTCACGACGATTGGCCTGGGCGACGATTACAACGAAGACCTCATGGCGGGGCTCGCCGAGGCAAGCGATGCCAATTATTACTACGTGAAGGAC